>Ga0182027_10000531_pt1 | contig 65894 bp, 60 predicted proteins | sample 712E1DmetaG_FD_121300 | JGI IMG/M metagenome (GOLD analysis project Ga0182027, IMG submission 121300) | Permafrost microbial communities from Stordalen Mire, Sweden - 712E1D metaG (Illumina Assembly) | ecosystem: Environmental > Terrestrial > Soil > Wetlands > Permafrost | place: Sweden...
CTACTATCGTATTGATAATCGGGGTGTATCATTACTACAATGTCTGCGCCTCTTTTAAGCGCTTCTTTATAGCATGTCTTTTGGTTTGCGCCGTATCCTAAATTCTTATCATGTAGAATAACTGTTAATCCTAGCTTTCTCGCAATCTGAACTGTATTATCGGTGCTTTTATCATCAACTACAATTATTTCATCTACTACGTTTTTGGGGATATCGTTAAAGGTGGCCGTAAGCGTCTTTGATGCGTTATAGGCAGGCATTACAACTATAACTTTTTGTTTTTTCATTTCTATTTAACCGCTCTAATCCACATATTCATGTAAATTTCAAAAAATCCCTTCTTTATTTTCTTCTCTGTAAATCCCGCGTCAATAAGGTATTGTCCGATTGTTCTATGATTTAGATTGTGTTTATGTTCATGTATCTCTTCCTTGCTTATTATGCCAAAATTCGCGAGATGATGCAGAGGTTTATCTGCCCAGGGCGCAGGGGTTGTAATCACTAATATTCCATCTTTATTTAAAACCCTTCTTATTTCCCTTAGAACATCCGGAAGTTTCTTTTTTTCCAAATGTTCAAAAACGGCAAGCATGGTTACAGCATTAAAATAATTATCTTTAAATGGAAGTTTTTTTGTCGCGTCTATTTTTTTCAATTTTAATTCTTTATAACTTATGTTTTTTAGGGAAGGATCTATCCCAATTTTTTCAGTAAAATCTATATTAATTAAAAAATAAGGGTACGAACCACAACCGACATCTAATATCTTTTCTTTCTTAGCCTCCTTAAGTAGTTTTTTTGCCATTGTGGTTCTTCTTTTGGCTAAAAATCCTTCCAATAATCCATGTCCTCTTGTCACTGAATTTTTTTTCTTGGATTGCATAATTAAATTTGCTAATATCGAAGAGCTTAATTTACAAAACGATATTTGAATAAACTCCAAAGTGCCTTTAAACCGTCCTTTGTTGTATTAAGTTTTTTACCATCTTCATATCCCCTTGGAACCACTGTAATCGGAGTTTCTTTTATCTTATACCCCTTTTTAAAAAGCTTAGCCGTTATTTCCGGTTCAAGTTCAAACCCTCTAGCGTTCAGCGTAATCCCTTTCATCGCACTTTTTGGAAAAAGTTTATATCCGGTCTCCATATCGGTTAACCACTGACCATACAAAATACTGGTGACAAAACTTAGAAATCTATTACCAAAATAATGCATTATAAAAAGATGCTTGCTTTCTTCTTTGCTTAAATGCGGCATTCTGTTGAGTCTTGTACCATACACAACTTCTGCTTTTTTATCCAAAACTAGTTGCGTTAAGTTTTTTATCTGTCTTGGATGATATTCTAAATCCGCGTCCTGAATGATAATATATTCGCCCGTAGCATTTTTAATACCGGTTTTAACGGCTGCACCTTTCCCCTGATTTTTCTCATGCAGTATTACTCTTATGTTTTTATTCTTTAGTTGTTTTAATTTTTCTCTGGTGGAATCTTTGGAGCCGTCATCAACCACTATTATCTCTTTTTCAAATCCGGGTATTTTTTCATTTTGTAATCTTTTCAAAACCTCTACAATTGTTTTTTCTTCATTGTAAACGGGTACTAAAATTGATAATTTCATTTATTGAATTTCCTTTATAATTTCTTCGTCTCTTTTTACAAACAGCCTTTGCGCCTTAAGACTAGATTTTATAACTTTCGGAAATGAAATTAAAGCACTAAAAAATCCTAGAAAGAATTCTTTATCTAACCTCAATAGCGCCTTTATTAAATGGTAGGGAAGCCATAAAAAATGTGAAAATTGAAGCTTCCAATCGGTGGCATTCTCCCAAACAAATATAAATTGGTTTCTATACGCAATTGATTTCACTTTTTTAACACTATATTTACTTTTAATCGCTCCTTCTTCATGCCGGTGAGTCACAACGCTTTTTGGCTCAAAAACCACTTTGTATCCCGACTTTAAAGCTCTGTACGACAAATCGATATCCTCATAGTAGAAGGGGTTATAAAGTTCATTTAAACCGCCAAGAACTTCCCAAATGGTTTTTCTAAACGCTCCGCTACCGCCGCTTACCCAAAGCGTATTTTTCTTGTTTACCTCACCTCTTCGATGAACCAGAAATCCTCTCTTCCATTCTCCAAGTCCTCTACCCCTCTCTATAACTTTTCCGTTCTCTATGCTTTTGTCCAGACATCCTACCGCGAAAATTTTTTGGTCGGAAAAATGAGAAAGAAGCGGTTCGATAAAATCTATCTGGGGAGCTACATCGGTATTTAATAATATTACGACTTCCCCTTTTGCATTTCTAACTCCCTTGTTGACCGTAGACGAAAATCCCAAATTAATCTCATTTTCTAAAAGTTTTATTTCTACTGTTTTGTTGTTAATAAAATTCCTGACTACGTTTTTACTGCCATCTTCCGATCCGTCGTCAACAATTATTATTTCTTTCTGCCCCTGATAGTTTTTTAGGGCATTAATCACCGAAGGCAAATTCTTGTTTAGTAATTTTTCCCCGTTATAATTCGGTATGATTATTGAAATACTCATAATAGTGAAATATAGAAACTTAAAATGTGATCCCCTTTAGGAACGATTACTCCTCTAAAATTATAATCGGTTTTATAAATTCTTGCTTCTTTACCGTCAATTGTGACGTGCCAACTTGGATAATTTGTATCCGTTAGCACTAAAAACCCATCCCCTTGATTCTGTGTCTTAATAACAACCTTATTCTCCTCGTAACTTATTATCTGCGCTAGTCCGACTGACCATGCTCTTGAAAGATTTTCTGCGCCCTGGCCCTCAACCACTGCCCTGTATTTAAGCGGGTAATTTTTATCAAACAACAAATCTATCGCCGATTGTTTGTTGTTCGCATAAATAGTTCTTCCGATAAAAAAGGTTCTTGATAAAACGTTTGTATTTTCATAAATTTTAGTTTGTCCCTCTTCGGCGACAAGTTTAAAATTTGGTTCAGTTATCGGGTTAAAAGTAAGGACATATTTTACTCCGAGAAGGTTTGCAAAATCCGAAGTGTAGTTTTCGGGCGTAATTATTCTATTAAAACCAAATGGCGGGAAAATATCGGGGACTCCTCTTCCCCAAGCTGCCGCAAACTCGGCATAGTTTTGCAAATAAAGCGGATCATATCCATCTACGCTTTGGAATTTATAGAAGTTTGAAAAATTCGGTGGCAAGATCTTCGAATCTGTCTCCATAATCCTATAATTCCCAAGGTTTTTTTCTAAGAAAGCAGTCGTCTTTGTCGTTGGAAAAAGATAGGCATTATCGGTAAATGCGGTATATTTCCAGCCGAATCGTAGAAGATCGACTAATAACAAGCCGATAATTAAAAATGAAAAAAATCTTACCGCAGTTTCTCTTTGTGATATTTTTCTGGGAAATAATATTATTGAAACAATGAATATTGATGACAGAATAAATACCACTGTTGGGAAAATTAGATTTTGTCTTGCTACTAAAAGGTTTATCTGCGAAATTCCCTTGCCGAATCTAAAAACATAAATCCAAAGACCAGCAAAGATTAAACTGAAGATGCCCAAAATATAAATAATTTTTATTTGATTTTTAACCTTAAGAAAATAATCAAAACCCAAGGCCGCTAGAACGCTTAGGGAAAAATCGATGATGAATAATAGTCTTGTCGGCTGTGCGGTAGAAAGAAACGGCAACGCATATTTATAAGGAAGTTTCGCCAGTGGAGTCGGTAAAACAAATAATAGCGAGATCAAAATCATCGCAACAAAAAAAATTATCTTTTTATCCTTTCTAAGAATTGCAAAAAAAGCAAAGATAAGTGACACTATCCCGACGTATCCGACAAACTCACCATAATTCCAAATTCCCCAATAATTTAAAGTTGCGGGGTTACCAAAAAAATCTGGGGCAAAAAATTGGAGAACATTTTGCCATGGAATAAACCAACCTGGATTTAACCAGCTTTGGTCTAAATTTCTTGCCGAGAGAAGAATAAAATTAATCGTGGGGAGTAATTGAACCAACGAAATTACTGTAATTAATATCGCAATGATTCCGAATATACCTAAAATCCGCAGTTGCCTTCTGCCAATAATAAATTTTGCGAGGAAATAAACCGTTGAAAAAGCCGCCAGATAGAAAAAGGTTTGTAAATGACCGGCGAAGAAAGATGATAATGAAGAGAATATGAGCATTATCGACCAAACTATTGTTGATTTGCGGCTGTTTATATCTAAAAGTTTATCTATTGAAAGCAGAATTAAGGGTAACCACAAGACGGTATGCAGTATATTTCCCCATTCTAGCCATGCAATTGAGAATCCACAAAACGCAAAAGTAAGCGAGCCCAATAGGCTGGCTTTTCTGGCAAGCCTAAGATTATTCAGATAAAGAAATAAAAATATTCCTGCCAATAAAGGCTGCAATAAAATAAACAAACTCCAAAAAGAAGCAAAAGGCAGTATTAATAATAGGTTCAACGGGTAAAATACGCTTGACTGAAAATTAGCTAATAATGGATAGCCCGCAAAAGAATAGGGATTCCAAAGAGGAAGTTTTAACTTCTTTTCGCTTTCCAAAACGAGATTTTTCCATACGTATTGCTGTCTGACCGGATCGGTAATCAAAAAATTTTTAAAAGGAATTCCATTAGGATAATCCTTTGCATAAAAGTCTCTAAATGGATGGTATAATCCCACTATCGTGTCAGATGGAATTGGGAGCAACCCGTTCAATAAAAAAGCCTTAAAAAAAATTACAACGGCAAAACAAATTAGTACCAAAAAAAATAAGTTCTTCTTCATTTAATAAATACTTCATTAATCTGAGCGCAGAATTCCTTTTTAGAAAATTTTGCTGAATTCTTTATCGCTTGTTGTGAAAGTTTTTTAAATAGTTCTGTGTCTTGCATTAATTCTTGAGTAAGTGTGATGATTTCAGATTCATTTTTCCACAAAAATCCGTCAATTTTATCGCTCACGATTTCTCTTTGACCACCGGCATTTATGACTATTGGCACCAAACCGTTTTTCATCGCCTCAACCGTTGTTATTCCAAAATGTTCTGCCAATTCCGGACTTAGGGCAAGGTTTTCGCCAAAACCTGCCGCATGCCAATATATTCTTGACCGCGTATAAATATCTTTAAGTTCTTCTAGATTAAGATTCTCAAAAAATTCAATTGGGTATCCTTTGGCCAGTTTTTTCAGTTTCTGCACATCCTGAAAATCTTTCCTGGCAAAACTAATTACTAAATAAAGTTTCCAATCACTTATTCCCTTATCTACCATTTTCTTAAATGCGTCAATTAGGAATTCTTGTTTTTTAAAACTTGTTCCATTTGAAAGTTTTCCGTATCTTCCAACGTTTAAAATAGCGTTTTCCTTTTTGGACAGCTGTACTTTGAAATCATCTATCGGTGGGTATATGACTAAACTGTTGACGCCAAACTTATTGTCGATATACTCCTTGGTAAATTTTGAATTACAAATAATCCTTTTTGCTCTTTTAATTTTTACTCGAGAAATAATCGGCTTGGCATTAACCCATTCCACCGGAAACTGAAAATGAAGATATAAACCGCATCCGACTAAAGGGATACTCCCATCGCTTAGGAACAAAATTCCATCATATTTTTTGCTTTGCAGAAACCTTTTCCCCGAGGATATTTTTGGCGTGAAAATATTATTGACAACTTTTACCCTGGATAGGTCTATGTCGAATTTATTCTTTGCTTTCTTTATTACTTTTTTATCATCCCAAAATAAATAGACGCTATGTTTTTTAGATAGACATGAGGCGGCGGTAAGCATATATTTTTCCCCACCACTAAGACTATCAAGATAAGGATCAAATATTCCTATCTTCATAAGCTTATTCTATCATTTTTCCAAGCCTTGACACAAAAACAAATATCCCTCATAATATTTATGTGAATAGCTTATATAACTTTGAAAATGTTTCTCCGGTAGTTGTCACTATAATTCTAGTTTGGTCTCTTGTCTGGAAAGGTTTGGCATTATGGAAAGCCGCCAAAAACGATCAAAGGAACTGGTTTCTAGTAATGCTGATTATAAATACCGTAGGAATTCTTGAAATTGTTTATCTTTTCTTCTTTGCAAAGAAGAAAATGAAATTAAACGAATTTAAATTTTGGGAATCTAAATAGGTTTCTTCTCAAAAGCTCCACTAATATAATTACGGCTAAGCCAAGAAAAGCTAACAAGACGCCTATTTTAAAAAATATAGGATCATATTCAAATACGACTTCGTGATTTCCTCCAGGAACGAAAACAGCCCGAAAATCATAATCCGCCCGATAAATCTTCGCTTCTTTACCGTCAATTTTTACTTTCCAATCTTTTGAATATGAATCCGAAAGAAAAAGTAAGGAATTTCCGTTAGTTACTGTTTTAAGTACGATTTTGTTGGAGGCATAAGAGCTGATATTAACCGTACCGGTTCCGGTGATTGCCTGTTGAGGATTTTCTTCCAAAATAACTTCTTTTTGAAGATTTGTAGCGAACAGCTTATTAATTATCTCTTGCGGATTTTTTTCTATTTGAAATTTATCGACAAAAAACGCTCTCGGAAAAACATCTTTATTTTCTAGAATTTGATAACTTGCATCATCATAAATAAGCTCAAATGTTCCCTGTTTATAATTCCAAAACGGAAGAGTCCAAGAGGCGTGATCATCTGCCTTTTTATGAATCACATATTTAATCCCTAACAGATTTATGGCTTGGCCAGTATAAATTCCGTTCTTAGGAAAAATTACAACCGATCTTGGCGATTCCCCTACGTCTCCGGCTTGTAAGGCCGAAACAAACTCTCCGTATCTTTGGTTATAAACCGCATCATACCCTTCTAAAACAGGAAGGCGGTAGTAAACGGTTGCTTCGCTACCCAAATTACTCGTAAAACGATAGCTGCCTGAAAGTTTCGTAAATTCCTTGGCTATTGGAATCGCAGGGTAAGCAAGACTTTGCGGATCTTTAGGCATCCATTTAGCTACAAATCTATACATGTCAAAAGCGACAATTAACAAAAGTGCGATTACAAAAATGTTTATTAGAAAACCTTTTTTAAGATTAGTCATAAGCATAGAAACAGTTGCAACTACAAACATTAGAAAGGCTAGAACAGTCGGCAATAAAAGATTTTGTCTTGCAACAATTATCTTGTCTAACGGAATAAATAGTTTCAACAAGACTACCAACCACAGACATAAAAATACTAGAACAAAAACACTTAACCAACCAAAAATAAGTTTAATATTTTTCCGCTTGATGTCCTCCAGTAGTTTATCTAACCCGAACCCTGCCAGAATTGCGAAACTAAAACTGAATAAAACAATAATCCTACTTGCCGCACTGGTTGAAAGAACGGGAATTTTTAAGGCGATCAGTAATTCTATAAACGGTGTTTGAAAAGATAATAATATCGCACCAATTGAGATAAGTAGAAAATATATTATATATTTCTGTTTCCTAATCAGAGTTATTGAATAGAATCCAAGCATTAAGGGTATTAGGCCCAAATATGCATTCCATTCGGCGTAATGACCAAACCAATCGTTGCGTGTTACCGGATTTCCATAGAAATCAGGCGCTAAAAATGTCGGCAAATACCCCCATGGGATTACTTCTGCTTTCATGAAAATCGAGCTTCTTAAAGACTGCGCATATGCTTCAATCGAAGGTAATACTTGTGGCAAAGTTAATATTATTCCAATTAAGAAGTATAAACTGATGAAAAAAATATTTTTCTTGTCCCCTGTTGTTATCAGCTTGAATATAAGATACGTAAAAACCAATACGCCAAAATATATGCTTATTTGAAAGTGTCCGCTAAAAAACGACAAAGGAAATGTCAAAGCTAAAAGAAATAAGTAGATATGCTTATCCGAAGAAAAATATTTTTCTATCGCAAGTAGCGCCAATGGCAGAAAGAGGATCGAGTAGCCCAAGGTTGCATAACCCATCCAAGTGGTAAGAAATCCGCAGAACATAAAAGAGATTGAACTAAGTAAACTTGCCTGATTTGAAAGCCTGATACTTTTGCCATAAAGATATGTAAATAAGCCTGCCAAAAGAGACTGCAATAACACTAAGAAGTTCCATGCCGTGAGAAACGGAAGAATAAAAAAAAGAAGGTTAAATGGCGACAAAACTGCCGATTGATAATTAGCTAAATGCAAAGTCCCTGCAAAACTATATGGGTTCCAAAATGGAATCTGTCCCGATTTTAATGATTCAATCGTAAATTCCTTCCAAGGAAAAATTTGACTGATAATATCCGGCATTGCCCCATTTTTGACCGGACTACTAAAGCCCGTGTAAGCATTCCAGGGCGAAAAGAAATTCACAAGGTAAGTTGAAGAAAAAATTGTTTTGCCTTGAAAAAGATAGGGAAAAGCGAATACAAACCAAAGAATAAAAATAAATAAAAATGGCAAGCTTCTTTTAAAGATTTTCATTTCTTATTCGCGTTTTGCAATTCCCAAAGTTTCGCATAAGTTACAAACATGCTAAAAGACTGATATATACTTTCTATTACTCCGACCGCTCCTGCCTTCCATCCACCTTGCTTAAAATAGGAATCAAAAAAAGCGGTAAGCATCACTCTGGGGAAACGCCACCATGTCATTTTGGGATGGTGAGCATTATATCTAAGCAGACTTTCCGTGTCCGACCATTTATTGGTCTTTTCAACCATTGCAGAAAGATCCCGATGCGTATAATGGAATAGAAAGCCATCTAACACTCCCGCCTTTTGGTCATAGATAGGACTTTCATGCAATTTTCCCGTCCAACCTTTAAAAGCCTTTTTTAGAAAAAGCCGCTCTAATTTTTCTAAATATGGCCACGGGTTAGTGCCGTAATAGTAATTTTTTCTGATTATTTTATAAACATCAAGCTCGGGAGATTTGATTGTCTTTAATATATTATCGGCAAGTTCTTTGCTAACTCTTTCATCAGCATCGACATACAAAACCCATTCTCCCTCCGCCTTGGCGAGTCCAAAATTTCGTGACTCGGAAAAATCTTTATAATCATCACTAAATACTTTTGCGCTTAGTTTTTTCGCGATCTCGACTGTTTTATCTTCGGAGTTTGAATCAACAACAATCACTTCATCGCAAAACGACAAACTTTTGAGACAATCTTCAAGCATCTTTTCTTCATTTTTTGTAATAACAATTCCTGTTAACTTCATTTGTAGCTTCCCTTTCCAAAATTTCTTAAGTAGAAATCAGCTACGCCTTTTTTTTGCCATTTTCTGCCACTAAACAAGATTCTCGAACTTTCTCTGAATAAGGCTATTTTTGCTCTTGAGGGAGCAAATCTTAAACCGAACAATAATCTATTCCGACTGATGTAATAATCCTGTAAATTGGAACCCGATCCTCCGGCGGAAGCCGCGTTTTTATGCCATAGCCTTGCTTTCGGCGTAAACATTATTTTAAAACCGTTTTTCTTTGCTCTTTGCGAGAAATCATTATCCTCATAGTAAAGAAAATATCTTCCGTCAAACAATCCTATTTTTTCAAGCACTTCTTTGGAAATAAGCATGCAACATCCGCTCGCAAAATCTATCTCTACTTCTTTACCAAATTGGCCGTTATCTACCTCATCAACACCTCGATGTACACCTAAGACATTCTTCCAATCCATTTCACCGCCTGCATACCATATAATCTTGCCTAAATCCTTTTCTTTATATCTATCTTTATGAAATTCGTATCCTTTTGCAAAATAGATCTTAGGCGAAACGATTCCCACTCCCGGTTTAAAACTGTTTACCAGCTCCTGAAGGCAATTTGGGTCAAGGACTACATCGTTATTTAAAACCATAACATAATCTGCCATCTTTTCTAAGGCGTGTTTGAAGATTAAATCGTGTCCGCCGGCAAAGCCTAGATTTTCCTTACTTTTTATAAATTCATATTGAATTTTTTGGAGGGGAATATCCTTTTCTTCAAAACTTTCTGTTGATCCGTTGTCTAAAACGATCACCTTAACATCTAACTTTTCAACATTAAGCTCGTCTATTGTTTTTAGGCATTCAATAGTCGCCTTTGCGCCGTTAAAATTGATAACCGAAATAATAACTTTTGTCATCGTGGAATTCTTTTTAAAATCCTTTGCAGATTTTTATTCACGGGATTTTTAATCGCTTTTAACTTTTCATTATAAAACCAGGACATGATATCTCTATGCGCTTTTTTTACTTCTGTTTCCGTTTCCTGCAAAAAGGTCGAAGAATTCACCTCGATAAAGTCCTTTTTCTCCCAAATGTAAGCAAATATCATAAAATGATAGAAAGCCATTAGTATCGACAGCATCAAGCCATGCAAACCGTCTTTATATCCTTCCCTGGCGAAAAATCTGCTAATAAATTCCTTCACGGGAAATCTGATTGCGTCAAGGTAGTCAAACTGGTAACCCTTGTCTAGATAGTCTTTCGCTTCGTTGGGAGCATAAATATCAACGGTTCTTCTTATGAATTGAGAAACTGTGTCGTAATTATGATGGATTAAAAATGTGTTTAGATAAGCCGATTCCCCTTCTAATTGCAGATGCTCATGAACATGCGCTTTAATATATTTACCCTTGCCCTTTCGAAAAAGCCTTAGTTGCGGATCGGGAAACCAACCGGTATGTTCAATAACCTTGCCAAAAATTATATTTTTTCTTGGAATCCAATATCCGTTAATTCCATTTTCGCCTTTGAGCACCGTTTTTATTTCTTTTGCTAATTCTGGAGATACCTCTTCGTCCGCATCGATGCACAAAATCCAGTTATTAGAAGCCTTAGTGAATCCGAAGTTTTTCTGTAAATCAATTTCCGCCTGATTATTTTTTTGCGAAAAAACTTTATTCGTATACTTCTTGGCAATTGCTGTAGTATTATCTGATGATTCATGATCAACAACAATTATTTCATCGGCAAACTCCAAAGACTTAAGACATCTTTCGATATTGCCTTCTTCGTTGAAAGCTGAAATTACGGCCGTGATTTTACTCATTGTCTTAAATTATCCCGGACCAATTTGATATCCGAAATTATTTGTTCTCTAGCTATTATAAAACTTGCCGCAAAGTATAGCAAAACTCCCAATCCGCACACCAGAAGAAGTGAAATCAAATTCTTAACTAAGACTGGACTTAAAAAGTAGATAATTATTCCCATCACAATCGATCCGAATAACGGCACTGCCGTTGTAAATAAAATACTGAACTTGATATATCTTTTAGCAATTAAAATAACCGCAATTACAGATGTTGAAATCAAAGCCGAAGCGATGGAAACTCCGTTGAATCCATAGATTACGATAAGAATAGGGGTCAAAACCCACGTGGCGATCGTCCAAAAAATCATCAGATACAAAGAGACTCTTATTTTCCCTATCGCGTTTAAAGCATTTGTCAGAGGTGTTGAAATCGAAGAGAATGCCGCGTTAACCGCAAAAAATGCCAGAGATAGTAATGCCGGTTCCCACTTCTGATATCTGGGGATAAAATGGATAAAATAGGGCGACATAATTACTAGCCCTGTTAGTGCGGGAAAAATAATAAAGCAGGAAGCAAACAAAGCTTTTTCGATTGCTTTTTTTAGAACATCTTCTTCGTGTTGCAGTCTGGAAAAGGAGGGGAAGGTAATACGGATAACATTATCCATGATAAGCCGTAAGGGCATATACGCCCATTTTTGCGCAAAACCAATGTAACCAACCTGCGCAATCGGCAAAGCTTTACCTAAATAAGCTACAAAAAGATCGTCTTTAATTAATCCCAGAAAACTATTGGCCTGAAAGGGTATCCCAAATGATAAGAGTCTTTTGGCCGATTTCTTGGAGAAACCAAAACTAATCCGCCATGGTTGGACGATGTAAATTGCAATCAAACCGGATATTCCCCTGGCTAGAACTGCAAGCGTAAAGCTCGTTACGCCAAATCCTAAAAAGGCAAGGCTTACTGCCGTTACGCTAAAAAAGAACACTTCGACAATTTGTGGAATCACCAGTTTTTCGAAATGAAGGTTTCTCTCTAAAATTATCGAAGGAATTGTTTTTAGCGAAGATAAGAAAAAAGAAATTGCCAACGCCTGATACAAGAATATTTCTTCACTTTTTAAGTGGTAAAACGAGGCAATAAACGGAGAGAGGCAAAGGGCAATAATAACTACCGATACCACTAATGCCTGTTGGATAGTAAACGTTGTTCTTAATTCCTCTTGCGTAATTTGTTCTTTTTTTTGAATTAGTGCTGCGGCTAAACCGATATCGGAAAAATAAGAAAGAAACGCAATCGCGGCCGACACCACAAAATAAATTCCGAAAATCGCCGGAGACAAAAAGATTGTCAACAAAAGATTGCTGGCAAAACTTACTAGCTGGACGACAAATGTTCGAGACGTGAGTGCAAAGATTCCCTTGATCGATCTCTTGGTAACCAATGCTATATCAACTTCTTCCATAATTTAAGTCTTTCCAAAGAAGCAGGCTTTCTTTTATAGCCCGTAGGATTACCCGCAGATTCCCACCGCTTTGATCACCATAAAGCCTCGGATAGTGGTTTACTTCAACTTGAGCGATTTTAAGATGATGCTTTTTTGCTTTTGCCAAAATTTCAGTGGTAATTATTGCGCCTTCTGATCTTAACGGCATTATTTTGTCTAGCGCCTCTTTTCCAAAAAGCTTGAATCCACAATCAATATCTTTGAAATAAAATCTGAAGAATACGAAATCCCAAATTTTAAGCATGTTCATTAAAAGATGTCTGAAAGGATTATCCGATCTTTTTTTACGGTGTCCGATGACAATATCCGCATTTTGTATTTTTTCCAAAAATTTAGTAACTTCGGCAAAATTAAACTGACCGTCACCGTCATTGAAAACGACCAAATTATACTGACTATTAGCAAATCCTTCCTTTAACGCGGCACCGTAACCTCTGTTCGGTTGATGCGTAACTGCCTTTAGATTAGGGTTTTCTTTCTCTAGCCTCTTAGCAACCTCAAAGGTTTTGTCGGATGAACCATCGTCAACCATGATGATCTCCCATCTCTCGGCAACTTTTTTAGCAATGGGAATTGCTTTTGAAACAACGCTCTCAATGTTTTTTTCCTCATTCCAAAAAGGGAAAAATATCGAAAGTTCAGGAACTTTTTTCATAAGGCTTCCTATAGATTATAGCAAGAACTAAGATAAGTATGCCACAGATTGAAATAATGTCCGCCGCTTTTTCGATCGGCGTCTGTTCATAGTAAAAGGTTACAACGTGATTGCCCGACGGAAGAGTGATTAATAATCCATTATTTTTTACTTGATAATTCGAATTTTGGTTATCAATCTTACTACGCCAGGCTGGGAAATACGCAATTGGGAATAAGACTTCGGAGACCGAATCGGAATCGTACTCCATTGCATAAAATCCTGTTCTATGGGTAGTCATTTTCATTTGAATCTTTCCTCTGATAACTTGAGGTCTATTAGGAAGCTTGGCGAAAGAAGAAGGCTTTAGAAAATCCTTAGGCATATATTCGCCGGTTACCGTCGATGTCTTCCATTTTAAAAAATAAGCATTGGTAAAATATGAAGCATCCACAAGGGAATATGTTTGCGGAACAAAGAATTTAACGTTGAGTAAAACAATGACCAGTGCAGTAACCAAGCTAAGCGCGATAAACCATTTATTCTTTACGTTTTTAAAAAGCACTTCCAGAAAATAAAGCATGCCGGCAGCCAAAATAGATATAAAAAATGAAATTAACAATAAGAATCTCCAAGGATACTGTAGAAACGCCATCGGTTTTATGGCTTCCCAAATAAATTTTGAATAATCTAATGTGAGAAATACTGAAACTAAAAATCCGAATATAAGAAATCCGAAAATCAGAATCTTGTCTTTAGACATTTTTTTAAGAGCAACTATCAAAACAAAAAGAATTGCTGATAACAAAGCCAAAGCTAAATGGGATTTTCCAATCATGAATGATAATCCGTCAACGCAGCCCTTAACCGACCCGCCAAATCCCCAAGGGCTTGCCCAAAGCTGCGTAATACAAACAAAATGGTCTCTAAAGTTAGCTCCTCCGGTCGTTTGCGAAGCCACATTGGTATATCCCATTTCCAAAACTGCCGGGAACCAATAAAAAGCCGAAATTAAAATTCCTAAAAGCACCGGTAAACCCAGATATACGGCTGTTTTCTTATCTTTTTTTAAAAGAATTAATAAAATCAGAAAAAGTAAGATAAAAGGCGTTGCCATAAACGCACTTAAATTATGAGACAGAATTAATCCTGCGTAAGAAAATGCCCCAAGGGCGACAGCCGAAAAATTAGGTGTTTTATAAATTTTATACAGCGCATAGAAAATTAAAGGAATAAAAACAAAAGCCCACAATTCCGCTACATCGCCTCTCACATAAGTATCAACCGCATGAAATGGCGCAAATACATAAAGCAAAGCTGCAACAACCGCGGTTTTTTTGTTGAAAAGCTCTTTAGTAAATAAATAAATTGAAAAGGATGCCAGCATGACACCTAAAACCATCATAATTTTTGTTGCCAGAAGCACATTGGCACCCAACAGGTTAAAAAATGCTCCAAGATAATAGGCAAACGGCGCATAAAAATTAAACATCGGATATCCGTAGTTAAAACCTAAATCCTGGGACCATCTTACCGGGAATACTCCGTCTCGAAGCGCTTTAGACATTTCAAACACCCGCTGAACCTGTGTATTATCATGAAATGAAAAAAAGCCGCTATGAAAAAAGGGGATTATCGTTATTAAAGACAGTGATAGAACAAATAGTAACGGAAACAGCCGTTTTAAGAGTTTCATTTTTTAAGCTTCAGAATAATATTATAAGATAAAAACATTAAAAGACCAAGAATGCTAATAAACGAAATGAAGTCGCTAATAAGTCTCAAGGGCGTCTCCAAGAAGCTGCCCTTCACAACGTGTTGTCCTGCCCCAACGTTTATTTCCATTACTCCGTTTGGATTATTATAATTGATTTGTGTTTTTACACCATCTATCAGGATTATCCAGCCGGGATAATATATAGTATTGATTCTAACCACTTCTGATTTTGAAGTATCGAGAGTAAAGAATATCTTTCTTGAGTTGTAAGAAAGATTATTTATTTTTCCGGACTGAACCTCAACTTTTTCAGCAAAACTTTTATCAGGCTGTTTTTTTACCCACAATGGCATTAGTTCATTCGAAGACGTCGTGGTCGCTTGATTTGTCGAATAGAATGAGTCTCCCCTATTTACAAAATATTGAGGATTGGCATGAGGCAAGTATAATATTATTGCCAGAAGTCCTATAAATAAACCCATTCCTACGCCAAACTTTCCTTGTTTTGTTAAAAATCCTGCTGCCAAACTGATTAGAAACATCATTACCGCAAGTAACGTCCAGGGATAATTTATTTCCGAGAGAAGCGGAACATGCGTCCAAATAACCGCGGTAAACGAAAAGAACAAAAGAGAAGTGCAAAGAGTTGTCAGAACAAAAAATATACCTTTCTTATTTTCTTTATTCTTCTTTTGAACGAGATTTACTAAAAGCGATATTATCATTACAACAAAAACGAGCACCTGTGCAATTCCTATTTGATAACCAAAACCGTTCGGATCCGTAGGCACGCCGTATCCCCATTTCGGAAGAATTAATTCAAACGGTTTGACGAAATAAAGGTTTCTATCAGCAATCGGAATTTTTGATAATAAGATGAGATTTTTTTCAAAAATTGCCGGAATCCAAAAGAATGCCGAGAGACACATCGCAAAAATAAGAGCTGATAGCAGTCTTAAGACAAATTTAATTCTTCTCTCGATTAGCGCTGCAAGAATAATGAAACCGATAACGATTCCGAATAATACTGTCATGATATTATGCGTTGCTACTAGAAGCGCGAAGGAACAACCAGTTAGGGATATTCCAAGTAAATCTTTTTTCTCATAAATTCTGTTTACACCCAAAAGTATTAACGGAAATAAAACGAAAGATAATGATTCTCCTAATGAACCACGTACATAAAGATCGATAATTCTATAGGGAACATAAATATATAGAACTGCGCTTATTAATCCTGCCGCTTTATTTTTCCATAATGAACTCGATAATAAAAACATCGAGAAAAACGAAAAAATAACACTAAGTCCAAATAATATCTTTATGCTTCCCACAAATCCTAATTTCAAAAATACAAAAACTAAACCAAGATAATAAGGTGCTGGATACGCAAAATTAAATAGCGGATAACCATATTGGAAATTTAAATATCCGCTGTATCTTGCAGGAAACTGCAGATCTTTGATTCCCCTATACATGTCCGAAAGCCGAACAACTGCCCATTCACCATCATGAGTTGGAAAAAACCCGGCCTTGAAATAAGGCAAGATCAGTGGAAACGAAACAACTAAAGCCAAAACAAGAACGCCCAAATAAAATAAAATTTTCTTCTTCATGTTCCGACAATTCTATAAGCTACATTGCCGTTAGGAAAATAAATTGTGTCAATTAAGCCTTTGGCATTAGCTGGAATTTCATCAGGAGTACCGATTAATAAAGCATCTTTAAGTTGACTGTCTTTCCCCCAGTCGATATTCCTAAAATCGTATTTGCCGATGATTCTGTGCATTCTTTCCACCTGTCCGGTTCCTAGATAATTCCAATTTTTTTGATACCAGGTAGGATCTATCTTATCGTAAAAAAGATAATAGATATATGGTTGGTCATATTTATAAGTAAAGACGATTTTCTGATATTTAGTTTCCAAAGATTTTGCTTCTAAAACCGCTTGTTTATTACCGTATTGCCAAAAATCTCCATACTGGATCGGCGTATCAACATAATATTGATGGAGATAATATACAAAGTTAAAGATAAACAGCAACGCAATAATAAGTAGTAAAGTTTTTCTAAATTTTGTTAGACTTGTTGCTAAGAAAAATATCCCGGCGGCGGCAAAAATCGAAAAGACCGGAGACATCGCAATCGCTCTCACCGGATGCGGGCTTCCGGTTGCAACGGCCGAAGGAATCGGCGCAATCAAAAACAACCCCAGTAAAAGCAAAGTTCCCTTATTCCTTCTATTTAAAATTGCATGGATGCCAAGCAAGATAAAGGGCAGATCCCATAGATATAACATCCCCATGTCAACCGCGTGATGCTGCCTTCCTCCATCACCATGGAAGAAAAGAAAATCCGGATTCCATTGGTCAAAATATGACTTTGCTGTAGCTAAGGCATAAACGATACGCCGGTTATGAAATAAAACAGCCAGCTTATCGCCGTGTGTTTTATCATATTGCAGTTCATTTACCGAATTCCCCAAAGCATTAGGGTCGGAAAAGATTGAAACCATTGAGAGCCTTGATCCTGAACCGCCGGTTCCGATAAAACTTAAGAAAATCGGAAGACAAAGAATTAAGCCTAAAACTGCGGCAACCAAATAATATTTTTTACTGGCAAAAATTTCTTTCCAGTAGATGAGCAAACCAAAAAACACAAACAATGGGGTAACTACGCGAAAACTGTGATACGAATACATGCTTAAAATAAAAGATAATGCCGAAAGGAAAATCAATTTAGGATTTTTCATCGCCTTTAAAAATAGCCAAAATCCTAAAAGAAAGAAAAATACTCCGACATTCCCTTCAAAAGCTGCTCTTGAAAATTGTAAGGCCCAAGGAGAAACGCCGAAGAAAAACGCGGCGACGATTGCCAACTTTTTATTTTTATCCTTTTCCAGATTGGCAAAAATTTCTTTGGTCAAAAAATAAATAACAACTACAGATAAAAATCCTAGGAACGCCGATGGAAATCTTGTACCGAATTCATTCAAACCGAAGACCGCAACGCTCGGGACATCCAAATACACATATGCTGCCGGTTTATAATCATCAAATGAACGAATACTTAGGGGAAATTTATTGCCATACTCGTCAGCGCCGGTTTTAAGTATTGAATAAGCGTTGTAACCTAAGGACGCTTCGTCCCAATCAAGGCTGGGTGGATTAACGTTGATCTTATAAAATCTTAAAAAAAGCGACAGGCAAAGCACCAAAACAAAAAGAATTTGTAGTATGTGCGGTTTTATTAATTTAGTCATAGACAATTCTAAAAACTCTGGTACTGTCTTTTCTGGTTATGTAAATATGCTTTTTATAATTTAGCATTTTGTAATCTTTGCACGTTCCATTATCTATATATATTGCATTTTTTACTTTGGGCGCATTTGGATCAAGATCAAAAGATGGGCAGGCAGAAGTTTCAAAATAAAATTTACCAAAACCTGTACCCTCTTTATCTTTTGTAGACCCTTCCTTTTGATATAAAGCAGGGTCGTATTGCATGTAAAAAAGTATCAGGGGGTAAATTCCTCCGTAAGATTTTGTAACAAAAATCTTGTCATAGTTTTGGTAATCCTTTTTAACAAGATCTACCATCTGTCCAAAGCCTTCGTTTCTATACCAATTCTTGTCAATGGGTTGATGGACAAAATATTGATGCATAAAATATGCAAAATTTAAAAAAAGAAATATTGCAGCAATTCCAACCACAATTTTATATTTGAAACCTGCAAATTTGTTTAGGAACATGACAAAACCGTAAGCCGCCAAAAGCTCCAACATGGGAAACATCACGATTGCCCTTTGTAAATTAGGGATATCGTCAACCGTAATAGACGCCGTCACGGGCGCCAAAACAAGCCAAATTAAAGGCAGCTTATATAACTTATCCTTTGCCATAAGCAAGTAAAATGCACCGATGAGGATAAACGGCAATTCCACTAGATAAATTAGTCCCATTGCCGGGATTCTATACCAAATCGGTAATCCCCCTTCGATAAATAAGAATTTGCCGGAAAAATAATCGGAGTAATTCGAAACAAAATCTAAGGAGTAATTGATAAGTTTGTTATGGAAAAAGCGGGTTGCATCAACGGTTGTACCCATCACGCCATCTTCTCTTAGTTGCTCTTCCAAGATTAGCCTTACGCCCGGATAACCGAAGATATTCACCTGTGAGTATCTACCTGTCCCACCTTTAATCAGAAAAACTAAGGCAAAAGAAACAAATCCTACAAGCAAAAAGGAAATTATTAAAGAGACTTTATGTTTTGTTTTAAATTTATTCCAAACCGGGAAAAGATAAGCAAGAGTTACCAAAAAAAGTAGCGGCACAAAAACTCTAGGTGTATGGTAAAAAAAGAAACTAAGGATCAAAACCAGACCACCCGCTAGAAAATATACGCTTTTTCGCTTTTGGAAACCAAATAAGACTAATGCATATCCACAGATAATAAAAAAGAGCGCGACAATGGTTTCGGCGCTTGCTCTGGACAAAACTACTTGCCACGGAGCTATCGCAATTAAAAATGCCGACAACAGGCTTACTTTTTTACTTTTGAATAAAACGAATGTTAAAAAGTAAAATGCAATTACTGTTGCTGCGCCAAACAGCGCTCCCGGCAACCTGGTAGAAAATTCATTTAGGCCTAAGAATTTTATCGGCAAGACTGTTAGATAATGGTAGCCTGAAGGACGATTATCACCAAACATGTCAACGTACAAAGGAAGTTTATTATTATTTTCGTCTTTACCGGTTAAAAGTAGAGAATATCCATTATATCCAAGAGATGCTTCATCAATGTGAAAACCGGAAGGAATTGAGTTAAGATTATAAAGCCGTACTCCTAAGGCAATAAATAAAATGAATCCGAGAATAAAAATAAATAAATATTTTTTAATTTTTGGCATTTCTTAGACTAATAATACCATACCCCAGAATCGATAACACGCCTAAAAAGCTTATCAGAAGACCTTCGTAGAAGCTAGTCGGATCATATATAAATTCCAGCGTATGTTTTCCCTTTGGAACGGCGACTGCCCTAAACGTGTAATCCGCAATAAGTATTTCCGATTTCCGGCCATCGATTAGCGCTTTCCATTCCGGATAATAATTGTCTGATAAAAATAATAACTGGTTCCCCGAGCTTTCGGTTTGGAAAATGATTTTATTGGCAGTATAAGAAATAAGTTTTACGTTTCCGGTGGAATTTTTATCAATTGTTATATTTGGAGTTTTCTGTAAAATTAAGGTTCTTTTTAAATCCAAGTTTTTGTCATAAATTAAAGAAAGTGCTTGCACTTTGCTTCCGGCCAAAACAAAATCGCTGCTAAGAAAAAATCTTGGTAAAACTGTCTTATTTTCATACAATTGCCAAGGAAAAATTTTATTGATTAACTGGTATTGGTCGCTAGGAAAAGTGCTAAGATCTGTTTGTTCCCAAGCGTTTACAAAGTCTTGTTTTTGCAAAATATATTTCACGCCTAGCAAATCCAAAACTCTTTTTCTAAACTGGTTCGTTTTTAAATCGTCTGTTCCGTACCCAGGAGCAACGTTTGCATCGGGCCTAGGCAAAGCTTTGGGGAATTCTCCATTAACAGAAGACGACAAAAGCTGTCCATAAGTTGAGACATGCAAAGGGTCATTCCCCTCAGGAGAAAAAGTTCCATCAACCGATTGAAAATTTGATGCAACATATGCCGATCCATACCCCCAAAACCGATTAATACCGGCATGGGTTTTTAAATAAGAAATAATCGGCGTGTCCGGGTAAGTCAAACTTGACGATGCAAAAGGCGTAATTTTATTGAAAAAGTAAAATAGATCAAAAACCACTAAACATAGTATTAGAATAAAGAATAATTTATTGTTAATACGTTTAATAAAAATTGAAAGACAAGTTAAGACTACTAGCACGCTTGGAATAACAAGGTTATGCAAAGAAATCTTTAGGTTAGGCGATAAACTTGGATGAAACCTTGCGGTTAATAGTACAATCAACCATACGCTAATCAATAACCCTAGATAGACGAAAACAAATTTATTTTTGAATATATTTTCTGTTAATAGCTTATCCAATCCAATCGCGCCTAAGATAATTAGAGAAAATATCAAAACACTGAATTCCCTTGTAGGAATAGTCGTAGAAATTAAAGGGATTGGGATCAAGTAGAAGTATTTTACTAATGGAAGATTCGTGGCGATAATTAGAGAAAATAAAGATACGATTAAGAAAAATCTTTTTTCTAAGAATTTTGTTTTCGTAAAAATCGCGTAAATTGCAAAGAATAAGATGACCGTTCCCGGGTACATCACGCGTTCGATATATGTCCCGTCAATCCAGTAATTCCTTGTAGCCGGATTGCCAAAAAAATCCGGAATAGCAATGGTAAGCCAATTATAGATTGGTGCTAAATTTTTCTGAATTTGTAAAAGAGAATACGCTCCTCTTGTTGACTGAGAAAAAAGTTGCAGAGTTGGCAAAATCTGAAATGAGGTCAACGCTAAAGGCAATAAAGCAGAGATTAAAAATAAGAAATTCTTTTTGTGCTTGGTAAATTCTTCCTTTTTACAAAACATTAGGAAAGTACGATAAAAGAAGCAAAGAACATAAATATAGAAGGCGCCCTGTATGTATCCCGCAAGAATTACTAATGACAAAATAAAAGAAAACCCTAATAAAAGCTTAGCACTAGGTTTATCAATATAATATTTTACGAAAAGAAGTGCCAGGGGAAGCCATAAAAGAGTGCTACCGATATTCCCATATTCCATCCAAACCGTCATATAAGAAGAAAAGCCAAATGAAATTCCGCCAACAACAGAGGGGAAATCTTTAAGCCCGATTCCCTTCTTCAAAAAGAAATACATGAATAAACCGGCTAAAAAGGGTTGCAGCATAATGATTAATGCCCACGAAATATTAAAGGGAAGAATAAAATAAAGCAGATTCGCAGGATAAAAAATAGCTGTTTGGAAATCTGCCATTTGCGGATTTCCGGAGAAATTATGAGGATTCCAAAAAGGAATATCTCCTTGCTTTAATTGGTTAATAGAAAAATATCTCCACGGATATATTTCGTAAATAACATCCGGTCCTTGCGCTTTATTAGGATAGGCGCCCGGAGCAAATCCCAAGTAACTTTGCGCACTGTATGGATTTTGGTTTATTAAAAGATCCCCGGGAAAAGGAATTTGTCCTTTAAAAACAGGAAAGAAAAAAATCAAAACGACAACAAAGATTAAGAGACCCGGCCAGAATTTCTTAAACCATTTCATTTTGTAGTCACCTGATAAACTCTATAATAATCGTTCGTGTTTCCCTGTTGAACTTTAAAAACTAGTTTGAGAGGAGAATCCGGTGGTAAAGTTCGGTGCTGTGGCTGATAGAAAATGAAATAGGTTGGCATTTTTTTAGCAATAGCCATAACTTCTTTAGGAAATATATCTACCGGCCAATATCCTTTTACTGTAATATTCTTATCCGAAAGCAGATACATTTCCATCGACTCGGGCATTAAACCGAATGTTCCTTCGGTAGCAACATAGATTTTCTGACTCCTCGCTTGGTCCTCAAAAAATGAAACGCTTTCTTTGACTCCCCAACCGGCTGCCCAACCATTAATATATTGATTACTATCTCGGTCGGCAATCTTCGCATTCAGCGGATTGTAAGCGAATTGAAAAGAAATAAAAGCAGGGTAGATAATAAAAATTAATGTTAATATGTACGGCAGCACTAATCGCACGGAATGAAACTCAATTTTGGTTTCAAAAAATTTTATTACTTCTTCTAAGCCCACTGCCGTAAGCGGTAAAAGAAAAAGAGTCATAAAGAAAATAAAACGAGGGTAGAGTAAATTACCAAATAACGCTAGCGCCACAAATGGCAGAACAAAATAAGTTATTAAAAGAAGTTTTTCTCTAAAATAATTCTTCAGAGTTATTAGAGAAATCAAGATTAACAAAATGTACGAAGGCGTAAGATACTGGATTAACCAACTGGATAGTCCACTGACGTTACTTGTTAAATAGACAAAAGGATGCTGAACCCATTCGGAAAAAGGATAAACAAAAGTTGCGTTTTTAATGGCTATCATTTCATAGAGCGGAGACAGTCTTAAAACGTTGTACATGCCGTATCCGATGGCAGAAGCAAAACCGGCTAAAAATATCCAGCGCACAAACCTTTTTGGGAAAGGCTTTTTAAAATTAAAAAGAAGTGCGGTAAAAGGCAAAAGATAAATACTGAAAAAATTTGAAGATTTAGTTAATACTCCCCCGCCAATTATAATCCCTAGGGCGTAAGCGTCTTGAAGTTTTTCCCTTTTTACTAAGACTACCGAAAGATAGAACGCCCAAACCGCAAAAGCTCCAACCATACTGTCATATAACGCCATTCTGTCTAGAACTTGGGCAAAGGGATAAAAAACGTAGAGAGTTGATGTTAAAAAGGCTATCCTCTTGTTTTTGAAAAGCTCGAAAGACAAAAACCACAGTCCGATCATCGTAAAAAAACCCGTAGCTACAGAGACTAAACGTCCGGCAATCAACGGATCTTTGATAAACTTCATAAAAACCATTGCGACCCAGACATACATCGGCTGTTTGCCGTCGGTTAAGGAAATAAATCTCCAGGATGCATCATGCAAAGCAATTTGCGCCCAACGAAGATAAATTGCTTCATCAGTAAAGATCGGTAGACGATTAAGATAAATTAGACGAAGGGTAAAATAAGCTAATGCCAGAAAAACCGAAATAATTATTTCCCACTTATACTTTGAGATAAGCTGCATATAGAGATTATAGTAGAAGTAAGGTTCTGAATCAACGCTTGGGGGAAATTATTAACCTAAATAGAAAAAGATAAATCTCTACTGCAATTACTATAACTAACCCTAAAACCTCTATTCTCTGAATTATGAATTGATAGCCTACTGCATAGTCAGTCATATAAATATAAGGAACATAAACCGCCGCTGCAAAAATTGAGGCAACAATTGCCGGGATGGAAATGTAGGATTTTTTGGTAACAAATGCCGCTAGAGACAAAGGCAAAATTAAATACCAGGGCTGGAAAGTGGTTCTAATTGTTTCAAACACAACCGCTATCAAAGACAATCCGACTGAGGTAAGGAAAAATTTCTCCCAGTTTATTTTTCTCCCGGTCCGATCTAAAAATTCTAACAGAAAAAATAATGGCAGGAATCCGCCGGTAATAAACTTTACTCCAATTGAAAAGAAATTACTTAGCCAGGATAATATTTTCTTTTTCTGCAGGAATAGATAAATCGATAAAAGAAAGAAGAAGATCATCGGGATATCGTTATGCGCCGAAACTAAACATTCAATTAGAACCAATGGATTAAAAGCAAAAAATACCGTATTTAGAACTTTATCTTCCGGGAATACCTTTTCGCTTATCTTGTAGATTAAATAACAACTGCCTAAGAATGAAAATCCTATTAGTAATTTGAAAAGAAAAAAAGTTGGCAAAAAATAATTCATACCAATAAAGGTTAGTGGCACTGTTAATAAAAGCCAACTTGGTCCATACGGATAAACCCTGTGCGTCCAACGCATGAAATTAAGCATTGGGTCACTGGCAAAATCCGAAGCCTTATGCAAATACGGACTCTGATGGTAAACACTAACAATTCTTGCATCAAAAATATAGTTAAAAAGGTCATAAGAAAACGCGTTATAAGAAAAAACTAAAATTATAAAAGCTGCAAAAGTCAAAATAATTAAATTCCTTTTCCTAAGCTTTCCAATCTTTGCTAAATAAATAAATATCAAATAAAAAATGAAAAGAAGTAAAAGCAGAATTACGAAGAGAATTGTCGAAACAGGTCTTTGGAAAAATCCAAGGTATTGCAAGGATTTTTCGGCAGCTTGATAAATCGAAAGTCTTGATAAAGTTAGGCTTAAATCAACTTGAGTAAAAGAATATATAAAAAATCCTGAAAGAAGAAACAAGTAGGAGAAAAAAAGAAGCTTTAATTTATTCATAACTTATACTTACCTGAAAGATCATTCACTCTAATTCTTACCAGATCTTCTACTGCTTCAATTGAATCTTTTATGGGGCTTACTCTTCTTGATTCAACATACAACCATTCAACCGGAACCTCCTTAACTGCGTATCCCGACTTTTTTGCCAAGAGTAATAATTCAACGTCAAACCCCGCCTTTACCGATGATCCGGATATTTTTTTATAACCATGATGCAATCCGCTAAGTTTTGTGAATAACTTCTTTGCCGCTTCGGTTCGAAAAAGTTTGAAACCGCATTGCGTATCTTCAATTCCTCTAAGCCCAACGATAACTGTCCTTAAAACTATCATCCCTTTAGCCATTAACGTTCTTGTCCAAGGCGCTCCTTTTCTTTGCGAGCTGCGGCTTCCGATAACAACGTCGAATTTGTTAACAAAAGGTAAAAGTTTTTCAACTTCTTCTATCGGGGTCGCTTGATCCATATCCGTAAACAAAACATATTCCCCTTCTGCTTTTAATATTCCTGCGGAAACGGCACCGGCTTTACCGGTATGGGAATTTCTTATGAGTCTAAACTTGGGATTTTCTTTCGTAAATTTATCCTCAAACTCTACGCTTCCGTCAATTGAACCGTCGTCAGCAATAATTACTTCATATTCAAATTTGTGTTTTTCCAAGAAATGCTCGACTTTATCTAAAACGCCTTTTTGCAAGTTTGCCATTTCGTTATATGAGGGGATTACGACAGAAAGATAAATTTTATTCACAAGAAGATTATACAAGAAACAAATTCCACAAACAAATTACATTTCCATTGGTCCTGCTTTTACTTTTCCCATCAGTTCTTTCTTTGTTTCCTTAAGAAACAAGGCTGAGAAAGCTCCAAACGCCGTAATTATTGCCGACCAAACAAATACTATGTGAAAAGATACCAGATTTGCCTTAATCGCCATTAGATATGCTACCTGTTGCAAGACATTGGGGTTAAGTGTATTTATCAGCGTGTATTTTTGAACGCTCAACATTCCTGCGGTGGCGCCATTGGTAAGAATGGTTGCAAAAATTGCTACCCCAAAAGCTCCGGAAATATTTCTGACCAGAGCTAAAATTGATGAAGCCACTCCGACTTCGTGAATCGGAACGGTTGAAATTGCCGCGTTGGTAATCGGGGCAAACGTCAATCCAAGTCCCAAGGCAAAACAAAATAAAAGAACCGCAAAATGACCAAAAGTCCAGGTCAAATCAATTCCGGAAAAAAGCGTTAAAATAAAAGCCGACCAACCCAAACCCAAACAAACTACATATTTAGGCTGAAATTTTACCGATGCCCGCGCACCGACTTGAGCGGCAATCATCATTCCCACAGCCATGGGTAAAAACAGATAGCCGGTTTTCGTAACGCTGTAACCAAGATCCCTCTGGACAAAAAGCGGCAGCAAGAAGAGCCCTCCAATCATTCCCATAAAGGTAATGAATGAAACTATCAAGGAAACCGAAAATTCGGGGATTTTGAAAAACTTAAGATCAACAACCGGTTCTTTCTGTCTTTGCTCGACCAAGATAAAGGACAGCATTGATATTGCCGTAATCACGTATGACGTCAGACTGTTTACGCTTGTCCATCCCCAAGTTTGTCCCTGATCCAATACCAAAACCAAAGTTCCCAAAGAAAGACCTAACAAAAGCGAACCCCAGATATCAAAATTTTTAATCCCTCTAATTTTTTGCACCGGTTCCTCAATAAACTTCCACGCCATTAAAGCCCCAATTATGCCTATCGGAACGTTAATATAAAAAACCGAGCGCCAAGAAAAACTATCAATCAAAGGCCCTCCTAAAAGCGGACCAAAAACCGCCGCCACTCCAAAAACTGCCGACCAAAGTCCCATTGCCTGAGCTCTTTTTTGCCTATCATCAAAAGTAAAAGCAATAATCGAAAGCGCCAGAGGGTAATCAATTGAAACGGTAATCGCTTGTAAAATTCTAAAGACTATCATCTGGGAAAGGTTTTGGGAAAGTCCGGCAAAAACCGATGCAACAACAAAACCGATTATGCCAAAAAGATACAACGGTTTTCTGCCGATTAAATCCCCGAGTTTTCCAAAGATGGGAACAAAAATTGCATTGGCGATAATATAAGCTGTTGCAATCCAACTGGCCTGAGAAACCGTAATTCCGAAGTCGGAAATCATTTTGGGAAGTGCAAGATTTACAACTGTTCCGTCAAGTCTTCCCAAAAAGCTGGCGATCATGACTGTAAAAAGAATAATCCATTCGTGAGGATGGAACCCACGCCTAGAAGTAGTTTTGACTTTATTTTCCATAGGCCTTAAGGAGTGTTAGTATATACCGTCATTTTGGCAGACATGCCATTTTTTATTTGCGGGTATTTATAGGCGTCAAATCTTGCATAGATTACGAACTGTTGAGTCGGACGTTCACTTGAAACAGAAAATTGGAGTTGGGTTTGTTTGGCAGTCGGACTTATCTCGTCAATGTATCCCCAAAATGTCTGTCCAGGCAAAGCATCAACAGTAAAAGAAACTGTTTGTCCGATTTTCAGTTTATCCAATCCTTTGTTTTCATCGATCGTTCCGGCAACTCTCATATCGGAAAGATTGACCATCTGAATAACCGGTGTCTGGGCGCTGGCAATACTTCCTATTGCATCATCGGTAGAAACAATCAAACCGTCTTGGAAAGCATTTAGGCTGCTCGTCCCAACAATTGCCAAAGCATCTCCCTTTTTAACTTTTTCTCCTTCATAAACTTTTATATCGGTTATTTTACCCGGAGTCTCCGGGGAAATTGTCACGATCGGCGCCTGAATCAAAGAATTTTCAATATTGACTCTGTCTTTTAGAAGTTGATAAGCTATAAAACCTCCAATTAAGAAAACGGCGACTATCACTACTAAAAGTACCCTTAGAGTTCTTGGTTCCCTAATTTTTGCAAAAAGTTTTTTCATAGAATTGAATAAAGCTTAGAAACAATTGATTGCGGATTGGTAATTACTTTATCTGTGTCGGAAAGTCCGCTCATGATTTCTGTCTGCCCGTCGATAGTATCTCCGGTGGTAATTTTTTTAAGCACCATTTTTTTGTTGTCTAAAACCCAGATATAAGAATCCGAAAGAACAGTCCACGAAGGAACCAAAATTACTTTTTGATTAAAATTACTTTTAATTAACACCGTTCCGCTTTGTCCGAATTTAATAGAAGTTGGTAAATTATTAACTTTAATATCCACTCTGTAGACTTGGTCTCCGTTGGCAAGCGTCATTTTTTGCGGGTAGATTTTATCAACTACTCCCGAAAGCGTCTGTCCGTTTAATACGTCTAACGAAACCGCCGCCGGATTTCCAATACTAATGAAGGCTATTTCCTGTTGCCTGACGTTTGCACTAAAAATCATTGAACCCGGATCGGCAACTATAAAAGTTGTAGCCGGACTGACATTAACTCCCGCCGTACTCACATCCTCATGTAAAATAATACCGTTAATCGGACTGGTTAAAGTTGCAAGTTGTAAAGCGTAACTAGCAAGATCAACATTAAGCTGCGCAGAATTTTGGGAGAGTTGGGCGTTATCGACTATTCTTTGCACCGTGTCGTGAATAACCTGAGTCTCGGGAACTGCCGAATAACCCTGCTTATTTGTTTGGTCTAAAGTAGTTCGTTGCTGTCCTTCTATCACTCCTGCACTTTGATTTTCCTGTGACTGATTTACATTATTTTTGGTTGCCTGATAATTATTCGCTGCTATCTGCAACTGTTTTTGTAGGGTGTAAGTATCTAGCTGCGCAACTATTTCCCCTTGATATACGGTATCTCCTTCTTTAAGAGGAACATAAATTAATTTGCCTCCCATTTGAAAATTTAAGACGGCTTGATTCTGAGCCGCAATACTGCCCGTTGCCAAAATTTGTTGCGAAATAGGAGTTACATCAACCGTTTCTGTTTTTGGAGATTGGTAAGCATTTGCCAAGAAAGTAAATCCGAAAATTCCAATTGCTACAACAAAAACTGTAACAATTAAATATCTTAAAGTTTGTTTATTAAAAAATACATTTCTTATTTTTTTCATAAGTTTTCAGATTTTTCTGCTAGTAAAGTTAGAATTCTTAGTAATTCAACTTTATCTTTTTTAGAAAGATAGGCCAAAAGTTCTTTCATTTTATCCGATCTTTTTTTCTTTATTGCGGTAAATAGCTTATCCCCATATTTGGTTATGCTTATTTTGACAATTCTCCTGTCTTCTTTGTCATTTTGTCTTTTGACCAGTTTTGCGGCAATTAATTTATCGATCAAGACTGTCGCCGTTGGCATGGTTGTTGAAAAATGATTGGCGATATCTCCCATATGCAAGCTGGCATGTTTTTTAGTAAATTCCAGCGCTTGGCATTGAAGCATTGTCAAATGAGAATGTTCAAAATCCTCATGCATGCTTTCTTTAAAAGTTCTGCCCAATTTGAAGATTGCCTCTAGTATTTGATCATTAATTTCGTCGGTCATAATATTAATTAGACTAATAGTTAGATATTATAACTAATTTTAAGAGGAAAATCAACAATTAGATTTCGGGTTCGGATGGTTGGTTTCCATGTAAGGGGACAACACCAATCGTGTAGTCTCTTCCGATCGTTACTGCTCCTTCAACCAAAGTCACTTCATCACGGGCGACTGCTTTTTCTAATTCATCTCTATGGACTGTATATTCTGTTTTTATTTGAATTCCTTCTCTGACTCTATCTTCCGAAACTCCCCTGTGTCCGAAAGCCGCAGTAAACAGTCCTCTTACTCTCGATTCTGTCCATCTGCCTCTTGCATTAGCTGTTGCCCCTGGGTCAATCGTAACAACAATACTTTCATCAACAAACGTCGGAAAACGTGCTCCTAATGATACTCTCAACAGATCTAAGTCGTATTCAACGGTTGGAACCGCATTTAATTTTAAGTTATGTGCTTCAGACTGAATTCCTGTTAGTCCTTCATGCTCTTTAAGTATTCCCTTCAGTTCTTTTTCATCATCACCTTTTTGTTTTTTTGCTGCTTCTGTAGCTGCTTTTACTCTACGTAATCCCTCTGCTAATCCTAATAATCTTGCTGCGGTTTTTCTTGCTAAGCTTACTTCTACTGCCGGCTCATGCCTTGCGGAAACTCCCGGGATGTCGGTTGCTGTCGTGGCAAATCTATCTTTATGTTTTAATCTTGCTTTAAAAACTTCTGCCGCAGATATACTGAACCCTTTGCGTTTTTCTCTTCGATCTGTTTCCATGCCAAGCATTATAGCAAATCAGGTCAAACAAATTAAGTATTCTAAATAACAACGCCGGAAGCTGAATGTGTTATAATTTGAGGGTAAGCCGCCATCGTCTAGTGGCCCAGGACGCCAGGTTCTCATCCTGGAAATCGCGGGTTCAACTCCCGCTGGCGGTACTTAAATTAAAATTGCATCGTAACCAACTTGTTTAATTAACTTTACAATTTTATCAACACTCACCTTATCTTCATCGAATTTTACTTCCGTTTCTGCTTTCGCGTAACGCGTGTTCGCTTCTTCTATTCCATCTGTTTCTTCTAACACGTCGTCTATTTCAAGTGTGCACCCGGTACAGTGCATGCCCGAAATCTTAAATACTTTCTTTATTGTCATATAACATTTATCACTCCTCTATACATTCCCATCGTACACATAAATGGTATCTGAGTTGGAGAATCAGGAGCTGTAAAATCTATTTCTCCGGATGTCCCGGGCGGAACAACTTTTTGTATTCCAAGACTGGGAATTGTAAAAGCTTGAACACAACTGGTGCCATTTGTGTTTATAATTTTCATTTTTACTTGTGCTCCTGCTTTAACGGTTATGCTATTCGGGTTATATCCTAAAGATTGTATCGTAATTGTGGGATTATTATCTACTTGAGAAGTACCGTCTCCAAGCACAGAATTATCACATATTGCAAAAGTACACCAAACATTTTTACCGATATTCTCTAGAGTCAAGTTGCTACCGCTTAACGCAACCGCATTATTTATATTGAATATTGCCAAGAGAATTATTGCAAAGGCCGCAATTCGCATAAATTTTTGCTGGAACATATCTCCAAGTTTTGTCGCGAAAAATCCTAAAATAAAAAATACCGGAGAAGTTCCTAATACAAATGCAAAAAGCGTTGCTGCTCCAAGCAAAGGACTGCCTGAGGCAACTGCTAAAGCCATCATCGCTTGAGTTGTGCCACAAGGAATAAAAATCGTAAACGCTCCTAAAATTGCGGGGGCAAATACAGCCTGGCTTTTAGATTGCTTTCTGACTAATCTTGTTAGAAATCTTGGCGGTTGGATTACGAAATAACGGAAAATCGGATGAACTTCCAAAATATTAAAAGCGGTGCCTATCATGAAAACCGCTACTGCCAGAAGTAGGATTATTCTCGCTTGCACAGTGAGCTGGAAAACCGATCCCAATGACCCAAGTAAAAATCCTAATGCCGTATATGAAACTAATTTCGCAATCAAGAAAGTTATTATTGGCAAGGCATTTCCGCCTTTTGCTTTTTGCTTTAATTTTTCTTCTTCTGTTTGGGCAAGCGTTGCCATTAGCAAACCACCTTGCACCGCCATGCAAGTCAATCCGCCTGTTAATAACCCTGTTAAAAATATTGTGATTAAATTTCCCATTTTAAACTTTGCAACAATCTTTTAATTCCCCAGGATTTCCCATTGCTTTTAGCATTGCCGGTCCGCCGGTCCTAAGGAATCTAACAACCAGTATAACGGCAAAAATTAAAAAGATAATATTTAGATAGCTTGTGTAGTTCCAATGGATTCCCTCATTGATTACAACCATGCTTCTATTAGTTGGAATAATATTCAGATAAGAAAAGAGGATTTCTATAATGTATCCTGCTAATGCCATTGTGACATAAAACGTTCCTAAAATATAGAACATCACTTTCCATCCATAGTACTTTCTGTAAATATCTAAAACCGGCAGCACTATTAAATCCGCAAAAATAAAGCTAACGACTCCGCCAAAGCTTATTCCGCCTTTCCAAAGTACTGCTGCCAAAGGAACATTACCAACGGAACAGACAAAAGAAAGCAAGGAAACCAAAGGACCAATTAATGGTCCCTCGATAAAAGCGATTGTCGGATTATTCTTGAAGAAAAATGCCTGCCAGAAAGACATTGGAACAAACGCACCCAATGCTCCCGCAATTAGAAATCCAATTACAATATCCAACCAGACGCTTGACCAATCCATAATAAAATAGTGGCTAACTGCCGTGAATCCTCTGCGACTTAATAGTTTTGACAAAAAGGATCCGCCTTCCAAACTCATATCCATTGCCGCATGCCCCTCCATTTTTCCAACCATGCCCTTTTCCGCTTGAGTTCTGGCTTGTTTAACCAGTTTCCTTGTAAGAGTAAATCTCAAAATTAGTGCCAGAAGAATAACCATAATTATCCCTCCTAAAAATTCCGCCGCCATGAACTGCCAACCCATTAAGACAATTAAAATTATTCCGAGTTCTATAACCAGATTCGTTGAAGCAATTTCAAAAACCATCGCCGAGGTAAAACTAGCACCTTTTCGAAAAATGGAACGGGCTAAGGCGGTAGCGGCGTAGGAACACGAACTCGATGCAATTCCAAATAATGAAGCAAAGGCAATACTCTTTGGCGAATCGTCACCCAAAACTTCGGCCATTCTTTTATGTGAAACAACTGCCTGAATAGCGCCAGATAAAGCAAAGCCTAGAATTAAGGGCCAAAGTACCTCCCAAAACATGGAAACAGACAAGAATAATGCTTGTTGGATATTTTGAAATAATTGCATGCTTATTTACTTTTGATAAAAACGTTCATTACTTCCGCCACGGCTTCTTCTTTTCTGCCGTTTCTAATTGCGTCGGCGGTGCAGGTCTTAAGATGATTTTCCAAAACAACTCCTTCGGTTTCACGAACTGCGGCTTCGACAGCTTGCATTTGATGAATAACATCGATGCAATAATTATCATCTTCAACCATTTTTATTACTTTTTCCAAATGGCCCTTGGTAATTTTTAAACGGTGTAAAATTCTTTCTTGTGTATCTTTAGGTCTGTATGCCATATATCTCCCCCTGGGGGATATAAGCAGCATATAATAATTCCTGATTATCTGTCAAGGGGTTATTTTATTATTCTTCGCAGTATTAAAAAGGAAGATTATAAAACTCATCATCTAATCCATCATCTTTACCAACCAAATCCTCTTCTGCGTGACTATCGCCGAAATCTTCTTCGTCTTCGAATTCGTAGTACCGCTTAGAAAGTCTGTTGTCTCTTGGCAGTTCGGCAAAATCTTCCTCACCCAAATTTAACTCTTCTAAAATTTCGTCCGGTATTTCTTCTTGCGGTAAAACACAGGTTCCATCTAGTTCATCAAAGAAAGGTATTTCTCCGGAAAGACCTTCAAATATAACTTCTTCCTCAATCGGCTGAAATTGAACCAATGCTTCTTCGGGCAGCATTTCCTCTTTATCAAGATTGACGTTTATCATTTTCTCCGAAGGGACAATGAAACCATCAACAGAACCCTGCCTTCTTGCCCCATAGGTATAATTAATAACTTCCCGGATCTGAGGAATCGGATGGTCGCTTAATACTTCTAATTGTGCAACCATATCTCTTGCCTGATGAGAACCAAATCCTCTTTCGACCATTTTTCTCTCCGACTTACTAAGTTTAGGTGTACACACTTTCTGGATTACCCAGGTTGCGGAACTAAAAGTTGATCTGCCAATTTTATTTCTAAGTGCTAAAAGTCTATCTTTATATTCTTCTAGACCATCAGGATCAGCCGATCTGGCATAGAAAATAGCTGCACCTGTTCCCGCAGTAGTCAAAACTTCGATAAATGATTTTATGAACGGATCTACTAATTTACTTCTGTCTCTTTCTTCCGCTGGCTGCGGACGGCCATCAGCTCTAGCTACCCTTTTGTCCCATCCTGACTGCCATTCTAAAGCTTTCCCTAAGTTACTGAGTCCGTACGCCATCCATCCAAGCGCTTTGTCCCCATGTTCGTCCCTTAGGTCGGCAAGTCTTTGCACTAATTGTTTTTGTCCTGTACCTAAATCAGGATATAAGTGGACTAAAGCGGGTATAAGCCAGTAAGTAGTATCCGGACCTAAATCTCTTATCCCGTCGATAATGACTTGTGCATATCCATAAAGCTTGCCATTCTCTTTGGTGAGCATTTTGGGAGCTAAATTCATGTAGGAAACGGCCGCTTTATATGTGGCTTTATTTCTAATTAACCCGGCGTAAGTACGGAATTCTTCCGTATCGCCACCGACCTCTATGACCTCCGGAAGACTACCCGCAAACTTGGCGCCAAAATATGATCCGCCTTCTTCAGTGGCTATCGCAACCTGATTAAAATAAGTGTCGACATCCTGACCTAACGCAAGCATTTGTTGATATGACCGGATAAAGTTCGAACCGACTCTCTTACCCATTCTCCTGTAAGCGTTAAGTGCCAATTCATACTGTTTATCTAAAACTGCCACAGACGCTTGACCTTCGTGAATCATTTCCTCTACGCTTTCCGCATATCTTTCGGCATAAATACCACCAAAGGAACCAATTCTCGATATCCTGTCTTCTTGGGCCTGACACCAAAAACCGTTTGAATCCATTACCGATATTGAATCACCTAGAGCATCCCAAATATCATGGTATCCTCCACTGCCTCTATATTTATCTAAAATCCGATGCGTCAAAGCGTAAAAATCCTGCCGGTTAAGTTGATTGCGGGAATACGGACCTTTTGAGGAGTTTCTAAGCCAAATATGCGGATCGGCAGCCTCTACCGTTGGTAAACCATTAGCGCCAATCCAAACCAATTGTTCTCCATGGTATCCAGAATTTAGAGATTCTTGTTCGGACATGGTTGGGATTATAGCTCTATGGATCTATTAACACAATCCGAAATTTGAGGAAATTAAAATCCCGGTAATGAATCCTCGGCAAGATCACCTTTATTGGCGTATCTTTTTATTGCCCTTAATTCATCAATTGCTTCTTGAGCCGGGTTCATCCCGTTTTCACTCATACAGATGGATTATAGCAAAATTGACTGCCGAAACTTATTGTGAGATGCTAAGAACGTGGAACAAACTATTTGCAAATTCTGCGGACAAACTGTGGCAACCAATTTTTTCTTCTGTCCGTATTGCGGGAAAAAACTAATTCAACCACCAATAACCACTTCCGGCATAGTCGGAATAATTCTTATAAGCATTTTCCTCCCGCCACTTGGTCTTTGGCCGGCAGTTAAATATCTACTACGCAAAGATTCAAAATCGAAGAAAGTCGGGATGATCGCAATTATATTAACTATTCTCTCGACAGTTGTTGTTACTTGGCTAACTATCAGCATAGTAAGCAGCATAACGCAAAATCTTAGTTCGCAGATGAATCAATTTCAAGGTATCGGAAACTATTAACCTAAGCCCTTATTGTGAACTATCTTCATCAGTTCCAAAAGCGAAAACATTTCCGGTGATTTAAGTAAAATTGTATTAAAAATAAAAAGTAAAACGTTTTGAATTAAAAACACGAAAAATAAAATTCTGGTTAATTTAAAATCCTCAAAATTAACAAACGTTAAGAGAATTATTAAAAACGGCTCGGCAAGCAAAATAAAACGCATCTGAAATGTGGAACCAAAAAATGCCAGAACGGTAAAGGTTGATAAAATTAATAGGCTGCAGCCAATAAAGAATAACAAATTATATTTTTGATTTAGGGAATTGAGAATTCTTCGTTTAAACAAAAGAAAAATAAATATATACAAGGGATTAATCAAAAATATGTTTAGAAAATAAAAATAAAACGGGCGGTGAGCCGCGTAATTTAGAAACGAAAGGCTGGAGAGCATTTCTTTAGTAGGAAAATGCAATAAGTAGTCTTTGGATAAAGGGAGCTTGAAAATCGACTCCAGCCAAAAAACAATCAATAAAAACGGAATAAAATAAAGATAAATTTGCTCAAATTTATTTTTCTCTTTTAAATATTGAAAAAGCAAAGGCAAGTAAAAAATCAATAAGATTACCGGCACGTACTTGGTCAAAATTCCTAAAACAAGAAACAGGCCTGATAAAAAAACATATCCACTTTTATTTTTCTCTCTGAACAGAAGCAGGAAATAAAAAGAGAGTACGGACATTAAAACCATAAATAGATCCATTAGAACTTTGGTCGAGGTAAAAAGCAACATTGATGAAAACATTGAAATTACAAAAGCCTTAATCTCCAGATTTTTGGACTTAGTTAAAAGCAAAACGCTTTTTGAAATCGTTATGGCTGTAAGAATGTACAGTAATGGCCCAACGAGATTAAAACCAATACCACCTGCAAATAAATTGAAAAACGCCAATACTATTATAAAGGCGGGGGGATAAAAAAATAATTGATTGTCATATAAATTCTTTGGCAGGCTTTTTAAGATTTGTGTATTCTGCAAATTATATGCTTGATGATGGGAAAGCTTAACCGCTAATGTTTGGTAAATAATTTCACTTGTTTCTTTATGATAAGAAAAAATCGAGGTTAGAAGAACGATTATGAATAGAACGAACGAGGCAAGGATAAATGCGTTCGCATGACGCGTAAACACGAGATTATCTTAGATTATAAAAAAATTGTAGTCAAGAACTAGTCTATCTGATGAGGATTTGAAGAAGCGGCGTAAAGCATTGGTCTTGATGAATATTTTGCTTCCTTTGAATTTATTGACTTGGTTAATGCTATATCCAAAACTTCGTCCATGTGCTCGACAAAAACAAATTTGAGATCTTTTAGAACTTCCTTCGGAACATCTTCTAAGTCTTTTTTGTTGTCTTTTGGCAAGATAATTGTTTTAAGTCCTGCCCGATGTGCCGCAATTATTTTTTCTTTAATGCCGCCTATTTCCAAAACTCTCCCCCTTAAAGTTATTTCTCCGGTCATGCCTACTTTTCGGCTTACGGGAATTTTCGTTAAAGCGGAAACAATCGCCGTTGTAATCGCAATTCCGGCAGAAGGACCGTCCTTAGGAACCGCTCCTTCGGGGACGTGCACATGCACGTCTAGTCTTTGGAAAAACTTTTCATTAAGCCCCAGGGCTTTTGCCCTCGCCCTGATATAACTCATAGCCGCCTGACATGATTCTTTCATTACGTCACCAAGCTGTCCGGTTAAAAGCAGGTTGCCTTTCCCGGGCATTAAGGCCACTTCTATAAAGAGGATGTCCCCGCCCGCTTCCGTCCAAGCAAGACCGGTCGACATGCCGATTTCGTCTTTTTTCTCGATTAAAGTCGAGTTTATTCTGGCCGGTCCCAAGAACTTTGCGACATTTTTTTCGGTGACAACCACTTTTCCTTTTTTGCCTTCCGCTACCATCTTGGCAACTTTTCTTAAAATCATCGCTATTTGTCTTTCCAAACCTCTGACACCTGCTTCTCTGGTATAGTGGTCGATAATATACTTGAGAGCTTTATCGGTTATCTCGATTTTCGTTTCCTTAAGCCCGTGCGATTCCCTCTGTTTTTTGAGCAGGAAATTCTTGACGATTCTAAATTTCTCTTCCTGCGTGTAACCCGCAAATTGAATCACTTCAAGCCTGTCTTTTAACGCCGGAGGAATGGTATCCAAAACGTTAGCCGTTGTTACAAACATGACGTTGGATAAATCGAAAGGCACTTCCAAATAATGGTCCGCGAAGAGGTTATTTTGCTCCGGATCTAAAGCCTCCAAAAGCGCTGACGACGGATCGCCCCGAAAATCCGCACCGACTTTATCAATTTCGTCCAACATGAATACCGGATTTCTGGTGCCTGCGTCTTTTATTCCTTGGACAATTCTTCCCGGAAGAGCGCCGACATAAGTTCTTCGATGCCCTCTGATTTCGGCTTCGTCCCGAATGCCGCCAAGCGAAATTTTAACGAACTTTCTTCCCAGTGCCCGAGCAATAGATTTTCCAAGAGAAGTCTTTCCGACTCCCGGAGGGCCGACAAAACAAAGAATCGGTCCCTTCATTTTCCCGGCCAGTTTGTTGACCGCCAGATACTCAACTATTCTTTCTTTAACTTTTTCCAAACCGTAATGATCTTCATTCAATATTTTTTCCGCAGTCTTAATGTTGATGTCGCTTTTACTTTCTATGCTCCATGGCAGATCCAGTAGCCAATCAAGATAATTTCTGATATAGCCGGATTCGGGGTTAAACTGGTTCATTTGCGTCAGTCTTTTAATTTCTTTTCTGGCTTTTTCTTCGATATCAACTGGCATCTTAGCTTTTCTAAGCTTATCCATCAACTCTTTTTCTTCGCTATCTTCATCGCTTTCACCAAGCTCCTGGTTAATTGTCTTCAATTTTTCCCTAAGCATTACTTCTTTGGCACCTTTTTCAAATCTTTCCTGAGTTTTCGAGGCAATTTTTTTCTCTAACTCCAAAACCTTAGTCTCTTTTGCTAATAACTCAACCACTTTTTCTAAACGCTTTTTAACATTCGTTTCCTCTAATAGCTCTTGTTTTTCGGTCGGCTTAATATCCAAAACCGAGGCTACCAAGTCAGCCAGTTGAGAAGGAGGATTATCGGACATAATATTCATGAAGACCAGAAAGTCGACAAACTTACCCAAATTCATCGCTCTTCTAAATTCATTGGTTAAATGGTTAGACAATGCTTTGATTTCAGGAGAATTTTCCGTTTGTTCCCCTAACTCTTCAATCCTGCCGAGTAAATAGGAGTTATTTTCCTTGAATTGGAGGATTTTTACTCTGGAAAGCCCTCGCACCTGGGCGTTTATTTCTCCATCGGACTTAATCATTCTTTCTATTCGGCACAAAGTTCCAACCGTATATAATTCTTGGGGGCTTGGATCGTTAACACGGGCGTTTTTCTGCAGCACAAAAGCGACAATTCTTTCCTGGGAAAAAGAGTTTTCCAGAGCAACTAAACTCTTAGGCCTGCCGAAGGTTAAAACCGAATCTGTATTGGGAAAAATTATCCCGTCTCTAATTGGAATTATTGGAACGTATCTATCCATAGGCTAGAAAATTATATTAGCAATCTAGCATATTAATTGCTAATTGTCAAGGGAATTTCTTACAAATACGGGTTGACATGACTAATATAAGATAACTACAATTATAAAGCCCAAACAAAATGGTTTATTTAAGTCAGCTATTAAATAAAGACATTTACTATCGAGGACAAAAATTCGGCTCCATTTCGGATATGGCGGTTTTTGCCAACTATCCTAAGCCGTCTTTATCTAAAATCGTAGTTAAAAGAGGCGGAAAAAAAATAACTATTACTCCATCGGCAATTGATTTCAGTAGAAAAAATCCTGTTCTAATCTCCGAAAACACTCCTTTTCTCCCCTATGATGAAAAGGATTTTTATTTAAACGAGGATCTTCTGGACAAGCAGGTTATCGATATCGACGGAAAACGTCTGGTTAGAGTCAACGATATACTATTAGAAAGTAACGGCGAGTTGAAAGTGGTAGGCATCGATATTGGAATTTCGGGAATTGCCAGAAGATTGGGGCTTAGAAAAATTATTAGAACTCCTTCCAAGATACTTCCTTGGCAAATGATTGAAGCTTTTGACTATCAAACCGGCGACATTAAAATAAACATTACCAAAAATAGGCTAAACTCCATGGATCCAAGTGAAGTAGCCGATATCTTGGAAGAATTGGGAGTTAAAGAGAGATTAGGAGTCGTCGAAAGCCTTGATTCCGGACGGGCCGCCAGAGCAATCGAGGAAACGGATAACCGCACTCAGGAAGCAATTTTGGAACAACTACCCGAAAGAAGTCTTAAGACAATTGTCATTAAGATGCACCTTGCTCCCCTTGCTAACCTTTTCCACCTCCTCAACCCCCTAAGAATCACACAAATTTTAAACACCCTCGGCAAAGACAAAGCGCAAAAAATGCAAAAACTCATCCAGTTTTCAAACGATACCGCTGGAGGATTAATGAACCCAAGTTTTCTTAGTTTTGACGGTGACCAAACGGTTAAAGAAGTAATTTCGAACTTACGCGATTTAAAAAAACCGGAGATGATTGTGGTTACTAATGGTGGGCAAAAACTGGTTGGACTGGTTTATACTAAAGATCTTTTGGGATTAGATACCCTAGCCATTCTTAAAGACATTGTCAGTGAGAGAAAATTTGTCCAACCTAAAGTTGGTTTTAGGGAATTGATAAAAATATTCAGCCAATATAAGTTAAGAGCACTCCCTGTTGTTGATAGCGACAGAAAACCAATCGGCGTCGTAAAAATTGATGCCGTTTTAGATAAAATAGAGGAAAGTAATCAGGGCAATGAATTTATTTAGATTTAAAAAAAGATTCCTATTTTTGGTTCCTGTGCTGGCGGTTTTGGGTCCCGGCATTATTGCCGGGAATGCCGATAACGACGCTGGGGGAATCACTACCTACTCGGTGGCCGGAGCAAATTTTGGCCATTCTCTGCTGTGGATTTTACTGTTAACTACTTTCGCTTTAGCAATAACGCAGGAAGTTGGAGCAAGGATGGGATTAGTCACGGGTAAAGGACTGGCATCTCTAGTCAGAGAGAAATTCGGAATCCGCTGGACAACCTTTATCATGATTTGTCTGTTTATCTCAAACATCGGCACGATTTCCGCGGAGTTTGCCGGAGTCGCCGCCGCTTTAAGCATCTTCCACGTTTCTAAATATATCGCAGTACCAGTAGCAATCGCACTGGTTTTTATATTAGTTACTAAAGGAAATTTTAAGCGGTTGGAAAAACTATTCTTAACTATTTCGTTTTTCTATATTGCGTATATCGTCTCTGCGCTTTTAGCGCATCCTGATTTTAGTCAAGCCATAAAAAGTCTGGTCATTCCTTCCGGAGTGCAAATCAATAGCGTCTACATTCTAACCATGATGGCAGTAATCGGAACCACTATTACCCCCTGGGGTCAGTTTTTTATTCAGGATTATGTCGTCGATAAAAAACTTACCAGAAACGATTTAAAAATAGAGAGAGGCGATGTCTTCTTAGGCAGTTTTTTCACTAACTTTATTTCCTTCTTTATTATCACCGCCTGCGCCGCAACATTGTTTGTTAAAGGAATCAAAATCACTGATGCCAGCCAAGCAGCCCAAGCTCTGGAACCTTTGGCGGGAAAATTCGCTTCAATTCTTTTTGCGTTCGGATTTTTAAACGCCTCCATGTTTGGCGCTGCAATCGTGCCGGTAACCACCTCTTACGTTATGACTGAAGCATTCGGACTGGAATCCGGACTAAACTTTAAATTTAGAGAAGCACCTGAATTTTATGGGATATTTTTATTGCTTTTAATCCTCGGGGGACTTGTAGTTTTACTGCCGTTCTTACCTTTGATTACAATTTTAGTTGTCACCCAGGCAATCAACGCCGTGCTTCTGATACCGGTTTTCTTTTTCCTTTATTTACTCTCTAAAGATAAAAAATTGCTGGGTCAGTACGCCAACAATCGAATAGTTAATATATTACTATTGGTAACCATGGCAGCAATTTTAATTGCTTCAATGGTTTATATGGTCTCCCTTTTCTTCCCGAATCTTCTTAGCTTCCTCTAAGCCACAAAAAAACAAACTAAAGGATCTTTTTGTCCTCTTTATTCTTCCTTATTTTGTCAGCATAAAACCACCGACTCCGTAACCAAAAATCCCCAATTGTAATGCCGGTACCTGAAATCTACGAAAAAAAGTTTAAGGAGAAGGGGGTTTTTTGAAAATGTTGCTACTCTAATCCCTAATCGAGAGGACATAGGGAATTATCCCCAGGAAATTAATAATGCTCGCTAAAATAAACAGAAAACTAAAGCCGTAAACGCTAGCAATAAATCCGCCTAGAGCGGTTGCCGAAGCGATGCCTAAAAGCGTCACCGCATCGTATAAACTCCATTCTGTTGTTGCCTTGTTTTTATCAATATGGTCAGTAAAAAGGGAGTATTTGGCCGGTGAGGCAACACCGAAACCGACCCCAATCACAATATAGAAGAAAAATAAATGTAAGATAGTATGTGAAAACGCAAATCCGATGTAAGCTAAGCTCATAAAGATCATCCCTAAAATGGTTATAGACAATTTATCTTTATCGGTTCTGTTATTTAAATATCTTCCGGTCATTATTTCGCAGACTACCCTAGCGATCAAACAAACACTAAAAGCCGAAGCGGCGGTCTGAATGTTTCCGCCACGGACATTATTAACCACAAAAATGGCAAAAATCGGGGTCACAAAATTCCAGGCGGACCACAATAAAGTTTCTGAAACAATAAACGATTCGACCACTTTGTTGACGTGAAAATGTGATGGATTGCGGCCAATAAACTGTTCTTTAAGCATAATTTATTTTAACCTATACACGTAGTCATTATCTATTGCTTGTATAAGTTTTATTTTCGTATCGGAGTTAAGAAAATCGACTATGTCGGTCCCACTAGGAATCCTTTTATCCTTAACTTTGTACCCATTACTATAAAGCTTATCATATTCTGCCTTATGAATAATAATCAGGTTCACACCCAATCCCTTTAGCTGCTTAAGATCACCATCGGAAGGAAAACTACGCATTAAATTAATCACCATATTCTGCCATGGAGGCGGAGTAAAACCACTGGTCCCATTTACTGCCGGTCTAAAATCAATTGTTGAATAATATTCCCTCCATACTTCAGAGGACACATAAGGCTGCATATTCCAATTATAGATCGGCATTTCGACGGCACTGGTACTCGCAGGCGTTGTTTTAAGCCAGGAATAAAGCTTAGGAGCCTTACTTAACGACGGGATTGGCAAAAAGGACAGTGGCAAATTAAACTCCAAAATTATAACAACTGATAGCGCTATACAGATAAAATATTTCTTATAGGTATTCTTCTTTAAAAGGGTGTGTAAACAATATCCAATTACCACCGCGGATAACAAGATAAAAAGCATTTCCCACCTAGCACTGTTTCGCATTCCTTTAAAGCCGGGAACCAAATAATAAAACGCCGCATAGGGAAGAGGAATTGGGAAAGGATGGTGAATGGTTAGACGGCCCAAGTGCAAAAACGGACCAAGACTGAGGATAAATCCCAAGAAGGCGGAAGTAAAAATTCCCTTAATCGCAAAGTCTTTCTTTATCTTCTTTCTTAGGAAATAAAATAACGAGAGAACTAAAAGAATTGAAAAGGTTAACCCAATGAATCCTTGCTTGATTTCGGCATTTTGAGGGACATTAACATTAACCGGTATTTTTGAAATTAACGGAAAGAATCTATCTTGCGGTATCGTCGTAATAAAGTCTTCTGGTTGCAGGGCAAAATGAATTGTTTCACGAAAATCTCTGACATAATCAAATTGTTTGGATACCGAAAAATATGGCGCCACTACGGGTAAAATAATTAAGAAAGCAAATGCTGTAAGGAAAATAATTTGTTTATTTAATATCCGCTTCTTGTTTTTTTGGGAAAACGCATAAAAGAGTATTAGAATTAAAGCCGTAAAGAAAATAAAATACCCGGGAAGAAAACTATTGTACATTTGCAGAATAAAAATTAAAAGAAATAGTAGATAGAAAAGGACTTTTCTGGTTTTAAGAAATTCAAGAAAGAATATGATTGACAATGGAACCAAATATGACGCCAGAATCTGAATGTGTACTAGAAAAGTAAGCATTACCGGACAAAACTGAACCAGAAGACCTGAGACAAAAGAAACGGCATGATCTTTTGTGAGATAGAAAGATAAAAGATAAGTAAAAAACCCCAAAAAAATAAAAGATAATATCAGTGTTAGATTATTTGCGACTATTGGCTCTTTTAGTAAAAGCACCACCGGTCCTAATAGTAAGCTGTTTGTAAGATATGCGTCTGAATAAGCTAAAGTATTCTGATATGGGAAGAAAAGCGGAGCGTTAAAAATATGTAAAATATTTGAAGGGTTGATAAAAAAAGTGTGAATATTCCAAGCGTGATTCCAAGCAATAAATAGTTCATCTCCGTAGCCTGTGGTTAAAGACGTAAGTTTAAATACAAGCGGAAAAGTAATATATGATGCCAATATTACAAAAACCAAAAAAAATAGCGCATGGATGAAGATATTCCTTTTAAAACTATTTTTTGGCATCAACCCCGACAGCTTCGGAAATATTTTTATACCCATCTTTTTTAAGTAAACCAATTAAATCGGAATTTATTTTTGCAGCCAGGAAAGGCCCTTCAAAAATTAGGCCTGTGATAAATTGGACTAGGCTCGCTCCTAGTTTTATTTTCTCATAGGCGTCTTTAGCATTAAAAATTCCTCCGCAACCGACAATAATCAATTTATCTCCGAATTTATTATATGCTAATTTTACCAATTCATCCGATCTTTTTTGAGTCGGCTTACCGCTAAAATTTCCGACTTTAAATTTCTTAAGCTCCTCTTTATTGAAACTATTATCTTTTCTGTCTTTCTGCAGATTACCAAATATTACTCCCGTTATCGGGTATTTGACTATTACGTTTAACATTGCGGCTACCTCTGCATTGGAGCTTTCTATCGGCATTTTTATAAAAACCGGTTTTTTAATTTTGAGCTTCGATACTTCTTTCAAAAGCTCGTTAAGATTTTTAGGAGGGTAAAAAGAAATCTTTTGATAAAGATTTGGACAGCTGATGTTTAATTCATAATACTTGACCGGTAAATTCGCTTTTTCGGCCAGTTTAAAAGTTTTTATGATCTCCGCTATTGCCTCTTGTTGAGTAACTATTTTTTGCGAATTCGTCTTTCCTATACTTAATCCGATAGGTATATCAAAACGTTTTCTTTTCAATTTCTGGCCGATATTAACGATTCCGGAATTTTTGAAACCCTTGTTTACCATTAATGCCTTAGACTTAACAAGCCTTCCCAGTCTTGGTTTGGGATTTCCCTCATATGGAAAATAAGTTATTGTTCCTATCGATTCCCAACCAAAACCTAACGCGGGAATAAAATTTGGTAGTAATGCCTTGTAATCAAAACCCGCGGCCAGTCCTATTGGGTTTGAGAATTTTACTCCTGCAATTTCCTGGGAGAGCATCGGACTTTCTATACGGAAAGTTTTTTTGATAATAAACACTAACCATTTGGACTTCCCCATCATATTTCCCAGGCTAAGCAAGAACTCATGGATAAATTCGGAGTTAAGGAGGAAAAAGACTCTTCTCAATAAATTTCTGTACAAAAACGAGTGAAATTTAAGAAGAATTTTTTGCATTATTGGATTATACAACTAGTTAGGACCTATTTAAAGACGGCTACTTTACAAAATCCGTAAAAGGGGTAAAATAAAATTATGAAGTTAGTAAAGCTTCTGCTTCTTCTGGTACTCCTGCTTATTATTGGCGTTGTATTTTTTATAAGCTATCTGGGTTTTGTCCCGGGACTTTCTTCGATTTTGGGCGCCGATAAACCGAAGGACCTTGGGGTTAAATATACAAAAGAAGATTTAAAAACCGTACGTGCAAAGAGTCAAATCCAGTATAAAATACTACCTGATAATCCGTCTCCTTTATTAACTCGCCGGTTTGATGGAAAAAGAGATGTGTCTACGCAATTTACTTCCGCAGAAATCACCGCCACAATGAATAATCGGCCATGGAAATATTGGCCGTATAGAAATGTTCAGGTTAAATTTAACGCTGACGGGTCAGGCGAAATTTCAGGAGTTTTTCTAAAAGACAAATTGGCAGGTTATGGAGCAGCAATTAGTGCCCCAACCCAGGCAATCGATTTTGCTACCAAATTTTTACCGGCGAACCCCGTTTTTTACGTTAAACTCAAAGCGTCTTTAGTGAATAATAAGATTGCCGTTTTCGAACCACAGACTTTTGAAATAGGACGAATTCCAATGCCGTTAAATTTATTTCTCTCATTCGGTGGCGCAGATTTAATCAATAAAGCTTATGCTCAAAACCCGCAAGATATGTCAAACGAATTGTCGAAGGTACAAAATAAAAAACAATTAATCATTGATTTTATAAATACCCGCTTGTCTTCCGATTTTGGAGATTTTTATGCCAAGAGTGCTTACTTCACCGAGAACAAATTAATTTTTGACGGAACTTTAACCGAAAGCATTTCTTATACACCGTAATTTTTACTTTCCCATGTAGTATTTTCTTTTATCCTCGCTGAATTTCTCAATTGCGTATCTTAACATCGTTCTTGGCATAACTTTAAAATGTCTATCCAAAAAATCATATTCGGCTTTTAAATTTCTCTTGCCAATCTCCCGAAGCATCCAGCCAACTGCTTTCTGGATTAGATCTTCTTGATCGTTTAGCAAAATTTCAGAAATTTTCAATGAATCATTGAATTTATTATTTCTTATGAATTCAAAGGTTGAAATTATGGCAATTCTTCTTTCCCAAAGATTTTTTGATTTCGCCAATTTATAAAAGATTTGTTTGGATTGATGATTCAAAAAATAATCGCCCAAAATTTTATGGCAAGAGATATCTACTAAATCCCAGTTGTTGATATGTTTGGTGTTCTTCAAGTAGAAATCTACTATCTTTTTTTTAAATTTTACGTCTGATTTTGTGTATTGATAACTAAGGATACAAAGCGCTGTCGAACGGTACTCATGGATTTTGTTTTTTAGAAGTTTTTGGATTTCCGGCAAGGGAAGCTCCCTGTATTTTTTGACTATTTCTCTTTGTACCGGCAAAGTAATACCGATAAAAATGTCACCTTCTCCATATTGCCCTTTGCCAGTTTTAAAAAATCTGGAAAGAGCCTCTGCTCTTTTTTTATCTTTTTGCTTTTCTAAATCCTTAATAACATTCGGGGCTTTCATGTTAGCTGTAGTTTTTTCCGGGATTGGTAACTAAGATACTGTGCGGATGACTTTCGGTTAAAGACGCTTGCGTAATACGAACGAACTTTGAATTTGTCCAGAGATCATTAATGTTTTTTGCCCCAACATAATACATTCCGGATTTTATTCCGCCGATTGCCTGTTCAACCACTTCTTTTACTGTTCCTTTAATCGGCACCATTCCTTCCACTCCTTCTGCTACCAAAACTTTATCTTTATAATTTTTCCCATGAAACTCTTCTTCGGATTTTATTTTTGCTCCTTTTTGCATTGCCGCTACGGATCCCATGCCCCGGTATGCCTTAAAACGATAGTTTCTTTGGTTATGTCTTAAAATATTTTTAAAGCGCTGTGGAACTTCGCTTGTTTTAAGAACAAAAATTTTGCCCGGGGACTCAATAGTTGCCGCAAAAAAACTTCCCATCATCACACAAGAAGCACCAACTGCCAATGCCTTTGTAATATCACCAGAATATTTAATTCCTCCGTCGGCAATAACCGGTACGCCAAATTTTTTCGCAGCCCTCGCTGTTTCTATAATCGCTGTTACTTGCGGTACTCCCATACCGGAAACCATTCTGGTTGTACAAATTGCACCCGGACCCATACCGACTCTTAATCCGTCAACACCGGCGGAAAGAAGCGCTTTAGCTCCGGCAAAAGTTGCTACATTCCCGGCAATAATCTGCGTGTTAGGAAAGTGTTTTTTAATATATTTTGTTGCGTCGATTACGCCTTTGGCAAAACCATGCGCCGAATCAACTACTACAACATCTACGTTTTGCTTAATTAACGCTTCTACTCTTTCTTCAAAACCCTTGCCCGCGCCTATCGCCGCACCTACTAACAAATGTTTTCTTTTAACTTTCTTCACTTCCGCCGCTTGGTCCTGAATTGTAAGATTGCGATGGATAATTCCGATGCCTCCCAATCTTGCCAATTCTATTGCAAGCTTACTTTCCGTAACCGTATCCATTGGAGAAGAAACAAACGGAATTTCAAGTTTTATTTTTTTGGTGAGTTTTGTCGAAAGATCAATTTCCGAACGGGAAAAATCGGCAAAGTCGGGTTGAAGCAGAATATCATCGAAGGTCAATCCTTGGAGGAAATTGTCAGGATCCATAATTTACTATAATCCTTTTTATTAAATTTGTCAACGAAGCCTAGCTCTTAAAAATCAGCGGGTAAAAATTAGAAGTAGCGTTAAAAAGATAAAGGTGATTAGCGAAAAAAACATTAATGTATTGGATAGCAAAAACAACGCCTCTTTCTTCTTGCCATCAATATACATTAGAGCCGGTTTACCGAAAAGTAAAAATCCGGTTAAGGCTGCCGAAAAAACAAACAGCAAAAGCAAAGTTATAGGAACAAGCACCGTATTGTTTCGTCCTATTTTCATGTTGCTTGCAAAATACATAAAACAGGCAACTGCGATTACATAAAGTGCGGTTCCCAGAGCATTAACAATGGCTGTCTTTCTTATCTTTTCCATATTTTTATCTTAACACAGATCTAAGCTCCTGCCAAATTTAGCGTTTAATATAATACTTATTTTTAAGATAATTCCCGATTACTTCGAAACTGGGAAAATATCTTGGCCCAGGTAATTTTTTTAAATCAAACCATTGCCAATCTGTTATTTCATCGGGCTCCATTACTTTTGCTTTGCCTTTCCATTTTAAAACCTTAAGCCCAACTGTCACAAAATGAGCATATTTATTTTTGCAGTTATGTATGGAAATTACTTGTGGATTTAAAATCGTAATCCCCGTTTCTTCTTTCACTTCGCGGATTGCTCCTTTTTCAAATGACTCTCCCCATTCAAGCTTTCCGCCGGGCAAACACCATTCCCCGGAACTTCTAAATGCCGAAGCCGCTTTGTCCGGATCCGGATGACGCTTGCCTAGTAAAATTTTTCCGTTTCTAACCAGAATCACTCCAACCCCAACTCCTACTTTTCTCTTTTCCTCACCCATATTATTTGGGTTTATTATAGGCATTAGTTTTAAGTTTTGCAAGCAAAAATCAAGCTGGTTTGGTATAATTTGAATACCTTGCCGGATCATCTAATGGTAGGATAGCGGACTCTGAATCCGTTCATCTTGGTCCGAATCCAAGTCCGGCAGCAGCCACGGGCATCTCTAAGTGACCGTAATCCCATTGCATCAGGATTTATGCCCTGGTCGTGTTCTGTCCTTATCCTAGACAATCTAGTGGGCTCAAAACTAACAATCTCTTATTTTTTCAACCTCTTTAACTTTTGGTTCTACTTGCCCTGGATAGCGTAACTCTTGACCCTTTTTCGCTTTTACACTCCGAGGCTCATTTCCGCCTAAGATTGCGTGTCTTTGCTCACCATTAGCCTTTACCTCTAAATCATGAGGAGTAGGCGGTACTGGAGCAAGAGTTTTTCTCCACATGTGCATATCTCCATAATGACAAAGTCCTGGTAAAAATTTTCTCTCATATATTTAATTATCACCTCCTTTCATCACTTCTTTGACTGTAGCTTGCGCAAGTATTTCCATAGTGTCAAATATTTTCTTATCTCCAATTTGTTTATCTTGAATTACTAACTGTAAATCTGTACATGCTAATAATATATTTTTAGAAGTGAATGATTTAATAATTTGTAAAACTTTTTTTCTATCATTTTCGGTTTGCTGATTGTTTAAGATTCTGTTGATAATAATTCCTAATTCTTTTTGATCTGATTTAATTGGTTTTTGCAAATTTAACTTATTATTAAATAGTTTATTCTTAACTGTTGCAGGAGTGGACAATAAACCAACGTTTTCTGTATTTTTTAAGATATTGACTGACTCATCAATAATACTTAGAACAGGAATATTAACAGATTTTCGTATGTCATCAATAAAAACATGAGCTGTATTGCATGGCATTACGATAAAATCAACTTTTGCATCCTCTAATGTTTTAGCAGTCTGCACTAATAACTTTCTAAATTCAGTTTTACCTTTGGATTGATTTATAAATTCCTTTTCAAGTTTAAAAGGAATTGGTACGTTGATAGATACTATGTTTGGTCTTTGAATTTTATTATTTTCAAAACACAAAGATAACACCCGCAATATAAAATGTGCGGTTGTTTCAGGCCCCAGTCCTCCGATTATTCCTACTGTTTTCATATTCATTAACTCCTTTTTAAACCACAAAAAAACCTCCCGTTGGGAGGTTGTACTGTCTTTTTAAACTATTTAGACTACGACAATAAAGCCTCCCTTAGAGGTTTTCCGTAGTACCAATAATTTAATATTCCTACTGATTTCATTAAAGTTATTATATCATATTTGCTGCTTTATATAAATAAGGATTGGTTTCCCCTGATCATTGCTACCTTCCAAAAGTCATAACTATATCAAAATACATCAGCATTTGAGACACCCTTTTTATACTGTCTCATTTGTCTCATTTAGCCTCAAGTCCGAGACACCGCTGTAATGATATAATGGGTCCAGACCGGTATGCTCAACTTCGGGGAAGCAAGTACCTTTAGGGGGTTCAGTAAATAAATCTTACACTTGAAATGATAAGTACTTGGTGCTAATCTGTAAATAATATATAATTAGCAATATGAAAAAAGGGTTAATTATAATTGCGGTAATTATTGTTGTATTTCTAATATTTAGCTTTTCTAAGAAAAGCGCAGCTCCCAATCCCCAAGGATCAACTCAGCAAGGACAAGTTAAAACGGAAACGCAAAAAGGAGGAGGTATCGAAAACGTTTGTAGTTATTTCCCCAAAGAATTAGTTGAGAAGGCAATCGGCAGACCGATTGTAAAAGTAGAAGATGGAACGCTTGTGGATCCGACTTGCAATTATTACACTTCATACAGCGACAAATACGATCATACTCCCTATGGCGATCATCCGGGAGGACCTCACATTGTAGTTGTTTACGACACAAAAGATTTTGCTAAAGATAGAGTTACTAATGAAAAGAGCGGAACAAAATATGAGACAGACTCTTCTATAAAGATGGATAATCTTGTAATGAGGAATAACGTAAATGAGATCTGGCAGGTAGCGTTAGATTATGGTGGAGAAAAATACATTCGCATAAAATCTATTGACAATGCAGCAACAGGAGAAGAATTGGTAAAAATTGCCGCAGAATTTGCCACAAAATAAGCTTTACGAAAATCGCAAAATATTAACTAATTTGTCTATTCGCCTGCGACGCTTTGCATAACAAGTGCGGGCTATTTAGCTTCAAAATTGAAATACCGCTCGAGTCTAGACCGTTATACTCAGCTACAGTTGACTAAAAGAGGTTAATTATTGCGGTAAAATTTTATTATCGTAGATAAAATTCCCGATTTCATGTCCGATAAAATCAACTCCTACAAATGACGGGTGGATATCATCGTTCGGATTAATATATATTATATTCCCGTCTCCATTTTCAGTTAATGATTTCTGGTAAATATTAATCAGCGGTATATTATGACTTATTGCATACTGAATATGGTTTTTAATATAAGCTATCCGTTCCTCTGCCATTTTTGCTCTATCTTCAGCTGATTTATTGGGCTGTGTTTGTTTTGCATAATTTTCTATATTGGGTGCAATAGTTGCAACAAAAACAATAGCCGTATGCGGATGGGTGGTAATCAGTGTTTTCATAAGTGCATCTAATGCCAGATTTTGCTGTTTTAAACCTCCCTGTATTCCAAATTGCGATAACGGATTATATCCATACGATTCGACCAAAATTAAGTCAAAGTCCTCGGAAAGCAAGGGCGCAAAAGTATACTCACTAATTGTTGTTTTCCGAGTAAGCTCGTCATTCACGGCCAGAATATCGCTTGATTTAGCATAATTATCAATGATAATTCTTTGCGGATCCAGTACATTTATTTTATATAACGAGTTCAGGTAGTTACTCAAACCCCCTCCGTGCGGACCTAAAGCCGCCGTCATTGAGTCGCCTATCATGACAATTTTATAGACTTGCTTTTCTGCTATAGCGGGAGCAGTATACGATCTAAAAATAAATGGCGTTGGAGTAGGCGTAGTAATAGGTGCTTTCTGAATAAATAAAGTTTTAGGCAGATGATATTTCTGAGATAAGACAGAGGATAATACCAAAATTAAAAGAAAAAAAGCTATAAGTAAATAAGCAGCAAAATACCATTTCTTCACTGCAAGATTATAACACTTAAAATTCAAGCCGCGAAATATGTGTCAATCGAATATACAATCAGTTTTGTACCGGGCTCGGACTTTAACCCATTGACTTGTGGCTACTAAATTGTGACAATAAAATTGTATTATTGTTTCTGTCTCTGAAGCTAAGAAAATTATGAAAAAATTTAAGAAATTATCATTCACGATAGTCTTAGCGATTTTAGGATTTCTTTTGCTGCTGGCAGGTTTTAATTTAATACAATTATCTCAAAATCTAATTTTATATTCCGGGGCTTCGCTTTTTCTGATCGCGGGTTTGCTTTATTTTCTTTTGTGAGTTCGTTTTAGGAGGTGATAAGAATGGGAATATTGGAATTAATTATTGGTGCGTTAATTATTTTCTGGCTTTTAGGATTCTTTCTTCATATCGCAGGGAATCTTATTCATATTTTGTTAGTTTTAGCAATAATTTTAATAATAGCCGGTTTTCTTGGTTTTCATATATAAATTAGAACGCCCAAATGTTATCGGTATTAATTTATAAGACAAATAACAACCCCCGCCAAAAAGATAAGCTTTTACGGTCGTTCCTTTTAAATTAGTGCGCGATATCGGCAAATACCACCAGACGTTTGCTATAGCTTTTTTTAGTTCCGTCCCACACGCCATCGCAGGTAATAAGATTGAGATGGGCACTGCCGGTTCCGCTAAATACATCATTTGCGTACCCGGGGTCATAGGTACGACTTTCCTGGACTACGAAAGTAATAGATGTTCCCCTGCCGTCTTCGGTGTACAATTTATCACCCTTCTTTAGCTTATACAAATTAATAAACACACCTGCTTCACCATTCTCTTTATCGAGGTGCCCGGCAATAACAGCGCTGCCTTTCTCCCCGGGGCGCGGTCCGAGCTTAAACCACCCTACGTCGGTAGCATTGCTTGGAACTGCCATTGTTCCCTCAGGCGTAACGCCTACATACTGAATTTTGGCATTAACGCCGATTACGGGTATAATCAGACGCACCGGTAAGTTTGGAGAGACTTTGCTTCCTATTTGGCTTTGAAATATTGAGCCTTGAAATACCTTTTTTTCGTTTACAACTTGGGTAAAATAAAAAAGAAGCAATAGAGATAATAGAAAAAATACTGCAAAGACTATTATCAACAGCGGTTGTCTAACGTGGGTTTTCATTCCTGGATTAAAATTTATATTTTCTTTGAATTGAAACAAGAAGGATGAAAATCGCAACGCCGATGCCAGTTGGAATGTACCATGGAATATTGTTCTCGTGAGGAGCAAATCCTGTATTTGGCAGACCCGGCCCTCCGACAAGCTTTGCCTCTCCATAAGTTCCTATCGAGCAATTGTTTTCGGCTGCGACCTGAATCCAGATGGGTTGATTAGGGGGAAGATCATTAATAGTAGCTGAAAACCCTGTAACTTTGGTATTATATAACCACTTTCCGTTTGTCAGACCATACTGAACGTTAAATGTATCTATCCCCGCATACGGACCCCAACTGATAAAGATACTTGTAGGGCTAACCCTTTTTGATTCTATTATAATCGGCACGGTTGTAATCAGAGGCGCTATGCAGGGAGATACGCTGTATGAGGAAGAAGAGGATGAACCGACGGCAGCCGTACAGGTCGGCCCGGTAATAGAGTTACTACTAAGAGTCACTTCAGCGGTTCGCGCGAGAGCCCTACCGTTTAGACTGGCACCGGCAGCAAAAGTAATGCTGGTGTCCGCAAGAATGTTTCCGACGAACGAACTGCCAGCGTCAAGAGTCGCCGAGCTCACAACCCGCCACCACACATTACATGGTAAACCACCGCCGGTAAAAACAATATTGGCGGAGCTACCGGTAGTAACAAGATCACCCGCTGATTTGAAAATCCAGACTCCGGACGAATCACCGTTGAGCGTGAGTGTCCCTGATGATAAATGAAAAGTATTCGAACAGTAAACGCCCGGCACAAGGGTTTTCCCAGCTAGCTCTGTCGTAACCGCCCCATAGTCAGTAGAGCACGTCTGGGAAGCAAGAGCAGTATAGGCAGTATTTTTATCACCCTGAGCGGTAAGCGCGGCGGAATCGGCATCGTGCAGAGCGCCTCCGAGGGTCACCGTATTAAAGCCCATGTAGTTTGGCTTCACGGTACCCGGGCTGATACCTACGTTTCCGCTGATGGTTGTCGCACCTGTATTAGTTACCGCAGAACCGGCTAAGACTGAGTAAGCAGCAGCTGTTCCAAGGTCCGGAGATGTTGCCGCATGTGCCTTCTGCCAAGAAGACATAAAAACGAATTGTATTACTACAATAAGTAGCAATATCACAAAATTTATTTTATTTAAGATTTTCATAAACTTGTAGCCAATTCAGATATAATTCTTTTCTAGCTTTTTGTCAATGATTTAGAATACATTTAAGGTGTATGAAAAACCCCGGATGTAAGACGCTATAATCATATCACGTGTCTCAAGCGGTGTGTTCAGCAATAATCTCCTAATCAAATCTTAATTAAGGCTTTTAAGAATTCCCACATTTGGGAGAACATACTCCGATAAGCACCGACAACTTTGTTCCCACCGGGAAACATGCCTGCAAACGAAATCATCACCCCGGTAACAAAAATTAAGGAACCAATCATTATGATTGGAATTCCGATTAAAACGGGTGCGAGAATAAATCCCAAGATTAATAAAATAAATCCGATTAGCAAAAATTTGTTAAGTTTCAGCCCAACCAGACCGGTAATTAGATTATTCATTAAACTTTTACCGGATTAAGCTTGCCTTTAGGCTTTTCCAGGACATCGCCAACTTTGGCAGAATCATACATTTCCTTTCTGACGGCAATTTTCCTGGTTAAACCATCTTCTGTTTTAACAACTAACGTGTAAAAGGGTGTTTTAACATTGCTATCCGAATCCTCCTCAACTGCATTATAAAGCTTATCTGTAACCTTACCCTTCCAATAACTGTTTTTGGTTTGGTTAACAATTTTTAAAATAAGCATTAGAAAACCACATGCCAGAAGAAAGAAAAATGCCAAGAAAATTATCATTGGCATAAAAACTATTAACTGCATAGATACCTTCTTTCAAAAGTTAGGGTCCGGTTGAAATTCCATCAATCTTCCAAAGGTTTCCGATTTTTTCTAATGTTACCCAGCGGTAAAATTCGCCGTTTCCCCAACCATAATAAGGCATCGGTTGGGCATTGGCTGATTCCGGCTTCATTTTAACATCCAAAACCACCTTATAAGTGTGTTTATTAACTGTCCATTCTTCGGGCATTGAGCTCTCAACTGTTTTTATACTAACAGACTCAAAAGCGTTAAATGTTACAGCCCAGGACTGTTTTTCGCTATCACTTCCTGCCATGTCAGACGCAAGCATTCCTATTGCGTCAGATACTTTATGTTCATTAATGAGACGGAAAAACGAATTGACAATATCTGTTTCCTGTGGCAACGGGACAACCGCTTTTGCTGTAGGCATTGGAGTCAAAGTCGGAGTTAAGTTTGAATCCGAAGTTAAACCTGCGGTATAAGCTTCCCCTTTTTGGATTCTTTCGGCTATCTTAACCGTAAAGGCAATAACGCCTTCGTTATCAAAAACTTTTCCGTAAAATCTATCAACAGTTACGAATCTATTAGGTGTTAAAACAAGAGAAATACTATCAATCAGTCCATCAGGTTTTACAACAACAAAATGCTCCATTGCTATGCGCGGATCTGTTTTAACAGTATTTCCCATTTGTACAACTCCTTTTTTCTGAGTTTCGACACTTAAATCATCTACGTTAATACCGACAAAATTCGTTTCGTTAATAAAATAATTGCAAGAATAAGTACCTTTCATGCTAAACGGTTCTGTTCTGACAATTGGCTTACCGATAATCGACGCTACCCATTCTTTGGGAAAGTCTGCGCAGACATCATTTCCGACTTGAATCTGTTTTCCGGTTTGATTCGCTACTCCCTGAGGATTTGTTTTTCTGGAGAGATTTAAAACAAGAATTGCACAAACAACCAATACCAATCCGCTGATTCCTAAAATTACAAATTTATTTTTAAGCATAAACCTTAAGTTCTCCTTAGATATAGCTTATATTTGGATAATACACTTAAGTCATTTCAATTTCAAGAACAATACGTTAAGATTGATAAATTAGCCTCAAGTCCGAAACACCGCTATAATGATAATGGGTCCAGACCGCTATACTCAGTAGCCACGGGCACCCCTAAGTGACCAAGGTCTTTATCGCCTATATAGGTTACTACTACAGTTATATTGGTAAAAGTGGCCGGTTAGCTTTTTAACACAAGGAGCAGTCGCAATGTCTCCCAAATAAGGTAATTGTTTATCGTTGATAAAAATATAGAGAGGTTTTGGCAGTTTGTCCAAAAGAATTAATTTTTGCTCAACCTGAATATTGCCAAAAAATTTATTCCACTGATTCTTATTCCAGTATTTATCTTCGCCGCTAAAATCCCAGGCAATCAGTTTTAAATTCGTATATCCCAAAAGCCAGGCGCTATCTTCTTTCGAAGTAGACAAAACATAGCCGTTTTTTATGCCTCCGAAAGCTTTTATTTCCCCCAAAACCTGGGGAGTTATAAGCGGCTGTCCTGTTTTTAGAATAAAGGCAACAATAAAGAAAATTAAAACAATAAAAAGAACAGGGAGAATATCTTTATAGTTTTTATATTTTTCAAAAACATAATTTATTGCGTATCCTGCAAAAAAGATTAAAAATAGATCAAGCGGAATAAAATACCGCAACGAAAAGAAAAAATTAGTTATAACCATTAGGAAAAGAACGATCAGCGTAATTAAAAATGGTTTTGTGTTTTGTTCTCTCCTGAGAAGCCAGGCGCCCAAAACGGCAAACGGCAAATAAAAAATTGTCATCAAGAAAGAAATCGGTAAACTGTAAAAAGTACCGCCTGCGTCGGCTAACCCGCCGGTTGTTATTAATTTGTAAGGAGCAACCGATTGTAAAACAGGAATAAGTAGGGGGAAAATTGTCTGGTTAAAAGTGGGCAGGTAATAGATAGAAAAAATAGCCATTATGCCGACAAAAACTTTTAAATAAAACTTAAGGTTTTTATGGTCAAAGAGAAAAAGAACAATCATTGTCGTAAGATAAATCAAAAAAGTCGGAAGATGGAAATATGAGAGTAAAACTGTAAATACAATTGAGGGGAGAACTTTTTTTTTGCTTAAAAAATAAAGAGCGGGCAAAAGAAAAGCCAGGGCAAAAGTATTTTTAACGTAAAAAAACCAAAAAGTCCTGAATTGAATAAGAGAAACCGTAAAAAGAAAAGTATTTAATAAGGCGGTTTTCCCGTTAAATATTTTTTTTGAAACAAGAAATATGCTAAAAAATAAAATAATCTGGGAAAGGATAGAAACAGGAATTAAAAGAGATTCAGAGTTAAATAGTTTTGCAAAGGGAAAAACAACTGCAAAAAGCCCGGGAGAAAATCCAACCATCTGCCAGATAGGTAATTTAGGAAAAATGTTCAGAAGATAAAGGTAAATTCCGGCGTCGTAACCCAAAGGAACGCTGTTATTTACATAGGGTAAAATTCGAAGAACTAAAAAAAGAACGAATATTCCCCAGACTGAGAAAAACAATTTTTTCATTACTGCCCAAGTATTAAGATTATACCTGATTGGTTGGCGTTTGTCGGCGGAAGCATATTTACTATTTTATATTTGTCATTATCTATTAATAAGAATGTAATATATGATGCAACTTTAAAATCTTCCTGATTGAATTCAATGTATGCGTTTTTATAATTGGAATTATCGGCGTCCCCTGTTTTAACATTCCCGAAATTAAAATCGCTTAAAAAAGCCGCTACCGAGGCGGCTTTGCCTGTTTTTCCGGATCCATTCTCAACTAGAATCTGTGTTTGTTCAAGAAGTTGATCATTGGGAATCTCAACTTTTGGCTGCTGCAAAACGTTTACTGCCTGTTGACTTGCCTTTTTTTCTGCTATTTTTCCCTGATAAAGATCAAATACAAGGCCGCCGATTATAATAATTAAGAATAATCCGGTTAAAGAAAGTCCAATGGGAGACAGGAAGAATTTTTTGTAATTAAATCTTGGAACATAAAGTTCTATTTTTGAAGCTTCTATAACTTCTTTCGGCGTTTTTTCTGTCTCTGGGAAAATCAAAATAATAGAGATTAATCCGACTAAAAGAGCGCTAATTAATGAAATCAAAAATCCCATCCATCCTAAATCCGCCGTTTTATAAACGAGAATTATAAAACTTAAAGTTACTAATCCGGCAATAAGCATAAAATCCCATCTTGTTGGGCTTTTTCCTTTTTCTTCCTCTTCTTTGTTGGCAAAAGCCGCCATAAAGCCAAAAATAACAACCGGAATTAGGAAATAATTTAGATCAAGGACATTATTAACAAAGCCCGGAAAAATATTTTCCAGTAAGAATAAAATTAGATATAAAACCAAAGCAAAGGGAAACAAAAAAGCAGAAAATTGAAAAAGCGGATTAAGTATTTTCTTCACGATAATATTCTATCAGAATATCTTGCTTAAGAGAAGAAAATAATTAAGCCTGTCTAGTGAGAGGCGCTCGGTGAGGCGGTTGGTGTTGCTTTTGGTGCAGAGGTTGGTTTTGGAAGTGCTCCCAAAATTATATTTATTTTATCCTTATCGGTAGTGGTTATCCGATTAACTGTTCTATAATCTTTGTTTAGAATTGTTTCGATTTCGGAAATTGTTGCATCCAATTCCTTTGCCTGATCTTTGTTATAAGAAATAGAAGCGTTTTTAATGTCTGAAGATGAATTTCCTGATTCTACATTTTTAAAGCCCTCGGTTTTTAGTAAATCCGCATATTTTGCCGCTATTCCGACAATTCCTCCTCCGTTTTGCACCGTAATCTTTAATTTTTCTTTTAAAGTTGGGGTTGGAGTAGGAGTATTGGTGGGCGCCTTCGGTGATTTACTGATGACTGATGGCTGATGGCTAGTTGCTAATTTAAACGGCCAGAGGTTTTTGAGGAAATTAATAAATTTGTCTAAAATTCCCTCTTTTTTAATTGTCGTGATAATGGGAGTAAAGTTTGGTAAAGCAGAACCAAACCAGCTGGGTTTATTAACAGTCACCTCAAGGCTCCCTATGGTAATTTCCCCTTCGGCCTGGGAAAGACCCGGAGATTCCAGCGAGAAATAAAGCTTGTCCCCGTCTACGTTTATATCTTTTGGGTCAAAATATGCTTGCACAACGTTCCAGTCCCCGTCCTTTTTGACTTTTTGATATCTGGCGATAATATAATCTATTCCGCTAGTATCCGTTACATCAGATAAGTCGATTGAGTTAAGCGGATTTGGATTGAAAAAAGAATTTTTACCAAAGGTAAAATAACCATCGCCTCTAATAATCAAATCATTTTTGGGGATATCTATTTCGTTTAATTTTGAAGTTGCGGTTGCCGTCTTTTGGTTCATGTTTTCACTTAAACTTATTGGATAAGTTGTCATAATTTTTGCTATTTCAAAATCTTTGCTGCCGTTTATTTTTAAGGTTTGTAGGCCGGCTTGATGAAAGGTTGTTGCCGATATTGCAGAGGTAGTTGTAAAAAGCTTTGTCTCTTTACTATCCACTATGAACACTGAGGATTTAAAGACTACATTTTTTTGATTGATTTTTATACTTGTAATTATTACGTCGCCTCCCTTTGATTTATCCAAAAGCAATACCCGGTATATTCCTGGTGATATATCTTTTATGTCTATTTTCGCTTCTTGCGCTTGCAATCGAAGACTGCTTGCTTCAATTATTCCGTCATCCGGAATTTCTTTTTTAACTATCAGCGCATTTTCTTTATAAACCTCAATCGAAAGTACATCCGCTCCCTTATACGCATTCTGGTCTTGTTTTTTAATATCAATTGACAAAGGGGCCTGATCTACTTTTACCAGCATTTCATGTGTTCCCCGGAGCATTTTATTAAGTGCGAAATTTCCTTGTGTAGAATTTGAAGAGATATAAGAAAAAATTTCCGTTGGGTCAAAATTGTAAGTGGCAATTGTTTTCTCAAGCGGGGGAATTTTAGCAAATTCCGAAAAGTCTTTATATTTTTTATCTTTTTGCCAAAACAAAAGATCGGAAAATTTTTCTGGTTTAATTGATTCCAAAAATTGTTGGTACAAGGGTTGATATGTGTATTTTCCTTTTAATTCCCCCTTAACTCCAATTTTTAATTCCTTTGGATCACCTTTGAATTTCAAATTTACCCAAACGCCATCTATTTTTTTTGAAAGTAGTCCAAGGTTAAAAGTTACAATGTTCTGTCTAATTGTTTGTTCGGGAATAGTCAAGGTATTTGTGGCGTTGTTATTAATGCTTTCGGATTGCTCTGCTCCATTAAGTGCGGAAACTTTGTCTTTATTATTTGAGGTAAACTGGTAAACGACTTGCGTGCCAAAAGGGGCAATGTAGTAGAAAGTAAAAAAACCCAAAACTATTAAAATCGCGAGACCGATTCCCAAAAACACGAGGATATTTTTATTCAACTTCATCTTCTTTGTTTCTTCTTGAGGCAGACTTGGAATGTCAAATTTGTCTTGCATAGCAAAACTTACACTTATTGAGTATAATAATCTCCACGGTAAAATACAACTAACATAATGAAAAAAGCCTTTAAGCAAAAACTACCGATATTTAAAGAGTTTTTCTTAAAAAATAAATCAACAAAGCAAATTCTTGTTAAAAACACATTTTGGCTCATGATGGGAGAAGTATTTGCAAAAGCCTTACTCTTTATTATTACTATTTCTGTCGTACGCTATCTGGGAGTAGAAACGTATGGTAAATACAGTTTTGCTATAGCTTTTACCGCTTTGTTTGGAGTAATTGTTGATTTTGGTCTGGGTATAATTTTAGTACAGGAACTAAGCGCCGGTAATAAAAAGAACGCGTCTTCGATATTTGGTTCTATTCTAAGCTTGAAGTTTGTGCTAGGTATTATTGCATACTCTGCCATTGTTACTGCTTCTTATATTTTACATCTTCCGGCTGATATTCAAAGACTAGTTTACTTAGGCGGTATATATATGTTATTGCAGTCTTTTGTTCTTATCTTTCCCTTCTTATTTCAGGCATACGAAAGCATGCAATTTAGCTTTATTGTTCGCACTGGTTTAAATATAATTCTTGGTATTTTTGTATTATCAGCCATATTTTTAAAGCTTTCTGTTGTTGGCATTTTTTATGCCTATATTTTAACTGCCTTAGTGATGTTTGTTTTATCATTGTTTTTAGTAAAAAAGTATTTTTTTAGCATTACCTTTGGAATAAACAGAATAGTCATCAAATATTTACTTAAACAGTCGTGGCCACTCTTCTTTGGCAATATATGTATTGCTATTTATATGTCTGCCGATACAACCATGCTTGGTTTTATGCGTAGCTATCATGATGTTGGGATCTATCAATCAGCCTACAAGATACTCTATGTATTTTTGACACTCAATCTCGTTCAGGTCGCTCTTTTTCCCCGGATGGCCCAGCTTTATAAGACGAACAAAGCAGGACTTCACAAGCTTCTTACTTTTCTTATTACTGTTTCACTTATCGTTCTTATACCTGCTGTAACAGTAATAGGAGTCTTTCGTAACCAGATAATTCAGCTTATCTATGGATCACGCTTTGCAGGAGCAGGGGATGTGATGCTTCTTCTTATCATCGGAGGAATAATAAGTTATTTTTCCGGATATTTTTCAATACTACTTCTCATAAAGAAAAAACAAAAACAATGGTTTTTGGTCCTTCTCCTCGGTCTTATTACGAATATTGTAGTAAACTATCTTACAATACCAGTCTATGGCCCCATTGGGGCGGGCGTGGGATATATTGGGGGGTATATAGTTATATTGTTATCATACATCTTTTTCCTTATCCTTGTCGAACATAACAGTTTATGCTACGCTGTATGTTATTTTAATAAAAAAGAGAAACTGTTTTTAAAAGATACTTTGCACGAACGAAAGTAAATATTCATCCATATTAACATATGAAGATAAATAAAAAATTGATAATCATTCTCATATTTTTATGTTCTATTTTTTATCTAAGCATCGGAGCTCTTCAGGGCATTGGCATATATGACGAAGGTTTCGTTTTGCAAAACTCTTTGAACATAGTTAAAGGGCAAATACCCTATCGAGATTTTTGGTCACCTTACTCTCCCGGACATTACTATTTGCTTGCATTATTATTCAAGCTTTTTGGACCATATGTCATCGTAAATAGGGTTCTGGATATTATTGTAAGACTACTTCTTGCCAGTTCAGTATTTATAATTTCTTTTAAACTCTCTTCAGTTAAATATGCAATTTTATCCTATGTCATTACGCTATTGATGTTAGGTTCCGTGGGCTTTTTTGGTTATCCTATGTTCTCAGCTTTATTACTCTCACTTATTAATGTCTACTTCGTGTTTAAATTTCTAGATACTAAAAAAAATAAGAACATTTTTTATAGTGGTTTGGCCATCGGTGCAGTAACACTATTTAGACATGATTTTGGAATATATTGTTTTCTAAGTACGATTATCATATTGTTTAGTCATTCGTTATTTGAACGCAGTGAATTATTAAACAAAGAATACTTGATTAAACAACTAGTAATTTTTAGTAAAAAGTATTTTGCATTTATTTTAGGATTTTTAATAATATTTTTCCCAGCATTCCTCTATTTTGTTACTGAAGCTGGAATAATGCCTCTATACAATGACTTGGTTGGTTACCCAATTTTTGTTCTAAATGGTTTTCGAAGACTGCCTTATCCTCCTCTTTTCCCGAATTTATTAAAGATTTTGCTTGAAAATAATTACTCAATCACAAAATTGCTTATTTTTATAAAAGGATGGATGGGTTTTTATTTTCCAGTATTTATTTATATATTTATAGGAATCTATATAATACTAAAAAGTAAATTAAAGAATAAAGATAAAAAAACAAAAATAAATTTTCAAAAATATCTTTTTCTCACGATATTTGGCTTGTTCTTGTTTTTACAATCTCTTAGCCGAGCTGATGATATACACTTTTTTGCAACAACAATTATTGCAATAATACTGCTTAATGCATTTTTAGGGTTTTTTTATCTAAAACTTATATCTAGATCTTTCCCGATTAAGATACTGTTGTTTATGGTATTGTTTTTTTTATTTAATATCTACATAAGTTATCCTTTCTATAATTGGTCAAAAAACGCTTACAATGTGTTTGTTAACAAATCACGATTGTTGTCAAAATCAGATATAAAAAGATCTATTTTTATTTTATTAGACTCAGATCAATCATCGGCAATTTTGTATATCCAGAAATATGTACCAAAAGACGAATATATTTACGTAGGACTTTCACGCCATGATAAAGTATTTATTAATGATATTGCTTTTTACTTTCTTGCCGACAGAACCCCTCCAACGAAGTATTATATATTCAATCCAGGGTCTCTTACAAAAGAGGTTCAAAACGAAATTATAAATCAATTAATTGTCAAGCGGGTAAGATATTTAGTCTTATTTTCAAAATATGCCAATTATAATGAATCAAACATGAGCTCGATTAGTAATGGAGTAACTATATTGGATAAATTCATAGGTAATAATTACAAACAAGTTCAAAATTATGGTAATTATAAAATCCTATTGAAACAATAAGTATTTAATGCATGTACTCTATTAACTAATATGAATAAAATTCATGAAATATATAATAAAAAAGTAAATGTTTATTCAAAATATGTTAATCCATATATCGTTAAATATGTTAAACCAAATAAAACAATATTAGACATTGGATGCGCAAGTGGAGAATTGGGTAACTATTTAAGAAGGAACTTAAATGCTAAAGTCTACGGAGTTGATATTTCAAATATAGCAATTAAAAATGCAAAGAGGAAGTTAGATGAAGCTGTCGTTTGTAATATAGAAACAGATAAACTTCCTTTTCAGAAAAAATTCTTCGATATCATCATTTGCGGTGATGTTTTAGAACATCTCTTTAACCCGGAAGGAACACTAGAAAAATTACAACAATATTTAAAACCTGATGGATACATGATTTTATCAGTTCCAAATATTGCAAATATTGAGATTAGATGGAATTTATTGTGGGGAAAATTTGACTATACCGAATCGGGAATATTAGATAACGGCCATATTCGTTTTTTTACAAAACAAACACTTCTCAATATGATAAAAGAATGTCAATTAAGAGTAATTAATACAGAATATACTCCTGGATTTTCATTTTTCTTTCTAAAACTTAAAGCTGTACAAAAATTTCCTATTCTACTTAAGTTAAAAGAATTTTTAAATAAAATAGTTCCGACTCTGACATGTACACAATTTATTTTAATAGTAAAAAAAATATGAATTATCCAAAAGTTTCCATAGTTATTCTTTGACTAGAATAGACAAGAGGATAATTTTGGATGTGACAAAAAATGGTATTAGCATCTACCAAATAGCATTGGTCTTATAAAAAAATTTGAATTAAGTCTTTCTAAGAATTGAACATAGTTGATTGATTTAACTCTTTGATTTTCTTGCTTACGATTGTTTTTTGTCTTATCTCTAAAAAATTGGATTATGCCTCGTAAATCATAGACATAGTACTCGATTCGATATCTCTGTTTGATTACAGATGGGATTATAAAAAAAGATTTATATAAAACAAAAATAATAAAAAATAATATAAAATGGGCAATATTTAAATTCTTATAAGTAAAAATTAAATAGTCTTTATTTAATGTGATTATTTTGCTTCCATTAACGCCACTTGTCTTATCTTTTAAGTGTTTGTAGTGGTAAACGACGGAGTTCTTACAAGGAACGATGTTATAACCTAGTGATAGTGTTTTTACCCCAATGTCTGCGTCATCACAGAAGAATTTAAAATTTACGTCAATTCCTACCTGAGATAAAACAGATTTTTTAATAGCCCAACAAGTAATTCCATATGCTATTTTTTTGTTGAATGTTTTCTTTGTTTTTATAGTATTGGCATATGAAAACCCTAGCTTATTTAAAACACCCCCACAGATATTTAGCCCAATAGAACTGTCTTTTATAAACGACGTTGCAATACCAACGTTTGAAGATTGAAGCGTTGTTAGTAAAGGTGGTAACCAATTATCCGTAACCGTTGTATCGTTATCTAAAATTATTAGGTTATTAAATTTTGCTTTATTTGAACCGATTTTTATTCCGTTGGAGAAACCATTATTTTTAGTATGGTTCTTGACTACGAAAATATTATTATTTTTTATAAACCAAAATTTTAACTGCTTAAGACTTGATTTTTCTTTATTGTTATCCACCACAATAATTTCGTAAATGATGTCATTTTGAGCGGCTAAAATCGACTTTATACAATTTAATGTTAAATTGTTATCGCCGTAATTCACAATTATTATCGATGCTTGTAATTTCATTTAATGATATTTAGTACGAGTTTAAAGCTTCATAGTATTACATTATTTTATTATACAGTCAATTCTTGTTGATATTATATTTCTAATTAATATAATCTTTCTTTTAAGAGTGTTGAATATATATTAATTAGATTTTCGTAAAACTGGGAAGAACTAATTCTTTTCTTTGGCTCCAGCCCCGTTCTTTTCATCCTATGTTTAATTACCTTTTCCATCTTGTCCGATAGGTCTTGACTATTACCAACCTCGAAGGTATATGCTCCATTAAAATAATCAATAAATTCTTTTGCACCACCAATATCACTTACTATGGTTTTTTTATTAAAATTAACCGCATCTTGTAGTACGGTAGGAGAATTTTCTGGCCAAATACTGGGAATAACTAAACAAGAAGCTTCTTTATAATATTTATTGAGATATCCATTTTTTACCCAACTACTAAAAATAATCGATTTTTCAGAATTAGA
>Ga0182027_10000532_pt1 | contig 65837 bp, 71 predicted proteins | sample 712E1DmetaG_FD_121300 | JGI IMG/M metagenome (GOLD analysis project Ga0182027, IMG submission 121300) | Permafrost microbial communities from Stordalen Mire, Sweden - 712E1D metaG (Illumina Assembly) | ecosystem: Environmental > Terrestrial > Soil > Wetlands > Permafrost | place: Sweden...
CTATCGATTTATGTAAGTATTGGTCGATGACTATTGTACAGCACTCTGCTTAAAACATTAAGGGAAGAAGGCGCTTTGGATCTGCTCCCCATTTGAAGTCGTCCGGGAATCTGGCCGGCGGCCAGTTGCTGAGGTTTTTGGCCTACTCGAAACCGCGTTTTTTGGCTTCTTCGAGCATCGCTTCAGTGGCAGTAGCGCCGCAGCGCGTTGCCCCCAGTTCGCGAACCTTGAGCAGTTGATCGAGCATGCGCACCCCGCCGGCAGCCTTGACCTGTACTTCCGCTGCAGCATGCTGGCGCATCAGACTCACGACATGTTCTGTTGCACCTTTATAGTTGTAATCGCCACTGGCCTGCTTGACGAAGCCGTAACCGGTGGAAGTTTTCACGAAGGCGACTTTGAGCTCCGAGCAGATCTGGCAAAGCCGGATGATGTGTTCGTCTTGGAGATAATCGGTTTCGAAGATCACCTTGAGGATCTTGCCCTTCTGGACACAAGTCTGGTTGACAGCCTCGATGTCGCTGCGGACGTAGACCCAATCCTCGCCCAGGGCTTTGCCGATATTGATGACCATGTCGATTTCACTCGCTCCATCGCTGATGGCCTGCTTGGCCTCCGCTACCTTGATGGCAGTGGTGCTGTTGCCGTGTGGAAAGCCGATCACGGCGCAGACTCCCACGTTCGAGCCAGTCAGGGCTTGCTTGCACATCGTCACTGCATAAGGTTTGACGCATACGGTCGCGACATCATATTTTCGCGCGATCTCGCAGCCTTTGAGAATGTCGGCATCGGTCATGGTCGGGTGCAGCAGTGAATGATCGATCATTTTTGCGAGTTCTTTGTAAGTTGGTTTGTTCATATGATTTTCCTCAACAACACGATTCCATGATCTCTGTTTGAACCTGTGTCTGTTTACTACCCTCAGTCCATTCATTATGAGCCTTGGAAATTTTTCCAGGGCATAGCGATCTCATCCGAGGAAAACATTTACCCATCAGAAATGTTGTCGTTTACCCCGGTGCGTTGATTTTAGATGGGCAACCCTTTGACTCCCTGCACTCCCTTCAGAGCGGCAATCTCGCCGTTGTGGCTGAGAGATTGTGAAGTAGCCAGGAGCAGCATGTCGGCCACGGTGCGTTCGCCGCCGGCAAACTTCACCTTGCGGTCTAGCTCGTCTGCCTTCAATGTGGCAAGATAGGCATCTGTGGCAGCCCATACCGCCGCCTCATACTCCAGCAGTGGTTGGAGTTCGATTCGCTTGTGTTTATATTCACTCCAGTCTTCCCCGATGCTCGGGGGTTTGGGAACGCCAGTTATTTTGCTCCACTCCCCACTGTCCCAAACGCTTGTTTTACCTTGAATGATCTTTTGAACAAAATTATCTTCCACATTCATAAAATGCATAAAAGTGGCGCTGATCGTATTGGCTGTCCCCGGTGCGGGCCAGTTGAACAATTCAGGGGTCATATCTTTCATAGTCATATCAACCATGTGGCGGACCCCCACTATTTGGCGCTGGATGTAATCAAGAATGTCCATGTCATTCTCCTATTTCGGATTGAGTTCAAGTCATTATACTCAATAAAACCGCTGGCCCTCGAACCCGCCCCTCAGGGTTCCACCCGGGACATTTGCGCATATAATAACAAAATGATCATCAAAGAAATACAATCCAAATCGATCCTTTCCGTATCCAAGATCTACCCCTACGTCATCAATCCTTACACCGGCTGCCAGCATAATTGTTCGTATTGCTACGCTAAATTCATGAAACGGTTTACCGGGCACAAGGAACCCTGGGGTCAATTTGTCGATGTCAAGGTGAACGCCCCTGAGTTGTTAACGCAGGAAATCACCCGCAAGCGGCCGGGCAAGGTTTGGATCAGCGGAGTGTGTGATCCATACCAACCGCTGGAAGCAAGTTACAAACTGACCCGCCGTTGTCTTGAAATACTGGCGCAGAATGACTGGCCGGTCGTTGTCCAGACCCGTTCTCCCCTTGTCCTTCGTGATCTCGATATCCTGAAAAACGGGAACCATTTTGAGGTCGGCTTCAGTGTCACCACTGCCGATGATGATATCCGCAAACTCTTTGAGCCAAATGCCCCCGCGATAAAAGAAAGGCTGCGCGCTCTGGATGAATTACATCGCGCCGGGATCAGCACCTTCGCCATGATCGCTCCCATGCTCCCTGAAACGGAGGGCCTGGCTGAACTCCTGGCGGGGAAGATCGACCACGTGATTCTGGACAGGATGAACTATCACTATGCGGATTGGGTGTACCGCCGCTATGGTCTGGAGGAGAAAATGACCAACGGGTATTTCGACCGCACCGAGCAGGGTCTTTCCTCGGCATTTGCCCATTTTGGAATAAGTTGTAATGATTGACTATTGATATGGACAGGGGGTATCGCAATACAATTTAATTCTCTCTAAATCACCCCAAATTTATACATGGACCAATTGAAATACTGCATATTGTTTTCTGCTTATGGGTGCGGATAGATCGAGTTCCATTTTGGAGATTCGGATAAATACAAAACGTATACAGATTTTCCAGCTTGTAATTGTTCTCTGGGCTGATTTAGGGTCGTTACCGACCCCGTGTATTCTTGTCCTTCAACCTGAAATTGATAACGAATCACCCAAGGGTTGCGTCCATTGATAACAACGGAGTAGTTTGCTTGTGTTTCAATTATTTGTCCCAGCACCGCTTGCCCGACACGAAGCACGGTTACAACTTTGTTCATTTTCTGATATTGGTGGACGAATACCCATATACAGGTGCCGAGAAAGAATATGCCACTCACAAGAAATGGGATTCCCACAAAGGCAGTGATTTGGCTGGTCGAAAGCCCAACTCCCAGCATAGTGAAAACAAATCCAAGGATCCCGAACACAAACGCAGCGATGCTCCAACCATCCGTGGAAAGAAGTCGCCAAATGTATCTATCAGAAATCGACCGGGGAGCTGCGGGCGGGACGCTAGGTACTTCGGACGGGGTTGAGCCAATTATCTTCTCATCGACTGCGGGTAATGGCCCCCCACAATTTGAGCAATTGGATTGAAAAGTTACGTAATTTGTTCCGCACCAGGGACATGTGACCATTATTTTTTCCTCTTTTTATTATAGATTCACTTTCGATAGGTGGGCGATTGGAGAAAAAATTCGTCAACACCTAGTACACTACCTGATGCACCTTGCCCGTCTGTCTCAATACTTTCGGGGTAGAGATACATGCAGTCATGCAGTGTTGGGTGAGTATTTTGTTGACGATTAACATTTTTTGTCCTCATCTTTGGAAAAATAGTGTAAAAAACGCAAAAGCGAACCCCAAAATCTACCCAGAAAAAAACTGCTGCAAGAAAGGATTAACGCTGAACGGCTGTCCCACTGTTCGGCCAGCCATCCACCAATTAGGCATTCACAGGAATTGCCCTCCCTGGCATAAGGCTTGATTTCTTCTTCTCAAACATTCATTTTTCTCGGTTCCTGCACGCCGAATCGCAGCAAGGCCCAGCTTGCCACCCCGATGACGGCTGCCAGGATGAACATGGCCTGATAACTGACTGCTTCGGCCATCCATCCCCCGATCAGCGGAGCAATCCCGCCGGCTATCCCCGGGATGGTATTCGCCAGGCCGATATACGTGGCCCGGTTATCGGCATCGGTGAATTCGTAAACGATGGACATTCCAGAAATGAATGTGCCCGCGTTGAAAATTCCACGGATAAAGAAGACGACGAAGAATAACAGGGGGTTGCGGGCGATGATCGCCAGGATCAGCGATAACACATTGAAGATGTAGCAAATTTCCAAGTTCAGTTTGTGGCCTTTCCGGTCTGCCAGAAAGCCAAAGGCCAGATTCGCCAGCGCCAACCCGACCTGTAATGCGATGGTAAAACCGCTGGCCTGGGCGTCCGCGATTCGCCACGTTTTTACCGCATACACTGCCATAAAACCGGTCGCCATCCCGCTCAACGAGGAGATGATCGAAGCCAGCAGGTACAGGCGAAAGTTCTTATCTTTGCGCAGTACATCAGGCAAAGAACGCATGTATTCCACTTGCGAAACCACTGGTTTGGTGTTGGCCACCGCCGGCTCACGCGTGAACGAGAGGAACATCCATGACAGGAAGATAAGTACCCCTGCGATCCCGAAAGAGATCACATACCCCGTCGGGAAGGCATATTTGTTCAGGATGAAGGGGACGGCGATTGCCCCCAGGATGCCGGCTCCGTTGCCGAGGAAATTGGTGATGCCAAAAAATCGTCCTCGTTTATTCACCGGGAAGATCTTGGCGATCATATCCTGCCAGCCTACGATTTCGATGCCTGAACCAATGTTGTTCCAGGCATATAGCAGCAGGAAAGCTGTCAGTGCCCACACTGGTTGGTTGCCTGCCAGAAAGTATACTGCTGGCGCTAACAAGAAGATCGGCAGCCGCTGCAGGAAGAATCCCAGCGTTACCGGGAAGAACTTTTTCCTAGGAGCATGTTCCACCGCATTGGCAATGAACACTTGGGGCAATAAATATCCGGCCGAGTTGATGAAGGGGATCATCCCGATCAGCAACGGATTGCTGGTGAAGTGGCTCACGTACAGCGGTAATATTATGGTGGCCGAGATAAAGCTGGCCCCAAACCAGTAACTGGTACCGTCAAGGGCATTGACCGTAAAATTCCAACGGAAATTTCGATCGATTTCCTGTTGTGCATCGGAGGGGATCAGGTTGGCTTCTGGCATGAAGTGGTCTCTTTTTTTATAATGTTTTTTACGATCATCGAGATCGTGTCTATCCGGGGAGCTACCCCTGCACTGCATGAACCGGCAGTTTGGTAGAGCACAATAATCAATTTAGCACAAAATTCGTTAAATTGCGTTGCGTACTTCCAGAGTAAAATTTTGTTTGCTATTGCCTTTTTGGGCAGCTTGAATTGTCGTGTGGGCGACTGGTGCTGTATCAAACCTATTTCTGAAGTTTCCCAAAGAGGATTTTCTGTTCCAAACCCTCTTTGGGAAACTATATTTACATGTTTGACACAGTCCTAGACTCGCTTCAGGATGACCTCGATCTGCTTCATCTGTTCCGGAGTCAGCGGACCGAAGGCCATCGCTCCGGCGTTCTCTTCCACTTGCTTCACGGTGCGGAAGCCGGGGATGGGCAGGGTCAGCGGACTGCGCGCCCAGTTCCAGGCTAACGCCCCCTGTGCCACCGTCCGCCCCTGGCTGGTGAGGATCTCAATGATGGCGTCGCGCATGGCCAGCCATTCCGGGTTGGGCTTGCCGTTCTTAAAATACTTCATCCATTCCGGGCTTTTTTGTCCACGTACGTCATCGACCGAAACCTTTGTCGTCTGCGTATATTTGCCGGTCAACAATCCCATTGCCAGCGGCCCGCGGTTGATGGCGGCTAGGTTGTATTTCTCGCACAGAGCGATCATGGCCGGGTTGTCATCCAGCACGTTGAGTTGCAGTTGGATCGAGGTGCACTTTGCTCCCTGCGCGAAGACGTCTGCCCGGTCGGTGAAATCAGTGCTCCAGCCGTAGGCGCGGAGTTTGCCAGCCTTGACCAAGGCTTCGAGTGTCTCCCGAATGGGCGCGGCTTTTTCCGCCGGGAATCCGTTGTCATGGAATTGATACAGGTCGATGTAATCGGTATTCAGTCGGTGCAGCGATGCTTCGCAGGCGCTGCGGATTCCGGCTGGCGTTGTATCCGCTCCCGTTACCTGGCGGGTGGTTTCATCGAACACAGCGTTGAATTTTGTGGCGATGACCACCTGTGACCTCCGCCCGGAGAGAGCCTTCCCGAGCACCCGTTCGCTGTGGCCGGCCCCATAAACATTAGCCGTGTCGAAGAAGGTGACTCCTTTATCCAGGGCGGCATGAATGGCCTGGGTCGATTCTTCATCGTCCACTTCTCCCCATCCCTGAGGCGTCTCGCCTGCCCAGAAAGGGCCGCCGATCGCCCAACATCCCATCCCCAGTGCACTCACTTCGATTCCTGAACGACCTAAAATGCGTTTCATGATTACTCTCCTTAATGGTTGGTTATCCAATGATTTGATTCAGTATCCTGCCCCTGTGCGGTAGTTTCACTACTGGACACATTTCTCCGCAATTTCAACCGTCCGCTTGCCTGCGTCTATTTTCACTTTGCCGCCGACCGGCAGAACAGTGTTGGGACAATTATGTCCGAAATCATCCATCTTCAAAATAGGGAAATCATATTCCGCCGTGACGCGAAGCAGCACATCCTCCATTTGCATGGTAGCCCCTTCATCATTTTGCAGTCCGTCGATATAGCCAATGACTGCGCCGCGAATTTGACCGAATATCCCTATTTGTTTGAGCTGTTGAAAACTGTGATCGCAGACTTCCGGGGTAATTCCAATTGCTTCGACAAACAGGATCGACTTCGTGAAATCAGGGAAATAGGGGGTGCCTGCCAGTTTCAATAGACAGTTCAGGTTACCTCCCAGTAACTTGCCTTCCGCAATGCCTTTTCTGATCGTGAGCCGTTCACGGTTGGGGGGAATTTCTCCTATCCCCGCATTCATTAAGTGGGTGATGAATTCCTCTTTATCATACTCCGTCGGATTCCTCCCCAATCCCCACATTACATCGTTCCCATGGAATGTGACCAGGCCTGTCTTGCAGTGGATGGCATTCAATAAAACGGTAATATCGCTGATTCCCACAAAGATTTTGGGAGACTTCTGAATCGTATTCCAATTCAGGTAAGGTAGACAGGCATTTGCCGTGGCTCCCCCTTGAGAGCAGATGATTGCCTTGATCGAATCATTGGCAAACATCCGGTTGATATCCTCAGCCTTCTCTTGAGGGCTTGCTGCATATCCCCATGTCTTCGAATAGACATATTCGCCGAGGACCACCTTCATCCCTAGGTTTTCCAGAAAAGTTATTCCGTTCTCCAATTGTCCTCTCAATTCTTGAGTGACAGGCGTGGAGGGAGAAACCACGCCGACTGTATCTCCTTTGTTTAGTTTTTGGGGGATCACCATCATTCCGGATGCCTCTTCACGCCGCAGGTTCAATGCGAATACTGATTATTTTAAATCATTTCTGGGTTTCATCCCACCCAATAGGGCAGCATTGTGACAATCCATTTTCCGGGCCTCTCCGGTACGAGAAAGCCCGGATCCTTTCAAGGCTATATATCTTTTATATTTAGCTGAGTAAATGTCAGACACTGGTTTTTGGAGTTGACATCCTTTGTTGTTGGAATTCAGTATAAGCCTGCATATAACGCTCAATGATTTGATTGACATTACTGCTAACGGCCACAGATTCAACAATTAGCCTAAAAGTTTCTCTGGTACCACCGGTACCTGTAATTGTTACATTACCAAAATTGATTAACCTTCCTATAATGTTCTGATCAATAGAGATACTCTCCACTTTTAATAATAAGATTTCAAGTGTGTGCCTGCGGATAAAACCTCTTTTGGCGATTACGCTTCGGTTTGTCACTGCGAACTCAGTTGTCGTTATGATAATTAATGCCCGAATACCCATCCCGATTGACAATGAAAGAAAAAAATGAAAGCTAAAAACAACCCCCCAGCCAATATTCCTGAATTTTCGGTATTTTGGGTGCCTGTTTTATAAGTCCAAACGAGAAAAGCAATACTTGCTGCAAATGGAAACAGCGATGGGAGAAAAACTGCTGGATGTACACGGGCTGACAAAAGTACCGTTTCATTTGGCATTAAATTGTCTTGAACGTAACTCATATTTCCTCCCAATATTCGGAATGGTTTCTCGCGTCTTAGGGGCGCAAAAACCGGTAGAGATTAATAATTCTTTTGAAAGATGTGACCCGCAAACAAGCGGGGCTAGTATTATTTTGCGGCTTTTTAAGGGTTGCCCCCACACATTTAATTATACATTTACCTATGATCTTCTCAATGAATTAATAAATTTAGGTGGAGATTGTTAGCATTTCTCCCTGTTCACTCCTTCTTTATCTTCTTTACCACCGCATTCAGCCCGACCATCGCTAATGCCACCAACCCGATCGGCACCAGTCCGCCCAGCAAGCACAGAAACCCCACCAGTGCCGCCTGCGGACCGTAGAACAAGGTGATCAGCCCCAGGCCGACCACGAATAGCAGTGCCAATCCCCCGATGATCAATCCTCTGTTGGTTTTGGAAGCGTACTTGTTCAGGTCGCGGGCCACCGTTGCTCCATTTCTCGAACTCAATTTTGTCTCTCCACTATACCACGTCAAAAATTACCTTAGTTTTTGCCCATAATTTCCCCTTGACAAAACAGAAAGTATGTTCTAATATACTTTTGGCTCTTTACCAATTCATCTGGGGTGATCGATCGCAGTTTCATCTGGCAATTAGGAGTTGTTTCTCATTCGTTCCTACAGTTATCGAAACCACTCAACGCGCTTTTAGTATCCTTTGCGCCTCTGGGCGTGACCTCTCGCCCCTTTTTGTGATAACATAACTCGAACTGCTTCACGCAAAGGATGGAGGGGGGAACATAGAGAATAGATAAAAATGATACAGCACAAAAAGCACGGCTTTTGGCTCTTTCTTTTATTTATATTGATTGTGGTGGTGATCCTGTTTTTCCCGTTACTTCGGCTGATGGGCAATTACCTCATTGTTGACGATCCCTTGCAAAAAGCGGATCTGATCACAGCTGTTAGCGGTCCCGATTACCGCATCGTTTATACCGCCGACCTCTATCAAAAGGGTCTGGCCCCGCGCTTGTTTTATACCGGCGGATATAATGAGAACGACCATCGCTACGCGGCAAATTGGAGCGAGTATCAGGCTACTTTGCAAGGGGTTCCACCGGAAGCCATTTCCATTGACGAAACCACCGTGATCTCTACTTATCAAGAAGCCGTCCGGGTGAAGGATTTCATCGATGCTCATCCCGGCCAGATCAAGACCATCATCGTTGTGACGGACCCCTACCATACCCGCCGGGCCAAATGGGCTTATCAAAAGGTCTTGGGCGATCAAGTCCGCGTCCTGATGGCCCCTGTGCCATTTGATCGAACGGGTTATACAAAAAATTGGTGGGCAAATTCTACATCCAGAAAGATGGTGTTCGAAGAATACTTCAAGTATATGTTTTACCTGTTCCGTTATCAGTGGACGAGCGGCCCGCTGCAGCACTGGCTCTCTCGATTCGACAAATTCTGATCGCCCCGGTTTCAACTGACCTGTGTAAGAATATTTTTCCCCTTTTTAACGAAAAACCACTTTCCAATTATTGGAAAGTGGTTCGGTTATAAAGGATAATTTCATCGCTGGTCTAAACGTTCGATCGAAGGGAGCGCTATGCATACCCGCGCCAAAAGCGGTTGGGCTGCACTGATATATCAAGACCCAACATCGAAATTAGGCCGAAGGTATCCAGCCTAGATGTGTTGATCGATGAGGATCAGGTTTCCGTCGGGGTCCACGATGACAAAACTGTGGGAACCCGTTGTACTCTCATCTGCCTCGTTCTGTACCTCGACATCTTGCGCCTTCAATTGACGCTGTAGTTCGCGCACATCTGTGAAAGTGACGAGCTTACGGGCGCAGCTGTCCCAGCCGGGGTTGAAGGTCAAAATGTTCTTCTCGAACATTCCTTGAAAAAGGCCAATCAGGGTATCGCCGTTCTTTAAGATCAGCCAGTTCTGAGAGGCATCTCCTCCGAAAACTTTGAAGCCAAGCTTTTCGTAAAAAGCCTTCGACACCTCAAGATCCTTGACCGTTAGGCTGATGGAAAATGCACCGAGTTCCATGCTTTGCTCCTTTTTGTGTTTTTGTTATGCTACACAATGCTAGCGTAACGATTTGATAGCTTCTCTAACCAGCCGCACACCTTTCACCCACCAACTTGCTTTCACAACTCCCGGGAGCAGCAAAATGAACTTATTTTACACGCATCCGGTTGTTTTTCGGGTTGTGCTCGAGTTCACAAAGACCGAGAGGTTCCATCAAAGGTGGGATGTAGACCCCAAAACGCCCACGAAGCCCCTTCTTTAATCCATACCAGCCTTTAACTGGATTGGTCGGAGATCTTCCCCAGGCTTCAACAGTTCCTTCCTTTGCGGGCTTTTGCTCGTCAGCACCGCCAAGTTCTACAAAGTCGCCGGCTTCCTTTAACATAGCGTGGAGGTCTTCGATGCAACGGGCATCATAAAGAAGTACAGTACTTCCTATGGTGCATACCAGATCTTGAATACCATCTTTCTCTGCGACGGGCATTGTGTATTTCGCAGTACCTGGAGGGGTTTTGAGTACCCAGGGATTATCTTTTGTGCGATCAAGCTTAACCATTGAATTTTCCTCTTGTACGAATTCGTTCGCAATAATAAGATATAAAATGTCTTATTAAGTATATAAGCACGATTCTCAAAGAATCCAATGTGCGATCGAGAAGAAATTCACTTGGTTCGGAAAAATGAGTCTAGTTCGTCCCTGCCCTGGCAGATCTAGCGTGTCACCATATTCTCTTGCTCTTCTTTTTCTGATTATTAATTGACCCGGTGGACAGTGTATAATCACATTCTGCCATTTAAAGGACACAGGTCATGATCCCGAACCCACAACCCAACAACCCATTACATGGTATTACGCTTGAAATGATTCTCATTCAATTGGTTGAGCAATATGGCTGGCCTGAATTGTCGAAGCGTATCCCCATTCGTTGCTTTTACAATGAACCAAGCATCAAATCCAGCCTGAAATTTTTGCGTCGCACTCCCTGGGCGCGGAAGAGTGTTGAAGATCTGTACCTGAATTCAATTGCCAAATAAATGGCTGATGGATAAGAATATCGATCCAGAACAAACAAAAACGCTCCCCATTCGGAATCTTTTCGATAGTTTACCTCATCAAAGTCCAATTTTATTAACCATAAATTGGATTAATGCCGCGATGAGGGGATCGAACTGGTAATTTAATAGAGGCGCGGAGAATCAAACGGATTCCAGCCGTCTGTGTATTAGGCTTGCAGGGAGGTTTATAATGCCCATTTGGTTGCCCGGGTGATGAGCAGCGCTATAACGGCAAAGAGTACGCCGATGAACGGCATCGGTGGACCCCAGACCAATGAGGAAAGGCCGGCTGCAGAGGCGAGAGAAATGCTCCAGGCGGTATACATCTGCGGAGCCCAATGACGGTGCCAGAAACGGGTGAGCACGACAAGCAGGCTCAAAATTCCGCATCCGACCTGCGTTACAGTCTCAACTTTTTGGCCGACCGTATGAGAGCGGGGCATTTGGCGAAAAGATCCTGAGAAGGCCTTCCAGGCGAGCACGAAGAGGAAAAGCAAAAAGCAAATTCACGTCAACTTTGAGTTGTCGCCACCAATCGAAAAGTGAAGTATCGTTGGATAAGAACGGAGCCATGATCGCCGCCCAAAAGGTTTCTTTGTCACGATGATACGCATTCAAAATGGTTGGGGCAAATTTATCAAAAGAGTCTTGGGCTACCATGAATAGCATCCTCTGCAGCCAGCAAATCGCTCATAAATGGATTTTGTTGAATGGGCTCGATTCTAAAATACGATTCTGAAACGCCGGAAGAATAGATCAGTCTGTTATCTTGAAAGTACGGTTTCAAACCAATATACGTGGCTGTCTCAGTAAGTTTTTTGATTTGCTCGCTCATCCGGGATTCCTCCTGGCGAGATGATTATATACTCATGAAAATCAAAAAGCCTATATTAATTCACTACTGAATTCCTGTGATTAAGTACTGCTCATTGTGCAGCACACTCTAAGCCAATTAGGAGAGCGGTTCAAAACCCTATTTCATCATTGTTGATCTCATGCTGAATATCAGGGCAACACCCAAAAGGCGCGCAGCGTGTTCCACCGGCTCGGCTGGCCCTCGCCCTCATCAATCTCGATCGGCATCACTCCGGGACACCGGGTCTCGAGCGACCACCAGCCATCTCTCTCGCGCCGAAGACGGTCAGGTGAACCGGTCTTGGGCGGCTCTTCGCTACTAATGGTTACCTAATAAAGTCAGATCGTAAGTTTTCTCATCCGTTTTTTGTTTTTCTTGATTTTGCCAATCCGCTTCATTTTCAACGTAGGTCTCGATGTACTTGAGGTTATTCCCATCGATTTTCTTTACGGCATATTGATGGGTCAAATCTGATTTTGCGATGACCGTTTCGGCCCCAGTGATAAGATTTATGGCGGTAACGCTTGGAGCCTCTCCCATTCCCCAGGGTCGGTTCTTGAAGGTATCACAATTATTGATGATGATAGAATCATTCCAGAACAAATGGTCTCCGTATTGTCCCGATGACATGCAAAAGTCATTGCCCGCCTGTTTTTGGTCATCTAGTGAAAGCACTATTTCATTGCGTGATGTGCTAGTGCCAATGGAAAGTAAAACATATTTGCCCTTTCCGTCATCGAAAACGATCGTTCCGCCTCCAACAATCACAGTGAACGATTCATTCATCTTTGTTACTTGATTCGTACCTTTATTGAGAACAAGCAATTCTCCTGTTGGGGCAGCATCTGTTCCACCATTACGATTTATCAGGTAAATAGAATAAATATCATTCTCCCCCACGAATTCCTTATTTTGATAATCATCCAATGATGATTTTGGCGTGGATGTTGGCGTAAACAGTACGGCCGTGGGCAATTCGGTCGGCGTTGTCTCTGCGGAGCGAGGTCCACATGAAACCAGAAGGCATAATAGGCACAGAACAATAACAAAAATCGCATATTTTTTCATGTCATGAATCCTTGTTCTTTCCTTCAAGCCGTCCAACTATTTATTATTCAGACTCTTTATAAGTTGCGTTCGTTCCTGACGAATCAAAAAACCCGCCCCCCATTTCTGGAGAGCGGCTAAATTGGGGCCTCAGTTCTTTCGGGGCCTGTGCCCCAGCTTTTTTGGGGCCTGCCCCAGTTTCTTCGGGGTTCATCCGTCTTGTCCCGCATTTGATTTTTATCGCCACGGACCTAGACCCTTAGCGAGCCACGGAATCCCCTGACCCCGTAATAAGAGTCCGCGCCATTGTGATAGACAAAGACGGTGTCGTAACGGCGATCGCAAAAGAGGGCGCCGCCGAGTTTTCTGATCGAAGCGGGTGTTTTCACCCAGCTCGAGGTTTTGCTGTCGAATTCGCCAATCTTTTGCAGATTGCGGTATTGTTCTTCGCTCAAGACCTCGATGCCCATGGCGGATGCCATATCCTCAGCACTGGCTTCGGGTTTATTTGTTTTTCTGGCGTCGAGCGCTGCACGATCGTAACAAACATTTCTGCGGCCAGCGGGGGTCTCGGCCGAGCAATCGTAAAAAAGAATTTCGCCTGTCTTTTCGTCATGGGCTACAACGTCCGGTTCACCGCCGCTTCTTTCCATTTCGCTGAGCGACCACAGTTTAACTGGATTGGCTTCCAATTTGGTTTGTACTTCAGCCCATTCAAGACCTTTATGGTAGTTCATGTTTTTCTCAAAACGAATTTTCAATGCTCTGAGTAGTTCTTCACATTGTTCTGGTGACAACTTTTTATTATCGCTATTGATGTTGTTCATACTTTTATAGTATCTCCGCGGAATGGGTATGTCAAGCGCGTTCATCCCCGCCCAGGTGGATGCGCTTTGACCATCAGCAGATTGCCTGGTTCAGGGGGCACTGTATAACTGCACCTTTCCCCCATAAAAATCGTCTTCCTTGACTAATTTCATCTTGGCTGCAAGCGTTTGCGGGATTAACCCCATTGGATCAGTTTGCGAGTTTTGGCTGTAAACCAACCAGACTCGATTATGTCCGCTCAAAAATGAAGCTAATCCGGGAATATCATTGGCCGTCATCTTGGGTTCCGCGATCCCGCTCACATACACATCCAGGGGAATCCCATGTTCCTCTACCTGGAGAGAGTAATAGTCTGCATAAGGTTTGAAATAATAGTCGAATGGGATTTCCCCGACATTGGAGTTGAAAAGGACCAGATCATCCTTTTCTGCCAGGCCGGCGACATCACGAGCGGCAGTGTTCCAATCCTCTTTTTGATAGAACCTGAAATAATCGCTGGCAGAAAACATATTGATGGTACAGATGATCCCCAGCACTGTGAAGATCAGAAAACGGAATTTTAATTGAGTCACACCCACCGCCAGCATCAGGAACAAAGGGATCGTCGTCCAGATCAGAGTTTGATCCAAAAAGAACGGATGCCAAATGCTCACGACGAGCTCGATCAGGAAGGGAACGGCAAACAGCGCGATCAGAAATAAGAAATGCGAAATTTTTCTCCGGTAATACACCAGTCCTAAGCAAAACACCAGCGCGTACAGGATCCACATCCCTGTGGTGACGGCTGGAATTGACGCCAAAGTACTTAAAAAGGAGCCAAGCGTCTGCAGAACAGCGTCCCAGGTGGGTGCGGGAGTCAAAAGACTTTGCCAGACTGCGTTGGGTTGTTTGAAATAAGGAATGATCCATGGGATCCATAGCATGAGGATGACGATCTGAGCTATTACCCAATTCTTGAAAGAGGGAACCTGGAGGGCAGGCTGAGCCCCGGTTTTTCTTATCCTTTGAAATACCATCAGGCCAAGAACGATGATATTGGTGGTTAAGAAAAAGAGGGCTGCCGTACTGTGGCTGAGCAGAGTGATCACTGAGAACACGATAAACGCAACCCAGGCCAGGTCAATGTCTATGGTCTGGATGGGTAACCAACGATGGCGAAAAATCTGTGCTCCCCATCTGTTTTGATCGCGGGTCTCATCCTTGTAGCTGAAATTGCCTTGGCTCCTTGGTTCGACCGTCGCGGGGGTACGCCAGGCCCGCAGATATTCCCGAAATTGGCTGCCAATCGGTTTGCTGGAGCGTGGATCTGTTAGCAACCTGACCAGCGCATAGATCGCAATGGCTGCATTGAGCGTCAGCAGGGTGTACATGCTCGTTTCTTGTGCAAAGTAGATGTGGAATGGCGAAGCAGCCAGGATCACCGCAGCAGCCAGTCCCACCACCGCACCGGCCATGCGTTTGCCGATCAGATAAATGATCGGGATGGTGCCTGCGCCGAAAAATACAGAAAGAAGACGGACGTAATAGGGTGTATTCCCCTTGAGTTCTATCCAGTAATGCAGTAGAAAATAATAAAGAGGGGGTTGTTGGCCGATTTTGAGGATCCATTGCATCATTTCGCTAAGGCTGTGGCTGGCCAGCCAAACGCTGACCGTTTCATCCGACGACATTCCTTTGCTGGCCAGTAGAAGCACTCGCAGGCCACCGCCGATCAATGTGATGATGAGTACTACCCAGGGCGCAGCATCTTCGAGATCGATTTCTTCGCTCATTGTCTTTCTTGATCCTTCAATTCGAGATATGGACGAAAAGGAGTTGTTTCCAATATGCTACCATGATTTGTTTAAGGATTCGGGTGCAAATTGCTGATGATTACTCAGGATGCGCTGCAATTATCCCATAGGATTGAAAAGCGTCTCCCATAGAGGAAAGACGCTTGTTCGCTCTATCGTGAATTCTTGTTTCATCACTGGTCTATACTTGACGGTTTGGCTTCGCGCAGCATCCACGAAGCGGACAGTCGGCAGCGGCGGGGCAGGCGAGACTCATATCACTTAGGCTTTTTTTCCGGTAATCCATGTATGCGCGTAGCTGAATAGCCGTTATCTACTTACATCCGCATGTTGGGCAGATTATTTGGGTCTTCAGCAATTTTTATTGAACTTTGTCAACTATTACACTAGCGAGAAAAAGACCTGGCATCGAGCGATCAGGGTTTTGTCTTGATATGTCTAGCGAAAGGAGCTAGCTTTGGTTTGGTTGAAATACCCGATAAAAGCCAAGACTTCAGCCTTGAGATTGGCAACAAAAGTAACCCATTAAAAGTGGCATGATTAGGCTGATGCCCAGCCCCCATGCACTAGCCGAAATACTGCAAATGCTGCCAGAATTCGGGCCAGGGCTGGCGTAGATTGTGACACACGTAAATGGATCTGTGATTGATCGTTTCTTCATTTTGAATGTTGAAAGGCATGGTGATCGGTGCAATCAACGTGCAATCCTGGAAATTCGCCAGTAAATCAGGTCCAAAGCCAACCACAATCACCATTTTGGGAGCCGGATCCCCGTAGCCATACTGCCAATACGAATCGAAACCGCTGATTACCCTGGGCAGGCCATAGGCTGGGCCGTACAGGTCGATCGATCCGATCTCACCGGAGCTGAGCGCCAGGATGGCCGCACCGGGCCTTTCGCTGGCAGGCAGTGAATTGTAGGCTTTTGCCACCTGTTGAGCGAGCTCCGGCCAGCCGACTTCTGATTTCAGCTCGCTGTTATTCTTACTGACTTCATTCCACCAGGGAGAGCCTAAAGGAGCAACCGGTAGCTCCGTGGCGATCAAAAGCGCGGCGATGACGATCAGGACGCTCCAAGTGACCCATCGCCAGGTGCGCGCGCCTCGCTGGCTGACCATCCGGGCAAGGCGTGCTTCCCACCACACCGCGCCGCCTGCCGCCAGCATCGGGTAGGTCGCCGCCAGGTAATAGCCTTTCCCCTGGGTGAGAATGAGCAGGATGAAAGGCATGACGTACATCCAACCCATCATGCGGTAGCGACGACCGGCCGGTGCAAAGAAGAAATAACATAGTCCGGCTATTACCAAAAACAACATCACTGGGTTAATATTGAACAGAATCTGGTCGGTTAAGAAGCTGCTGGTCAGGCCAGCCTGTACGTCCCGAGTATGGATGCTGGCCAGAAAATAGAGCGAAATCCAGTGGTTCTGAATTTGCCAGACCAGGTTGGGTAGCCAGATCACCAGCGCCAACAGAGTCCCGCCCCAGAGCCATGGGCTTTTCAGATAACGGCGGTTGTGGGTTACCAGCGTTCCTACGACTATCCCTACAACCAAAAAGGCGATCGTATATTTGGTCATCATCCCCAGGCCGATGGCCGCGCCAATTCCCAACCACCAGTGCGGATTTTCGGACTTCAACAGACGGATGATCGTAAAGGCCAGCAGCACCCAGCAAAAATAGTCCAAGGTTTCATACTGGAACAGGCCGCCTTGAACGATGGCAATGGGCGATGTGGCGACGGCCACTGCGCCGAGGATCTGCGCCCATCGGCTGCCGCCAAGATCGCGGATCATTAAACCCGTCAGCAGCATCACGATACCTTCCGCTAGGACGGCAAAGGAGCGCAGACCAATGACCGATGGGCCAAACAGTGATAACGCCACGCGCGCCAGAAAGGGCGTGACAGGCGGCCAAGCGACATATCCCCAAGCCAAGTGATATGCGGCCGCGTCCAAGGTAACCAATTCATCTTGATGGAAGCCGTACTGTCCATTAGTAAAGACCTGCAAGAGAACGCGACCCAGCGCGAGCAAAATCAGGATCCCAATATCACTCGAGAAGAAAGTAAATAAAGGCCGCCTTTTATTCATGTGTGCATCCATAGGAATAAAAACATAAGCTTTGGTATCTTTAGGGTTGAGCCCAACTATTAATAATACAGATTCTTTATATACTGCAATTATGCCATAAAACCAAAAACCGCCTTCCAAAACTGGGAGGGTGACTATAGCCGACTGGGTCGGTTAGTTTTTCGGCTGCGGGACATTTTGCGAACACCATCCGATCAATATTTGTCCTGGGTTTTTTTATGCAAATTACCCCCTTTTTAGTTTTTTTTTAGGTTGTTTACGGGACTTCGATAGCTTATTTTGCATAAAATGACACTACAACAATTTCAGCTTGGAAATCCACCAGGAAACTAGATGATTGGATGAGCCAAATTCAGAACGGAGAATTATCTTTTACCATTTTTTGACCCGATTAACGTAAAACACACAACCGGATACATAAAACCTTTACCATCCTTTTTGTGTATCAGGTTATGTTCTATTAAGATAATTGGTACCCACCTGGACAGTTTTAGATCCTTACCAAAACAGAAAAACTAAATCAGGAAAAATTGATTCTTCTGATCCATTATTGATTCAAAAAAAGGAAATCAAATCATGAATGCAAAAAAAGGCACTTCGAGTCCACAGAAAATATTAAATCAGATATAAAAAGGACTGGCCAATAGGTGGCCTTTAATCCCCTTATGGAACCAATTGTGCGCCTGGGTTATGGAGTGCGTGGGTTTATCTATATCATTAAAAGAAGGAGTAAAAATGTCAAAAAAGAGTAATAGCAATTGTGTTAAATTGATCGTCAATCCGGGTGCTGGGAAAACCTCAGAAACGGCCAATAATTTGAAGTTGGTTACTGGATATTTGAAAAAAAATGGCCTAAAAGCAGATATCGTCCTGGCAAATTCAAAGGAGAAAATTACTCAGTTCGCCCACCGCGCTGTTAAAAAAGGTTATAAGATCGTGATCGCCATGGGCGGTGACGGCACGGTTAAAGCGGTTATGCGTGGGTTGGTTAGTAGTAAAGTCCGCCTGGGTATTCTCCCGATAGGGACAGAAAATAATATCGCCATGAGTTTGGGCATCCCCAAAAACCTCGAAGAAGCCTGTGTTGTGATTGCCTCTGACAACACTCAAAAACTGGATCTGGCTCAAGTAAAAACCAGCGCAAGCGAAAAAATGATTTTCTTCGAGATGGTCACGCTCGGACTTTCAGCGTCGGTTTATCCGGATGTGAATAAGGTCGCCAAAGGAAAACCATCTGAAAGCAAGAACACTGTTTCAACTCCTGACCCGCAAGAGACCAAATCGATGTCATTCTTAACCCTGGATGATGAACCTGAAATGGAAGTCGAAACATTACTGGTAATGGTGAGCAATCAACCTGGTTTTGGAAAAAACAACCTCTTGACCCCGGGAGGTATCCCCGCGGAGAGCCGACTGGATGTAGCGGTTTATCCGGATTTTAGCAAAACTGAGATCCTTCGTTATCTTGCGGAAATATCAGACCGCGGATACACGGGTAAAGGAAAGATCCAACATTATCAAGCAATAAATCTGAAAATAAAAATGTCACCCAAGCTGGATATAATGGTGGATGGAGTTGCACTTGGCAAAGGTACAGTTTCGATTAAGCTCCTCAAAAATACTGTACGGGTAATCACAACCCAGAAAAACCCTTCCAAAGAAGATCCACAGAAGGATATGGCTGAGGTAGTCCCTGAAAAACAAGCTGAGCCTGCTTTCCCCATTGGGGAAAAGTCAATTAACCGAAAGTGAAAATCTTTTGCAAGCTGAGACTCAACTGATGGGACAGGTATTCAATGGTGGAAGAAAAAGGAAAACAACCGATTGAAAAAATCAAAGTAACTGCACATAAGGCTGTAAAGGCTGAGAGCGTCTCTCCCCCTTTGCGGCGTTATCGTGCGATTTTGTTTCAGGTGGCGTTGTTGATTGTAGCTGGCGCTTTTGGAGTATTAACTTTCCTGGTCAAAACCACACCTTCTTTTGCAATTGATCTGCAGATCACGAAAGCCATTCAGTTGATCAACTTCCAACCCTTTGAGTTTTTGATGATCGCAGTAAGCTGGCCGGGTTTTTTTCCACAATCTGTAATCATTGCCGGACTGACTATCCTGTTGATCTATGGTTTTGGTCTGCATTGGGAAGCTTTGATGGCGCTAATTGCCGCCGTCTTTTCAACGGCGATCAATGTGTTGGTAAAAGACCTGGTCCAGCGCGCACGGCCCACATCAAGTGTAGTGAATGTGATCGCCACACTTAATAGTTACAGTTTCCCAAGCGGTCACGTCATGTTCTACTTGGGTTTCTTTGGCTTTATTGTATTCCTTGCATTTAGTTTGTTGAAACCCTCCCTAAAACGCACCTTCCTGCTGGTATTTCTTGGTTTCTTGATCGCATTAATCGGGGTCTCACGCATTTATGAGGGACAACATTGGGCGAGTGACGTACTGGGAGCGTATTTGCTTGGAAGCTTGACACTTGTCGCAATCATCCAGTTTTATCGATGGGGCAAACCACGCTTCTTCGTTCACCAGCCAGTAGCCACAGCCGAGCCCCAAAAACCTAAAAAGTAACAGCAATCTCTTAATCGAATGTTTGGAGATTGAACAATAAAAGGAGAAACTGATATGTCAAAAAAAAATAATAAACCCACTCGGGTTAAATTAATCGCCAATCCAGGCGCTGGAGATGTAACAAAGTCAGCTTCTCGTCTGGAAGAAGTTACTCAATACTTATTGGGATATGGATTAAAGGTTGATGTAGCCCTGGCCAAACCAAAAAGGAAAGCCGTCCAGATCGCGAAGAATGCCGTTAAGAAGGGCTATGATGTTGTCATCGATATGGGTGGAGACGGCACACTTGGTGCGGTTATTCGCGGAATCGCCGGGTCGAAAGCGAGACTGGGAATCATTCCGGCGGGGACGGAAAACGATATTGCCCGAAGCCTGGGAATCCCGGATGATTTGAAAAAAGCATGCGCCTTGATTGCAACGGGAAATACTCGAAAATTGGACTTGGGTCAGATAAGCACCAAGAAAAGAAAAAAATTCTATTTCTTTATGATAAGCGCCATTGGTCTTACTGCAACTCTCTACCCCCTGATAAGTGATGTACCTCAGGGGGAGTTATCAGGGATCAAGGATGCGTTGATGACCATTCTGAATTTTAAAACGAAACCGATTGTATCTTTGACCTTGGATGATGATAGCAAAATTGAAGTTGAAACAATGCTCGTCACTATTGCCAATACACCTATTGCCGGAGCAAAAAACATGGTAGCCCCAGAGGCTTCGATGGAAGATGGCCTTTTGGACATTGCGGTTTATCCAGGTTTTAGTAAAGCACAATTGATAAATTATTTCTTCAAGAGTTCCGATGAAGGGGTAATACCTGACGGGCAAATCCAACGCTACCGGGCGCGAAAAATTAAAATAAAAACATCTCCAAAACTGGATATAGCAGCGGAGGGGATAATCATCGGTAAAGGATCTGCCTGGATAAAAGTAATTCCTGGCGGTCTTCGAGTTATTGCCCCAGAAATTGGTCAAGGAGCAGAAAAAACGCCAAAGCAAACAACCAAAAAGCTGCCGAAACCCGTTTCCCCGGTTTCCTAGAGAAATTATTACAAGACCCTCTTGAAAAGTGAAGACTTTTATACCGAAAAACGGAGGAAATTTTGTTACCACGACGGCTCATCTGTCAGATTATTTCGAGAAAAGACGCGGAAGCGTGAGAATTAAGAGGTCAAGTTAATGGCAACGGAACTTCTCCTGATTCGTCATGGGAACGCTGTGCGCGTAAATGGCGACTACTTTCACGCACCTCTAACACAGCTTGGACGGGAACAAGCTGCACAGACTGGTGAATTCCTGAATTCTCCACAAAACCATATTGATTGTTTTTACTCCAGTCCACTGCGCCGCGCAGTAGAAACAGCAAGAATCATTGGAGAAAAAATTGGAAAAAAAGCTGAAACACGAAAAGGAATCCAGGAAGTACGTTTTTTTGAGGTGCCTGCGCTAGTCTTCTTAGAACTTCTTTCGATTACAGACTTCGTTGAAGATTATCTGGATGCCCGGGTGGGAATGCCCATCCGTTGGCCCGTCGAAAAAAGAGTTTCCAAAGTATTGTTGGATATTCTCAAAAAACATACGGGTGAACGAATCGCTGTTGTTGCTCACGCAGGAGTAATCTCGGCGACCCTTTCATGGTATTTACCCGAAAAACGTTGGCGTTGGTGGCGTACGACTGTCAGTAACTGTTCAATTACGCGGTTCAAAATTGAAGGCAATAAAGCAGTTCTTATAGAAGTGAATGACATAAAGCATTTAAGTCCCGTACTAATCTCTACACAACCGGCTTCAATACCTGTTGAGATTGCGAAAGATGTTCATCCAGTTGAGAAAGCTCTAGTGTTTGACAAAATAAATGTCCCAAAGAAATAGTAAATAACAGCAATATTTACTCTCATATTATTGTTAAGGCAAAGATAAAAAAATAATATATTCGTGATCCTTATAAAGATCAGGAGGAGACTAAATGGATTATGCTATTTCGCTCATCAAATCAGTAGGTTGGCTATTCTGAGGAAAACAATCTACTCATCCTGGTTTTCAAATTTCCTTTTCCAATAATTATTGCCATCCTCTTATTCTAAGCGATAAAAAACCGCTCGCATTACTGGGAGCGGTTTGACAATCTAAATCTATTGCGTAACAGGTCTAAATTTATTCCCGTATATACGACTCGGTCCGCGGAGCAGATGTGAGAGTTTCACTCTAAGGGTTTGAGTTACCCGCTTGGGTGGACCGAGATAGCGCCAATTTGACGGAATCAACTCCAGATCATGAAAAATGCATGAAACCACGCAGAGTCCACCCATGGGATGCTCGCTGTGTTATACGTCATCCTATACTTCTATACCTTGCGCTAAATAAGGCACGTCAGTATTTATTTGTTATACCCTTTCATGGCACAGGCTGGTTGGGTTGCCAGCCGCTTAACGGTGTTAGCTGTATCTGCTTTGAAAGATCATAGGCAGTGGATATGTCGCTGTCGTTTTCCACGAACACGCGTCCGACCACGAGTACCGAATTGATCGGCGAGGAGATCTGCTTCATGCCGTCTGGTATGGATCCTTTCCAACGCGGCCCAATAATGAGATAGTCGCCTGCTTGAGTGCCAGTAGTGCGTTTACCGACGTAGGCAAAATTGGTATTATCAGATGGATTGGTGAACTGCACGCTGTAGTAGCGGCCGGCCATATCCGGCACGTGCAAGATCTGTGGTCCATTTGAAAGATCGAGCCAGCCCATCGTCATAAGCGTGTCGCGGTTCACACCGGTTGAGGTCAATTTTGAGGCCGAGGCGGGTGGGTGAATGGGGTCTGCAAAAAGCGTTTGGGGCTCCGTGTAGAGCGTATTGACCGGAATGGGGCCGTCACCGAACCCCTTAACGAGAATCGCTCTTTTATATACAGAAAGCAACAAACGTGGCCAAAGGTAAGTGAAAAGGAACCATGCCACAACTATGAGTGAACCTAATAAAAGTAAATGCTCTAGATGAGTCATCACTTCACCTCGACAATCGGTGGAACCTTGTACTCTTGACGGAGAATGGCCGCGCCGGGGATATACACGCGCAGCCAGAGGATGAAATTGCCCGCAGGCGCCGGCAGCCAATTGGATTCATGGCCTGCCGGGGAGCTGTTCTGAAGGTAAATGTCTACGGAACCATCGTTATTCGGTACGAGCCCCGAACGATCGCTGACGCTGTAGCGGTTGAGCGGATTCGCCACAAAGTGATTTTGTGAATCGCCCATGGTCAGTGACCAGAATGCATCATTGGGCGGAAGACCGCCCGGCGGGAAGTGAATGATGTAATCACGCTGACCGGAAAGCACATGCCCCGCGCCGTCTCCGGATGTCTTCCTATACATTGCCTCTTCCGGTACATTTACCGGGCCTGGAAATAGCTGAGCGCACGCGGCTTTGAAGAAAAACCCGTTGCCGGGTTTGCCCAATCCATACATGGTGATCCAGCCGTTGACCTTCTTGGCCTTGATCCTCGCATAAATTTGAGCCATGATAAACGACATCGCGAACCCGATCAGGATGCCTTGTATAATGTCATTCCGCACAATTCTTGGTTGGGGAAAGAAGAGTAAACTGGAGAAGAAATAGACGACTATCGCGCTATTGAGTACCAGTAGATAAGTAGTGGTTCTGTTGTTCATATAACTCCTTTCATCAGTTTGAACTTAAAGAGGTTAGCTGTAATTGCTTCGAAAGAGCATAAGCGGTTGGCAGGTCGCTGTCGCTTTCGACGAGTACGCGTCCGAGCACGAGGACCGAATTGTTCGGCGAAGCGATCTGTGTCATACCACTTGGCACCTGACCTTTCCAACTGGGTCCTGTAATGAGGTAGTCACCTGCCTGCGTGCCTGTAGTGCGCGTGCCGACGTAGGCGAAGTCGACATCAAACGGATCAGTGAACTGCACGCTATAATAGCGACCGGCCATGTCCGGTATGTGCAGGACTTGCGGTCCTTTACTGAGGTCTAACCAACCGACCGTAAGGAGCGTGTCGTGGTTCACGCCAGTAGTCATCAAATTCGAGCTTGAGGTGGACTGCGAAGTAATGGGTTCGGCAAAAAGTGACTGAGGCTCTGTATAGAGCGTATTGATCGGGACTGGACCGTTGCCGAACCCTTTATCGAGGATCGCTTTTCTATAGATATTGTTCACAAAGTGCGGCCATAGATAGACAAGGAGAATCGTGCCAAGCACCCAGGCCGCGACCATGACCGAACCAAATATGATTAGATGTTTATTTTTTATAGTAGACATCATTTTACTTTGACGACTGACGGCACTTGGTACTCGCCGTTCAGGATAGTTTGACCGGGCAGATACACGCGTAACCAGAGTATGAAATTGCCCGAGGGAGCCGGCAGCCAGTTGGATTCATGGCCTGCCGGAGCAGTATTCTGGATATAAATATCGATGGATCCATCTGAATTTTGCGTGAGACTGGAACGATCGCTGACACTGTACCGGTTGACCGGATTTGATACAAAGTGATTTTTCGCATCACCCATCGTCAGCGACCAGAAAGTATTGTTCGGTGGAAGGCCGCCTGCCGGAAAGTGAAGTAAGTAATCGTACTCACCGGAGAGTTTTTGACCAGTACCGTCCACTTTCGTCGTCCAGTACATTGCCTCTTGCGGTATGTTGATTGGACCCGAAAAAGTGACGGCGCACACGCCGCGTAATAGGATCCCATTGCTGGGCTCGCCGCATCCATACATGGTCGTCCAGCCGTTGACATTTGTGACGAAGGCTTTTGGGAAAATGAATATCGTGATAAACGCCATTCCGGCACCGATCAGGATGCCCTGGATGATATCCAGGAAGATGGTTCTTTTTGAGCCAAAACTCCACATGAAGCTAGATTTCATGCTCATAAAAGAATTATATGCCATTTCGGCAATGATTGATCAGGAGTGCTCCCATCACAAACCCCAGACCGCCGCCGACGTAGATTCCCTATACAAAGTCTGTGAGGGGGATTCTACTGAACATGGGAGCGATTTATTCTTTCGCGTCTATCAGTTAAAGTGTCGTTTACCTTTTATTTACAAGGAAATTGATTCGCAATAAGCAACCCAATTAAATAATTTATGAAGTGTGTTTATTTTTAATTGCACTTTTTTTGTTATGCATTTTCCCACCGTGATTAATTATTGCATTCTCTTTTTTGGTACAAACCTAATCACTACCAGATAACTATTGAGCATGAATTGTCGGCCTAAATTTATGCCCATACATACGACTCGGTCCGCCCAATTGATTTGAGATTGCGGATTTAACGGTTTGCGTTACCCGCGGGTTGGTGGGACGAGACAACGCTATTTTAGCGGAACTAGTTTGAGCCCAGTAGGTAGTAGGTAGGTGGGACCGCTTTTGAACCTACTGATTATTTTTGAGGGCTAATTTTCCCCATTTCCAAATTATATTCTAAAACATAAAAACGCTCCCCATTTCTGGAGAGTGTCTCTATCTTATTGCCAATCTTAGTGAATTAGAATCGGTCTAAATTTATACCCGTATATACGACTCGGTCCACGCTGAAGAGGTAAAGTTTATTGTCTAACGGCTGGTGGCTCAGATGCCTGGACGCTTCCGATATTCAATTACTATTTTAGCAGGAATTCTATAATCGCATTTCGGCGTTCTCACTTTGGGCCTTGACCATGTCGCCTGCAGCCACTTGTTGGGCATTATTGAATTATTCCTATCAAATAATCAAATTCGTTTTTCGTTGTAGTATTTCAATTAAATCTTTTCTACATTTCATATTTATAATCACAGCATTAATTCAATAGAAAAGAAAAAAGCCTAATGAACCAGATTAGCAGCATCGTGGGTATTAGTAAGCTATGAAAACTAGAAACGCTACACGCCTTCGTGTTTTGCTGTGGCGTCTTGTTCGGACTCTGTCTACGAACGCCGGGGCAGCCCGATCCAACGCGGGACATGGGACTTGTACCGGCGGTAGAGATCTCCGTACGCCGCCTCCAACCCCAGCTCCTCCTTGACCGCTAGCCGCCGCATAACCACGATCCAGACTGCGAAACCGGCTAGAACTACCAGGCTGCCATAGAGAATGGCCAACCCCAGCCACAGGGCTAGCTCGCTGATATACATCGGGTTGCGGCTGAGGGCGTACGGCCCGCCGGTCATCAGGAGAACCGGACGCCAATCGATCGGCACCCACTCGGGCAGGTTCTTGTACTGGGAAAGTTCGAAAATCATGATCCAGACCAACAGAATCGCGCCAGCCGCCACCGGGACATAACCGAGCAGGTTCCAGCCCGATGGGCTGCCGTCGGTCCATCCAAAGCGCGGTCCGAGGTGTGACAGAGCCCACGGAATTCCTGCATGCACGGCAGGAATTCCGACTAACAAAACAATCGGAGCCAACGCGATCGCCAGCCACCGGGGGATACCTACCGGCCGCGGCGGTAGGTGCTCAGGCGATTTCACGTTATTCATTGAAGTTATCTCCTTAGGCCCAACTATAAATTGTACGGATTCCGCATATGTTGTAATTATGCCATAAAAACAAAAAACCGCCCTCCAATTGGAAAGCGCCCAGGTTTTCCTGATTACTAAGTACTGATCACTGCTCTTCTATCTCATCAACGGTCTAAATTTATCCCCATATATACGACTCGGTCCACGTGGTAGATGTAAGAGTGTTGATCTAACGGAGCGGCGGAGCCACTGTCCACTTGTTCTCAGGAAGAAGTACCCCAATGTCTTCTATGCGGATAGAATCTAAATCGGGTTGAAGAAGTAATCATAAAAATATGGTTAATGGGAAAATTTAAAGTTGGAAAGAATTTGGCCAGCCACCTTGATCAGAGTGGAACCAGCGGGTTCTATGCTAAACCACACATAATAACTATCGTCGCTGGGGTTAAGAATGAAATAGTCAATTTCGCCATTGCTAATTACCTTGGCAGACTTGGTAGAGCCTAACATAATATTCTCGTACGTGACATTTGGGTAGAACCACTTCCTCCCGTCAGCCGTCCCACCATTTGCATTTTCCCATGGCACATTTGTCGAGCCGCTCACGAGATATGGAATTCCAAAACGCATATTAATTTTCCTCTTCAAAGCCAACTCCGGAGTTACAAGTAGACCTGGATTATTATCGGGGTCCAGCTTTCGGTCCAGATTCAAAGACATAAACGTAATCATAAGTTCGCTATTCGTGAGGATATTTCCTGCCCAGGAATCATACGTTGTTTTTGAATCTGTTAAGTAAAATTCTGGACCGGTCGGGGCGGGGACGTAAAATGATGATGGATATTTAAAGGTATAGTTGCCGGAATCAAAAGTATTCCAGCTTTTGTATGTGTCCGCCGGTTGCGAAGTTATCGCCGTACTTATTACTGGACTGGTTGTCATTGTAGAAGCGGATGATATATCCAATGTGTTGGCGGCCGCTGGTATGGTGTTCAAAATCTCAGTCGCGCCAGCGACGGGCGTTCCTTCCACCCTCGTTGTCAGTGTGCTGCAAGCTGATAGGACCAGAGTTGCAAAACCAGCCAGTAAAATTAGTCTCTTATACATAGGTTCCTCAAGTTCTTGTTGATATTCTCCATTACCTTATCTTTTGCAGTTCTTTAGTAAGCAAAGACACACCCAACGGTATACCTCTGTGGCACCGGTGGGACGGGCGAGACGACTTCTCGATTATCGCACATTTCTGGCAAATTACGCCTGCGCGCGAGCGGCAGAGCCGCTGTCCGACAGGAGCCGGTGTTAGGCGGCGTTATGGTTTTCTACAATTTTCTTTATTCTCTGCGCTCTAGTTCGTTGGGTGTTGGTCTCTGGAAGAACGCAATCCACGGTTTCATCGCCTCTTCGGGAATATGGAAACTGTCCTGCGAATCCTGTGAATTCCTTACCGCAAGCCGTCGCATCAACTCCTCCTCCGGTACATCGAGAAAATGCACTTCACTACTCGCCCCAAGCTCCTTGGCTCGCAACCGGAAATCTTCGCGTTCCTCTTGTGCCCAGAAACCGAAATCGAGAATTACATTTGTTCCCAATACAAGCGCTCTATTTGCTATCTTCCAAAGCAGGCTCTCGATTAGATTATGCCTGGCATCATGTTCTGGCTCTTCTGCATCTTGACCAAATAGACACACATGCCATTCATCAGTTGTCAGGCGAAGCGCCGAATGCTCGCTCTCAAGTTTTTGTGCGAGAGTTGTTTTTCCTGAACAAGGCAGTCCAACCATCAAATGAAGAGTCGCCACACTTATTACTCCTGAAATTCGCATACAAGCCGCCTACCTATTAATTATACGGATTCCTCATATGTTGCAATTATGGCGCAGAAATCAAAAAAACGCTCTCCGAAAATGGAGAGCGCCTTTTATTTTTCTCTTTGTTCTAGGCCCTCATCAGCGGTCGGAACTTATACCCATAAATCCGATATTGACCACAACATGGTAGTAAGGATCACAATTTAGGAAGAAGTAAAATTTTGTATTGTTAAAGAACCTTGGATATTTCGGATGTAATTTTACAGAAAAAGGGTTGCTTTATCTGGAATTAATGCCTCAAACAAAGTATTGATACAAAACGAGCAATTATCGCTTTAGCGCGGAAATTATTAGTGGTCATATAATGTGAAGCTAAGGTCCAAAATAAATCCGGGGTTTTCCGATTCCTATCCGCGGAGCAAGCTCACGCGGTATTACGGAATCACAAGAACGCCAGCCACCTCTAAGAACTATAAACCGCCGTAGCAAGCTGTGCGGTATTCAAAAAGCGAATAAATCCCCTAGAATATCGAAACAGGTCGACTACTGCCCATAGTAAGCATTTTTCCCGTGCTTACGCAGGTAGTGCTTGTCGAGAAGTTCTTTTTGCATCGTTTTAAGTTGCGGATTCAAGCCAAGTGCATGGTATTGCATGAAAGCCACTTCTTCCAGCACCACTGCGGTTTCAACCGCTTTTTGGGGCGTTTTACCCCAGCAAAACGGGCCATGGCTATAAAAGAGGACTGCAGGGATAGCATCAGCATCGAGGTTTTTGAAGGTCTCGATAATTACCTTGCCTGTTTCTTTCTCGTAATTACTCGCAATTTCGGCAGGGGTTAACAGGCGCGTACAAGGTACTGTGCCATAAAAATAGTCTGCGTGTGTTGTGCCCGTGGCCTCGATTGGCATGCCTGCTTGAGCAAAGCTCGTAGCCCAATGGCTGTGAGTGTGCACGATCCCGCCGATATGCGGGAATGCTTTATAAAGTTCTACATGTGTTGGCGTATCGGAAGATGGCTTTAACTTTCCCTCAATGATTTTCCCGTCGAGGTCAACGATCACGATATCGTCTGCAGTCATTTCTTGATAACTGACACCAGATGGTTTGATGGCAACCAAACCACTGTCCCGGTCGATCCCCGAGACGTTTCCCCAGGTGAATGTAACAAGTCTGTATTTTGGCAGAAGCAGGTTGGCTTCCAGCACTTGTTGTTTTAATGATTCCAGCATGTTACCTCAGCTTCCAGAGCAGATCGTTAACCCTGAGTTCCTTTTTCAACTCCTCGGTAGAGGTGTCCTCAGTGAGGTGAACAAACTCAATATCCATCATTTCTGCCCAGTCTTCAAGCATTTCGGCTGAAGCATCGTAGGTCAAGACCGTATGATGAGCTCCGCCTGCCGTGATCCATTGGCGGATACCTTCACGCAGGTTTGGCAGGATCTTCCACATCACACGCGCGACAGGTAGATTGGGCATATCCATGATCGGTGTGACACATTCGATATCTTGAACGATCAAGCGGAGTCGACCGCCCATATCAATCAGTGAAATCACGACAGCTTTGCCTGCATGTCCTTCGAAGACGAGGCGGGCAGGGGCCTCTTTATCGCCGATACCGAGCGGGTGTACTTCGATGCGTGGTTTCGCAGCCGCAATAGATGGGCAGACTTCGAGCATATGGGCGCCTAGAGAGTATTCATTGTCCTTTTCGTAATGGTAGGTGTAATCCTCCATGAAAGAACTCCCGCCTTTGAGACCCTGCGTCATGGCTTTGATAATATGAGTCATAGCGCCGGTCTTCCAGTCGCCCTCTGCACCGTAGCCGTATCCTCTAGACATCAAATGCTGTGAGGCGATACCGGGAAGTTCTTCCATCCCCCATAAGTCCTGAAAGGTATTGGTATAAGCATCCGCGTGCTCCCTCCGGAGGATACGCTCCATGGCGATCTCTTCTTTTGCTTGATACTGGATGGCGTGAAGGTCTTCAGTATCGAGCTTGTATTCTGTCACATATTCTTTGATTTTTGCTTCTGCTTCTTTGTCTGTGACTTTACTAATCTCGTTAACAAGCTCGCCCACTGGCCAGGTATTCACCTGCCACCCTAATTTTATCTGCACTTCGACTTTATCGCCCTCGGTAACGGCCACCTCGCGCATATTATCGCCAAAGCGCACGACAGATAAGTTCTGGCTGACTTTATAGCCAGCGGCCGCGCGTATCCATTCGCCCAATTCTTTGATGGCGCTTTCATCTTTCCAGTGGCCGACGATCACTTTGCGATGCAAGTGCATCCGCGCACCGATAAAACCATGCTCACGATCGCCGTGCGCGGCCTGATTCAGGTTCATGAAATCCATGTCGATTTCTTTGTTGGGAATATCGTGATGGTACTGTGTGGCGAAATGGCAATAGGGCTTCTGCAAATGAGCTAGCCCATTGATCCACATCTTGGAAGGGGAGAAGGTGTGGCACCACGTAACGATGCCGACACAATTATCGTCGTAATTCGCTTCCTTGATGATTGTAGTTACTTCTTCATTCGACTTGATCGTACCTTTATAAATAAACTTGCAGGGAATGTTCTCGTTTGCATTGATATACGCCGCCATTTCCAGACCGCGTTTTGCCACGGTATTCAACACTTCTTCCCCGTATAATAATTGTGAACCTACGACAAACCAGATTTCTTGCTCTTTTAGATTGATCATTATTTCGACTCCATTATAATTTTCAATAAATGCATTGTTACTTGAACGAGTCTACTGCGGCTCTTTCAATGGGTAGACCTTTTTTGTAGCGTTCCATGAATGTTGCAAAACCCTCGATATCCTTTTGATCTGGGGCGACCTTTGTGCCATTTTCTCCAGCAAAAACACTATTGGAAAGATATTCTTCCAAAGGCTCATTCTTTTTCTTGAGGAGCATGTAGGAGGCGAGTATGGCTACTCCCCAGGCTCCCCCTTCACCAGCGGTTTCCATCACAGAAATGGGGACGTTCATTACTGCTGCCATTATCTTTTGACCCACGTTCTTGGTTTTGAAGAAACCGCCATGTCCGAGAACCTGGTCAACCCTCACTTTTTCCTGTTCGAAGAGAATGTCCATCCCGATTTTCAATGTGGCAAGAGCGGAGAAGAGATGAGAGCGCATGAAATTAGCCAGGGTAAAATGGCTTTCAGGAGTACGGACGAACAGGGGACGACCTTCTTCAAAGTGGGTGATGGGTTCACCTGAGAAATAATTATAGGCAAGCAACCCACCGCAATCCGGATCAGCGGCAAGGGCCTGATTGAACAGCGTCTCAAACAGTTTGGATTGATCGAGATCTATTGCAAGTGCAATGGAGAATTCATGGAATAGACCGACCCAGGCGTTAAGATCGGAGGTACAGTTGTTGGCATGTACCATGGCGACGGGTTTACCGGTGGGTGTTGTGACCATGTCGATTTCGGAGTACAACTTAGAGAGAGGGTTTTCCAGGACGATCATGGCAAAGACAGAGGTCCCGGCTGAAACGTTGCCAGTTCGTTCTGCCACACTGTTGGTGGCAACCATGCCTGTACCGGCGTCACCTTCGGGTGGACAGAGCGGGATACCCGCCAGAAGTTGCCCAGTTGGATCGAGCAGTTTTGCGCCCTCTTCAGTGAGAACACCCGCGGCATCCCCGGCGACAAGGACTTTGGGCAGGATGTCTTGAAGTTTCCACGGAAAATGACCGGCTTCGATGTGCCTGTTGAACAGCTCGATGAGGTGAGCATCAAAGTTGTTGGTCTTGCTATCGATGGGGAACATACCGGATGCTTCGCCAATTCCTATTACCTTATTACCGGTGAGTTTCCAATGAATATAACCTGCTAAAGTGGTTAAGTAACTGATATCTTTGACGTGCGCTTCTTTATTGAGGATGGTCTGGTAAAGGTGTGCAATGCTCCAGCGCTGGGGAATATTGAACTGGAAAAGTTCAGTGAGTTTCTCAGCTGCCGGCCCGGTCATGGTATTTCTCCAGGTACGAAAGGGAACCAGCAGCTTACCCACTTTATCAAACGGCATGTACCCGTGCATCATGCCACTGAAGCCAATGGACCTAATGGCATGGAGCGGGGAGTTGTACTTCTCTAAAACTTCAGCACTGAGTTTCTGGTAGCTTTCTTGCAGGCCTGCCCAAATATCTTCTAGATGATATGTCCAGACGCCGTTTTCATATCGGTTTTCCCATTCATGGCTCCCAGAGGCGATTGGAACATTATCCTCGCCAATCAACACTGCTTTGATGCGGGTCGAGCCGAACTCGACACCAAGAACGGTCTTTCCGCTCTCGATTACCCTTTGAATTTCATGAAAATCTTCCATCAACAAAGCAGCTCCTTTGCCAAGTGGCAATATAAATCATTCCAGCATAATTCCTTTGTAAATTTCACCAATTGAATACCAGCATCGATGAGCAGGAATTCAATGCAGGCTATAGAAACAAAATCCTTGATTATCTTTGTGGTGGCTTCCTGACCTAAACCATGTAGAAGAGTTCCGCCAATCAGAACTCCAGAAACCACCACCGCCTACAATTTGAGACCCTTTTGCCATAAAACGTTGCCCACAAGAAGTTCTTAACGAACCAAGTTGTTGGATCAGGCATGAGCCAATATCTTGGGCCGGAAATTCAATTCAGTGAAACCTTGTCGAAGCTGTTTGCATGCCTCAGAAAAACCATCCAGACGGACGTTGAGCATACAAGAGACTGTCTGGATGGAAACTTCGGCAATTTTGACAACTTCTTTGATTGCACCATACTTCTCCCTGTTCATAATATGGCTATAAAGGTAAAGTCGGATCACAATATAAGTTTCCATGCAACATTCGGGAACATGCACTCACTCCCGGTAATTATTCTTTAGCTATAAAGTGACTACAATTCGTTTCCTTCTGCGGTTCCTGCAATTTATCGCATAATCTTGTCACCAGATTCATTGGTGAATTTGGTCACTTTTTTTCGTTCGCGCATAACCACTACACGATGGCTGGTACTCAACACTTTTTCCAACTCGGAAGAAATAAATATGCACGACTTGCCTTCCTCGGCTAGGGATAGCACAAACTTTTGGATTTCAGCCTTCGAGCCTACATCAATTACCTTGGTAGGTTCATCCAAAATTAGCAAGGGCGGATTGGTTGCCAGGCAGCGCGCCAAGATGACTTTTGGCTGGTTGCCACCGCTCAGATTTTTAACTAATTGATCGGCAGAAGGGGTGGCAATATTTAACAGTTTGATGTATTTATCCGCGATCACTTATTGTTCCTGCATCCTCAAGTATTTAAACCAGCCAGAACTGTTTGCATGGTCAAAATAATGTTCGTCCGCACCGTCAATTCACCAACGACACCGGTATCCTTCCCTATTGACTTGGAAAGGGAGGAATTTTATTCCCCACGCTTGCGTATATAAGTGTGCATGATCACTGATATCACAATGATGAAACCATAAATCAACTGGGTCCAGAATCCCGTCAAACCGATGGCGACCGTGGCAGCTTCGATTGAGCCAATAATGAACGCTCCAAGGAATGTTCCAAAAATAGAACCGATACCCCCGAAGACGGAGGTTCCACCCAGGAAGACGGAGGCCAGAGTGCTTAATAGGTACCCATCGCCGAGGCTGGGCCAAAAATAAGCTACGTAAAAACTGGCGATCACACCGGCAAAGGCTGATACCAGACCTACCAGCATGAAAGCCTGGATGCGGGTCCGACCCGTGTTGACGCCCATCAATTCAGCACTTTTTATATTATCGCCAATAAGGTAGATATGCGCTCCAAATTTATGGTGATTCAACAGCACCCAACCCAGGATGGTTACCACGACCAACCAAACCATCTGCATGGGAAGAAATCCGCCGATCTTGCCGACTAACAACGGGTAGAAAAAGGTTTTCTTGATAAAAATCAAAGTGAAATTCGCACCCTGCGTGAGCACCAGCACGGCACCGCGCCAAAAGAATTGTGTTCCAATGGTAACAACCAAGGAAGGAATGCCAAACTTGACAACGATGAAACCATTAAGCCAACCAATCAGGGCTCCCGTTATCAGGGCCGCAATGATTGCCAAGAATACTTGAATGGTTGGATTTCCGATAAAGTTGGTCTGGTTGTAAATGAAAGAAAATGACACCATGCCCATGGCCATAATGGACGGAAACGAAAGGTCCATCTCTCCGGCAATCACGATTATGGTCAGGGGAATGGCCATAATGGCAAAGAAGGGAATAGAGGCCATGAAGGCAGAGTAGATCTGGGGAGCTAAAAAGGTTTTGGGAGCAGAAATAATAAAGATTACCCACAAGATTATAAAGACACCAAGAATTCCAAGTTGGGCGCTATTCGTGCGGATAAATCTCCTCAGGCTGAAAGGCACTCTATAGTGCTTGGTAACTTCGGGCGTAGTTTCTTTTGTTTGAGAATTCATAATATTCATCCTTGTTCTGGGTTATTCGAACTTGCCCGATTCTGCCACATGGACCATCTTTTCCATTAAATCGTCCAAGCTAATATTTTTGGTCATAAATTCACCAGCAACTCTACCACGGTCGATCACAACCACACGATCGGCGACATTATAGACATGCACAATATTATGATCGATAAATATGGCTGATTTGCCCGCCTGCTTGATACCATTGACGAAAGTGACCAGCTTTGCAGTCTCTTTAAGGGAAAGACCCATAGTTGGTTCATCGAGGATGATAATTTCAGCGTCAAAGTAGAGGGCGCGAACAATGGCAACGCCCTGCTTCTCACCACCGGAGTACATTCCTACCCGGGAATCCGGGCTGACTGCATTTGAGGTAAAACCCATGGATTGGGTCATCAGCCGGTGGGTTTCATCCCTCATCTTTTGGATATTAAGGAAACCCAGCGAGTTGACAATTTCACGTCCCAGAAAGATATTGCGCCACAAGGTTTGTAATTCGGCTAACGCACGTTCCTGATAAACGGTTTCAATACCCAATTCCCGGGCTTTTGGAACCGTCAGGTTGTCCACTTTTTTCCCATTAAATAGGATCTCACCAGACGTAGGTTGGTGATAGCCGGTTATAATTTTGATCAAAGTCGATTTTCCAGCGCCATTATCGCCCAGCAGGCCAACAATTTCGTTCCGACCTAACTGAAAGTTGATATCCTCGAGCGCCTGGACTTCTCCAAAGGATTTGAATACATGTTTTAGTTCGAGGCGGTAATCCATGCGATTAACTCCGTTCTAGCATTTAATGAACCATTTCGTTCAGCATCGGTTTTTTTTCGAAAATAGCAAGGGCTAAATGGCAGAAAAACCGTTTAGAACCACTTAGCCCTTGTGTATTTCCCTATTGCTGATCTGTCAATGACAGAACTGCTTCAGCAAGGTTAAACAGAGTTCGCTTTAGCGAATTCCCCTCTTAACCAAAGTAGCCAGTGCATCTACATTGTTTTTATTAACAAAACCTGCACCGGTGTCTTCCTGCAGGCCAGCGAAACCATAGACATGTGTGAGGCATATCTGCAGGACGCCAAAGTAACCTTGCAGGTACTGCTGCTGGTCGATTACCAACTGCAGCCAGCCACCTTGAATGGCTTCAATTGCGTTACCAGAAGCATCAAAACCGGCAGTGAAGATATCGCCAGGTTTCTTGCCAGCAGCTTCCAGGAAGGTCTGCATAGTGCCGGTCAGGTCACCGTGGTCAGTAATGACCATTTTAATTTCAGGATGTGCAGACATGATACCTGTGAAGATTGGAACGCCAGCGGAAGCGTTTGCATTGGTGGCATCATCGATCTCTTGATAAATCACTTTCAATCCAGCTTTTTCAAGAGCATCCTTTACACCTTGTGTACGTTCACCACGACCAGCTTGTGCTAACAACCCCCACAGGAATGCCGTATCTCCAGCCTTCAAACCGGATTCTTTAACGGCTTCCTGACCCAGTGCGTAGCCAGCATTATAGAGAATGGCGCCAGCATAACCAAAGCCCTTGTCGCTATACTTGGCTTGCGCCAATGGCAGTTGGGTGTTCATGCTGGTAACGATAATTCCTTGGCTCTCAGCGTCATCAATTAACGGGTCAAAAGCGGTGTCACCGGGATGCCCCATGATGGCAATGCCATCCGGCTTGGTGGCGACTGCTTGCGTAAATTGGGTAATCATCTTGGCAGGATCCCAATCGGACCAGACATATTGCACATCTGCGCCGGTATCAGCGGCGGCCTGGAGAGCACCGTTGTAAACTACCTCCTCAAAACCACCACCGGGTGTTCCACCGGGGAAAAATACGATTTTCGTGCCGGCACACCAATTTTTTGTAGAAGCAAAAGCCGCCCCTTGAGTAGCGGCTGGAGCAGCGGTAGTTGCTGCGGCCACTACGGGCGCTGCGGTAGTTGCTGCGGCCACTACGGGCGCAGCGGTAGTTGCGGCTGGTGCTTGAGTTGTCGCTGCAGTACCGCAGGCACTAAGTGCCAAGGTGAAGATTACTGCGATAACCAAAATCTTAAGCATATTCTTTTTGCTAAACATTCTCTTCTCCTATGACAAACTTGAAAAATTTGAGTTAAAATCAAACCAGCGAACAAACTAATATTGGATGAGTTTGTTCGACTTGCTGGGAATGCTCTGGTTGCTCACAAATCAATTAGAGCATTTCCTTTTAAGAAAGTAATATCTACCACCTCCTTATATTAAATTTACGAACTTTTGCGGATGATCAGTTCTGGCTGAATTTTGATGTATTTTGGTTCGACCACAATGTTCTCTTCTAACTTCTGTTCGATTTGGGAAACCAATTCAGCAACCGCAACTCTCCCTAGTTCATCCTGATTTTGGGATATGGTTGATAATGGTGGATAATAAAATTCTGAATCCGCGATTCCGTCAAAACCAATTACGGAAAGATCCCCTGGAACCCTCTTGCCGATTTCTAGTGAAGATTGCAACACACTTAAAGCCATTTGGTCATTTCCCACAAAGATGCCATCCATCTCAGGAAATTTTTCTATCAACTCTAGAAATGCCGATTTCCCGCTTTTAGATGACCAGTTCCCTTGAGTCCACATTCGATCGGTGACTTGAACACCGGCTTCAGACAACGCTGTTTCCCAACCATTTTTTCGCTGTCGTGCTTCCCACCAATCGAGTGGGCCTGAAATGTGGCCAATATGTTTTTTGCCTTGCTGGATTAAGTGCTCAGTGGCTGATTTTGCACCATTGAAGTTATCAGTGGTAACAATTGTGACGTTCTTTTGTTCTTCCATAGTCAAAAAAATAATCGGTATATCAATTAAAGGAAAAATATCTATTACCCAATACCGGTTATCTTCGATCTCAGGGGCTGCCCAAATGATCCCGTCTACCTGATGAGATTTGAACCATTGTAATAGGGGAATGACATTGGTTGATCCAGTATTTGCCATTTCTTTTAGCAATAAACCATATCCCAATTCTTCCGCTTTACTGGTAATTCCACTCAAAGTTCTTGATGGACCAGTGAATTTCAATCCAGCGGTTACGACTCCAAAGAGATAACTTTTTTGTCTGCTTAGACTTTGGGCTACAGCATTTGGCTGGTAATTTAGTTCAGCCATAGTCTCTTTCACCCTTTTTCGTGTTTCATCCGAAACATCTTGTCGATTATTTAATACACGCGAAACGGTTTGCCTTGATACTCCAGCTTTTTCGGCGACGTCATAGATAGTGGTTTTACTATTTCTGATCAAGGATTCCTCGAAAATTAGATGGTTTTTGGAATTGTGAGCGGTCACGTGACCGCTCACGAACATAGTAGCAATTATCCATTTAAAAGTCAATAGATTTTACTCAATCTGCCTTATTGGATAAAATTTATTAAGTATTATTTCAGAATGCAAAATACATTTTTAATATTACAAGTTTAAAACAGATATGAAACGTATGTGAATTTTTCATTGCTTGCTACAAATATGTAGAATTCGATTTTCGGTTAACTGCCGCTGGCTAAGACTGCTCAAATGTCTTCAGAACAGAGAAACGGAATATATCCCAACTATTGCGGGTGAGTGATAACAAACTTACCCTTCTCCACCTCGCTATCTCGACAACTTTTCTTACAAACATTATAAGAAAATTGACCCGAATTAACCTATTCCTAAAGACCTAATATGACCAGATCCTTACACCCCTCCGTAAATATCCTAACTTATATAAGCAAACCATAATTGATCAAAATAAGATAAATTATCTTTACCATCAAAAGACGCTGTTGATTTGAGTTCATCAAGAATCTGTCCAAACATTGCTATGCTCTTTTTTGGAAAAGTCATTTCGCCTGGAAAGATGCTAAGTTGAATAAAGAAATGCGCATCATCGAGTAATAGTCTTATCATTTCTTTGCAGACTTGGTGATATATAAGCAATGCCACTAGATAACCTTCTTTTGTGTCCTTACTTAAAACGTCATCTGCCAATACATTCTTCATTGAGGAAATCTGGTCTTTCAAAAGATGGCCAATTATTACTATCTTTGATAAGCCCAATTAAATTATCTTGGTAAGTCATTCTTATCCAAATTCAGCCTTGATAGAGACAAATGCCCAACGGGTTGTTTTATTGGTGTTGGGACAGGCATGGACTCTACTTTGGAGTAGTATGGTGCATTCGCTTTTCAATACACCGTTTTCTGTTATCTTTTTTTCCCGCTGCTATTAATTATAGCCATTCCCTTTTTAGGTGCAATAAAAAACCGCCCTCCGAGACCAAGATGGCGGCACCTGATACCTTATGACTTATTCCTAATCCCTAATCACTATTTCATCAACGGTCTAAACTTATACCCGTATACCAGCATCCCCCGTTCGTCCCCGTCCTGCCTGATCTTGCGCGTCACCATCTCCACCGGCATGCCGATTTCGACAGGTTGCTCGCCCAGGTCGGTGAGCTGAGCCGTGACCATCGGACCCTCGTCCAGTGCCACCACAGCCACGGTGTAGGGGATGTTCTCTTCATAGCCGGCTGGGGCATCGCGCATCACTGTGTATGAGTACACCTTGCCCTTGCCACTGAAGGCGTATTGCGTCTTGGCCTCGCCACCGCAGTTCGGACAGACGTCGCGGGGCGGGAATATCTTGGCATCACAATGGGGGCAGACTTCGCCCACCAGTGCGTATCTTTGTTGTTTTAATCGCCAATGGCGTGGAACTTCCATAGTGCAGACTCCGTTTCTGGCATCAAAGTTTTCGTAAGGCTAAGTTTATGGGTGCTTTGCTATCAAAACCTATCAGGTTGTTTTCCTCCCCAAACCTGACGGGCATGCATGGAGCCGTTTAAATCGAATGGAGCGCGGAGTTGATATCTCCGCTGCTCCATCATCTTCATGAAAGAATATAGAACCTTTACTCGCCCACCCAGAACTGGATTTCCTTCAGGGAATTGCTGCCGGGTTGCAGGTACCAGCTTTGCCAGGTATCGTTGTCTTTCAATCCCTGCCAGTTTTCTTTGCCCGGACCGGTTTGGCGCCGGAAGCGCCAGCGGTACTGGTTATATACGGACATGACGTTGGTGGCATAGGCTGCCGCCAGGTGCGGGGCGTTGCGGATGAGCAGCAGGTTCTCGTCGTTGGTGCCGCTGGCTTTGGGGCCGAGGTTGTGCGAACCGGTCATCAGCACCGGATTGGCGCTGAACGGGTCGATGACCACCACCTTGCTGTGCACCATGGCATTGGTTCCGGCCAAGCGCGTCATCTCCCGTGAGAACCAACTGGTCGGAGCATCGATGCTGGCCGGCAGGACGACGTCGAAATCCGCAATATCCGTCTGCTTGCCGTGGAAGAGTTGCAGCGGGTTCGCCGTCGTGCTGGGATCCTGGTTGAGCGCCCCGCGCACGTACAATTCGTTCATCCCGGCCTTGGCCTGGGCAGTGGCGATGATCTGGTTCAGCAGCGAGTCCTTGGGGCCGGGATTGAACATCAGGAAGAGGATGGCATGCTGGGCGCCACTGATAAGCTGGCGCGCTTCCTCCAGGTCTACCTCTTTGAGGGTGGGGGTGAACCACAACGTGACCGGTGCCGTAGCCACGGTGCTTTCCCAAGGGACGCTGTCGCTGACCTTTAACATGTGCGGGGATGCGTCCCCGGCATCTTTCAGCGCGTTCCACTGCTTGAGATAGTCGGCTGCCAGCGCGGCATCGTCGATGTAGACGCTGTTGTTTGCCTGTGTGCAAAGCCCGGTATCGGACCAATTCAGGCTGCCGGTCCACACCCAGCGCGGTTTTTTGTTGGTGTCGCAAATGACCATGAATTTGTTGTGTCCCAGCGCGCGCGGAGCGCACATGCGGTCGTACAGGTCGATCTTGCCTTTCAGCAGCGTCCTTGCCGTCTTGTTCTCGTCCTCCCCCTTGGTTTTTACGCTGCCGTTGGCCAGAACGATGTGGGCGTGCATCCCCAGTTTCAGTAGCGCGGCTTGCAGTTGCAGGTCATCCAGTTCGAATAGCGCCGTATAGACTTCGAGACCGCGCGCCGCGGCATCCGCCAGTAGTTCGATCAGGCGCGCCCCCAGTGGCCCGAACAGATACTCGCGCAAGGGATCACCCTGGGTGTTGATCACCTTTTTCAGGGTGGCCGTCTTCAGATCGGTGGCGGTTACGCCCAGGCGGCGCGAGACCCATTGCGAGGCTACGATACCGCGGTTGAAATAGCCCTCGATGTTGGGTTCGAAGGTGTGCGAGAGCGTGATCTCGTCCGTCCAGTCGCTGGCTTCGTCCAGGCACTGCGTGAGGTGATCTTTGTCGGTTCCCGTCATGGGGATGACGCGGTACTGCACCCGGTCGCCGGGGTTGGCCATATAGTCGCTCCATTGATACTTCTGGATCGGCCATTTTGTGGAAGGATGCCGTTCACCTTCGGTGTGGGCCTGGCCTTCGAATCCCACCCAGGTGCTGACGGTCTCGTCCTTGCCGTTGCACCGGCACATTAGCGCAAATCCGCGGCACCCCGGGATGATCTTCTCGGGGTTCCAGGCGATGAAGGTATCGTCGCCATTATGATAGACTTTGATCTTCATGAGATTTCCTCCTGCTAACAAATCAATGGTCCGCTCATCGGGAATGATTACCGTGCTGGCTCCATAATTAACAGAAAGACTCACGCTTGCTGCCAGGAGAATGTTGGAATGATTGTGTTAAGCTATGATTGCCATAGAGTCGCTCTACCCCGATGCACTTTCATTATAGCGGGATTCAAATGCAGATGCATTAAAACTTCTCAGCTTTCCGCAGGGAGGAGCTCTTCCAGAGAGACCTTCAAGGCTTTGGCAATTGCAGCCAACACGTCCACCGAACCTTTGCGCTTGCCGGACTCCAATTGCGAAAGATAGGGAACGCTAATGTCGATTTTCTGTGCCAGATCAGCCTGCGTCAGCCCGCGGAATTTACGCCACACTTTGATCGCATCCACGCCGTCCAGGATCGCGTTCACCACCTCAGCCGGGATGAGTTTTTCTTCGCCGCGGGCGATTGCGGCTTTGGCCTTGTCGAAATCCTGAATGTCTTGAAATAGCTCGGCCTTTTCGACAAGTTTTAAATATTGATTGTAGGGAATGACAGCCCATTCGGGTTTGTTATTCTGATTGATAATTTGGATGGTCATTTGTAAACTTCTCCTCTGGTGGCAACCTTTAAGACAATAATGACAACTTTATCTTTGTTGATCTCATAGATGATGCGCCAGTCTCCAACCCGTAAACAGTAACCCGATCTGCCCTGTAATTTTTTCGAGTTGGGAATTGAGCTGAATGGGTCTCGAGCTACTAACTCAACCTTCTCCCGGATTAACCTGGCGGTTTCTCGAGGTATTTTGAGCATTGTTTTGGCCGCCTGGGCAGTATAGATAATTTTATACACATGATAATACTAGCAATAAGCCAATTATTGGTCAAGTAATATTAGCAAATAGTTAATCATTTAATATTGTTGAGAGGAGGTTTTTGAACAAGGCTCGAACATCTTTGGGTAGAATATTTACTTAACCGTACCTCCTCCCCCCACCACGGGCATGAGATTCTGCCGACTCAAACCTCTGGTTCTCAATTCAGAGACCAGGGTGAGAGATTCTTCAATTATAGTGAAGAATTTTATTTCGCTCTTCAGCGCTTTAGGGTGCAGTTCTTTCTTACTCCCGGCAGCAGCGTGAGCACGATCAGCGCCAGTCCCCAAGCCCAGTATAAAAAGTGCAGAAACCCGACCCCTGTGAACGATACTTCCACAGTGATCCAGATGAGCACGATGACTCCCTCCGCCAGCGAAGCTGCCCAGCTCCAGTGCAACCCCTTGAACGGGTTGATCACGTTGGGCCAGCGCCAGCCTGGCAGTTGCCACAGGCTATAGGCCACCGCCACGGAGAAGAGGCCCACGAAAGTGAACAGGATCATCCCCGGGATGAGGTAGTTGTGGAAAGGTGAATGATGAACGAGGCTGAATGGCATGCCAATGAGGTTACCGCTGGGATCGGCCATGAGTACCCCTCCGCCTGCCAGCGCGCCTAATCCTAATAAGAATTGCAAGACGATCACTACCCAAACGATGAACGGACGAGCGGAGTGCTGTTTTCCCTGATTCATTTCTTTCTCCTTGATAATGACTTGAGTTGCGTCGATGTTCAAAAAAATAATAGCAGATTACCAATTTTAAAAACGAGCTACTGTTTTACCGGTTCGAACAAGCTCACCACCAGCCGGATTCCCAGCACGCCCATCGCGATCACGGAGAGGACGTATCCGGCCAGCAGGCCGTTTGCCAGGTTTTCCTGCCAGCCGCCGTTGACTACCGCACCGCTCGAAAGCCCTGTCAGGATGGCCACGGCCTGGCTGAGCACAAAGAATCCGATGACCCCGTCCAGCGCCCATGAGATCGGACGCGCCAACCGTTTGGCGCGCAGGCCTGCCCATAGTAGTAATAAGCTTCCGCCGATGGCTAGTGGGAAGAACTCAGCCGGCATCAGAAAATCGAAGAGGAAAATTCCACTGCCGATCGTAGAAACAGCCGACAGCACGATCGTGCCGATGATGGGCAGCCAGTCCAGTACCGTCCCGGTGATGGCCAGCATTTTGGTGAGCAGTATTTTGGTATTCATAAATTTCCTTCCCTTCGAGTCAGTGGTGTGGTTTCACCATCCGGTCGCTGATTTTATCACAGGCAGGGACGTTCCGGCTTTGAAAAAGTCATCTCACTTCGCACATGAGTGCCAGCAGGTTCGCGTCCGGGTCGCGGAAAAAGGCCATCCATCACTCGTGGTCGGGCATTTTGGCGACGAGTTGGGCTTCCTGCTCGAAGGTCACCCCGCGTTCGCGCATCGTCTTGCACGCTGCCTGGATATCCGCGACCTGGTAGTAGATGATGGAACTGCGTTTTTCCGCGCTCGCTTCAACGGCGCCGTCCAGCAGCGGCCGTACTCCGCCCACGTCGAAGAACGCCAGTCCGGGATGAGCTTCGAAAAGGAAGCTCATCCCCAGTACATCCCGGTAGAAAGTGATGGCGCGTTCCAGGTCGCTGACCGGCACAGCGATCTGGCCGATTTTCCCTAAACCAAATTCGGGTCGAGTTGCACTTTTCATTTTTAAAATTCCAGTCTCGAATAAAAGAGGTTTCTAAATTGACATTGGGTTTAACCCTCTTGAGTCATTCTAGATTCCATTGTGGTGAAAAGGTCAGCACCGTCTGGGCGGCCACGGTTTGCAATTCCCGAGCGGTCACTTTCGGCAGGTTCGCTGTATAGGTCAGTCCCACCGGGCTCTCGCGGAAGACGGTGGCATAGAAAACGCAGGCTGCCAGGTAGCTCCCGGCTTCGCTCGGATGGCTGCCATCGCTCTGCCACAATTCCAACTTCGGGTCCAACTGCAGTGCCACGGACCAGGCTACGCCCACCGGCGCCAGCGGAACGTCCAGCTCGTTGGCGATTTGCTCATAGCCGGTATTGAGTTGTGCTTGCATGTCCGCATAGCTTGCCAGCCCGTCCTCCGGCCAGCCGTCCCGGTGTCCCCAGGTCAAAAAGAACACCGTCGTTGCCCCGTCCTTTTTGGCTTTCCCGGCCAGATTGCGTGCGGCTGGATACATGAGCGTTGTTCGGTCCTTCACACTGGCCGGTAGTTCGCTTTGCTCCTGCAAGACCACTAAATTCCATTTTTCTGCTTTGAGCTTGTTGAGCGTGTCTGCCGAACCGAGGTGGTCTGAGAGTGCCCAACCACCTTCGGCGGCCATGTCGGTCAGGACGGTGTGTCCCCCTGACCAGGCCAGATTGCTGAACATGTCTGGCAGGTCGTTGACGTAGGTATAGCTGTTGCCGATGAACAAGACCCGCGTGCACGGGATTTTTTCAAGGTTCAAGCTGCAGAGGAGCGGTTGCCAGTAGAGATACGCCAGCACGCCGAGGCCGATGAGCACCGCGGCGATCAGGAGGATCCTCAACAAAGAGTTGCGCTGTTTACGCGCTGGCTCTGTCTTGTTGTCCGCGCTGGCAACGGTCATGGCTTGCAGCGGGGACGAGGATGTCTCCGTTTTCGCTGCGGCTGGTTGTACCGCAGCACTGGCCGGGTTGAAACGCAGGCAAAGGTCCAGCACGGCCTGTTTCTCCTCGGGCGTTCGCATGCTCTCTGCTGCCAGTTGCCAGGCGCTAAGATTGTGCGGCTCTGCCTTAAGGATCGGGCGCAGTAACTTCTGTGCCTCCTCCGTTTTTCCCGCCCGGAGCAGGTCTGCGACTTCGATCAACGGATCGATGGTCATTCTCGGCTCATTTCAAACGAATCCTTGTGTACATATTATACGAAATAATGCGGGAAAGCATTAAAAAATCACCCTCGCATGCGAGGGTGATGATTGATATTGAAAGGGAGGAATTATTTTGCCGGTCCATTGGCGAAGAAGACTGCTTTATCCTTGATTCGACCCACGGCGATGATGCGTCCGTCGCAATCGCGGAAAGTGAACTCGCTCGAGCCGTACTCTGTCATTGCCAGCGGATTAACGATTTCGATGCCCTGGCTCTTGATCTCGTCGTAGAAATCGCTCACGGCTTCCACCGTTTCGGGCACGAAGTAGGCATCCTCTCCGGCGCCAAAGGCTTCTCGGTTGGGTCTCACCTTGCCGGGAAGTGTCGCCTGCACCAGCACGATCTCGATCGCATCCCGGTACAAAGCCACGAACTTCTCGGTAGCTTCATAATGCTTCACCATGCGGAATCCGACCTTGTCGTGATAAAAATTTGCCGTGGCTTCGATATCCGGCGTGGCAAAGACGATGGCGCAACTGCTTAAAACGGCTGGCTTCATGTATTTCTCCTGATTGAATATTTTGTGCGGTGTACAGGCTGCTTATTTCACGTAATTGACGAGCCCGCTCTTTCGCTCCGGAGCCGTTGGATTCTCATCCTTGTAGCCCAGCGTTACCGTGCACACATGCTTGTATCCCGCCGGGAAGCCGATCTCCCGGCCCAACTCTGCGCTGTTCGCACCCAGGAACAGGTTCGCCGAGGAAGTCAGGATGCACGAACCGATGTTCAAGCTTTCTGCGGCGATGCAGATGTTTTCCGCCGCAATGCCGCAGTCGATCTGTGCGAACCGTGAAGCTTCCTCTGCCGAGAGGAAGATGATTGTCGGCGCATTATGGAAAGGAGCATAATCTGGCGCGTTCGCCCGTTCTACCATCCCGGGCACGCCCGAGTTCAGCATGTTTTCCTTCATCGTCTTGCGGATCTTGGCGATCAGCGCCGGTTTTTGCACCACGCTGAAATGCCATCCCTGCAGGTTCATCCCTGTCGGCGCGTAGATTGCCGCCTCGATGATGGCCTGTACTTCTTCGTCCTTCACCTGCTCCGCCTTGTATTTGCGGATGCTCCGCCGCTTGCGGAGGACTTTCAATGTTTCGTTTTGCATTTTTTACCTCTTGTTTCGTTGAGATTTACCAGAAGTATTATAGGCTCGTTTTGCGAAGAGGAAGGAAAAAAGGGAATGCATAATAATGATTCGGTGATTTTGTTCGCCGTTGATGGCCAGTACCATTGTTCAAGTAGATAAGAGGACCCTTTTACAGCAAATTGGGGACAACTGGTAATTTCTCTGCTTATTCATGAAATATCGCGTAAGGTTAATCTTATTCAATAATTATATAGCAAGGATCGCTAGCGTTCCCTTCCGGCTCGTTTGATATATACTGACGTGGAGTTGGAACCTTACAGAATACTTTTTAAAACCCATGATCAATAAATCAGATCCTGAACTCAGCATTTGGTTTATGAAACTATTGGTGACCTTTGGAACAGGTATGGCGCGTCAGGAATGTATTCTGCTTACTGGCTGTTTGAAAGGGTATTGATCAGCTCCTGTTCAATCTTGGCAACATCTGGTTTCAAGCAAACGTTGATATTGGAATCTTTGTTTGGAACGACGACCAACTGCCCGAAATGGTCCGTCGCTTTAGTGATCACATCCAGATGCAGCGGCGTGAATTGGCACAAAGCCGGGTTCACCATGATCTCGGAAGCCATTAAATCCCAAATGTAGAATTGATCTTTGCCGGTCGATTTCATCAAACCGTCATAAATGTCCGCGATAAAATTGGCGATCTTCCCGCCTTTGCGCCATTGGAGCGTGTCGATCTTGCTGATCTGAACCTGGTTGGTGGCGTCCAACGGGACGAGATACATTTTCAAGCCGGAGGCGAATACTTCATTGTATGCTTCAGGATCTGAATAAGGATTCCAATCCGCGTAGGTGTTGGGGGAATCGGGGTAAAAATCATGAACATTGCCCGGCACGTACACGGCACCGGCCATCATGTAAAGGGCTGCGATATTGTTACGGATTTCCGGTGCTTTGCGTAGCGCCAGAGCCAGGTTGGTGACGGGACCGCTGAAATAGAGGGTTACGGGCACGGGAGATTGCTTGACCACGGAGATGATCAGGTCCGCCTCGGCTTGGGTCGGATAAGTTTTGTTCGGGTTCGGGATCGGCCAGCCCCAAAAATTACCCGCCGACTCGCGTAGCCATTCGGGGAAACCTGGATTTCCAGAGAGAGAGCCGTCCATGCCAACTCCCAGAGGTATATTTGGGTAACCGAAATTATCCAGCATACGGCCGATATCTTGAATGTAGACCGGGGGATGCGCCTCTCCATAGGAGATGCCGGCTCCTTTTATAACCACATTGGATTTAAGCAGCAAATAGGCCAGAGCGGATGTTCCATCGGGGCTACCATCATCATCATCGAATACTAGGATCTTCTCGGCAACCGCGGGGGTGGCGGTGGTAGTACTGCTATCCACTAGTTCGCCAAGCGTTTCGCCGTAATCGCCCTTGCTAGTATATTGCAGCTGGCCGTTGGGTAGTAATTGAAGATAGTCTTTGCCTTCGCCTGTGCAAGTGGCTGACTTATCGCCAGCATGGAATTCATACACACCGGCCTTTTCACCCACAAGTGAGAAAGTACCTGAGCATGGCAGACTGAGGTCATAAGTTCCGCAAACGTTTCCAACCTGGCAGATGGGCTGGAGGACGATTTTGACTTGCATTTCCAGACTGCCGTTCTTGGCGCTTCCGATCCAGGTCCCAGCTAGCGGGAAGGCAGACTGCTGGGTTTGACCTGGCAGGGGGGTATCAGTGGAGAGTAGCGCTTGGGTAGTAGCGAACACGACAGGAGTGGGCGTTTGGGTGGCGGGCACAACAGGGTTTTGCGTTTGTGTAGAGGAAATACAGGCTGAAAGAAGAAAGGTCAAAATGAGTACTGCACCAATAATAGCAATAAATGAACCTTTAAATTGCAATTTTCGCTCATCCATCAGATCCTCCTCTTTACGATCTCTAGGGCATAAATGAACATACTGCTTGACGAGTTTTTCCACAAAAATTGTTTGACGAATCATTCGTAAACGATTTAATCATACCCGGGTTCCATGTCAAATTAATTTTGCCGACATTTTCACCACAAATGATGATAATTCCAACTCATTTTTTAGTTTAGCATTGTTGCCTATTCTTAAAAATTTGTGTGAATTAGTGGACAGTATTTGTTTCCTTTTCGTTCCCGCAGTTATCGAAACCAAGTTTATGGTTTCCATTCGGAAAATCAGCGGATGAAGATTTTTTTGAATCAGTCCACTTTTTCCAGCACGTGTGTCACTGCCGTGGAGGCCGGTCCGCCCAAACACTGGATCAGGGCCACCCGCGCATCGGGCACCTGGTTGGCGCCGCATTGGCCCCGCAGTTGCATTACCGCCTCGACGGCCTGGTAGACTCCCTTGGCGCCCAGCGGATTGCCGCGTGCCTTGCAGCCACCCATGGTCAAAATGGACAACTTGGCCTTTGGCCCGAAGAGTCCCTTGCTGGCCATCTCGAAGCTCTTGCCTTTCCCCGCAAAACCGGTGGCTTCCAGGCTAAGAGCTGCATAGATGGAGTACGAATCGTCCAGCTCGAATACGTCGGCATAGATGGGTTTGATGTCGGCCTGCCCGCAGGCGTTTTCGGCCGAGAGCCGCGCCGCTTCGAAGGCCAGCGGGTTGGGGCGGTCGTGCATGGCCAGGGTATCGATGGTCACGTTGGAACCCAGTATGCGCACCAGTGGCTGCGGATTGTTCGCAGGCAGCAGGTCGCGGCGGGTCAGCAGCAGCGCAGCTGCGCCGTCCGCCATCGGGGATTGATCGTACAGGTTCAGCGGGTCGCTGATCTTCTCGGCGCCGTCGTATTCTTCCTGGCTCAACTTGCGGTGGAAGTAGGCGTTGGGGTTGTTCATGGCGTTGGCATGCGCCTGGATGGAGAATCCCGCCAGTGCGTTGGCGGGGAGTCTGTATTCATATAAGTAGCGTTGCATGAGCAGTCCGGCCTGGGCGGTCACGCTCATTCCGGGGGTGGATTCGTAATCGTAGTCCATAGTGCTGGCGGCCGCAGTCTGCAATTCGCTGCCCACCTGGTCGGTCCATTTTTCTACGCCCAGCACCAGTGCGCTATCCACGTAACCTGAAAGGATCGCCAAGTATGCCATGCGCAGCGCTCCACCGCCTGAAGCTCCTGCTGCTTCGACAGTATAGGCTTCGATGCCGCGCAGGCCGGCATAGTCGCTGAGCAGTGCTCCCAGGTTGGCCTGGTGGCTGATGATGGAGGAAAACACGTTGCCGATATACAGTGCCTGCGGTTGCAAACCGCCGCTGTCCGCGATGGCTGCCCGGATGGCACGGGTGCTCATCTGGCGCAGGGAGAGTCCCCAGTGTTCGCCGACCGGGATCTGTCCGATCCCTGCAATGACCACGTCTGTCATAATGGGCTCCCTATCTCATGGCGATGTTGTGCCGGAAGCGTAAATAGGTGCCGTAGTCGATTTCGACGCGGCGGGCGATGTACTCGGCAGTGGTCAGGGCCAGTTTTTGGCGTTCGGGCAGCTTGTCTGTGACGACCAGCGAAAACGCGTCCGAGCCGGACCCGGAGCCATAGGAGACCATGAGGATGCGATCGCCGGGTTTGGCGATGTCGAGGATGGCGCTCAAACCGATCAGCGAGGAGCCAGCGTAAGTGTTGCCGATGACCGGGCAGAGAAGTCCGGGTTTGATCTGCTCAGCCGTGAAACCGAGGGATTGTCCGGCTTTCATGGGGAATTTTGGATTGGGTTGGTGAAAGACCGCGTAGGTGTAATCGGTGGGAGCGCGGTGCAGGCCTTCGAGCAGGATGCGCCCCGCCGACTCGATATGTTGAAAATAAGCCGGTTCGCCGGTGAAGCGCTGTCCGTGTTCCGGGTACTTTTGCTCGGCGCGCCGCCAGAAATCCGGAGTATCCGATACGTAGGAATAGGTGGCCTCGATCTCGACCAGCGATTCTTCCGCCGGACCCATGATGTAGGCAGCTCCGCCTGATGCGGCCGTGTATTCCAGCGCGTCGCCGGGTTTCCCCTGGGCGGTATCCATCCCGATGGCGAGTGCGTAATTGCCCATCCCCGCACCGACCATGGAAATGGCGGCCACCATGGCTTCGCTGCCGGCCTTGCACGCAAATTCCCAGTCCCCGGCCTGGATGCTGTTGGGTGCACCGATGGCTTCGGCGACGATCGTGCCGCTGGGTTTGACGGCATAGGGGTGCGATTCCGAGCCGACCCACACGGCGCGCAGTTCACACGGGTCGATCCTCGCTCGCGCCAGCGCGTTGCGGGCGGCTTCGATCGACATGGTGATGACGTCTTCGTCCAATCCCGCCACGGCTTTCTCTTTCACTGGCGAACCGCCTTTGCCCCCTGTCCAGATATGTGCGATTTCGCTGCCCGGCAGGCGGTATTGCGGAACATAAGCACCGTAACCGATGATGCCCACCTTGCGGTTTGGCTTGAGGATCAGTGCTTCGGCATCGTAATTAATGTGAGCTTCCATATGGGTTCTGACTCCACTCTCTTAAAATCTCCGCGGCCCGGTCCACTCGCACCTTGCCCTCGGCGACCAGTTGATCGGCTAATTTGTTCACCTGTTCTTCGCTGGCACCTGCAGCGATGGCGACCTGGCGGGCGTGTAACCCCATGTGTCCGCGCTGGATACCTTCGGTAGCCAGTGCCCGTAACGCAGCCAGGTTTTGCGCCAGTCCCACCGAGACGATGATCTCGGCCAGTTGGGCGCTGCTGCTGACGTTCATCAATTTTAACGCCGCTTGCGCTCCGGGATGCACCCGGGTGGCGCCGCCGACGATACCTACTGCCATGGGCATCTCCAGGCTGCCGCGCAGGTTGCCCTTCTCGTCCTTGCTCCAGGTCGAAAGGCTGCTGTAACGTCCGCCGCGGGCAGCATAAGCATGGGCTCCGGCTTCCACCGCGCGCCAGTCATTGCCGGTGGCGATCATGACCGCATCGACGCCGTTCATGATGCCCTTGTTGTGGGTGGCCGCCCGGTAGGGGTCTGCTACGGCGAAGGCACAGGCGGCTATGATGCCGTCGCGCACATTCTCGCCGCTGAAATTGTCGAAGGCCAGCGCTTGCAATGGGATCGTGCAGGTGGCGCTCGCCAGGCGGTGGTCGGCCAGGTTGGAGAGGATGCGCAAATGCACCCGTCCGCCGCTGATAGCTGCCACGTGCGGGGCCAGCGTTTCGAGCATGGTATTGATGGAATTGGCACCCATCGCGTCGCGTACATCGTAGATGAGGTGGAGCACCAGAAATGGCCCGATCGGTGAATTATCGATGCGGCGCACCTGCAGGTCGCGCGGTCCGCCGCCCAGTTGCGCGAGCACCGGGTCGCTGCCTGCGGCCTCGTGCATCAGTTCCTCTTTATATGAAAGGATGCGTTCAGTGGCGCGGTCCAGGTCGGGAACGTCTAAAAGTTGCATCTGGCCGATCATCTCAGGCTCGCTTGCTTTGGCGCTGAAACCTCCGCCGCTCCGCGCCAATTTTGCCATGAATGAAGCTCCTGCGATCACCGAAGACTCTTCGATGGCCATGGGCACCAGTACCGGACGACCGTTCACCACGAAGTTTTGTGCGATTCCCAGCGGCAGGGCAAAGGTGCCGATAGCGTTTTCCACCATGTGGTTGGCTTGCTCGTCCGTCAAACCGGGGATGCCGCTGAGCGCTTTCACCGTCTCATCCGTAAGGCCGGTCTCAGCGGCTAGGGTTTTACGTCGCTTTGCCATGTCGAGTTCGTAGAATTTTTTTGCCGGGGATGTTTTATCCATTCAGGCTCCAGTATGGCCAATAGTAATGGTCAACGACTCGCAAAACCTATCAGATTGCCTGAGGTATTGCCAGGACAGTTTCCTTGGGAGGCGTACAGGCTCCAAGAGTAAGCGGATGAATCCTCCTCATTAAATTGTATAATGAATTTATGATGAGTATGATGTCTGAACAGGTGATTGAAAAATATGGCTGCACGCTCACCGGTCTATGGCCTGAAAATTCTCTGGAGGTGCTCGAACAGGCGCTCTCGGATTTTTCCGCCGCCTTTCATTTGACCTTGCCGTTGCACCTGCCCTGGATGCACAAGCTCGAAATCCGCCTCGAGAATCTTGTCTATGGCGGATTGACTTTCAGGGGCCTGATACGCCTTAATCCGGAAGGGTTAAGCGTCTGGACAGTGACACATGAATTGGGCCACGCCTGGGACTATTCCAGGATGTGCCTGCTTTCATTTCGTATGATGATTGTGACCGGCAGTGCTGGGGCAGTTCCCCTTCTGCATGCTTGGCAGCCGTTACAAAAGAATTTCTGGTACAAGGTGGGTGATCCGCCGCCTCCCTGTGGTGTGGATCAAAATTTCAACCGTTTTGAAGATTTTGCCGAGACGGTGGCGGCTTATGTATACCCGAAGGAGGCCTTCCAACGGGCCGTAGCCAGTGGTAGTCCCTATGGTCATTACGGGTACACTCACTTTCACCAGACCCCGCGTGGAAGGTTCATGGCTGATCTGGCCTATTCCTTGCAAAAACAAGAAATGGCGCTCACACCATGAGCGCCATTTTATTTGATTGGTTAGGGGATCACTCTTCGTAAGCGTGCGTCTGCGTACATTGTGGGGCGTTCGGGCAGATGTACAGTTTTGTGGCGGGTCTTAGGAAGTGTTTTTCAGTATGCAACACCATGGGTACACCGCAGGCCGGGCATTCAGGTGCCTCATTCAAGACCATGAACGGACGTTTGTCCTGTTCGGGTTCCGCGGTGGTAGTGCTGACCGGGGCTGACACGGCAGATGCGACGGGTGTGGAATACGTCTCGAGTGGCAACGGCTCTGAAACATAGGATGCGGTTGCCATTGCGGGTTGCATCACGGCGGCAGCGGCTCTGGAGGTGACTGCTGCGGCAGGGAATTGTGCATTTTTCGGCGAGTTGGGGTTGTTCTTTGCGGCCGCAGGAAGGCTTTTACGTACCCGTATCGCCAGAACGACTTTCAAGAACTGTTCGCCGTCATAAAGATGAATGGGTTTGCCTTCTGCCCAGAGGCGGGCTGCATCGGTGATGGTCCCGGTGGTGATGATGGCGCCGCCGTTGGCATCTGATGCCCGTAAGGTTCCATAGAAATCACGCACGACCGGTTCGCCAACCTTGCCACGGTAACGTTTGCATTGCACCAGGTAGGTATTCCCCGTCTGCGAGCGTACGATCAGGTCGATGCCGTGGTCCCCGGTGCCGCCTACGACTTGCACGGTGTTCCCCTGGGTGCGGTACGTATCGGCAACCATTTCCTCGAAATCTGACGGCGAGAGCGAACGAATTTCTTCGAGTGTTGAGGCGGTAAATTTCTTGCGTTTTTCTTCAAGCAATAGGGCAACTTCGAAGGGGAAGAGCAAAAGGCCAACAGCCAGGAAAAGGGAAGTATCGCCGGGTTCGGCAATGAGGTGGAAGGTTTCCATTTTCATCAGATAGAACCCCAAACGCAGGATGCCAAAGGATCCCCAGGAAATGATCAATCCGGTGATCGAACTGCGTATCGCTGCTCCAAAACCCTTTTCGCGTTTGCTGATGCCGATGAGCAAGGCCAGGAACATCACCGGCCACAGGCCCACCGCAAATTTTGCGGCGATGATTAATAAGTCCAGAAAGGTTTGCATTTCTCTCCTCCAGTGCCAGATATGGCAGAATACGAAGAGACTTGTTGCAAATATGATGCCAGAATAAACAAAACCCCGATCAGGTTGGTGAACCTTTTCAGGGGGATTATGGAGACGAGAAAACTGGAAGGAGCTTCTTGGAGTGTCTGCCGATTTATTAAATCGTCAGGCTCTCGCCCGGTTTCAGGATCTTTACCTTCGTGGCGGTCTTTTCTTCCACCTGTTTGGCCCAGGCATTGGCATCTTGTTGCAACAATGGAAAGGTGTTGTAGTGGATAGGCACGACGATTTTTGGTCGTAAGAATTCCACTGCCCGCAATGCATCGTGAGGGCCCATGGTGTAGTTATCTCCAATGGGGATTGCTGCCAGGTCGAGTCCTTCATCGCCGATCAAGCTCATGTCGCCAAAGAGACCGGTGTCGCCGGCGAGATAGATCTTCTGCCCATCCAGGTTGGTCAGCAGGAAGCCGACCGGGTTGCCGCCGTTGGAACCATCCGGTAGGGAGGAGCCGTGCAGGGCATTGGTCAATTTTAGATAGCCAAAGGGATAAGTAAACCCACCGCCGATATGTTGGCCGTGGCTCTTCACTCCCTTGGTGGTGGCCCAGGCGGCAATCTCGGTATTGCTGATGAGCAAAGCGTCGGTGCGTTTGGCGATGGGGATGGCGTCGCCCAGATGATCTCCGTGGCCGTGTGTGACCAGGATAAAATCTGCCTCGACGGTATCGGGGCTGGCGCTGGCAGCGGGATTATGCGAGAAGAAGGGATCTACCAATATCTTGATTCCAGCAGTTTCAATACCGATGGCAGCATGGCCGTAAAAAGTAAATGTGGTTGTCACTGGTTCACCTCTTTGTCTGGAGCATTGATAACGATATTATTGAGAAAGTAAATCTCCTAAAGGGGGTTGAAAGGCGGCAGTTTCCGCTGAGGTCAACAAAAGAGTTGCAGATTCAATTCCTTCTGGGGGTGGAAAGGCAGATAACAGGCGCAGGATCTTTATCACACAGCCGCTGGTTTCCTCGACATAGCGTTGCATGGTGGCCTCATTTAAATATGGATAAGGGCGGTCGAGATTCCATTCCTGCGGCGGGTGCCTGTAAAAAGTACGGATGTAACGCATTTGATGCTCGAAGGCTTCCTGGTGGATGAATGGCAGCGGAGACTGTGGCAGCGGATCGGTGAGAAAGATTCGCCAGAAAACAGAGTCCGGGTGGTCACGTATGTAGAGTTGATCCAGACTGTACCAATCCTCCTTAAGGATTTCCCAAGCTTCGACCTCTGTGTGGGTTGAAAAAACCTCAGGAAAGGATTCTTGTGAAGTTTTGCCTATTTTTTCCGACCACAGGCGGTCACTGATGAGATGGACAAAATATCCTAATAAGTAACTATATAATGAGGGGTTTTGGTTGCGGTCACAGGGTTGTAGGTATTGGCGATAGAAGATGAGGTCCCGGACATTATTTTCAGTGCTGCCTGTCAGAAGGAAGTGTGAGACTTCTTTGGGAGGATCAAATGCAGTCCAATCAGCGTTGGGAATCCCGGAATCAGGTGCCACACTGCCAAAAGTAAATGCAGACTGATCCAAGCTGGGGAGATGGTCAAATAAAATTTCGGCGATGCGCAAATGGCTTATCCATGTACCCATGCGCCAATTCTACACCGAAACAGATTTACTAGCAGTTAATAAATGAAAAGGTGGATCGTTGGACCCACTTTTTTATCGACCTTATTTTCCTTTGACGAGGTTTCCAATAGCCAGTATAAGAAAGGCAATGGAAACGACCCATACGGCATAGTCACCAAATCCCAATGAGGGAACCAGGGCTGCCAGGATTCCCAGAATGAAGATGATGATAGTGATATAGAACAACGTTTTAGTAGGTGCCGATAGTTTCATTGAATCCTCCTCAGGTTAATTACTTGTCCATCTACACGATGTGAATGAATTAGTAATTTATATGTAATAATATAGATCGAAAAAGGATTGATAACAGGCAGTATGGAACCATAATTAGTTCGAGCATCCCCGCCGATATGCCCCAGAATTTTCGGAGAAAATCGATGACTGGATTCCCCCTATTTTTGGCCACTTCGTTGTAGCCATTTTCTTTTCGGCGAGCGTCCACCTCCATGCCCGTGAGGCCTGTATCAGGGTTAACATGGAACGCCGCGAGCGCGTCGGTTTCTGACGCGCTCGCAATGTCGGGCGCTTTCCCCACTGCCAACATCGAGGCTAGGTTTTCTTTTTCCGATTGCTTAGTGACACTTTGCATAAGGATGTTCCTTTTCGGAACAACCGGTTTTATAAAGGAGTACTCGTTTTTGCAAAGTTCTCTTGCCAATTATGAATTTCCGGCATGTCTTCGCCAAGTTTATCGAAGTTAAGACGGTTGTTGGTTTCGCCTCCACGTGCGCTTGACGGGATAACGTCGATGCCAAATACCAGCCTGCACAACAAGGCCAACCACCACCAGTCCCAGGAAGACCAGCCAGTAGTATGCCGAAACAGAGCTGCGCAAGAAGGTCATGATGATTTCAGTTCCCAGCAGTACGGACAGGATGATGATGGCCCAATCGAAAATTGCAGCTACCAGGATCAGCCCGATAATACCGCCGATGATGTAGATTACCCAATTCCCGGGAGCGATAGTCATACCCAAGGAAACTGCCAACGCGGTCGCCAAGTACCCGCCGGCCAGGAAACCAGCGATCAGGATGGCGAACCCCTCCAACATAATCCCCAGGAAGGCGCCGATGATGCCTGCGACGATAGCGATCAACAGGATCAACAATTCCGGCTGACCGTGCATAAACATCGTAGCAAATGTGAGCCCGGCAATAAAACCAACCACGGCCACAAAAATCCAGAAGGCACGCCTGCCAAAGAGCAGCAACAGGATACCTAAAGCTAGAGTCAAGATAGTGGAAATTGTCATTACAAACTCCTTTTCTGTTTTATATACTTTTGTATATTTGGGAAAGAGAATGCTATACTGCAAAATGAATGCATTGAAGTCCTGCTAAAAGTGACAGGCGCTCTTGAAAAACTGGTTGTCTCTTTTTTCATCGGTGGGTTACGCGCCCGCCTCAACGTGGTGAGTTACTTCGAGCGCCCCGGTGCCCTGCAAGATTTTTTGGGCGCGCGTCACTTCTTCCGTGCTACCGTGGGTCATCAGCAGATATTTGCCGCCCTTCAAGTGCTCCTCGTACTTGAGGATGTGTTGCTTGGAAACGCCCCAACCAACCAGTGCGCCTAGCAATCCGCCGCCCGCTGCTCCCGCTGCCACGCCTTCCATGCTGCCGAGCAACAATGCAGCAAAAGATCCCGCCACCAACAAAGGCCCAAAACCCGGAACCCAGAGGAACGCCGCACCGGCAAGCAGTCCAAAAAGCCCACCGACCCACCCGCCCGTGTCGGCGCCGACACGGGCGACATCGCCCGCTGTCACATAGCCGTGCACTTCTTTTACGCTCTGCATGTCCTGGGCAACGAAGGATACCTGTGTGATTGGGAATTTACCCTTGTCAAGCATCCGTATGGCCTCCTCCGCTTCCGCCATGGTGTTGTACACACCAATAACGCTTTGTTCTGACATTTTTTACCTCCAAATTCAATATATACTGGGATCAGCATCAAGCAGTTCGTGAAGCTGCTTCATCCATTCCTTATAACGATATTACCCTTATGCATCTATCTTTGTCCCGACAAAGACCTATATAATTTCTACCGAAAATCCACGTCGAGGTGATAATGGCGGTTTAAGTAAACGCTTTGGTACTATGACGGATATCCTTTTATTCTATGGAAAGACTGAAAACACAGTTTTTAATACAACATACAAGCCGACACTGTTTCGAGCGGCAGAGCCGCTGTCCGACTGACGCCGGTGTTAGCCCGCGCCCTTTGTGTTTTCATTCATCACCTTCAAAAACAATTCCACTGCCTTTGGGTCGAAGTGTGTTCCAGAGAGCGATTTGATATGCTTGATTATTTTCTGCTCCGGCCACCCTTGACGATACGGGCGATCAGATCGGAGAGCGTCCCATACATCTATTATCGCAAAGAGACGCGCCGCCAGTGGAATTTGCTCGCCTTTCAGCCCGCGTGGATAACCGCCCCCGTCCCATTTTTCGTGGAGACGGTATGGAATGTCAAGCGCGAGGCATAAGTATGCAATCGGCGAAAGTAATTCAAAGGCAAATGTGGGATGCTTACGCATGGCAACCCATTCTTCGTCTATCAGTTAATCTGGTTTGGGCAGAATGTTGTCTGGCACGCCCATCTTTCCAATATCATGCAAGAGCGCGCCGTGCCGTACGTGTACCAATTCTTCTTCGGTCATTCCTTCCGCGCGGGTAAGTTTCAATGTTAATTCAGTCACGCGCTTTGTGTGATCTTCAGTCAGAATACTTCCTGAATATGTAAAGCATTTCTGCTCTTTCCCCCCTCTCGCTTACCACTTGCTTTGCACAGATACCCTCATGAGGTATTATCCTGTTCCAGGGTATTAGAATTAGAGGACATCTTTTGGCTTATGTCTGGCTGATTTTCTCAGATAACTTCCTCTTAAACGCTACTAAGTTCTTCAGTAAAAATATAAGTTCCTAGACTTTAAAAGGGTTACCCGAAACGCTCTTCTTTCCAAACGTCGGCCTCATTATGATAACCCGCTCGTTCCCAGAAACCGGGGATATCCTGGTTGACAAATTCGAGGCCACGCAGCCATTTTGCCCCTTTCCAGAAATAAGGCACGACCAACTCATCCTGCCCGGGAATGGCACCGACAACGCCCCGTACCGGGTAGCCGTGATCCGGGGTGATTGGCTCGCGATTGAAATGAGTGGCCAGCAAAAAATTATCTGCCAGCACCACATTCAGTGGAAGGTTGGTGGTAAAGCCAAACTCGGCGTGTTCGATGACGAATCGCGCTCCCGGTTTAAGCTGAATGAGGTGGTTGTTGATTAAATCCTTGACGTGAATTCCTTCCCATTCGGTATCGAATTTACTCCAGCGTGTGACGCAGTGGATATCCATGACCACCTTGCGGCGGGGAAGCTGACTAAATTGTTCCCAATTGAATATGACGGGTTTTTCTACTTCCCCCCAAATGCGAAAATCCCAGGTTTGCGGATTGAAGCCTGGAACTGCCCCATAATGCAGTACCGGAAATTTCTGGGTCAGCGATTGACCTGGCGGAAGTCGTCCAGCCTGCTTCATTTTATTTTCCTGGTCTTTTCTTGCAAAAAATGACCTTTCCATTTTTTACCTCTTTTTTATTATAGCCAAGTATCGATTGAAAATCATCCTTAGTTCGAATTTGTACAAACATTCTTTCATTCGGGAACGGATACCTGAAATTGGCGAATCCTCGACGTTTCGGTTACAATGACTTTCTTGAGATGGAGCTGTATGGAAATCTCCCCATTAACCAAAAAACAACTTGAACATAGATTACTCACCTTGCATCAGGCAAGTTTGCAACTCGTTAAAGATATATCGATAGATTCTTTGCTTGAGAAGATTGTTTCACTGGCTTGTAAGGAAGCAGATGCAAAATATGGGGCGGTCAGCATCGTCAATGATAAAAAGGAAATTGAGCGCTTTATCTCAGTGGGGATGACGCGTGCAGAAATTGACGAGATTTCCCACCCTCCTCAAGGTAAAGGGATGATTGGTGCGTTGATTAACTCCAAAGAACCCATGCGTATTGCGAATATTGCTGATGACCCCCGTAGTAGCGGTTTCCCTGCGGGTCACCCACATATGACTTCCTTTTTGGGAGTTCCGATTTGCCAGGGTGAGATTGTCCTGGGCCAGATTTATTTGACCAACAAAGCGAATGGACAGGAGTTTACGGACGATGATCGCTTGGTGATCGAAATGCTGGCTGGCTATGCCTCAGCGTCTATTACCAATGCCCGTCTGTACAAAGATCTGATCCAACGTGATCGAGAGTTGACTCGTCGCAATGAGGACCTGGCCCTTCTTGATCAACTGGCTTCAACCCTGGCGACATCTTCGGATATTAGTCAGATACTTGAAAAAGGTCTCTCTCAGTTGATGGATTATCTTCGGCTGGAGGCGGGTGAAATATATCTTCGCCAGGAGGAAACGAAAAACCTGGTGTTAAGGGTCCATCGGGGTAATTCAGGCAATAAACTCTGGAAACGTAATCAATATATTCTGGGGGAGGGGATTGTTGGTCAAACCGCGAAAAGTGGCACGCCGGTATTACTGGACCTTTCAGAATGCGATTGCGATGAATTAGAACCAGGCTCGAAAGCACAGGGAATTCATCAGGTGGCGGTCGTTCCTCTCATTGGCAGGCACGGCACCATGGGGGTCTTATGTGTGGCTACTTGCCACCCGCAGCCGTTGGATGATCTCGAAGTACAGTTCTTGCAAGCACTCGGTTCTTGGATGGCGACAGCCATCGAAAATGTACGCTTGAACTTGCAAGATCGTCGTTTGGCAGTGTTGGAAGAGCGTGAACGGATCGGCATGGATTTACATGATGGTATCATCCAATCGATTTATGCCGTTGGACTGACGTTGGAACATGCCCGTTTGTTAATGAAAGAGAGTCCGGAACAGTCGAACAAACGCATTGAACAAGCGGTGAAAGACCTGAATACCACCATCCGCGATATTCGCACGTATATTCTGGATTTACGACCACGGCAATTACATAACGAAGATTTAATGAAGGGTATCATCCGGCTGGTGGCTGAATTTAAAGCCAATACTCTGTTGGATGTCAATTTACAGGGACCTAACGAAGACATTTCTCACTTACCCAATAATCAGGCTGTTTCACTATTTCATATCTGCCAGGAAGCACTGGCAAACATTGCCAAACATGCTCATGCTCATCATGTGGAAGTAGCGGTTTGGACGACCAATGACCGCTTGCTGATAGAAATCCGCGATGATGGAATTGGGTTTAATTCTGAGAATACCAGGGTGACCATTGGACATGGGCTGTCCAATATGGAAACGCGGGTCACCAATGCCGGGGGAGAAGTGGATATCACCTCAGAGCCAGGAAAAGGAACCACTATTATGGCCTGGGTTCCTTTTTCAGAAGCAGAATCATTAATTGTGGAATAAATGATTGTTCAAACGATTTTTTCTACAAAGGATTTTAATGACCGCAACTCATTCTGATAAAGCTGCTTTACGTGGTGAACCTTCTTATGTCTGGCGCGATGGACAACAACGGCGGTTACAGATGATCCAGACTGCAGCCGGTGATCGCATCAATAGGCGAATCTTCGAAGACGGCTGTGGCCTTGGTTCTTATTTGTTTCGCTTACAAACAGCGAACAACTACACGGTGGGTTTGGATGTGGAATTTGAACGCACTCTGGAAGCACATCTCAAGAACGATCGCATTTTGTGTGGGGTTGGGGAATATTTACCCATCCCGGCTGACATCTTTGATCTGGTCTTGAGCAACGAAGTAATCGAACATGTACAGGATGACAGATTGGCAGTAAGCGAGATGGTCCGTACGCTCAAACCAGGTGGAAGGTTGGTGCTCTTTTGCCCGAATCGCGGTTATGGATTTGAAACTCATGGCATTTTCTGGCATGGAGTGTACCACTTTGGGAATATTCCTTTTGTCAACTATTTACCTCGTCGTATACGAGATCGATTGGCGCCGCATGTGAATATCTATACTCGTCGCGATTTGCTACATCTGTTCGCCGGCCTTCCGGTGAAAATTATCAGCAAACACACAATCTTTGGTGCTTATGATAATATCATTCGTCGCTCACCCAAATTGGGCAGAATGTTACGCTCTCTCTTGCAATTCCTTGAAAAAACCCCCCTACAGGTGCTGGGACTATCCCATTTTTGGGTGATAGAAAAGTGTTAACTTCCCGTGTATTGCTCCTTGCCCGGCTTTGGGCTAAAATGCCATCATGAGTTGGAATTTGATTGGTCATGGATGGGCAGAGAATCTTTTTCAACAGCATTTAATCAATGATGAAGTACGACATGCTTATTTGTTGACTGGTGCTCCCGGGATTGGTCGCCGTAGCCTGGCGTTAGAATATGCCTGCGCTTTGAATTGTTTACAACCCCCCGCCCCGGGGGATTTTTGCGGAAAATGTCGGGTTTGCAATCAAATCCTCAAAATGCAGCAAGCAGATCTATCGATTATCCAACCTGAAACTGAAGGTGGAATGATTAAAGTGGAACAGATCCGTAACCTGCAACATAGCTTATCCCTTTCCCCTTTTGAGGCTAAATATCGCGTAGCCTTGTTATTGAATTTTCAACTGGCCAACCCCAATGCCCAAAACGCCCTCCTGAAAACGCTCGAAGAAGCCCCACGGCAGGTGGTACTGTTTTTAACCGCTGATTCAGCCGAAAGTTTGTTAGCGACAATTTCCTCGCGCTGTGAAATTCTGCGATTACATCCTTCCAGTGTAAAGGTTGTTGAAGAAGCCTTGATCTCGTGTTGGCAAATACCAAGCCAAATGGCAAAACTTACTGCTCACTTATCTGGCGGTCGTCTTGGAATGGCATTACGGCTGGCTCAAAACCCTGGACAAATCGAACGCCGAATGCAACTGCTGGATGATTTTTCTCATTTACTTCCACTCTCACGACGCGACCGTTTTGCCTATGTAGACACTTTGCTGCGAAATAGGGATGAGATTCGGTTTGCTTTACAAACCTGGTATACGTTTGGCCGGGACTTGTTGATGTTGGCCAACCATAGCACTGGTGAATTGACCAATTTGAACCGCGAGAAAGAATTACGGCAAATTGCAGAAAATACATCTCCGGTAACCGCATTGCATTTGATAAACGCTATAGATTCAGCATTAGCTTCGTTAGAGGCAAATGGTCACACTCGTCTACTAATGGATGTTTTTTGCCTTGATCTGCCCCAGATTCAGGCGAACTAGTGCTGTGTCAAACCTATTTCTGAAGCTTCCCAAAGACGGTTTGGAATAGAAAACCGTTTTTGGGAAGCTATATTTACATGTTTGATATAGTACTAGATCATTCTCTCAAAGAATTTCGCAAATATCGTTCCAGTTGAATGAATTCAGCAGAATAGCGGATCTCTTCCAGACGGGGACGCGGCAGCGTTACCGGCAAATCAAGGGTTACCTTCCCCGGACGGGAACTTAACACCAGGATCCTGTCAGATAATAATAGCGATTCTGAAATGGAATGGGTCACCAGAATGACGGCTTTTTGGCTGGTCTGCCAGATTCGTAGCAGTTCCAACCCCATCCGTTCTCGGGTCAAGGCGTCCAAAGAACCAAAGGGTTCATCCAGCAATAAAAGATCAGGATCTTGAATTAATGCGCGCGCGATAGCCACGCGCTGTGCCATTCCTCCCGAAAGTTCATCCGGCCAGGCGTGAATAAATTGCTCCAGGCCGACCAAATGGATGAGTTCGAGCGCTTTCTCGTTTGCTCGTTCATGTTCCATTCCTTCCACCTCCAGTGGAAGCAGGATATTCTGCAAGACGGTGCGCCAGGGCATCAGATTCGCTTGTTGGAACACCAGACCGATCTTGTGTTCTTTCCTGACGTTGCTAAAATGGATACTTCCCTGAGAGGGTTGAATTAATCCGGCAATGATGCGGATTAGTGTACTTTTACCACTGCCGGATGGCCCTAAAATGGAAAGAAATTCCTTATCACTCAGTGAAAAGCTGACTTCTTCCAAGGCTTCAAGGTCTTCGCGGCCATCTTTGAAGGTCACACTGATTTGGTCAACGGTCAAGAGCGGTTCTATCGGGATGTTCATTTGGGTAAATAATCATTACTATAGGCTGCTGGGAGGTCCAGCGGTGAGGAAATTAAACCCATTTTTAGTAGCACCGATTGCATATTTTCCCAGGCTTTGGGGTCGGTGAACCCGGGCGGGTTAGTTTTCCACTGGTCAATGGAATTCAATAGCACTTGCATTTGTGTTTGTTGGTCACCCGTGGATAAATTGGTCACGTATTTTTCACTGATCTGATAGGCTTCATCCGGGTGTGCACTGGCATATTCTATTCCCTTTAGGGTGGCGCCGATCATCTTTCGTACTAATTCTGGGTTTTCTTGGAGTGTTTTCTCGTTGGTAATTAAACCGTTGGCGACCAGATCGACTGCATCGGAAGTTTTAAATAGGGTGTATGAAACGCCTTGTTTGGTTAGTTGTAAAGGTTCGTTGGCGGTATAGATCACCACGGCATCCTCTTTATCTGCAATGAGAGCAGCTACCTGGTTATAACCGATGGAGTCGAGGGTCACATCTTTCTGGTTGATTCCAGCCGAATATAACAAGGCCATCGCTCCGATGTAACTGGTTCCATATAACCCCGGCAAGCCGATCTTTTTTCCACGTAAATCTGCTACTGTTTTAATGCCGGATGAGGTTTTGGCGACGATGCCAACGGGGTATTGTTGGTACCAGGACATGACATAGACAACGGGTAACTTCTGGGCACGAGCCAATAGTACCTGTTCGCCACTGACAATTGCGAAAGACAGATCCCCGGTGCCTACCAAAACAGTGTTATCGTTCTCCATGCTGTAATCGATCGAAACATCGAGTCCTTCCTCACTGTAATAGCCTTTATCGATAGCTACGTAAAGGGGCGCAAATTGAATATCCGGCACGTAACCGACCGGCAATTTAATTTTGATCGGGTTGTCAGTCACAACAACAGTATTGGTATTGGAAAGCGTCGCTGTTGTTGGATTATTTGAGGGTGTGCAAGCAGCTAGAAGGAAGATAGTCACAAAAGTAATTATGAAGAAACCACGATATTTCATTTTCCACTCCAAAAATTAACGATGTTTTTTCCTGGGTGTAGCGAGCGACTCAGCCAGCAAGGCCATGCCATATAAGCAGAGCGCCAGGAAAATTAGTGTAAAAATTGCCACGAACACAAGGGGCATATCATACTGTCCACGGCCTACATTTATCAGGAACCCCAATCCCTGGTCAGAACCTACGAATTCCCCAACAACGGCTCCAATTACCGAAAGAGTGGCGCCAATCCGCAACCCCCCGAAGAGTACAGGCAACGCGGCCGGAATCTCGAGATATTTCAACATTTGCCAGCGACTGGGGTGCAACGAGCGCATCAAATCTCTCAAGTTGACAGGAACAGCACGAAAACCAATGACGGTATTTACCAGAACCGGAAAAAACACGATCAATGCACAGATTAAAACCTTAGAAGCGATTCCAGAACCGAACCAGATGATCAAAAGAGGCGCTATCGCTACAGTGGGGACAGCTTGGCTGGCAACAAGGAAAGGAGAAAGTATTTTTTCGAGTGAAACAGAGCGAGCCAGAAAGTACCCTGTGATCATTGCTAGGAAAGCTCCTGACAGGAGTCCAAGCAATACCTCAGTCAACGTCGCCAATGCATTCTGGAGCAAGATCCCGGTTGACAGAGTAAGCAATAGTTTTTGCCAGACGGCCGCAGGAGAAGGCAAAACAAAGGCCGGTAAATTTCCCCATTTGAAAATGACTGACCAAATCCCCAAAGCGATAAAAACCGATAAACAAATCAACCAACCATTATGTGCAACCAGTTTTTCTGAAATCGAACCGGAAGAGAGGTGAGCGTGATTATTTTTTGTAATAATTTCTGAATATTTTGCCAAAAAAAGCCTCGCAGCAATTGGCTTCGGGGCTTGAGAATTCAGGCAAATCAAATTTACCTGAAAGAACACTCTTCTTTCATCCGGACTTTACCGTCGACCCCGGAATTACACCGGGTCATGCAGATTCTGCTCGTGGGTTATACCACCGATCGGGAATTGGGAAGTTTTCTTCCCTCACCCTGCCCCGAAGAAGTTATTTATTAATTGGAGTATATCTTCAGAATATTTCTCTGTCAAGCGCAGTGGGCTAACAGGTTACAGTCCCAAAATCCCATAGAAGGGTGTAAAAAGGAGAGAGTCCCGATCAGTATTGAGATGAGTCAGAAGACAACACAGAAGGGAACTCTCAAATGACAGAATACACTGTCGGAATAA
>Ga0182027_10000533_pt1 | contig 65681 bp, 46 predicted proteins | sample 712E1DmetaG_FD_121300 | JGI IMG/M metagenome (GOLD analysis project Ga0182027, IMG submission 121300) | Permafrost microbial communities from Stordalen Mire, Sweden - 712E1D metaG (Illumina Assembly) | ecosystem: Environmental > Terrestrial > Soil > Wetlands > Permafrost | place: Sweden...
CCGACGCATACCCCAACAGTTTCAATCCTCTAACGAGGCATAGGGAGACAAGCACGGGTGATGCAATCCAGTCTTACATGTACTGGACATGGGTTTCAATCCTCTAACGAGGCATAGGGAGACAAGCACGGGTGATGCAATCCAGTCTTACATGTACTGGACATGGGTTTCAATCCTCTAACGAGGCATAGGGAGACAAGCACCAATGGTCCGACAACTGAGCTTCAGTCAGTCATCTGGAGTTTCAATCCTCTAACGAGGCATAGGGAGACAAGCACTCCACGCCGGAGCAGTGGACAATTGGGTCCAAAAGTAGTTTCAATCCTCTAACGAGGCATAGGGAGACAAGCACTTGATGCGCCTGATGGCATTCCTTGACGACGTCAAAGTTTCAATCCTCTAACGAGGCATAGGGAGACAAGCACTAGAGCGAGATGATCATCTGTATTATTCAGCTGGCATGTTTCAATCCTCTAACGAGGCATAGGGAGACAAGCACAAGGTTCGCGAAACTGAAGATAAGGCAATGTTCTTGTTTCAATCCTCTAACGAGGCATAGGGAGACAAGCACTGAGTTCCATAAAAGGAAGGACGATATCGGTCCCGTAGGTTTCAATCCTCTAACGAGGCATAGGGAGACAAGCACGTTACCACGATATCCGCGGGCAACATCCCAGTCGAGTTTCAATCCTCTAACGAGGCATAGGGAGACAAGCACCCTGTCCAATATGTCGCCAATTACCAGAATGGCTCACATGTTTCAATCCTCTAACGAGGCATAGGGAGACAAGCACGACTCGTCTTCGCATATGATGGAGGCTATCCGCTTCCGGTTTCAATCCTCTAACGAGGCATAGGGAGACAAGCACGCTGCTGTGATTCTTGGCTTGGCAATCGCCTCCCTGTGGTTTCAATCCTCTAACGAGGCATAGGGAGACAAGCACTTGGTGATGGTTTCACAACCGCCACTTTGGCAACAGTGAGTTTCAATCCTCTAACGAGGCATAGGGAGACAAGCACCACCTGCGACTCTTACGCCCAGCTCATCTCTTGACACGGTTTCAATCCTCTAACGAGGCATAGGGAGACAAGCACTTCTGACTGGGGCACGCTCAGAGCGTTCCTTGTACAGTTTCAATCCTCTAACGAGGCATAGGGAGACAAGCACTACAGGCGACGATTCCGCTTGCCAGAATGACACTGCCAGTTTCAATCCTCTAACGAGGCATAGGGAGACAAGCACGGAAGCTATAGCAAAGCATCACTATCCTTACGTAGTTGGTTTCAATCCTCTAACGAGGCATAGGGAGACAAGCACTTTACTATGATCGTGTGGGTGCTGGTCACGTACAAGTTTCAATCCTCTAACGAGGCATAGGGAGACAAGCACCTTAGGTCTAGACAAGGATGTGTACACCCCGCTGGTCTGTTTCAATCCTCTAACGAGGCATAGGGAGACAAGCACATGCGGGAGTGGATATCATTCTCATCGGTTCCGATACTCGTTTCAATCCTCTAACGAGGCATAGGGAGACAAGCACCGTTACTACTGATGGCTTGTGGCCCACTGCCGGGACGTCGTTTCAATCCTCTAACGAGGCATAGGGAGACAAGCACTGAAGTATCTCCACATACAAACGCAGCGTTTGCGAGGTTTCAATCCTCTAACGAGGCATAGGGAGACAAGCACAGAAGACAGGAATAAAGTCGTTACATTCGTAGCAGTGAGTATGTTTCAATCCTCTAACGAGGCATAGGGAGACAAGCACAAAGGTATTGGATGTTTTAAATCGCAGACATGTGGGTTTCAATCCTCTAACGAGGCATAGGGAGACAAGCACATGCTGGAGGCTGTATTGGTGGTTCGAGTGATCCGCTGGTTTCAATCCTCTAACGAGGCATAGGGAGACAAGCACCCCTGATTGGGTCAATGTGTTTAATAACTATTCTGACATGGTGTTTCAATCCTCTAACGAGGCATAGGGAGACAAGCACACGTTGACCAGTTTCTTCCCAATCTTATTTTGGGCAGTAAGTTTCAATCCTCTAACGAGGCATAGGGAGACAAGCACTACGATGGGGAGTTTGACAACGCGTATGCCATGGAGGTTTCAATCCTCTAACGAGGCATAGGGAGACAAGCACTTGGAATTTGGGTTTTGGCTGGGGTAACCGACTGGTATATGTTTCAATCCTCTAACGAGGCATAGGGAGACAAGCACTGGTTTTTGACCTTGGGCCGCTTTGAAGGGCTATCTAGTTTCAATCCTCTAACGAGGCATAGGGAGACAAGCACACGGTCACCCTTTCCGGTGATAACTTCGCGGCGACTACGTTTCAATCCTCTAACGAGGCATAGGGAGACAAGCACGATGCTGGATGTTTTGAAATGCTTGAATATGATCAGAGTTTCAATCCTCTAACGAGGCATAGGGAGACAAGCACTCGCACGTCATGCGACCAGAAGTTCGGCTCGGACAGGTTTCAATCCTCTAACGAGGCATAGGGAGACAAGCACTTATCCGCCCCGGACCCGGAGGCCGATAAGCACGAATGAGTTTCAATCCTCTAACGAGGCATAGGGAGACAAGCACTCAACGGTATGTTGTCTACCATGACCGCGTGAACGCACAAGTTTCAATCCTCTAACGAGGCATAGGGAGACAAGCACAATTTGCCGGCTCCTTCGTTTGATTTGGGTGGTCTCGTAAGTTTCAATCCTCTAACGAGGCATAGGGAGACAAGCACTGAGCACATCGAACCCTTGGGTTTGATGAATCATATTAGTTTCAATCCTCTAACGAGGCATAGGGAGACAAGCACCTCAAGCATGGATCAACTATTTGAAGCAACGATTTTTGTTTCAATCCTCTAACGAGGCATAGGGAGACAAGCACTCCAACCAGTTTAACCTGGTCGTTACCGGCATCAAGTTTCAATCCTCTAACGAGGCATAGGGAGACAAGCACTACTGAGGAGATTGTTGACCAAAAAACCCGTGTTTAGTTTCAATCCTCTAACGAGGCATAGGGAGACAAGCACAATCTGTTTCATCTTGCGATCTTAATCGCATTGGTCATGTTTCAATCCTCTAACGAGGCATAGGGAGACAAGCACCCTTTTCCAACTGCGTCCAACACAGCAGTTCCGACAAGTTTCAATCCTCTAACGAGGCATAGGGAGACAAACACACCCACTGTAACAGTGCATGAAGGCTGGGGTGACAACAAGTTTCAATCCTCTAACGAGGCATAGGGAGACAAGCACATGATGGAAGGATTGGGATAACCTTACCCGACCTGATAGTTTCAATCCTCTAACGAGGCATAGGGAGACAAGCACATGCTGGTGGCCCAGTCTGTGTAGACAATTGTGTCGAAAGTTTCAATCCTCTAACGAGGCATAGGGAGACAAGCACCCGATTTCAACGCCTGACTTCACAAAACCAGTCAGTTGGTTTCAATCCTCTAACGAGGCATAGGGAGACAAGCACGGAATATTAGCTGGTTGGCTGGATAAAGCGCCAATTTGTTTCAATCCTCTAACGAGGCATAGGGAGACAAGCACTTTTTGTTTCCAATCCAGTTCCGACGATGACCATTTCTGTTTCAATCCTCTAACGAGGCATAGGGAGACAAGCACACATTAACATTGTCTATTCTCAACCCTCCAATTTGGAACGTTTCAATCCTCTAACGAGGCATAGGGAGACAAGCACTGTCGCACGACACCTGGCTATATTTTGTCGCTCCGTTGGTTTCAATCCTCTAACGAGGCATAGGGAGACAAGCACATCGGATAACACCGCTACGTTCACGGTCTCGACTGCAAGTTTCAATCCTCTAACGAGGCATAGGGAGACAAGCACTTATCGGCGACAAAGGAGCGGGTTGCGTGGTCATCCCAAAGTTTCAATCCTCTAACGAGGCATAGGGAGACAAGCACGCCACCATCAGGACCCGGTAGGATCAGTAACAAAATGTGTTTCAATCCTCTAACGAGGCATAGGGAGACAAGCACAAGATTGGAATGACTTTTTGCAGTCAATGGCAGATACGTTTCAATCCTCTAACGAGGCATAGGGAGACAAGCACTAGCGGATTTCGAGACGCTGACGTAGCCGTTGGGAGATAGTTTCAATCCTCTAACGAGGCATAGGGAGACAAGCACAAACGATGAAAATCAACATAAACAAGCAAGTTACCGTTACGTTTCAATCCTCTAACGAGGCATAGGGAGACAAGCACCAGTTCAACTTGACGTCATAAACGTTGGGACAGATTATGAGTTTCAATCCTCTAACGAGGCATAGGGAGACAAGCACTTTATTTCTGGCCGCAAATCAGCGCCTGGCTCTTTTGAGTTTCAATCCTCTAACGAGGCATAGGGAGACAATCAACATGGCGCAGGTCTTTGTTCAGTTTGCAAGCGTGCCGTTTCAATCCTCTTATAGAGGCAATGGGGATTCAATCCTTGGTTGCAACATGGCTACAGTAACTGATTTGATTTCGTTTCAATCCTCTTATAGAGGCAATGGGGATTCAATCTGCAATCCTACCGACCGCAAGTACGATTGTTGGAGATCGTTTCAATCCTCTTAATCCCCGAACTACAAGAACGGGGACGCTGTTGAGGAATGGTCCTTCAAGAACATGAATATGAGCAGGCAATTTACAACTACCATCCGCAATGGTTTCAATCCTCTAACGAGGCATAGGGAGGCAATCACCTCAACCCAATCACCCGGAGTGGTCGCCGGCTGGCAAGTTTCAATCCTCTATCGAGGCATAGGGAGGCAATCACTGGTATCAACGGGATGCAGGGATTTGATGGGTGGTGCGAGTTTCAATCCTCTAATCCCCGAAGAACAAGGGCGGGGACTTCGCGAGGCATGGGCTTCAAGCACCACGATCTTGTGGCGCTGGTGCCAAATTTGAATAAGTTTCAATCCTCTAATCCCCAAAGTACAAGAGCAGGGACGTTGTAGAGGCAACGGGGATTCAATATTACCATTTCTTCGAGCCAAACCATATGAATGAGCAGTTTCAATCCTCTTAATCCCCAAAGAACAAGAGCGGGGACTTCGCGAGGCATGGGGAGGCAATCACTGCCTCAGTGGTGGGTGAAAATTGACACAATGCTATGCGAGTTTCAATCCTCTATCGAGGCACGTGTCCCTGCGTTGTTCAGGGATGGGGATTCAAGCACTTCTATTTGATGTTCACGGCAAAGCCAACGAGTCCAACGTTTCAATCCTCTAATCCCCGAAGAACAAGAACAGGGACTTCGCGAGGCATGGGGCTTACAGTACTACCAGAGCACAAAAAGCACGAACATTTGTATGTTCTGTTTCAATCATCTAATCCCCGAAGTACCAGAGCGGGGACCTTGCGAGGCATTGGGATTCAATCTGGCAACCATCATCTGGCATAGCGAGCCATGGAATAAGCTTCAATCCTCTTAATCCCCGAAGTACAAAAGCGGGGATGTTGTCGAGGCATGGGGATTCAAGCACGAGTTGGCATATTGATCAGGACATCAATGGCTGGAAGTTTCAATCCTCAAACGAGGCATAGGGAGACAATCACTTGGACTTAAGTCCGCTCGCAGCATTAGTAGCGCTAATGTTTCAATCCTCTAACGAGGCATAGGGAGACAAGCACTTCGAATATTTAGCCGATAAGGTCGACTGGCTAAAATCGTTTCAATCCTCTAACGAGGCATAGGGAGACAAGCACTTAGTTATTAGTTACATCGTCGTGACTGAGTGGTCGCAGGAATCAACGTTTCAATCCTCTAACGAGGCATAGGGAGACAAGCACGGATTCGTTCCGTTCTCGCTTCCCGTTCTGGACTATCCGTTTCAATCCTCTAACGAGGCATAGGGAGGCAATCACGAAAATTGCGTTCTTGTCTGGGTATACGGGGGTGTGTATGTTTCAATCCTCTAATCCCCGAAGTACAAGAACGGGGACTTCGCGAGGCATGGGGCTTCAAGCACCGGCTATCTGCTCGCAACGATGCAAAAGACAATCTATAACATGTTTCAATCCTCTAACGAGGCATAGGGAGGAAATCAAGGATGAAGTATGAAGGCAGAAGGATGAAGATCTGAAGAGTTTTGACCCTCTTGATCCCCGAAGAATAAGAACGGAGGAAGTTGTAGAGGCAATGGGGATTCAATTTTCATAAGAGACCCTAAGGGTTTTGGAAACCCTTAGGGTCTTTATCCCGTGCCCGCAGGAATAAAGTTATTTGTGCTATTCAGTTGTTAAGGTGCGGAATACCCTACGAACCAGACGGCTTGGCGGAAGACTCACGGGCTGTCCTTTGCCGGTCTGGGACTTTGCGGCACTGTCCCATGCCCATGGCGGTCTTCACACCTACGCCTGAATAAAACGAAAAGCGCGCCAGCGTTTGCATTAAGCTCATCCAATAACGGTCATAATTGAGGGTGCCGAAACTTACCGAACCTACCATGCCGATCTCGAACCCGCCCGCCACCTGCACTCCGCGGCTTCGTATCTGGAAGCGGCTGAGATGCAGGCATTCCTCCGCATAGCGCCGCGCCTCAGATGGGAAGGCAATCGGTGCGAACGCGTTCCAATGCTCGAGCAGGCTTCCAATGACTAGCTCAGGGAGAGGATAAGGGAATTGCTTTCTATCCCGATGAAAGTCGGTAGGCGAGGCGAAAAGAAAATTCACATAACGGTCCGGGGCTTCATTCTCCAGAAGCGAGGCGGCTGCCAGTTCCGTGTAATTTGTCTGCTCTGCCAGCGGGTGCGATCCGTTCTCGCAAAAGACCGCCTGCACCTGAAAGTCCATAAAGTCCAACTGCACCACCGCCTCCTTCGCCAGCGCGCCGCCCGCCTGTATCGCCGTATACAGCCCCTCGGAAACCGTACGGTTGAGTCCCGTAAAGCGCAGGAGGTAATCCGCCTGGAGGTCGAGTTGGTGCTGTGGAAAGCGCCCTATGAGGGTGGATGTGGTGAACGGGCGCAGTTCCGGGACCTCGTCGGAGAGGTTGAGCGTTTTCATTAGCAATTGATGCGCGGCGCTTCCCCACCAGCGCGGCAGGGGCTGTTCCGAGGCGGCCTGCTTTAGTGGACGCAAGGTGAGCACGAGGGAGATCAAGTCCATGAGGGGTCTATTCCTGTTCCGATTTCCTTCGGAAATATTCGATATCCACGCGGATGAGGTCTGAACCTGACGAGGCATCGGCACGTCCATCGGCAAAGGTTTTACGCGCTTTCAAATAAGTCATATCCACTCCGGCCTCGATGCTGGCCAGTGCCATACCAATGCTCATTGGTTTAGTGCCGCCGGTTATATCGGCTGCCATCTCGCTCTCTTTCAATTTGAGTTTGCGGGCCTCCTTGTGCGCCTGTTCCACTGCCATCGAAACGCTTTCCGGGTCATCCATCTCCACCGGCTTGATGTATATCTTTACTCTGCCCTTATACGCCTCTTCCAAAGCATTGGCGTTCTTCAAGGAGGATTGCGCCGGTGCCTTTGGCTCTTCGGTGGACGCAGGCGTCCGCAATAACCAGCAATATTCCAATGGATGCTTGCGGCCTTCGGGACCATAATGAAATTTTATGACTTCCGAGGCTGGGATCTTTTCCAATTCGCCTTGGCTGACCAATACAATCAGTCCGCGCCGGGGTTTGATCTTGTTCGTCACAACCTTGGGATGGAACGAATACCTGAGAAGAACTGTGATAATAATCAGAATCAAAAGAAAAAGGATGGCACCTGCGAGAGCGGCATACCAGGTTGATAGAATCGCTTTCATCCCTTCATAAAAGGCGCTGCCGATCAGACCCAGCAGGAAGGTAAATCCGATGAACACCCCCGGCATGGGCTCCGGATTTAGGAATAAACGCAGAATGGATTTATATCCCTTATCCATGCTCAACCTTTGTCATGTTCACCAGCACCCAACCAAATGGATGCGTTAGTGAAATACTCTCGTCTGAAATTACTTTTACTGCAAAATGACGGCTTTCAGGGAATAAATCACCGGCTTCTCTTTCTTTATTCATTGACAATTTATACTCACGAATAATTGTCTCCATAAAATCGTCGTTAGCCTGAAGACGGGAACCGAAGGTTGTATTTTCCCAACCTGTACCCCAGCCAAACTGGAGCAGAAATTGTCCCTTTTCAAGACTACGATTCAGGATTTCTTTTTCATAGAAAGAGTAAATCTTTTTGGTGCCAGGCACACCTTGCAACCATTCCATCTCGCCTCTCGCCCTTGCCTTTGCATGTTCAGTTGCGATTTGGGCAAAGTCGGTCACCCAGTGTGAATTGAGCAGATGCAAACCCTGCTTCCTTGCCCAATCGGAGAATAAAGCCAGATCAATCTTGACTCTCAAATTGAACTTGGATTGTGGCAGAATTGCCTCCACTTCAATCGGGGTACCTGCTATGCCATCGTGCATAAAAATCTGAGTGTTCAGAACAGCTAGATCATTAATAGAGAAAGCTTTGCTATCCGTCACCTGCAAAGAACGCAGAAGGTCATGATTTGCATCCTTGCCTCTATGATTTGGATCTTCCCCAAACAAAGGACGCTCATAAACCTGTCCAACAAATTTCGGCGACTTTGCTTTCTTCTCGCGTTTACGGCTCTCTTCGTAAACATCCTCCTCTGAAGCGACCATTCCCATTTCATCCCAGCCATGCCAGGCGATTGCAGTCCTGAGCGCGCCTTTGAAACTTGATCCTGGAATGAACGGTTCATAATTAATACTTTTTATTTGCTCCCTAAGCCTCGCGGCCTCCTGCTCAGAACGCGGCTCTCCATTGAGAACGTAATGAAAGAAATCCTTATTCTCAAAATCCTTATCTTCGAGCATGCGTCCCGGCGGAGTTAAAGCAAGACGACTTGCGATTTCAGGATCATCTTCTGGCATGTGATCTTTCAAAATGGCCGTATCATTCAAACGCCAAGTCTTCCCGTCATGAATGGCAAAATCGTATTCATTGAGCAGTTCAACCCCGCTTCCGATATGCAGCGGAGTTAGCGTGGTGACTTTTAGATCATAGAGTACGTATGATTCCATGCCAATCTCCTCTACGCGGGCCAGTTCAGGGCAAGCGCCAAGCCGCTGCGATACACATTGTGGCCTAATTCACCGATGCTGGCGTTGTAATCGGGCTTTAGATTCACAATACAACCAACTGGATAATTTTTTGCAGTAACGAGGCTTCCGGCAGTCACCATCATCTGCCGCTTGCGGCGCTGGGATGCACCGGAGAAAGTCTGCAGCCAGCCGCCTACCGAAACCAGTTCATACGCGGCCTTGGAATTCTTCAACGCCTCGGGCACTTCATTCTCTTGTGGGATATAACGGCTGAGCAGGTAGGCCATACCGTTGGGGTTCGGCTCCTCATAAGCAAATGCGCTGGACATGGGCTTGGCACTGAATGCGCCATATCCGCTCGACCGCTCGCCGCCCAGGCCGTTTTCCTGCAGAACTTCCAAGGCCTGCTGGAAGGCAGTCTTATAACTGACGCCATCAGCGAAAGTTGCCTCCGGTTTGCGCCAGTCCACACCGAACCACAATCCGCAATCTTCGGCAAATTGTACGCGTCCCGCCTGATAAATATTCGTGGCGTTGGTAATGCGCTCGATGGTCACGCGCGGCACTCTGGATTCTTGCCAAACATGCAACAATGGGAGCGCAGACTTTGCTTTACGGAAGCTTTCCGGCAATTTCTCGATTTCATCCGGCAACAGCCATAATGCACCGCCCTGCAAACTCACGCCTTTGGATTGCGTATCCTTCTCGTCTTCGGGGAAGAGCCATTCATCCAGTTTCTGTCCCTTTATCGCGAGTTGAAGCAGGCCTTCGGAAAAATAGCGAATCTTCTTCAAACTCTTGCCGCGCTTTTCCAAACTCACTGCACGAAAGAGTCGCGTCAAATCCAACGGCATCGGATAGAACCGTAGCTCGCGCGCGAATGGGAAAGCGGAGGTTAACAGAAAAGGAACATCTTTGGAGGTGTTGAACTTTGAAACGAATCCTTCGATGTCTCCGCCTGCCAGCATCCAACTCTGCAATAAAGCCGAGAAGAGAGTATCCGATGGGATCGAGATACCCGCTTCTTCGAGCGTCACACCGCGCGTGCCGATGTGCAAGCCGCCTTGAAAGCTCAGGGCATAAGAGGTCAATTGGGGCATACTGCCCTCCTTAGAGTCCCAATTCGGACTGGATATCCTTCTGAATGCCTTCAAGTTTGGTTTTTAGCTCGGCTACACTGGATATGCCTTTATAAACCTTTGCCTTGTCGCCATATTTGAAAGTGACAGCGATTCCATCGAATTTGATCTTGCCCGAACCACGCGAGCCAAGGCCGCCGAGATAATCATCCTCGATCAATTCCATGCCTTTGACCAGCGTTGCAAGAAATTCCACATCCTGCTTCGGATCACATCGTTCCCCTGAGTAAATGCTGTAAACCATCTCCGCATTTTCAAAGGTCACACCTGCCGGTACACGTTCCATCTGGCGCGGGTTGGCGGCAGAAGTCACGCGATCAATGGAAACCTCGGTTTTTACTTCCGTGTACGGCAATGAGGTGCGCCCGCTTTCGTTCAATTTTCTCGCGCTCTCATCGCTCAAGCGAACATCGCGGACGATCAGTCGGGTGGGCGTTGAAAAATTATTTTCGGCAGGAACCCCGAACACCTGGCATACTTTACAGGTTTTATATTCTTTCAGATCCTCACACGAATGAATCTTCGTATCCCGGCCAATTGTCTTGTTTTGTTCCTTGCCCTCGTATTTCTCGATCAGGCTTCTCATCTTCCCGCGCAGGGAAGAACCGGGAACATAAGGACGATTCGTGAGCGCATCCCGAATGACGGTCTTATCCACACCGCCGATTTCAATTCCGGTGTCAGAACCGCCGATGTGCAAACCGGTTTCGGTTGCAATATTGAAACTCAAAATCACACGGCCTTGCAGCTTGATATTGGATGTCATGGTATCCTCCTTTATTATTTGCCGCCATATGCCTTGTGATAGGCAAGAATGGCTTCGAAAAATTCAGCAAAGCGCTTGAACCGTTTTGCATCGCCTTGGATGAGGTCAATGGATTGATCTAAAACCTGCCTCATCACCGACATGGTTTCTTTTTGCTGTTTGCCCAAGCGTCCCTCCTGATAAGCAAGTTTTGGTTTCAGCAATAGGATTTCCCTATGCGCCGCCTTGGCTTCATCAGGTGTGGATTGCGGCGTCCAGGTAAGGGAAACCTGCTTGACCGTTCCGAATACGTTGCGGATTTGGGATGAACTCAACGGAGGCCGGTACTCCGCAAGAAATTTCCCGATCTTCTCCGCTTCACTGACAAGTTTCTCAGTATCGTCAGCCACGATGATTTGCTCGATCACTTGTTTGTCAATATTCATAGCGTCCTCCTTGTTGAGTTTCTTTAATCATTCTTCCTTACCAACAACTCTGCCCATCGCGCAGACAGGCCAATCCACTCGATATTGCCGAATTGGTTCGCTTTGAGCTGCTCATTCAATTGATCCACTTTCTTCGCAAAGTCCGGATTGCGGCTTTGCTCGCGGCGGATCATGCGCTTCAAATAATAAAATCCCAGCCACTGCCACGGCCCAAACAGGATTTGTTTTCCTCCACTTTTGTTTTTATCACGGCCTTCCAGGAGGCGTTCGTGTGCGGCCTTGGTAAATTTTGCTTGCATGTTGGTGAGAATGCCGAGCAAAGCGCGCGGCGGCTTAGGTTTATCCTTTTCTTCTGCAAGCATATTCACCAGTTGGTGCATTAATGCATGTACTTTATCCACCCCTTCCTTATCGCAAGGTTCTGTACCGAATAAATTCCATGAAACTGTCTGGCCGAGGAAGGTGATTGCATTCTTCTTTTCGCCTTTTTCGTTTCTATAAGCCTTGGCTTCTGCTTCCGCTTCGCCTGCATCCCGTGCAGCTTGATACAGCGGATACTTGCCGCCGATCAAGACCATGCCGGCGCTGGCGTGGATGCCCGGATGATTGGCTGCATATCTTGTAAGGTCGCTGCGAATCTCACGCGCCAGCTCGATCACCGCATCCCACGCGCCGACGAAGAACAGGTCATCGCCGCCGGAGTAAATGGAATACAGCTTATCTTCCCCTTCGGCTTCGTTACGCTGCTCGGCCAGATGCCCCACCCAGCCTTCAAAGTACAGACTGAATGCGAAACTAAGCGAAGCGACACGCGCCAGACAGGGCTTTTCAAAGCCTTCGGAGAAAAGTTTGCCGAGGTTATCCACATCCATGCGCAGGACGCCTAGCCGCTTTACACCATTGGCCTGTTCCTGCAAGGCGTCGAAGGGTTTGACGTTGTTCACATCCAACTTTTCCTTGATCTTTTTCTGCAACTGATTGATTTCTGCATCGGTAATCGAAGGCGTGACGTTGACGAAATATCTTCGACCGATAGCCACATCTTTGCGCGGCGCAAGTCGTTTAATAACCTCATCGTTAAGAGCAAACACAGTCGCGCGGCCTGAAACATTCGGTGCTTTCTCCTCTCGGCTGATGAGCGCCTGATAACCGAACGTCGCAAGAACCTTTTTCCATGTGCCCCGCTCGGAGTCCATTGCAGGCATATCGCCCTCTTTTATTCGTGCCAGTACCAGCGTTTGCGCTTTACGCAGGTCCCTGCCCAACTCTTCGAACTCTTCGCATGGCGGGCAAATGCGGGGTTTGTCATCAGGCCGCTCATGGGTCTTGGGATGTTCCAACCCGCATACGCGGCATTGTTGCTCTTCATTCCCTCCATGTCCTTCTGGTTGGAATATTTTTTTCAGATCGTCTCCCAATTCCGAAAAGCGCTGCTGTTTGATACGTTGTAATAACCCGCCCAAATCTTTCCAGCGCCTGGAGATTCTGCCATCATAGAAATCATCTTCTTTCAATTGTTGGGACGCCAGCGCAAGATACAACTCGCCGCGATGATGTGCCCAAAGGATACGGCTAATCTGCTCACACAGAACATCGAGTTCCTTCTGGTCCGAAGCATGTACCAACAGGTAGAAATTACCCCCACCTGCATAGATCAAATTGGTTAACGGCAGTTTCAGTTTATCAAGAATCAAACGAGGTAGGATTTCGTTCAGCAATTGCAGGTAGAAGGAACGACCGCGCAGGGCGCTGGCCGCGCCTTCTGCACTGATCGTGTAAATGAAATCCTGCACGCCGGAAATATCGCCGCCCACCAAAAGCGCGTCCTGCTCTCCAAGCGCCGCAAGTGCGGCGGTCATGCGGCTGTGGTCATACAGGCTCACATCCGACAGGGACTCGTAGGCGCAGGGCACGCTCCACAGATAGCGCTGCATCAGAAGCATCAAGTTCTCAATAAAGACGGATAGCAGGCTCTCGTCTGCACCTTCATAGACTTTGCGCAAAGCCGCCGCCTCTCCAAGAAAATCTTTAAAGAGGGTCTTGATGGCGGAACCGGCTTCTTTATTTGTTGTAGGAAATAAAGAATCCCGCTCCAACCTGAGTTGGGCAGGCGGCCAATAAACCGGCGGTGGAACTTGTTGATTTTCGGTGACAATGGAGCAAAAAATGGAACGCAAGCGTGTGTTGCGCGTCTTCAACGGAACTTCATCCCCGCGCAAACCAGCGGCTAAACGCGCCGCCCTCTTAACACCGGAACTCTGCATAGCCGCCCCTACCAACTCGCGCCAATGCCCCTCCGGCACGATTTGTTCGATTTCAACAGAACACATGGGGTCTGAGATCAGACCAGCCAATGCAAGCACAAACCCTGCTTCATCCATAGGTATCTCCCTGTAATCTTCAATGATGCTCAGGCTCAATGATGAAATCTGGTGATGTTTGTATCTTATGACGAATTCAGATAAAAATCAAGGGATAAACTGCCTATCAATATAAGAAGCGAGCCGTCAAGCTCCTATCTATAGGTTAAGCCTTCCGTAAATTGTGATTCACGCCGGACATATGCTTTTTGTTACTTGTACCAGGGGCAGACTTCGATATGATGGATGAAATTTCAACACTGAAGAGAAAAGATAAACACAACCCTGAGAGAACGCACTGAAAGAACACAGTACAGGCAGGGCATAGTACACGAAGGAAAAAAGATCCCTGATTTTAGGAGTGCCGCGCTGCACCTATTGGACATTTGCAAGAGGTTATTTGTATTCCCTGAGTGCCTGCCCTGCTCCGCCGATATCCACCACACCAGACTTGACGGCGAACTTGCTTTTTTAAGCAAATTTTAATAATTTAGATTATAATAAGATTAATAAATTTCTCATGGAACGGTTTAGAGTTGGGATTTTTATCCATACAATCGAACATCGCAAAAATTTCTAAATAATTTTCTCATGGTTTCAACACTGTCTGATCAACGCACAAAAAGTGAACCACTCTCAGGCTGGGAAGTAAGGCCGGAGGTGACTTTTGAGCCCATCTCAACGGATCCATACGAATTATCGTATGCCTGTCTTTTGATCCCCCGATTCATTACGCACCATTTGGTTGGTGATTTGGAAGATTGCTTATATCCCTGGATGGAACAAATTTGTATTTCTTTCAGTTGGAAGCTGGATTATTCGAATGTCAGACCGGAATACCTGCAGTGGATCCTTCGCGTTCCCCCGGCCGCATCTCCGGCACACTTTATGAATATCATCCGGCAGCTAACTTCCCAGGACATATTGAAGAATTTTCCGCGCTTTAAAAAGGAAGTTCGCTCCACGGACTTCTGGGCTCCCGGTTATCTTGTGATCGTAAGCATCAGTCCTCATCCAGAGAAAATGATCAAGGATTTTATTAAGTATACGCGGCAACAGCAGGGGATTTATTGGAGACGTGATTGAAACAAACAGCAGGTCAGTTCCTGATCCAGTAAGAGTCCGCCCAAACCATTTCCCTCCTTGCTTTAACAAGTCATTCACAATATACTTAACGTTGAGGATGCTCATTCACAATGCCAGACATCAATCTTGACAGGGTAGGTGCGTTGCTGCGAGGCATGCTGGAGTTGCTGTGGAATAAACCAGAGGGAATGCCCGCCAGTGAAATATTGGCTATTCTGCCCGAACTGACCCCTTTGACCGATTACGAAAAAGGATACTCGTCTTCCACAAACGTCCGGCGTTATGAAAGAATAGTCCGGTTAGCCACCATCCCCCTGGAAAAGGCCGGCTGGCTGGTTAAAAGCAATAAAGGAAGCTGGTGCCTTACGGAAGAGGGCCGGCAGGCTTGCAAGAGGTTCCCCAATGTACAGGAATTCTACAACGAGGCGGTAAAACTCCTCGAAGAGGTTAAAAATAACACCCCTCAATATATGGTGGTGACCGAAGAGGCCCAGGAAAAGGCTTGGGAACAGATCCGGGAATTTCTGCAAAAGATGCACAGGAGCGAATTTCAAAACCTGGCTGCAGATCTCCTGGGAGCCATGGGATATCATATCCTGTGGATCGCCCCCCCTGAAAAATCCCACGGTCAAATTGACATCATCCTTTATGAGGAACCCATTGGAACCAAAGGACCTCGCATCCTGGTACAGGTAAAACACAAGGACCAGCCGATTGCCATGGAAGGCCTCAACAACTTTCTATCCACGCTGGGGGCAAATGACTTCGGATTGCTTGTTTCAAGCGGGGGCTTTACGCGTGATGTGAGGGATGAAATCGAGCATGAAACTTTTCAAAAACTCACGATCTGGGACCTGGAAAAATTATTTGACTTATGGATACGATACTATGATCATCTAAGCCAGGAAGCCCGCAATCGCCTGCCGCTAAAAGCGATCAATTTTATTTATCGAGCAGGCGATTTCTAGGGGGTAAACTGCTTTCGCGGTCAAGCAGAGATTCCCGCACAGTTCTTATGGATCAGAAGGAATAGTTGATGCCAACGAGCAGTAAATCCTTCGATGAGAACATAAGGACTCTCTCGGCTGAACTCGAATTGGCAATCCGCTGGAAAAGGCCCAGTATACTGCTGGCGATATGCAAATCGAAACCCAGCCAAAACAAAGCAGAGACGGCATTGGAGAGATGGGCTGAGAAATTCGGGCAGGGCATTGGGAATATTATCGTAAATGAGAAGAGTCCCGATGTGGCGCAGCTGATCCTGGAAAATGGACATGTTGATCAATCCATCTTCTTCGTATCAAACCTCGACCAGGGCGGCGGCGATGACGGTAAAAATGCCTACCGAACTCTAAACCTGTACCGGGAGTTGTTCATCGAGCGAGGGGTGAGATGCGTGTTCTGGCTCACCCTCAGCGAGGCATCCAATCTGCCAAAGTTCGCTCCGGACTTTTGGGCTTTTCGCCATCGGGTCGTCGAGTTTGCAAGTCCACATGGTTCAACCAAAACAAGTCTTCCGGCCGGCGTTTTGATCTGGCATATAAAGGATTCCGGCGATTCACCGCAAAACCTTAAGGATAAAGTTCTGTCCCGCGAGGAATTACTCGGCCAATTGCCTGACCGAACCGAATCCGTGCTAGCAAGGATTGAAATTCTTGGCGCCCTCGGTTTCTTTTACTGGATGCTCGGCGAGAATGACAAAGCAGAGCAATCCTTGTCAACGGGAATTCTGCTCGCCGGGATGGACGAGCTGTCACAGGTAAAATCATGGCTCTTGAACGGGCTGGCCATCATTTCGTACGAGAAGAAGGAATATCGGGAAGCGTCTGAAATTTACGGCAAAATTCTTCAGGGAGGATCAAAAGACGGATTCTTGTGGATGAACCTGGCCATCGTGCTCCATGCGCTTGGAAAAAACAGCGAGGCGGTAGTTCATGGCCGCAAGGCTTTGCGTTTGAGTTCCTCAGATGCCCGGCTTTGGAATACCATGGGGCATCTCACCATCTGGATGGGGAAAAGCGATGAGGCGGTTTCCTTTTTCAAAAAAGCAGTGGAACTGGAATCGAACGTTTCTGCCCATCAACTCGCGCTGGCAGTGTGTTATAGTTTGTTGGGACGGTCGGATGAAGCGCGGCAGGAAATTGTTATGGCCCGCAGGAATTCAGAGGATGGGGATCCGTATTTAAATATCTGCCAGGAGGCCATGTTCGGGAATCCTGAAACGGCACGGAGTTGGTTAAGATCGTCCATTATCGAAGGACGGATATCAAAGATAACCGTTCAACGCGATCCAATCTGGACTGAGGTTTTGAATGAATCGCCAATGGAAACCCTGCTTTAAGGGATGCGAAATCCATTTATTTTTGCAGGATGAGCCGCCTAATGAAGAGAAAAGATCAATAAGACCATGAGCTTTGAAATTACGATCTTGATCCTGATCCTGGTGCTGGCGATTGGATTTGCTTTGATCGCTTACAGCAGATCCAAAGTTCCCGGCGCGTTGAGTTTGATGATCTTCTCCGTGTTTCTCGTTATCTGGTCAGGCTCAGACCTCGCGTTGCATCTCTTTTCAAATCCGGTCCTGGAGCACATTGGCACGGCAGCGATCTATCTCAGCGGTGCCATTGTAGCCTCCGCACAATTCACTTTCGCACTCTCATTCACAAATCGCTCCAACTGGATATCCCGCCCCGTTATCGGCTTGCTGGGAGTCTTCCCGCTGCTGATGCAGATTTTCCTGTGGGTCGAGCCGTGGCATCAGATTTTCTTTACGAATCCCCATGAATTTGCAACTCCCTTGATCCTCACGGGGTCGTGGGACAAAATTTGGTTGGTTTATCTTAGCCAGTTGGTAGGTGTCGCCGCGCTTTTATTGATTGATGACTTTATTCGAAGACCCCGCCCGTTGGCGCGGTATTGGGTGATCCTTGCGGGTTGTTTTGCGCCGTTCTTAGTTCTCCTGACAAGGATTACGGACCTGGTGATCCCGTTTCCTCTCGATCTATCGCTTGCCGCATTCACCCTGGCCGGGCTGGGCTTTTCCTATGGATTGGCGAACCGCGACTTGATCACTTCGATTCCTCTCACTCCTGAAGTCGTTGTTAAACACATGGAGGATGGATGGATCGTTCTGGATCCCGAGAACATTATTGTTGATATTAATCCGGCAGCGGAAAAAATCATAGGCTTATCCCGCGAAAAAGCCTATGGACAATCCATTACAAGTGTACTCACCGATTTGCCCAGCCTGGGAAAATCCTTCGATGATATTCAAGAATTGGAAATGAAAAGGAGCATAAGGTCCCAGGAGAAGTGGCGATACCTCAACATCCGGATTTCCCTGCTCAAAGACGATCGCAACCTTTCCTTTGGTCGTCTCATCCTCTGGCGCGATATTACAGAACGCAGACTTGCGGAAGACGCGCGTCAACGGGCGCGTGATGAAATGTTTGTTCTTTTAAACGCCATCTCCAGCGCCGCAAGCCAGGCGAGCGATCTGGATGAATTCCTGTCAGAATCCATTTACCAGATCATCATCCCATTTCGAAGCCAGGTGGTGGCGATTTTCCTCATTGATGATAGAGAGAAGATAAATACTGATCACGAGTTGTATTTGGCGTCCCATTTTGGAATCCCCGAAGAAGTGGTTAACGTCCTATCGCATATAGATAACTCTTCTCCCATAATCGAGCTACTACTAAAGAATCAACAAGCCGCCTTGTTCGAGGATATTCAGAATAACCCCCATGTTCCACCCCCCCTGCAAAAATTAGATCTCGAATGTTTCCTGCTCCTGCCGCTTATTGTGCAGGCAGGCGATGAAAGCAGGGCGGTGGGTTCCATGATTTTGGGAAGGCATGAGAAACCGGTTTTTAGCCAGGATGAGATCGTGCGCGTGACGGCCATATCCGACCAAATTGCCACTCTTGTTGACAGCGATCGCAGGCGGAAACTGGCCATTACTCTTACAGAGCGTCAGAGAATTCTACGCGACCTGCACGACTCAGTCAGCCAAAAACTATATGGCCTGGTGACATTGACTGAAGCCGCTCAAGCTGCCCTCGAGGCGGGATCCCAGATCAATCCTTCCGAGGTATTGTCCCGGATAGGTGATAATGCCCGGCAGGCAGTCAAAGAAATGCGCCTTTTACTCTTTCAAATGCAGCCCATAGATATAGAAAAGGAAGGATTAATCTCCGTCCTGCATCATCGTCTGGCGGCGGTGGAAGGCAGAGCCGATATCAAAGCCAGGCTTCTCGCCGATGAAAACGTTTTTCTTTCCGAAGACAAGGAGGTGGCTCTGTATTTTATTGCGCAGGAAGCCCTTAATAATGTGTTGAGGCACGCCCATGCAAAATCAGTATTGGTCACAATCAAACAAGGAAAACGCAATGTGATTCTCAGAATTCAGGACGATGGAACCGGTTTTGACCCGAAGAAGGTCGAGCGGGGAGGCATGGGATTGAGTAATATGAAGGAAAGAGCACTTCAGGTAAATGCCAAACTCAAGGTAGTGTCAAAACCCGGACAGGGAACACAAATTATAATTACCGTTGAGAAAGATCAAACCGTTAAACCCAGTGAACGAAGGCGGAATCCATGAAGAAGATACAAATTCTAGTCGTTGATGATGAAAGCGTGGTCCGAGAGGGTGTCGTTGCAATCCTTTCGCTTCAACCGGATATGGAAGTGGTTGGTGAAGCTCACAATGGGATCGAAGCCGTAAAACTGGCGCATAAAACCAAGCCGGATGTCATCCTGCTCGATATGGTCATGCCCGAACAGGATGGCCTGGCCACCATACCAAAGTTGAAAGAGATCCTGCCCGATAGCAAGATCCTGGTATTAACAAGTTTTGCGGAGAGCGACCGCGTTTACCAAGCCGTCAAATTGGGAGCGCTCGGTTATTTGCTCAAAGATGCCACACGGGTACAGCTGTTACAAGCCATTCGAGATGTGTCGAAAGGCCAGGCCTCCATTCATCCGTCCATTGCCATCAAAGTGATCCATGAGATCAATCATCCCTCTCAATTGCTTTACACGGCCAATCCACTTACCCCAAGGGAACATGAAACGCTACGGTTGATCGCTCGAGGATTAAGTAATCAGGAAATAGCGGACACGCTTGTCGTCCACGAACGGACCATTGCCAAATACGTGAGCAGTATTCTTGAGAAACTCCAGCTTGCCAATCGAACACAAGCTGCTCTCTATGCCATTCGCGAAGGACTGACCGAGGTAAGGAACAAGGATAAAAAACCGGACTCATAATTTTCCACATCCACGGATAGATCTTTTTACATAAGACCCTTCCATAGTGTTCGCACTATGGAAGGGTCTTATGCTTTTCCGGGGAAAGCCTCATTGATCCAAAAGATAAAATTTCCCCACATTCATAATTGCGATGAACAATGAACATAAATAAGACAGTCAGCATGGAGTATATGACCCCTCATTTTTGACCATTAAATTGTGCCACTTCTGGTCACAACGAAAATGTAAAAGACCATTTTCTTGGGTATTCAAATTAATTTGAAATTCATATAATGCAACACACATAAAGAAAGAGATCCTTCTTTTGGGAGATCCAATTGTTTCTGGGTAAATATCTTTTGAAGTTTGACAAATATAAGCGCCTGTCCATTCCATCCCAATTCAGGGAAGAATTGACAGGTCCCATCTATATCACCCAGGGCTTTGATCGGAATCTACTAATCCTGACAAAAGTCGCTTTTCAGGAAATTTATCGAAGAGTGGGTTCCCTGAATATGGCCGATCCCCTGGCTCGAATCCTCCTGAGAATGATTTTGGGAACCGCGTATGAGCTGCGAATTGATAAGAATGGAACTCTTATGGTACCCGATGAACTGAGGGAATTTGCCAATCTTCAAGGAGATGTTTTATTGGTGGGACAAGGCGATTATTTTGAAATCTGGTCAGCTGATTTATGGAATAACCAGGAAGCACAATTGAAAGACGTGGATGCAAATTCAAGCAGGTTTTCCAAGATGACTGTAGCCACGCGGTAACCAATCACGTTTTCTCAGGATGAAGGAATCACAATGCTCGCAAAATCGAAACCAACCAACTGTCTTGCAGATAAAAAAATCCATGTTCTGGTGGTCGAGGATCAAACCGTGGTCAGGGAAGGCATCGTAGCCATCCTTTCATTTCAGCCCGACATGGATGTGGTGGGCGAGGCTCAAGATGGAATTCAGGCGGTTGAAGTAGCGAAAAAAACCAGGCCCGATATGATCCTTCTTGACATGGTCATGCCGCGCCAGGATGGCTTGACCACCATCCCCCAGTTAAGAACCGTTGTGCCCAACGCCCGTATATTGGTTCTAACCAGCTTTGCCGAAAGCGACCGCGTCTATCAAGCCATCAAGGCGGGAGCGCTTGGATATATGTTGAAGGATACAACGCGAGCCCAACTTCTACAGTCGATCCGTGATGTGGCTTCGGGTCAGGCATCCATTCATCCGTCCATTGCCATGAAAGTAATTCATGAATTCGACCAGTCATCCGATGAGTCGTATTCCACCAAAGCCCTCACCCGCCGCGAACTGGAAGCATTGCGCTTGATCGCCCGTGGTCTTAGCAATCAGGAGATAGCGACTGTGCTGGTTGTCAATGAACGAACCATAGCCAAATATGTCAGCAGTATTCTCAATAAGCTGCATGTGGCCAACCGCACGCAAGCGGCGCTGTATGCCGTCCGAGAGGGCCTTGCACCCTCGATCATTAATTAGATGGAATCCGGTGGCGTGATGCGTAATAAATGTCCGGTCATAAATGACCGCAAAAGTTTTAGCCAAACGGTCACTATCTGCAATGAGAACAACCATCATTCTCTGATTTTGAATTATTGGAAAATTCCTATAATTGCTTTACCAACTAAAACTCCTGCTTTCTTGAAAGTGGATAGAGGATTCAATGAACGGCTTTGATTATATCGTCGCAACCGATTTTGACAGGGCATGGTTGAACTTTGAATTGGACCTCCCTTTAAAGCCGGGGAAGAATGGCAAACCCAATCCGTTTTACATTGACCGGCCTGGTAATCCAATAGATGAGCTGGCGGATGCCTTATTGGCGCCCTTTTACCGGCCTCCAAAGTTCTTTTTTTCCGGGCATAGAGGCTGCGGCAAATCCACCGAGCTGCTCCACCTGATGGGCAATCCGGAAATTCAAAAGAAATATTGGCCCATCAATTTCAGTATTCGGGATGAAGCGGATGTCATTGATCTTGACTTCCGGGATGTCTTGATCGCCATCGGCAGCCGGTTGTTCCGGGAATACCGAAATAAGGGTGGCGACCTGCCCGAACAGCTGCTTAATGAATTATTTGGCTGGCAGGGAAAAATCGAAAAGGAGGTGTCCACGATTTTGAAAGGTCGTGTCTCCGAACGGGAATTGGACACTTCCATCAATGCTTTCTTTGTCAATACCGGATTGAAGATGAAACTGGAACCGGCAACGCGGGTGCAGTTGAGACAGGTGGTGGATAACAATATCACCGGGTTGATCGGCCTCATTAACCACATAGCCACTACGATTTTCTCCAGGGAGCGTCTCATCCCCTTGATTCTTATTGACGACATGGATAAGCCGGACATCGATAAAGCGCGGGCGATCTTTCATGATCGAAGGGAGATCATGATGCAGCCCAATTGTGCGATCGTTTATACGGTTTCAAGCGCCTTGTTTTATAGCAAGGAATTTAATGCAATCCGCGATCAGGCTTTCTTTTTACCGAATATTTATTTGCATCCGCCAATGCAGCCGGATGTCCATCATGAAGAAGGCTATCAGACTCTAAGAAAGTTTGTCCACATGCGGATGAATCCGGATTTGATCGAGGCTTCTGCATTGGAACAGGCAGTGACCTACAGCGGCGGAGTATTCCGCGAGTTGGCGCGGATCATCCGCACCGCCATTGGCCGGGCAAGAAGAAGAAAAGCCGCCAGGCTGGATTGTACGGATATTGAGTGGGCCGCTACCGAAATACGGAATGAGTATAGGCGCATTCTGGACAAGGAAGATATAAAACTCCTAAAAAATATTGGGAACAACAACCGTCTCGAATACAACGAGCGGATGCGGCCCCTTATGCAACTCCTGGCTCTCTTGGAATACCGGGATGCAGAGAATTGGTGCGACATCCATCCGGTGCTGAGGAAATTATTATATGACTGATTTCAGGAGCGAAAACGTTCAGTCCACTGGGCGTTTTGAGGAACATTTGGAGATCCTGGGCAAGGAACTGGAAATGGCCGTCAAGGGGCAGAGGCCATGCATAATCCTTGTTGTCTGCAGTTCGTTATATGCGCGCGAGGATGCCCAGGCTGAACTTCAAAACTTTTTGATTGATTTGCATCAAGAAATTAGTCATATAAGAATTAAAGATCAGGAGATGGTCAACGATTCCTGTTTTCCAAAGGAACTCGGGGATCCTGAACACACGATTTACTTTGTTGAGGATTTTTACGAAGAGGGCAGCCAGCAAAGCAAGCTATATGCAATGCTGAATTCTCAAAGGGATGTATTGGTAGAAAGGCGTGTTCGTGTCGTCTTTTGGCTGACTCAGGATGAAGTTGTTAACTTTGCGCACTTTGCGCCTGACTTTTGGGCACAGCACCATTGCTTGATCGAATTAACTGAAGGATTAAGGTCCGACAAGGTTTTGCAGGAGACCATCAATTCCGTCTGGTGTGGAATTGGGGATCCCACCGAAGAAATGAAAGGATCTGATGAAAAAGTCCCCTTGGATAAATCACTTTTAGACGATTTGCCCCAGGGAAGCGAAACGCCTTCAACGCGTGTCAATTTGTTATTGAATTTGGGCCTCCTTTATTGGCGAAAAGACGATTATGAAGAGGCGGACCGGTTATTGCGCGAAGCCTTGAAATGCGCCGGTAAAATGCAGGACCGCCGGTTTGAAGCGGAGTGCTTCAATGCGATCGCCCTTGTCAAGACCAGTCGCGTAAGCCTTAACGAAGCGATTGATGCATACAAGCAGGCAATCCACCTGGCTCCTGAACGATACCTATTCTGGAACAATGTAGGGAATCTTTGCTTAAAAATCTTCCGCAACGATGAAGCCATGATCGCTTTTCAAAAGGCGATTGCACACGATCCGAAAGACGCCATTGGATGGAACGGATTGGGAAATGTGTATTTCAAGATGGGTTATATGGATGACGCAATTATCTCATACCGAAAAGCCATCTCTTTCATGCCTGCTTTTGCCCAGCCCTGGAATGGCCTGGGAGACATCTTCTCAGCGACCGGTCGCTTGGATGACGCCATCCGGGCTTATCGCAAAGCAATAGAGTTGAACATGCACTATGTCACACCCTGGCTTCGTTTGGGCATTGTATTCACCAGACAGGAACGATATCGCGAAGCCATTAAAGCATACCAGGCTGCTTTAAGTTTGGATCCTAAAAATTGCGCCATTTGGACTGAACTTGGGACCCTTTATCTAAAATCCGGATCCTATGAAGAAGCCGCGGAGATATTTTCAAAAGCAATTCATCTAAACAGTGAGGATGGCTGGGCTTACCGCAATCTTGCTCTTACGTATACTCATCAAGAAAAGTTCAGTGAGGCGGTAACTCTATATTTGAAAAGCATTGACCTTTTTCTGGAAGAAAAAGACAAAGCAGTTTCGTGGAATCAGCTTGCGAACGTATATCGGTTGCTTAACGACTATGACAATGCACTTGCCGCGTATCAGATCGCAGATACGCTTGACCCGAGGATTCGCGCATCCAGGAATAAAAATACTCCGGATCAATCAATGCCAATGGCAGTTCCTGACAAGCAGGTTTCAAACCCGGATGCCGCGAAAAGCGAAACCGCCAACACCCCCTCTGATCCGCAAGTGACAGTGAAAAATGATTCGAGCATTGATCAAAAAAGCGGTTCCTCTGCACCGGAGCCTGGGCAGCAGCCCCTCGAAGTGCCAGGGCTGGTCTTCAATTCTGCAAACGGCAGTGAGTCCAAGAATCCTTCACCAAAAGTCGAAGGAGCTCCAAATATAACTCATGAACAAGCTAAGCCAGTTCTGATCGAGCCGGAACAACTGGAAGCCAAAGGAGACAAGATGCCAAATTTAATATTTACAAAAGAAACACATTCTGAAAATCGGGCCGGAACACAAAACCAGTCCTTAGGTTCAAATGGCTTGGATGAGATCAAAACCGTTAACGCCGACGGATGGAATGCCACAGGAAACGCGTATTTCAAGCGCGGGGAAATGGCGAAGGCCATCCAGGCTTACAACAAAGCCATTCAGCTTGATCCATCATTTGGGTGGCCCTACAGTAATCTGGCGCTCACCTATCTGACACAAGGCCAGTACGCTGAGGCAATCCTGCTCTATGAGAAAAGTCTTGAAACGCTTAAATCAGATAAAGATCGAGCGGTATCCTGGAATGGTCTGGGAAATATTTATCGGCGCATTAACGATTATGAAAATGCCGTTGCCGCATATCAAAAAGCCGCCGAACTGGATCCGGTGACGGCAGGGATGCGCGATGGAACCAATGCTCTTGAGGCCGATCAAAGCACGAACAATTCCCAGACATGGAATGATCTCGGAGAAGCTTTTTTCAAGGCAGGAACCTATGATAAGGCGGTTAACGCGTTCTATAAGGCCATTGAAATGGAACCCGATAATGGCTGGCCTTATGCAAACCTGGCACGTATTTTGGTATCTCAAGGTCAATTTAAAAAAGCCATTGCTGTGTATCAAAAAAGCATTGATGTGTTGAAGAATGACAAGGACAAGGCGGCTGTTTGGAATCTGCTTGGCAATGCCTATCGCAAAATGAATGACTATGATAACGCGGTTAAGGCATATCAAAAAGCTGTGATCCTGGCCGACGAAGGCGTTAATTTGCTCACTCGAACGCGTTTCAGCTTGTTGAGTAATTGCAATATTGATCAGTAAATCCAACAATTCCGGTTACCACGGAGGTAGAAAAATGAACGACTATGAGTTCTGGAATGAATTAGGAAAGATATTCAATGCGGTTGTTGCCTACCAGGAAAAGGCGGTTGAATTCAACAAGCGCTTTATTAATCCTTGGATTCGATTGGGCAACGTGTTCGATAAACAGGAACGAAGCCAGGAGGCGATCTGTGCGTATGAGAAAGCCCTCGAACTTGATCCTGCCAATGGCCAAAGCTGGTACGAACTCGGCAACCTCCGCTTCCAGGCGAAGGATTATGACAAGGCAGTCGAGGCATACAATAAAGCCATTGAATTTACCCCCGGATCCGGCTGGTCATACAACAATCTGGCATTAACTTTGGTCAGTCAGGGTAAATATGTTGAAGCCCTGCCTCTATATCAAAAAGGGGTTGATTTGATCGAGGGCGACAAAGACAAGGCCATTGTCTGGAATCGCATCGGCAATGTCTATCGCAAACTTAACCAATATGATCTGGCCGTTCAGGCTTTTCAGCATGCAGATGATTTGGATGCGGAAAATGCCGGTTTCCACGACGAACTAGATGACGTGCAGAAGAGCACTGCTCCGTTGCAAAGCAGCAAAGACCAGGAGCAGGAACAGGAAACTGCAGAGAACCCCAACCCCATTCAGTTGATCCTCTCCGAAAGCCGGGCCGAAGAGGAAACTCTTGCAAAAGCCAGCACTCCGCTTGATACAGGTCCCCTGCCGGAGGCCATGTCCGCAGAGCTTCCGTCTTCTGAAGATACAACCAAAAATACCGGGCAAGCGGTATCGGAGCCCGCAATCGTTCAAGATGAAAACACTGATGATAAAAACGATGTGGTAAGCGTTGTGCAATCCGACAACAACCAGGCAACGAAGAATAACCTCCCCGCGGACCAGTCAGATCTGAAATTAACCGGCAACCAAGAGACAACCACGGTCATAATCCAGGAAGCCATCGAGACTTATACCGAGATCCCAGAAACTGTAACTGTGACGACGACCGGAACTGCAGAAGTACCCATCACGACTGGACAGGCTGATGTTGGAACGGCAGTCCAGCCAGAGGAAATTCCCAGCGCCAAAATCGAGCAGCCATCCAATGTAAATGTTTCGAAAGGAGATGTTGAATTGGTTTCTGCCGAGCCGGGAGCAAATGCGAGCGCAGAGGTAAAACCGGCAGTCACGGAAATAGCGGTTGAAGTCAAAGACCAAACAGAATCCGATGACTCTGGTGTGGCCGGGCAATCCGCTTATGAGGTATTTCTGAAGGAAAACGATGAACTCGCTGTTAAATCGGAAGGGGAAGCGGAAGAGCCAATGCCCGAGGCTTTGCAAGAGCCGGCCGCCTTTGTCGATTCTTCCGGCGAACTGCAAATCGAAATGGACACGAAGAATGCCCATGTTTGGAACGAGCTTGGAAATATCTACTTCAACTCGGGCACTTACGACGATGCGATTGTGGCATATAGCAAAGCCATTCAACTTGACCGGACGTTTGCGTGGCCGTATAGCAATTTAGCGCTGACGTATGTACAGATAGGCCGCTTCACCGAAGCAATCCTCCTGTATCAACGCAGCATTGAATTGTTCCGCAGCGAAAGAGATAGAGCCATCTCCTGGAACCGCCTGGGAAATGTCTATCGGCGAATTAATAATTACCAAAGCGCCATATCCGCATACCAACGTGCTGATGAGCTTGACCCAGAAAATACCATGCTGTCGCTCCAGTCACGCTTTAGTTTGCTTGGCAACTATCCCATTGAACAACAGCCAAGTTACGTCTCATAGATTTAGGAGTTGTCATGAGCGAGCATGAACTTTGGAATGAACTTGGAAACCTATACTTCATGACGGGAGCCTATCCGCAGGCGATCCAGGCATATCAAAGATCAATTCAATTGGATGGCAACTACGGAAAACCATTCAGCAACCTGGCTCTGACCTATGCGCACCAGGAGAAATATGAAGAGGCTGTGGTTTTATTTAGAAGAAGCCTCGATTTGCTGACGGAAAACCGCGATAAAGCCATGTCCTGGAACCGGCTTGGAAAAGTGTACAGGCACTTAAAGAACTACGAGCAGGCGGTGATTGCCTTCCAACATGCGGATGAGCTGGAACCGGAATGCACGGAGGACAGCGAGGAACCCGGGCAGATGCTTTATGCTTCATCCGATCCATCCTGCACCCTTCTTGAGTATTCAGCTTCTGTACCTGAATCGGAGGATGTGTCCGCTTCCACCATCAACCAAATGCCAGCTAAGCCTGCAGCCGAAACATCAAAGGACGCAGCCACATTCACCGACCTGCTCCAGGCCGACCAAGGTGTGTCCGGCAATCCTTTAACTACTTCTTTAGCGGATTGGTCGGATATTGGTCCTGAACCCATGGATAGTGATTGGTCATCGGTATTCCCGGACGAATCTGATATTTATCTCTCGATCACAGATAGCGGAGAGCTGGACCAAGAATGTCCTGTTTTTGAAGAGGAAGCTCCCGATCAAATCCAACAACCCGACAAGGATGAATATCCGGTGGAGTTAATGGAGCCTGCGCCAATCGAATTCGAAAATTGGCAGAACGCCGAGACTCAATCCTTTTCCCGCTCTTCATTAGAAGCGGTTGACCTTCGCGGAACGGAACATCAAGCAGGCAGATATGCGCAAGATATAGCTGTAGATGTCGCAGATGAGCTGCCTGCCGCTTCAGTGATTCCAGTTGAGAAAAGCCAGGGCAAAGCGATCCTAACCGAAGAATTACCGGTGTCAATCGAAGCGATGGATAAAACCTCAGAGGTTAATTCACAAGAGATCAAGGACCTTGAAGTGCAGATCGCAAAATACAAAAGAGTCGTCCAAATTAATGAGCGAAACGCCGCAGCCTGGGATGCCCTGGGAACGCTTTATAAATCCGCTGGTTTGTACAAAGAAGCTATTTTGGCTCACCAACAGGCAATTTCCATTGACCCCGCCAGGGCTTCATATCATCACCATCTAGGCCTGGATTTCGCGGGGGCAGAACGGGATGAAGATGCAATTTCCGCCTTTCAAAAAGTGATTGAAATTGATCCCGATCACTATCTGGCGCATGCCACATTGGGCGGATATTATCGAAAATTAGGATTGGAAGAACTTGCTCAAAAACACATAGGAAAAGCCATGAGAAATATTTACGATAATGAAAGCGAATACAACCGTGCCTGCCTGGAGGCGATCAGTGGAAATGTTGAAAAAGCCATTGATCTTCTACATATTGCTCTTGAGAAAAAGCAAACGTACCTGGAATGGGTCATTCATGATCCGGATCTTGACTTCATCCGGGACGACTCGCGCTTCAAGGCATTAATCTCAAGCTATGCCGGTTAAATGGATAATCCGATTCCCTAGTTGTGGTTGTGTCTATTGCATACCATTCCACAAAGCATGATGATTATGAGGTGAAACAATGAACCCTGATCTTTACGAAGCCCTATGCTGGACCGAAGCCGGTGTTCCCGGTTCAGGAACATTCGATTCATTTCCGCTGCTCAATGGGGGCGTCACCACCTGGGTGGATTTGGGACAGCTTGATGATCCCACGGTCAAGTTTTTGTTGTCTCTAAGCGGTGAAATTGGCGGCATTCCTGTGGATAATACCGCGTTATGGAGTTGGGCATCGAAATACGATACTACAGGCATCACATTGTACAATATTGTGAAGTCAAATTCTTTCCCGGCTTATCATGTCCATTGGCCGATCGCAGTGATGGCAAGCGGTTCTCCGGCCAAGTATCCGCGCAATCGTTTTGCGGTGGATGCTTATTCGGACACGAGGAAATATGCCAGGTTGGCCGGAATCCCGATGATGGATGATTACAGCGCCCTGACAGTGGAATTTTTATTCCAGAACGGTTACGGAGGCGCGGCTTATACCATGCCGGGCGGAACGAATTTATCATCCAATGGCAAATTATTCTTTGTTCCTTATTTTAGCAGCGGATTTAACACTTCAAAAGGTTTCGACGGTAATCTATGGATTAGCACCAAGTATCTCGGCACAAGAATCGGGCAAGCCGCGCCATTTCCTGTTCCAACACCTACTCCAACCCCAGTGCCCAACCCACCGCCCGGTTGTATTTTTGGCGCTTTGAATCAGATTATGAGCTTATTAAAAAACATAGGATTTTGACGAAGGCTCACACCTGACTAGGAGAATGGTTGGTGCGAAGTATAAGGGGGTATTTGAGAATTAAAGGCTTATCGCCATTTCAAATAATGAATCCGCCTCGTCCAAGGATTTAGGCGAGGCGGATTGATATTTTGTACGATTGTCAAGTTACCGCGACGATCTTGCCGTTACAGAATTTACTTGGACAAAACGGCGTTGTCTAACCAGACGGTTCCAGTCGTTCCGGAATAGGTAAATTGAACCACAATCTTATAATAAGCCGCAGGTACGGTAAAACTCAGGGTCTTTTGCAGAAATGCAAATGTCCCTGTGGTACATTGGATGGTCTGTGTGGCAACCAGTATATCCGGGGTCCCGGGACCGACTTGATGATTGTTCGCATAAAACAGCACCTGCCCTGCGCAGGATTTGGCCGTTGAGATCGCGTTTCCCTTGACCCAGAATGAGAACGTGAACTTATCGCCTTTGGCGCCGTTGAGCATGATCGGTTGAAGCAGTGTTTTCATGAGGGAAGGGTTATGGAAACCGATCTGCACCGCGGCCAGGCCTTCTTCCACGTTGGAGGGAGTGGTGATCTTGCCATCGGTCAGCGAGAAGTTCTGTGCACTCCAATATTGCGGGATCTTCGATATACCGATGTAGGTGTTGAATCCGCCATTGACGATGAGGTTCTTGCCGAACGTAACCGTGTTATCCGTGCTGGTGCTGGCGGTATTCGGATTGCCTGCCGGGTCTTTTACAGCATTGGCAGGAATAGATGAAGTCACGGTTCCGAAACCGGTCATGCCGCTGACGGCGATATCGAAGGTTGTTCCATCATTGGGTGCAATTTGTGTGACGACCGCTGAAAGTGTACCGGAGACTGTGCCACCCAAAGTCACATCCGAGGCGGTGAAAGTAGAGGTATTGATCGGTTCGTTGAAAATGGTGGTGAAGTGGATCGGGCTGGTGACGGTTGGGTCGGATTGTCCGGCGGCTTGATTGACCGTCACTATTGGGATGATAACCAATTCATAGGCGCCAATATCGCAGTGTTTACCTTGCGGGCGCGTCACGCCGCGCTGGTCGAGGTTATTCACCGGCGAGGCCGCACAGACCGTATCATTGCCCTTGTCAATGGCAGGTGATCCACTGAGCAGGGCCATGGTTTGAGTGGGACCGCCGTTGTTCGCGAGCGCGGCGAGATTGGGATCCGAACCAACAATATTGCCATTGGAGCCGTTGGTCAACCCGCAGGCGTGGTTAGAATCTTCCATGAGGGTATTGGAGGCACTAAGTGACCCCAATATACGACAATCGCCATTCGTAGAGTTGGCTATGATGGTATTTTCCAGCGTCAGCTCGGAAGCACTGGTTGTAATTGCACTAATGCCGCCACCGCCGGCTGCTGCGGTATTCCCACTAAAAGTGCTGTTAATCACCGTGAGAAAACTGGTATCATTTTTGGAAATACCGCCGCCGCCACCACCACCAGATGCACTATTCCCGAAGAAGGTGCTGTTGATGATCTTGGCAGAACTGCCCGCGTTGACGTAAATTCCGCCGCCATCGCCGCTTGCGTTATTGTTCAAGAAGGTGCTATCCATCACAGTCAGAGCTCCAAAGTTATCAATGCCGCCGCCGAAGACCGAGGTCTCGCCGTTGGCAATGGTAAGTGCATTCAATGTGACGTTTACGCCATAGTTGGTGGACATCACTTGCACACTGTTATTGCCGCTGATGGTGACCGCAGAATCCAGCGAGGAGCCATCGATCTTTACATCACCGGAAAGGGCGGGAAGGGTGGATCCGAGCGTGATCGTCGCACCGGAGAGGCTAGAGTCGAAGGTGATGGTATCCGCGCCGCTGTGGACGTTGGCGGCATTGATGGCCTCGCGTAGGGTGCAATCAATCGTTCCGCACACACCGTCGTCATGATCATCGCTGGTGGTAACGATAAAGCTGGGCGAACCGCTTTGTGTGGATTCACCCGCCTCATACGCCCCGACATCGCAACTTGCACCTTGTGTGCGGAGCTTGCCGCGCTGGTCGAGGTTGTTCACCGGCGCTGCAATGCACACGCCATCATCCCCAACGTCGATCGCTGCACTGCCTGCACCGAGTGCCATCGTTTGGGTAGGACCCCCATTGCTGGCGAGTGACTGAAGATTGATTTGGACTGAGGTCTTTTGGGTGGCGCTGCCGCAGGTATTGTCGTCGGCCAGGTTGTGGCTGTCGGCAGTGAGGCTGCCAGCCCCCCCAATGTGGCAATCGCCACCTGTGCCGCTGTTGGCGATGATGGAATTCTTCAGAGTCAGTTCGCCGAAGTTGCCAATCCCGCCACCGTCCAGTGACGAGGCAGTGGTATTGCCGGAGAAGGTAGTGTTGGTCACTGTGGTGCCAACTCCACCACTTCCGTTATCAATGCCACCACCAACGCCTGCCGCGTTGTTGTTGAAAAATGTACTGTTGCTGACGTTCATGGCAACGTTGTTATTAATTGCGCCACCGCTGCCGCCACTGTTGCCAGTAAAGGTGCTGTCTGTCACTGTGAGCATGGTTCCGTGGCTATTGTCGATTCCCCCACCGGAATTACTCGCACTATTATTCGAGAAGGTGCTGTTCGTGACCGTTAGGGTACCACCGTTGTAAATACCGCCGCCGTTGCTGGCTCTGCCATTCGCGATCATGAGTGTGTTGATGGTGAGTATTTTGCCGCTATTGACACTCATCACTTCCACGCTGTTGTTGCCGCTGATGGTGATCGGGGATGCCAACGAGGAGCCATCCACGGTCAGCTCATCTGAAATGGCTGGTAACGTGGATCCAAGCGTAATGGTCGCGCCGGAGAGACCTGAGGCAAACGTGACGGTATCTGCGTCCCTGTGGGCGTTGGCGGCATTGATGGCCTCGCGCAGGGTGCAATCCTGGTTACCAATTCCGCTTCCCAATAGGTCGCAGGAGCCATCGTTCGTATCGGCATTCGTGTTAACTATAAAGCTCGGACCCAACTGTGTTGGATTGGCTTCATAGGCACCGATGTCACAAGTTGCTCCTGCAATTCCGGTGACATTCACAGGCCGCGTCACACCGCGCTGATCAAGGTTATTTACTGGTGATGCCGAACAAACGGTCGCGTCCCCGGCGTCGATCGCGGCACTGCCCGCACCGAGTGCCATCGTCTGGGTAGGGCCGCCATTGCTGGTGAGTGATTGAAGATTGATTTGGGCGGAGCTTTTGACCGTGGCATTGTCACAGGTACCGTCACTGGCGATATTGTAGGCATCCGCATTTATGGCACCAGAACTTATCAGGCAAGCTGAGGAATTGGTATCAACAATCGTGTTGTAGAGGGTTGCCGTTGCCGATGCGAAGTCGCTTGCGATGCCCAATTGGCCGGAGATGGTGCTATTTGTGATGTTTAGGGTACCGTAATTTTCGAGACTGCCGAAGCCTATATTGTTGTCGAACGTACTGTTGGTCACGGTTAGGGTGCTGCCGTTCGAGATGCCGCCACCAGAGGCCGCCAGATTGTTGGAGAAGGTACTGTTCGTCACACTCAAGTTGCCGTTATTTAGGATGCCGCCGCCTCCATAGGGGCCGGAGGCCAAATGATTGCCCGAAAAGGTGCTATTCGTTACAGTCATATTGCCACCCGATGAATTGTAGATACCAGCGCCGCCGGCATCAAACGAAATACTGCCGGTTATGGTGCTGTTGAGCAAGTTCAGGGTGCCGTTATTTTGGATACCGCCGCCTGAGAAAGTAGGTGCTGCGCTGCCATTTGAGATCGTGACATTATCCAGGGTTAGGTCGGCGCCGCTTGCGACCTCAAAAATGCGGAAATCCGGAGTGCCACCCGCCGATGAGCGCGAGATGGAAAAGCCGCCGCCTTCGATAGTAAGTTTTCCTCCAGTTGCAGTGGAGACGATTACGGGCAGGCCGTTGGTTCCGTTACTGCTCGTGTTATCCACGGTGCTGAGCGTGATGTCTGCGGTCAGAGTAATGATATCATCCGAGGCGGTAGCATTGGCCGAATTGATGGCGCTGATCAATTCCACGGCTGTCGCCACGCTGTAACTGGAAGCATAGGCCGGGATCGCCGGTGTGAATATTCCCACGGCCGCGATCAATAAGATTGCGATCAATGCCAAATGAAGATGGCGGATAAAATTATGTTTCATATTTCTCTCCTATGGTTAAAATTTTCTACGATTACAAGGTACTCCGCCGCTGCGCGGCGAGATTCTTCGGTCGCTTTGCTCCGTCACGGAAAGACAGCTTCAAGAAGTGCGTCGCCTTCGGCGTGCTTCGCGATCTCGGAATGACATCCGATGGTAAGTAGCAACATAGGTTATGCACATAAACTTGAAAGGGTGCAAAGTGCATTTCCTCACTTGTGGAAATTAAAAGCAAAACGACACCTGTTTCGAGGTGCCGTCCTTTCATTCAGCAGATTGTCCACAGCAACCCAAGCTGGTTCCATGAACCAATAATTTCCTTTTCGTTTTGACAATAAACTGCGCCGAGTGTACTCCTGAAATTAGGATATTGCAAGTCTAATTTAGCGGGATATTTCATGTTCCAACCATTTACCCGAGTATGTAACTCTCATTCCGTTCTCAGGTCTAAACAAATAGATCGTGATACTATTAGGACAAGACTGGTCATAATAAGGGCTAGAATTACCCTGGGCTGAATGGGTCTGTTTTCAGCGTCCATATACAAAGGAGAATATATCATGGCAGGTATGTTGGTTCAACACAAGGTAAAGGACTTTGCGGAGTGGAAGAAAGTTTATGATTCTGTGGCGAATTTCCGTAAGTCCAGCGGCGAGCTTTCAGATCAGATTTTCCACGATGCAAGCGATCCCAATAAGTTAATTCTTGTTTTTAAGTGGAATTCAGTGGCGAACGCTCAAAAATTCGCTCAATCTCCAGAACTGAAGGCGGCAATGGAAAAAGCCGGTGTGGATGGAGCGCCCACGATCACATTCCTCAATGAAGCCTAAGCGCAAAAGATAAAAGCAAAGCCTCTGCGCAAGCCGTCAGCACTTAAAATATTACAAGAGAAAGCCCGTGATTTTTTTACGGGCTTTTGTATTTTATGGTTTGGATTTCCGACTGAAACATGTGCTGGTGGAATTTGAGCGAAAGTCTGAAGTGAAGCGAACCATTTCTTTAAGAACGAACAAGTCCCGCCAAAATGATTCTGGCGGGACTATCCTGGTTGTTCGTCATGTTGACATGACGATCTTTCAACTTTAGGATTTACTCCATAAACTAACTGCATCGAACCAGACTGTACCGCTGGCTTTACTATAGGTGAACACGATAACAACTTTAGTATAAGCTTTTGGTGCTGTGAAATTCAACGACTTCAACTGGAATCCATAGTTGCCTGTAGCGCAATTGACGGTCTGGGTCGAGATCAGTTTCGTGCCACTATACAGCTTGACCTGCCCCGCACACACACCGCCGGCTGGAATGGAACTACCGCTGGCTTGGAACGAGAAAAGGAATTTATCCCCGGCTAAGCCGCTTAGTACAAGCGTTTGGGTCAGCGTTTTGGTGATCCCAGATGTGCCGGTGATCTTGACCGAAGCCGTACCTTCCTGATGGACTGTCGTATCCTTGCCATCGGCCGTTTTGAAATTACTTGCAGTCCAGTACTGCGGAATCTTTGATGCGCCCACGTAGGTATTGAATCCACCATTTTTGGTGCGTTCGGCTGCGTAGATTTGAAGAACTGCTCCATGCGCCAACTGTCCATCAGGATTGGTGATTGTCACCGTTTGCAATCCCAATGCGGCGCCAACTGTGGAAATGTTTAGCGTAACGTGAGTCGGGTCGGTATAGGTGACGCTGTTCACCGTTATACCGCCGGATACGGTCGCCGATATTCGCTTTCTGCAGGATTCAGATGACAGGCTTGACGGTGTATCATAAAAACCGGACCCGCTGGCTGATGTGCCCGTAACTGTGACATTGACGCTCGGCTGCCCAAGGGTGGCGGGGCTCGCCGAGGCGGGTGTTGCTGGCGGCGGCGCCAGTAATTTTTCCGCGGCAATACCCCAGTCCACACCGAAGGTTGAACCTGCCACATATTCCTGTGTGGTCCACAATGTCATGTCGTCGCATGGATCAAGACTTGTGTAACTATAGTCGCCCCAACGATTGGTCGAGGAGGGATTAAATGAACTGTCGTCATACGCGTCCGTAGTACTGCTTTGGAATGAACTGAATCCGCTCATGGTACCAAGCGCGTCGCCCGACAATCTGCCAACCACGCCTGCCTGCACGACGGTTGTACTGTTGGCGCGGTTCAATCCTATCACCACATGACCTTGACCGGATGGCATAACGGTGCCCATCCAATAGTTCTGCGGGTTGCTGGCTGCATTGTCATAGATCGTCCCCGACTGATTTAAGGTCTGGGTACTCAATGTGACATCATACCAACGGACCGCATCGCGATCAAGGCCACTGCCATTGCCAATGGAGTCGCCGCTTGAATTTACGGCGACGTTGTGCGCCGTCCATAGATGGCCGTTGCGGATCACAGCCGCGAATAAGCGGTTATCAATATCATCCATTGCCCGGGTTGGGTCGGACGAACTAACGTTGTTGGCCGATAAGACACCGCCGATTGCCCCGTTTTCTGCGCTAATGGGTATAGCTATCGGGCCGGATAGAGTAGGGCTGGCCGTGCCAGGACTATTGATCTGCCAAAGGTTCAAGGCCGATACCGGGCTTGATGTTTCTTTGACGGCTATGGCAAAACCAGTGGACAACGCGTCGTAGCTATCAACACCCTGGATCGTGGGTATACCATATACTCCGGTGGTGACGTTATAGAATGTTGTGAGGGTTGAAGTTCCGCTCAGAACGGATGACTTTTCGACTACGTACAAATTTGAATGGTAGTAACTGCCGGCAGAGCAAGGGCTATTGCCTCCAAACATGTTGGCGCCGATGTAGATCGCGTTCTGGTCGATGCCGGGTGTATCATAATCTGCAAAACAACCCTGGTCGTGTGATGAACCGGTGCCAGTAGCGGGAAGAGCATATTGAGTCCATGTCGCCGTCGACAAGTCCGGGCCCGAACTGACCGCCAACAGAATGTGGTTATCGCCATTGGGAACATCAATTTCGGTGATAAACCAGCGACCGGTAGTCCGATCGTAGCGGGCGTGTGAATCGGAAACACCTGCGGCATTGGCAGTACTGCCCCAAAAGGCGACATCGGTGGTGTTGAATACTTGGGTGTGAGGCGAGTCTTTTAGGAAGGCTCGATACCGGCCGTTGGTGGTAAACAGAAAATCGGTTGGGCCGACCACACCCATGGTATCGGGAGGCACAAATCCCCCAGTATCCATAATTTTAGGGCCAAGGATTTCATCTGCCAGTGTCTGTGGCAAACTTGTCAGGTTATTAATTTGTGGACTTGAATTATTGTTTTGGATGCCGCTAAATGTCGAGAGCGGCGTCAGCGAATGATTAAACGGTCGGCGTGGACTGGCTTGACGAGGTGCGATGATCGTTTGCACGGCCGCGCTATTGCGGCGCACAAGTTCGCTGGGTGTGACGGTTACGCCTTGAATGAATTGCGTCACTCCTGCCCGGCTAGTGTCGCCCGATGCGGTGGCAGTAGCCGCGTATGAGGGCGTGACCATCAGCGGGCTGCCAAGCAGGGAAGTCAGTAAAGCGAATAGAATCAAGAAATGTGAAATAGATTTGGAACGGGGATTCATGATCGGTTCTCCTTAAGAACTGAGTCTGATATCAGCACTAAATCGCTTGTCGATTGCCAAGCAGGAGTCCGAATTAAGGGAGTCCGACTTAATATTGATATACATGAAGTGGCTGAATTAGATGAATTATATCATAATATATCCCCTTCAAACTCAAGGCTAGCACCGCGTAGTAATGGCGAAGTGTGAATGATTTGACAGAAAGAGCGTGCCCGGCTTTATTAAACCAAAATACAGTCTTTCACCGGGATTTATTTTGGCATATCGCTCCACTTGAATTTCATTTTGTAAGCCTGTCGAATTTCTTGGGCGAACATATAACCGATGCTTTTCGGTTGAGTTCTGTCCAGCACATCGGTCGTTGGGGATTATCGTGGATGATATCCTGTTCCTGTGCATAATCTGCAACAATCAGATCCGGATAAGTGTACTTGATGACTTGATCATACCAAGGTTGAACCAGCAAATCCGTGCAAATGACTGCAACATCTGGACGCTGGCGATATGCATAATGAAAATACCATAAGGAGAAGGTCGCCTCATCTCCTGTTGTGAAGATAATCGCCTGGGGAGGTGCAGATTTCAAGAGGGTCTGGGCATATTGCTCTGCATCTTTATTAGAGGACAAGTTCATTACAGGAATCGCCCAAAGCGCACGCAGGATAAATATTGCCCCAATGCACAGCATCGTGAGGGTTTTGAAGCGCGGGAATCTTTTCGACACCTGATCGGAAATCCGCGCACTGCTCAAGCCGATCCAGATGGAAAAAGCGACCAGGGCGGGAATAAGATAGACATAAGAGTCAGGGGAATAATAAAGAATGGAAAACGCAGAATAAATAATTACCATCCATCCGGCAGCCATGAAAAGGCGGGTTGGCTTAAAAAGCAAAGCGACTGCGATAAATATGAGTAATATCCCCATAACTCCCAATTGATCGAGAAGGAATCGACTCCAGACTTGAACCCCTTTATATAAATATAAGGCATTCCAATCCAGTAAACGGGTACGATACATTTGTCCAGTCACAAGCCAAACGAACTGATTCCATGTGGTGGCGTTCCCCCAATTCACAGGCGCCTCGCTCCGTGCCCGAAACGGAATAACCAGATAAACACAGAGCCCGAGACAAAGTCCAGCCAACTTACGAAGTATTCGCAAAGATTGGTTCACAAGGTGTGTTTTTAAAATCCATCTATTTTCCGCAGCCGTAAATTTCCCCAGAGTCAGGAGATCGCCAAAAAGAAGCGGCAGCATAAAAATAGTTGTCACATGATTACCGATTCCCAGCCCGAGAAACGCACCTACCAGGAAATCAGCAATGGGAGGAGAATTCCGTCTAAGAACCAAAAACAGGATGAGCGTAACCAACAACCCATTGAGGGCGTTGACTTCAGTGATAATCGCTTGCGACCAGATCAGCGGGAAAACTCCGAACGAGAGACCCGCGATCAGAGCGGAAGAAATATTGCCATTTTCCGATAGGACAATTTGATACACAACAAAAGCGGCAAAACCCGTACAGACAAGAGAAAATAAATTGGTGCGAAAGGCGAGTGAACCAAAAGGGATTTTTAAAAACAACGAAGCCAGAATTAAGTAGGTTGGATAACCCGAGGGGTGTGGAACGCCTCCGGTCGCGGCGGCTGTAATCAGATCGCCGCCGTCCGCGCCGTCAAAGGCCCAGGTCAGGCCGGGAGCCAGCGTGTACAGATACAATCCGCCCAGGAAAAGAACAAGCAGGAGGGGGACGAACACTCTGGTTATACGGTTCATCATTTCAACCAATATGCAGTCTATTTTAAATGGAATCTTGAAATGGCTATGATCCTTCAATCTTACACTTAAATTTCGCCCCCCTTCTCAAATGGGAAGGGGGGCAGGAGGGGTGCATATTCTACAATTGAAATCTTAGGTGATCCATCCTGAATATATGCTACAGAGTGGATCACGAAACAATCTAACCTATTGATTAAACATGGCGATGTAGAGAGGATCAGGAGCGCTTGTTGGAACATCAATACAAGACTGGAGGTCTTTGGGCGCCAATACGGTCTTTACCCATTTGGTTCCATCCCAGTAGTATGCGAGGCCGTTTTTGGTGGGAGGGATCGGAAAGCAGACTTGCATTGTTGCATCCAACTTCTTGTCAGATGGGACTGGGAGACCATCTATTTTTATTAGACAACTCCCTAACCCAGACGGAAATCCATTGCCCGGATAGGCTACTGAAAATGCACCTTCATCAACCGCTGAGGCGGTATATTGAACATTCGGGGCTGCCGTTTCGAGCAAAACCATGGCACAACTGCCCACCGCGACATTTTGACCAACGATCAGCGGTACATTGGTGTTACCCGTGGTAACCGTCCCCGCTGGGCGGGACACAAGGGGTAATCCCTGATTGGGAACATTAGCTGCCGGCGCTGGATTATTAACACCTAGTTTGCTTGCCCAAGCCGTCCCTTGCATGCCAAGCGCCACGATGACGATCAGGAAAACAAGCACAGCTGCGATGCGGATAAGTTTATTCATAGCGTAGCTCCTTTCAAGAGATACAGATATACAGTTTCTTCTATTCTACAGTTCTTCCATTCTACAGGAAAAGCAATCCACGCAATCCGGAATTTGTTCGGATTAGGGATGAAACTGGATTCTAATGGTTACATCCGTGGTTAGCTTTAGATCGAAAAGCAGGTTTTCCCCTGCCTGTGTGTAACCAGTCGGACTGACAAAGTTAATCCTGGAACCCTGCGGCAAATGCACTCTGATCGTGATGGGTATGGCCACCGTTCCAGCCTGTTTTTGTACCTTCAATTGATAGATTGCATCACCGGAAACAGGATCGGTCTGGAGAATGCCCGCAGGCAGGTTGAATTGGAAATCCGTCTCCAGCCTCGCGCCCATGCGCACCAACTCCAACGTGCCAAAGCCCTGCAGTCCCTTTAGGTTATCATCCAGAATATCCACGCGCGGCGGCACATCCTGATCCAGCATGATCATATCGTTTCGCGTGACCGCATGAGGCGTGGCGCTCTTGAGTTGTGTCCCTACTGGCACGTAGATGCGAAGGTAGTTATAGTAACAGCGGTCAATGATGTACCAAAACTCCGGCATGGATGGATCAATACCAGTCGGCTTCTGGTCGCATTGGCCCGGCGATCCATTGGCCGCATTGTGATGGAACACAGCTAAATTGGAAGTAGGTGCTGAAAGATCAGTCAGGTCAACATCGTAGGATAAATTCTCATTGACAACTGCATTCGTCTTGTTATAGCCAACGTTTGTGTCCACCGCCAACAAGAAATCTCCAGAGGTTCTGGCCACCGCGCCGTCCCAGCCGCGTTCGGTCAACAACCCGGATAAAGTCGGGTCATCCAGTTTAATTAGGATATGACGCTGGTCAAGTTCTCCCAACATAGCCTTCAGCAGTTGCGTCCAGGAGAGATCATGTCCCGACAACACTCGATTCAATATAGTCGCCGCGATCGGATTCATAAACTGCTTACGATTCCAATTCGGGTCGTTGAGTTCCCCCGCCGGAGGCATCTTTTGAGCGCGCATGACCTCTTCAATAGTATCGGCAGTTACCGTTGTACCGATCTCGCTTACATATAAAGGTCCGGTCACCGATAACAACGTCTTTAGAACCTGCTGGTCAATTGCAAAAACCCCATTGACCGAAAACGAATTAGTGTATGCATAAAGATATTCAGCCCACAGAACCGTGGTTGGATAATCGGGTGACCAGTTTGAGTCCCTGAAGGTTGCAATGGGGATGTTCATGAAACTGCGCATCTGCCAGGGAGGGGGTGGATAGGCTTTACTGATGTCATCCACGCTGTACGAGTCGGCCACATTCCAACTGATGAGCTGGCCGTTCCAGACCACCACTTTGCCGACCGCCGAAATAAACCCGCCGGTCGCGCGCAATTCATCTTCGTTCTGGATCAATATCAGATACGTCTTTGGGCCTTCCTGACCGGCCCCCAATAAGTTAGGGAGAGCCAAGGCCAATGATAGCGATTCATTGAATGATGATAGATAGGGATCGAGGCGTGTCAACCAGGAGCGCGGCGTTGGGGAAAGTTTTGGGATGTCAATCCGCTGGCGAGCCTGAATGGCTTCTTGAAGGGTCGCTTGGGATTGCAGCAACGTTGGCTGGGCCTTCAACAACATGCTTGTCACCTGCTCGGCCTTTAGGTCGCTTCGGTTTTGTTGAATGCTTTGCCAGATCGGGAAGGCGGTCTGCCAGGTTTGCGAAGCAGATTGGGTCAAGTCGGAGGCCATCTCCAGTAAATCGCCGGAATATTTGAGATCGCCTCCATAGACAGGCACCCAACTCAAATTGGGTGTCAACCATAACCACGGAGTGACTTCCGTTCGGAGCGCCTCAACATCCTGATGCGTTTTATTCAACAGAGGCCCGGCTTGTTCGAGTGTTCCCAAATCCGGGGAAGTTAAGTTCAGCTTTTCCAGGTTTGTTACGTCACTTCTGACAGCTTGCATCAAACGATAGACTTGCCAGCCTTTGGCACCAATGAGAATTAGGACTATTAAGAATACAATAACGAAACCCCACAGCCAGAAGCGGCGTCCGCGATTTGATGCAGAATCTTTTGGCGGTCGCCGTTTGAGCCGACCGCTGGATGCATCACGGTCTTCCTCTTCAAACAAGACCGAAGGCGTCCCTGAAGAAATACTCAAATGCTTCTCGTGGTTGAGGAACAGATCCGCCAAATCCTGCATGCCCATACGATGCCAGTCGCTGATGGTGCTGTTGGCCGCCAGGTCCGGCTCATCCCCGATCAACCGGTAAGCCTGAACCTGTTCCGGCTTGAGTTGATCAGCCGGCTTGCCATAAACAAATAACAAAATAGCCTGGTCGATCCGCCGCCAAGCCTCCCGTAAGTTATGAGGAACCATGCGTCCAAATAATAAAGGCGCAAAGTAATTAGCCGCTAAAATACCAAAACGCCCCCAGCGGGTATCCAATCGTTTCCCAGCCTGAGGCGGAGTAGCAGGTACCATTTGTCGAAAAAGTTCCCCCACCGTGAGCACAAGCTGCTCACCTGGACTCTTTGCCGCCAGAGAGGCATCCCGCGTGATAGCTTCCTGAACCGTCAGGCTTTTAGTCCAGGGATGTGTATCGAGACGATCTGGAAAACGGAGGTTCTCAAGGATTTGTCTCAGCAAATGCAGATGCGAATTTGAATTCACGATTTATGAAAAGTCCATTCTTTCATTTGGACATCGGGATGATCACCCAATCTCCAACGGCTAAGCGACAGTTATCTTCGCAACCATTGTAGAGCCTCAGTAATACAGGATCAATGGTCAATTTTCTGGCGAGATCGTCAATCGTAATTTCCTGATCCGTGATCCTATAGGTTTTAAAAGCCGGCAACGCGGGATCCACCGTTTTCAGCCCGGGAGATATCACGATCACGCTATTTGCCCACAAGGAGGGCTTCATGGAATAATTGAGGGAACGAATCACCTCCGGCGTGGTGGTATAGGTCGTAGCCAGAATTTCGAAGGTCTCACCTCCCCCGGCCCGGTGAATAAGGAATTGGTGATCACCCACATTAATCAGGACTTCCAAAGCATGCACCTGTGGAACAAGGGTAACCGTTGGAACGAAGGTCGAAGTGGGTGCGGGACTACTGGTCGGCGGGATGAGAGTTGCAGAGGGCCGGATGGTTGCTGGAACGATATGCGAAGGTGTCGTCGTGGGATGGGGTACAACAACATGCTGCCGGAAATATTGAAATCCAAGCATGCCGAGTAAGAGGAGGCCAATAAAGAAAGCGAGCAGTCTTCCGGTTAAGCCGAAGCGTGGGGAACGATGTCCCTCACCGGCTCTGAACTCCGGCGGAAGAGGCTTATCTTTCGCCTGCTGGTAGGCAGGGCAGTTGGCATATGAAGGGCCCAGACAGTAAGCTTCCTGATGTGCCTGCAAGGGAGCATCGGGAGGCTGACAATAGTAGCATAGGTTACTGGTGGAAGGATAGGAATAGAAGACACTCGGATCGTCATCCAAGCCTAGGTGCGGGCAAGTGGATACCATGCGAGGGTTCAGTGATTTTTCCAAGGTTTTCTCTGATCTGATTTGCTAAAACTCTTCCAGCAAGAATACCTGATCGTTTTTTTGTATACTAGTCCGTGTCAACATCGTGGTCCGAGTCAATACTCGATGGTCAATTCCAGCCCACCATTCATCAGCGAACGCTGGGCGCTTTCCAATATCTTGACGATCTTGAGACCGTTTTTTCCATCGCTGCGCGGTGTACATTCGTTACGGATGCAATGGATAAAGTGCTCGCATTCGGCATGCAAGGGTTCGGTCCATTGTAGCGGGATGACCGTCTCAGCCCCGCCGCGATAAGAGGCATGGAATTCCTCCTCTGTGACCGAATACGGCGGCACTTCCACACCTTTATCATACAAAATGACCTTATCCTCGCTGATATCATCATATACCAGCATCTTTTTCCTGCCCACCACGGTCAAGCGGCGCATCTTTACGGGATCCAGCCAGCTAACCCTCAGGTTGGCGATCATATCGTTACGGAAACGCAGGTTCATATAAACCACTTCATCCAAATGAGCTGATCTATTGACATAGGACGAACCCAGTGCGCTGACCTTGATCGGATCTTCATTGAGAATATAGGTTAGGATGGATAAGTCGTGCGGCGCCAAGTCCCACATCACATTGATGTCCGGCTGTAATAAACCCAGGTTGACGCGCGTAGCATTCATATAACAGATTTCGCCCAACTCACCCGATTGCATCACTTGTCGTACCATTTCAACCGCCGGGTTGTATACGAACGTATGCCCCACCATCAAGCGCCGGTTATACTTTTCCGCCAGGCTCAAAAGTTCCGCCGCTTGCACGGAAGTGCTGGTGATGGGTTTCTCAACCATCACGTGCTTGCCAGCCAAAATTGCATCCACGGCAAGTTTATAATGGGTATTGACGGGCGTTGCGATCACGACTGCGTCCAAATGGGGGGCTTTCAAAAGTTCCTTATAATCCCGGGTAACCGTTATGTCCGGATAGAGTTTTTTTAGATCATCCAGCCGTTCCTGGCGCAAGTCGGAGGCTATCACCATGCGAACCCCTTCCAGGCTTTGAAAATTACGCGCCAGTTTGGGACCCCAATATCCCAAGCCAATGATACCCACATTAACGTTTTGGTGATTTTTTACTTCTTCCATATTATCCGGCACCCTTTCCTCGGATCATTTCGATCGGCGTTAGAAACATGATTTCAAGATCCAGCCACAGACTCATGGATTGGATGTACTTAATATCGAGCCTCACCATATCATCAAATGAGACGATGTTATGCGCCATCGTTTGCCACATGCCGGTAATCCCCGGCAGAACTGCCAGCCGCTGTTTATGCCATTCAGAGTAAACCTCATACTCGTAAGCCAGAGGCGGCCGTGGCCCAACGATGGACATATCCCCCTTCAATACATTGAAGAATTGCGGCAACTCATCCAAACTGAACTTACGCAGGTATTTGCCCAACCCGGTGATGCGCGGATCAGCCATTATTTTCAGACTGTTCTTCCCCAGCGCACGCGGCTCGGTGTTCTCTTTAATAAGTTTCTGTACATACTCTCGATGCAAATCCGGATTGTTCATAACCTGCATCGAACGGAATTTGAGCATGGAAAACGGCTTGCCGTTTTTTCCGATCCGCGTTTGGCGGTAGAAAATGGGACCGGGCGAGGAGAAGCGAATACCCAGTGCAATAATCAGCATGGGTAGTCCGAACAGCAGGATCAACCCCAGGGCAATCAGCACATCCAGGATACGCTTGATGAGCTGATAACTGTTTGGGACATTAAGATCTTCAACGTTTAGGACAATAGGATTCGAGTCAGTCATACCCAGTGTCTCCATAACCATTCTCTCTTTGCGTGAACTCAGATTGCCTCTTTATGAATCGTCTCTACCTTCCGTAATACTCTGGCCGGGTTACCTGCGACAATCGTATAAGGTGGCACATCCTTGGTCACTACGCTGCCAGCGCCTACGATCGCGCCCTCTCCAACCTTCACACCGCACAATATCGTGGCATTACTGCCGACCGAGGCTCCCCGGCCAATCAAGGTCGGGACACATTCCCAATCCTCTCCGGTCTGGACGGACCCATCCGGGTTGGTTGAGCGGGGATAGCGGTCGTTGATAAACATCACGCCATGTCCAATAAATACGTAGTCTTCGATGGTCACGCCCTCACAGATAAAGGTATGACTGGAAATCTTCACCCGCTTTCCGATCACCGCCCCACCCTGGATCTCGACGAAGGTTCCGATCTTGGTCTCATCACCGATGGAACAGCCGTACAGGTTGACGAAGCCATAGATCTTGACATCCTTTCCTAATTTAACATCCGGCGCAATCCGGCAAAACTCTGGAGTACTCATGGAAAAAACCTCCTGTTCATGGAATCAATTTGACATCAAACGATCAGAGAATAAGCCAGGCAATCGCCCCCTTCGTTTAAACGATCAATGGAGACGCGCTTTTTCCCCTTCATCTACGATCTTCACCAGCTCCGAACAAACGAAATCCACCATCTCCTCGGTCATATGTGGGAACATGGGAAGAGAAAGGATCGTTTCGGCTATTTTCTCGGTCACCGGGAAATCGCCTTTGCAATAGCCAAGTTCGCGATAGGCAGTTTGTAAATGCAGTGGGATGGGATAGTGCAAGCCGCAAGCGATGTTGCGCAGGCCGAATTCTTTCATCACCCGCTCCCGGTCGGGAACCCGCACCACGTAGAGGTGATAGATGTGCTCCCGTCCTGCGGGTACCGCTGGGGGAATGATTCTTTCGTTGCCAGTCAAACGCTCCTGATACCATTTTGCAACCTGGCGGCGGCGGCCATTCCATTCATCCAGCTTCTTAAGTTTAATATCCAGGATGGCGCACTGCAACGTATCGAGCCGGCCATTCCAACCGTCCGGTGAGACATGAACATACTTCTGGCTGGAGCCATGATCGCGCCATAGACGCATGCGCTGGGCAGCCAATTCATCCTGGGTGGCGACCGCGCCGCCCTCGCCCATGGCACCCAAGTTCTTGCCCGGGTAGAAGCTGAAGGCCCCCGCCCGCCCCGTGCTGCCAGCCTTGATCTTATTTCCATCCAGAACATAGGTTGCGCCGTGAGCTTGAGCGCAATCTTCCACCACCTTGAGGTTGTATTTCCGGGCGACTTCAAGAATCGGCTTCATATCTGCCATCAAACCGTAGAGATGGACGGGCAGGACGGCTGTGACAGTTCGCCCGGAGGTGCCATCCACCCAATGACCATCGGCACCCAGACGGCATTTTGTAAGCATGAACTCTTCCAGCGCCGCGGGGGAAAGGTGATAGGTGTCGGGTTCGATTTCGACGAAGATCGGGTGCGCGCCAATCAGGGTAATGGCTTCAACCGTGGCGATGAAGGTATGCGAAGCCGTGATGACCGCCTCACCCGCCCGCACTCCAGCAGCCATGAGGGCCAGCTTGACAGCGTCTGTACCGCTGGCACAGGTGACCACCTGTTGCACGCCACAGTACGCGGCAAAATCCTTTTCGAATGCCTCAACGTACGGACCGCCGACGAACGATGACCGGTCGAAGACATCCTTGAAGGCGGCTTCGATCTCAGGGCGTATTTCTTCATGCATGGCACGCAAATCAACGAATGGGACTTTCATTAGATTTATCCTCCATAAAGATTTATTTCTGAGATTTTAATATATGGTTTTGGAGCAAATAGTTTTCATACCAACTCATATCCCCCGCCGTTCTATGTAAATTACTCCAATTATGAATGATTAAACGTAAGCAACTAATTGCTATTAATTGCCTGTTGATACAGCTTTTCATACTGAGCAGTAATACTTATCCAATCATATTTATTTTGAACTAAATCTCTAGCTTTCTTACCCATTTCTTGAATCAGATCCCGATTATTTAATGCCCATTCCAATTTTTTTGATAAATCATTAGAATCACCTGATTTAAAATATATTGCGTGATCATACATGACAGCTGAATTTTCACCAATATCGCTACAAATTATGGGTGTTCCTATTGATGCAACTTCCAACAACATCATAGACATCGCTTCATTTATTGACGGGAACACAAATATTGTTGCTCGATTGATAAGCCCCATTAATTGGCTTTTAGAAGATACGAAAGGAACAAAATGAATTCGGTTATTCCCCTTTGCAAGTTCGCGCAACTGTGACACATATCCTGGCATCTGAGTTAAATCGCCAACGATTACTAAATGATTTCGACTCTTTAGATTTTGATAAGCCTCAACAAGCAAATGGCACCCTTTTAGAGGAAGGATACGTCCAGCAGCAAACAATATATAACCTTCACCGTTTATTCCCAACTCATCAAGAAGCCTTTGAGCAGCCTGCTCATCAATTACAGGCTCGCTATCCACACCGTTTGGAATATATTGCACCTCCTTGTGATATTTTTGTTCCCATTCCAAGCCGTGAGATTTGGAAACAGAAGTCCGCACATTCGCCCAATATGCAAACATGAATTCAGTCAACCGAAGTAAAATCTTTGCAGGAGGGGACCACTTTTCAACCGAATGCGTTTTTCCATGTGCCGTCGCGATAACTTTGAAGTGCAACCTTAAAATAGGTAGGATAAATGAAGCTTCGATATTATGAACATGTATTAAATCATAGTTGCCAATAAAGACAGCGTGTACTGCAGCGAGAAAATCCACAGATGTCATATGAGAGTATTTACCTCGCAAGCAGGGAACGCGAATCAAGCGAACACCAGGATATATCGATCCAGCAGATATCTCGTGGCTACTACAATATACCGTGATCTCGTGATGGGATGCTAATCGTTGTACAATAGCTTCAACTACTCGATCCGCTCCATATTGAGCAGGCAATCCTTTAATTCCAATGAATGCTATTTTCATTTATTTCAATATCTCGATTGTTGAATTGATAATTATCGGATGGGTTTTTGAGCCACAAGCATAATTGATGAGGCAGAACCTTTTCCTCGCGTTGACCAATTAAATATAGAACTTAATAAATATGCAAAAGCAATCCATGCCCATATAATCAAATGAATCGGCAATAGAAATTTTCGCCAACCAATAGGCTTATGTATGGGCAAGCCTAATCCACCAGCATATTCCAGCTTTATGTTAATAAAGCCCGCATTTGCGAAAAGTTCTACTAGGCTTTCAGGAGTGAATTGAATATGTGTTGATTTCCAATCTTCCATAAGTAACGAAGCGATACCTTGTAATCCTTGAAAATTTGGGACCTCGGCAAAAACTTTACCCCCCTCTTTCAAGCAGGAAAAAATCAATTGGACAAATTCAACCCCGGCAAAATGTTCTACTACACCAAATGAAACAATCAAATCAAAAGAAGATTTATTTTTGAGAGCGAAATCAAAGAAATCTTCACAAATAACCTCTCCATGTAATCCATAATAACTTAATATATCAGCGGCCAACACGCATCCATTCGGATCATAATCGACACCAACGACAGAATAATCAAAATCCCTCACATAAATCGGTAACCATCGAGAACCAGCACAACCAACCTCCAAGAGCTTGAGGCCTTTTTCAGCCGGAAAATTTGATTTTTGAAATCTGTACCAATCTCTGAACCACGGCAATCCCTTAGCATAATTTCGATTTTTTTTTCCGCGCCACATTGAACTCCAATATTGAGGCGTTGTTAGCTCTTGATGCTTGACCTTGACATTCGACGATTGGTTTCTCATAATAGATTATCTAATGTGCATTCGCCAAAGGTAATAAGTACTCGATTTCTTGCCCCACTACCCTATTGATACTTAGCTTCCCCACATCCATTTGGGCTCTAGAACCTAGTTTCTTTCGCAATTCCTTATTTTGAAGAAGCTTGAGAATACCTTTCTCTAACGCACCAATATCGTTGGGCGGTACGAGCAAACCATTTAATTGATTCTGGATGACATCATTGTTACCGAGAACATCTGTTGCTATACAGGCGCAACCGCATGCCATGGCTTCAATCAGCGAGCGGGGATGTCCTTCCACGGTTATTGTGGGAAGCACAAAGATCGCCGCAGATTGCATTAGTTCCAATAGCTGCTTATTGGGTATTGCGCCCTTGAAAACTATATCCTCTATACATAGACTTGCAGCCAGTGCAATTAGGTTCTTCTCCTGCTCCCCTGAGCCACAAATCATCAGTTGGAGGTCTGGAAATAGTTTTTTAATTCTGGCAAAAGACTTGATTAATATGTCAACACCTTTTATTGTTACTAATCTACCGGCGTATAGTATTAGGTTATCACTTCTTTGAATACTGTTTAAGCCTGGGAGAACCGATCTCATGTCTACCCAGTTAGGTATTACTCCAGTTTTCTTGTGGAATCTTCTTGTCACTATCATCTCTAGGCGTTTCGTCGTAACAAGCACAAGATTCGCCGATATTATAGCAAGATACTCCATCGGATATGCAAAAAATCTCCGAACAATATTCCTCTCATCCTTCATTACTTTGTCACCATATTCCCACTCATATGTGACAATAAGTGGGCGCTTGGAAATGAGCTTGATTAGGGGCAAAGTAGGGATATTACTTCCAAATACTTTAATGACGCCTTTCATATTGTTCGCTTGTACTACTAACCAAAGATAATATACAAAATGCCATAAAACGAATATCTTCTTCTTCATATTTAAACTACGGTGTTGAATACCTAACTGAACTGAATAATTCTTGGAATCACTGCTAAAGACTACAACCTTAAAATGTTTACCATACTCAAAGAACAATGTTTCAAATCGTTCTAAATATCCACATATTTCTGCTCCGTCTAGTGAATAATGGGTCGATAGAATAATTGTAAGGTGAGGTTTTTCCATTACAGAATCCTCATTATACAGAATTGAGTTCATTCAGACTTCTGGATAACTTTTTTGCCGCTATTTTCCAAGTCCATTTTCGGGCCTCCACTTGAGCCATCTCTCCCATGCTTCGCAAGTCTTCATAATGTTGACAGGCCTTAATTATCGCTTCCTCAAGAGCCTCGACCGAACCGTCTTCAGCCCAAAAGACAAAATTGCTATTTTGAATTACATCTGTATGACAAGGGATTCTGGTAGCCAAAATCGGCATACCTGACGCCATATATTCAAATAGCTTTATTGGACTTGATACCCTGAAACGAGGCCAATCAGGAAATGGTAAAACACCTATATGGTTTTCCGCCAGTAATGAGGGAATTTCGTCATGAGGAATTTGAGAAAGCAATTTTACACAATTTGCTTGGCGTTTATCGAGAAAAACCTCTAGCTCATCCCTCTGTGGCCCGTCCCCAACAATAGAGAATTCAACTTGTACTCCTCTTTTTCTGATGTTAATAATCGCTTCACAGAAATTAAGCAGATTGCGTTCTTCATAAATTGCGCCGATATAAACAAACCTTAATGTCGACTCCACATTGGGCCATCTTCTTTTTTCTACAGCGGACCTAAATAAATCCAAATCCACTCCGGAAGACCAAGTTCCTAAAAATTTTTTGGGGGGAACATAAATATACTGGGCCATTCGCTCAGTAATGGTAGTAATGCCGTCGGCTATGAAAAATCCTAATCGCATGTTGATATTGTCGTACAACATTCTTATAAGGTTTCGAAGCTTCGTAGTTTCCATTGGTACAGTTCTGATATCAAAAAGCAACTTGGGATACCGCCGAAACAAAACATTTCTGCTAATAGCAAGGAATAATACACTCATCGGATCATGGAAACAAACGATTTGTTGATTATTGGCATTCCAGATGAGGTATCGATTGATTCTTAAAATGTAAGCGATATAATCAATGAAGTACCGATTACCACGATAAACGATTTTCCTTTCAAAAACTGTGTTTTGAAGTGCCGCTGGAAAACCACATGCAGCAAGAGTTACTTGCCAGCCTAAATCTGTAAGTTTTTCAGCTGTTTCGAGCCACGTAGAAGAATCTAGTAATTTATCAAATGATCCAGGGAAAACCCAAGTAACTCTATTCAAAGGTCACCCTACTATAACCGTGATTTACCTTTTCCAGTAAGTGTGCCGGAACTTCTTTGTTTTCATTGTCTTTTACCATTCTGAATGATTGTCCGAGACTAAACCAGAAAATTAACATCGTTATGGGGGTTGTCCAAATATCCATATAAAACATCCAAAGTGGAATCGTAAAAATAAATATAATTAACCCCATGTTAAGCGCCTCTTGATTTTTATTACTCCTAGTAAATAACAGACCCAATGCTATTTTTATGAAAAGGATGAACACAATGCTAATTCCAATCAATCCGAAGTCACCGATGAGTCCCGTAAGGCTATTTGCGCCAAAAACACCAAAATCGCCCATCAATAAACTTATGCCAGATATTCCTAACGAATTGCTTGTTTCCAACGCCCCAATCCCCTGGCCCAACCAAAGAGTCAATGGGCTTTGAGTGATCTGTTTCCAGACATAATCAAATTGAGCTAATCGGCCGATATAAATTACACCGCCCGGGCGATCGGCTGACCAAGAAAGATAACTGATCAAATTATCGAGTCTCAGATATACTAAGAACCCTCCTTGTGGGTTGAAGATCACGTCATACAATTGAATAAAGCCAAGGATACTAATTGCCAAAATAAAGCTCAGCAAAATACCTGAAAAAAACTTATTTCTTTTGAAAGAATATAACAGGATTGCAGGAATTCCCGTCAAAGCTATTATAAAGAAAAATATCTTTGTTTCTCCCAAAACACTGGATAAGATGCTCATCCCTACTAAAATTAATGTACTCTTCGAAAAGCCTTTAATGATCCAATTTCCAAAAGCTATCGCCAACGCAAGGCAGATAAAGCTTGCCATGCGACTGGTTCCGTATGGCCCCCAAAATCCAGCCAAATTATCACCAGGAATTTCTCCTCCCAGGAATTGAGCAAGTTGAATCAATAGATTTAAGCCGACTAGAAATACGACGATGGAATGAATGCATTGGTCAAACTCAAGAAGCCTTTTGGGCCGCGTAAAAGCATATAGGCCAAGTAAAGGATAGCGGAGCCAGGTATAAAATCCCCAAACTGTTGCCCAAAACGACTGGCCAGCGGTCAAAGCTTGTACTGAAGAGAAAAAGAGCAAGCCAGCTAACATTAGCCATTCAAATGGAAAGGTCTCTATACGCAAAGATCTAAAAATCCCAATTATGATAAGGATCAAAATCGCGGCCTGCGAAACCCATCGGAATTGTTCGGGTAGCCCCAATTTCCAATTCAGCAGAGGATAGGCAATGTCCGATACAAAGGCAACGAATAAAAGTGTATTCTCTATTTTCATAGTGAATTACTACGTCCCAAAACAGCCGCTTGGATTACCAATTTCTATAGAAATCTCAAAGTAGATTAACAGCATATAAGCTAACATAGTTATTTCAATGACGAAAGTACATTCTCAAATTTCTTGACCATAACTTCTTGTGAAAGATTTTCTTTGCTATACTTTTCTGCTTTTTCTCCAATGGATTCTCGCAATTCGCTATCTTCAATTAATTGCCTAACGTCGTTTGCGAAAACAGCAAACGTTTTAGAACACCTACCCAACCCTTCTTTATTAATTAGATTGTCAGGATCAAAGGATAGAGATATGACAGGTACCCTACGCATCCATGCCTGAATAAAAACATTAGGGAAACCCTCCATGTAGCTAGTACTTGCGAAGATGATCGACGAAGAGATAAGCTGATTAACTTCAGCTATACTTTTTGATTCAATATAACTAAAATTGGGGGGTGTCTTTTTTAACATTCTTCGAAATGAACCTTCATACCGTCCAGCACTCGGTCTCTTGCCCACCATCACAAAACTTGCACCAGTGTCAAACAGGGTTTGGGCAAGCTTAATAAAATACTCTGGCCTTTTAATTCTTTTAATATTACCAACCCAAATGACTGTATTAGAATGAGTAATATTTTCAGTCGGTATAGGTTGTCCGTTATATATTACTTCTATAGGCTGACTGAAATGCTTCCTCAATATTACTTTTTGATCAAAGGTTTGGCAAACAATCTGCTCAACTTTAGATATTGCTTTAAAATTCAGATAATGGTTGATTATCAATTTCGGCCGGTATATTAACCAAATAGGCAAAAAAGGCATGCAGTCTGTCAGACTAGAAACTGAAAACACTAGCGGAACATCAATTTTATTGCAAATACGGCTGATAGTTGTTACATATGCAAACTCTCTTAACAAAACAACATCGTAGGAGCGCGATAATTCCGTATACAAAATGTCATTAAATTGATTGGGTTCTGTTAATCGGCCGGGCAATCTTAGAATTGATACCCCTTCTTCAATTGATTGTCTGGCTATTGAACTTTCCAAGGCTATGAATGTTACCTTATATCCTAACCTAGCTAATCCAGTTGAAATTAGCCAAAGTTGATATTCTGCGCCTCCGAACGCGTCATTAGGATGATGTCCTATGATTACAGCAATTTTCACTGTTCCTCTTTATGAATTACTTCCACATACACATCACGGTTGCACCAGAACCGACTACGATCCGATAAGCTGGATGAATCTTTTTTTCTTATTTCGAGCAGCGATCATCACATCTATATTAACTTCTAAGTCAGATTCTTGCGGCATAGAACTCTATAAAATCACCACTGGGAATCTGTAGATGCGTGGTGATTTTGTGAAATAGCACCCTAAGATAGTACCCATAATCGTTGTTCGTTCTATCCTTAGATTTCTGAATTCTGTGTTGACCAAACTTAATGACGTGGAATCCACTTAACTCAATATAGTTTTTCAGAGTTTTTGGCGAAAAGAAATATAAGTGATCACCATACCACTTACTTGTGTTTTCTCTTCTGGCTAGATGATAGAGTGGGTCTTGAATTCTCTGTAATTGGTAAGGAACTTCTATCACAAGTATGCCATTACTGTTTACCAAATTTCCCAAAATGGAAAATAACCTGGAGGGAGAAAGCAGATGTTCCAAAACATGATGCATATGGATAACATCAAATTTACCAAGCTCCCTATAACATTCGAATATATCCATATTGATTAAATTGATTCCATATAATTCCTTAGCCCTTTTGGACTGCTCTTGTGACAACTCAATTCCAGTAACATCAAAATCAAGTTGTTCGGCCATATGAGCGAAGGTGCCTAACCCTGCTCCGATGTCCAGTAATCGGTGTCCTCGAGCATACCTTATGATCTCGTTTAACTTCATGGGATAGATTTCCTCTTGACGTGTTAACTCCACTTCTAAACGATTTTTTTTGGTATCATAACTTTTGTAGATCTGGATATTTTCTTCATAAGTTGGCTGAGGAAAAACAGAAATCAAATGACAGTTAATACACTCAAAAATTCCGTATTTATTTCCCGGTATTTGAAATCGTTCTTTTATGTCCGTTCGATTTCTATATGCGCTGCAATTGCAAAAATCGCATTGATACTGACTTGATTTGTTTTTAATCACACTTCACCTAATCACAACACTTTTCTCACGAGGATTTTACGACGATTCCTGCCATCCATTATCTGAAGAGCAAAATTCCGAGAATAATCATAGGCTAAGGGATCGGAAAATGCAAAACAGGTCTTCTAGCTCATCAATGTTTTGATCCATCATGAATTAAAATAAGATTTGATAAGCTTGATCCGATCGAAACCAAAAAGACTGAGTAGGTCCATAGCTAAGTTCGGGTCCATCCAATAAACGAGGCCAAAATAGAGTATTCCACCAATAACGGCTCCCACAAGAAATTGTAGAAAGAAGAATTGGAAGAGGCTGGAGCCCAGTTTAGCAATGAAAGCTGCAAGCAACGCTGCTACAAGGAGAGGCATTGTCTGCTTGATAAGAGCCACAAGATCAAGCATGTGTTTTCTTGCCATAATTACTATTAAGGTTAAACATAGAAATGCCCACTGAATTGTTTGTACTATGGCGAGGCCGACGTATCCGCTCCCCATTCGACTGATAACATATGCTAATAGGAAATATACCATAGAAGCGATTGAGGCGATAACCGGCGTGGTAACTGTATTACCAATTACATAAAAAGATCTGCCGAGTATATTACCCATCATTTGAAAAACAATTACCAACAGAGCATAGGGAATAATTCTCGAAACAGCTTGTGCATCAGCGGCAGTAAACGCGCCTCTAAGAAATAAGACACTTACAAACGGCGTGCCAAGAGCACTAAGCAACGACAACGCCGGAAATCCAATAGCAAACGTAATAATCAGGCCATAGCAACTTGTCCTTTTCAAGCCTTCGCCACCATTTTTTGTATATTCTTCTGCCATCACCGGGAATATTCCTGTGGCAATCCCTGTACCAATGATCGAGCTAATTATTAAGGATATTTTTGATGCATATCCCAAATAAGATATATTTCCATTGGGGAGATTAGAAGCAAAATAGCGCTCAAACACAGGTGTAATTCGTGTAAAAATCCCAAATAGGATTAATGGGATTGCCAAACGTCCCATTTCTCTTATTTGAGGGCTATTTATCGGGAAATACCTTTTCCAGCTATGCTGAACTACTGGGACAATAACAATCACTGCCTGAGTTAGCATTGAAAACAGATTTCCCCAAGCAAGCACAAAAGGTCCATACCATTTATATCCAATCCATACAACAGCGAGATTTACCAGTGAACCGAACCCGGATGCTAAGGCCGGCCAAAAAAACCTGCCACGGGCATTCTGAATTCCAGTTGACAAATCTGCCAGACCCATGAGAGGAAAGGAAACCATCATGATTTGCATCATGATGGTGGTGGTCTGAGACTTAGATTCCACAAACCCTGGAGCAACAGTACGGATCAAGTTATTGGCAAATATTATTCCTAGGATTGTGAGTATTGATAGGAATATTCCTACAACCCAAAACACGGTCCCAGCAAGCGCCCATGCCTCATCCTCCTTCTCCGTTGCTAGATAACGGACAAAGATTGGTATAAATACAAAGGAAAAACCGCTCAGAAGGATTGCTTGCAAATAAGTGGGAATAGTCAATGCAGTCAGGTAAGCGTCCATTGCTATTCCAGCGCCGAATATATTGGCTACTACAATCTGGCTGGCAAGGCCAGTGAATAAGCACAATATATTGGCTATCATTACCTTGGCTGCAGAATTGGTTATTTTACTTTGAGCAGTTTGATTCAGCGTTTGTGTCACGACAATACCTGTTGACTATTAGATGCCCCTATCCACTCTTGGATAAAACTAATAACCTCTTAGCCTACCCTTTGCTATCAGCCTTTTTTGATAATTAAATCCAGATTCTTTTGAAAAAACCCCCTATGTACTGTAGGCGTAATTCTGGCCAAAAAAGATTCATAACGACTTTCAGTAGTTAATTTCCACTGAATTCTTCTTAAAATGTTTTGATTACGCATAAAGATGGGCAGACTGTTAACAACATCAAGTTTCTCGACCCTGTCCATAGCAAGCTCAAATTCATGAAAACTTACACCACGCCCCCGTCTAAGGAAATCTTGCATAGCTTCCATACTTATTTCGCGATATTGTTCACAAAAATGCTGTCTAGGGCTAAATTGAGAATACTTAAACGCCAATTCATCTGGTAGCCAATGATAAAAAGGTAGTAGGGAAGTATGCCCATCATAAAACCACAGACGGTTGGGCGTCTCTATTACACACCACAAATCGCCTTTGGAAAGCATATTCCATGTGTTATGCATAGCAATCATTCGCTCATCATGGGTCATATGTTCAAGAGCGGCGAAAAAGATAATAAAATCAAAATGTTGACCAGAAAATACTTTATAAACTTCTGTAGCATTCATATTAAAGAAATCGGCATTAAGACCATAGATTTGGCATCTTTCTCTTGCCACAGCAAGGCTTGGTTCGTGAATATCAATAGCGGTAACTGTTGCACCTTGTTCAGCCAATGTTATTGTTGAACAACCCGTGCCACACCCTATTTCTAAAACACTCGCCCCCTTTAGTGATCTGGCACTAATTAGCCAGGGTATGACAGTATTGCGAAAAATATCCACCCGTCTGAAAAGATGGTCTTGTAGATCATTTTCACCTACATCAGATGATAAGTAGACTTGATCTGCAGAATAGTAGTTTTGTCTGAGAGATGCCTCAATCATATCCGAGTCCCGTTTGGTTATCTTTCGGAAATTCTCGGAAATGAATTTGGGCACTCTGGGAGTTGCTAATATTCTAGCAGCATCCTTTATTCTTCTTGTTAGCATTTTGAAATCGCTGCCTTTCCCTTTTGCCTAAATGAGTCCCAAATTTTGTGAATTTCGGAGGATCTTAATATCCATAACCCTGCGTCGTAAACCAACTAACCAGACACTCCCCCAAACACAAATTGAATCATCACATTTGAAGTAAACTGCGCCACACCCCAAAAAATATCTTTATTGCACCGAATAAAGCGAATAATAAATCACAGCTTTCATTCAGGTTGCACACGCCAGCAATGCTGTGTACGTCTTTGATAAGTATTTCACGGATGCTACTATTGATAGAACCAGCTACAAGCAGGCTTGATGATTTTCAGTTAATTCAACCAAGCTTATTTGTTCTTTATCTTCAAAGTCGGCGGAGTCTGGTCCACCTCGGCTTGCGCCAGTTTCTCCGGCGCTTGCTTGCTATTCGCTGTTTCTTTCGTTCTCTTATGTTTTGTTCCATCCTTCCCCTCATAGTAATGGGAATACTTCGAATAGTAGCGGTTGTAATAGTAGCCGTATTTGCGGGAGCTTGGGTTAACTTCGTTCAACACCACGCCCAGTACGTGCGCACCCACCGCCCGCAACTGTTCCAGTGATTGCTGCAAAGCGCTTATCTTGGTGACGCCCGGTTTAACCACCATAATCACACCATCCATGGCCGGTGCGAGGGCGGAGGCGTCCGTTACACTTAAAAGAGGCGGGGTGTCAACCAGAACCAGATCATACTCTTTGTTTAATAAGTCCAAAATGTGTGTCATTTTTATTGAGCTTAGGAGTTCCGCCGGGTTGGGCGGCAAGGGGCCGGTGGTGATCAGCCCCAGGTTGGCAACACTATTGAATTGCGTCACACTCTCAAAGCCGTTCAACGAATCTACGAACAGATTGGTTAAGCCAAAACGATTGAACAGTCCGAACTTGTGATGGATATATGGGCGGCGCAGGTCAGCGTCGAGCAATATCACTTTTTTCTCCCCTTGGGCCAGGACCACCGCCAGGTTGGCCGAGATCGTTGTCTTTCCATCCTGCGGGGTCGGGCTGGTGATCATAATGCGGCGCAAGGGGGTATCCACGCTGGCAAAGGTGATATTGGTCCTGAGTGAACGGAAGGCCTCGGCGGTCGGTGAACGCGGCTCGGCCAGCACGATCGGCTTCTCGTGAATTTGCTCGTGCCAGGCGATCATTCCCAGGATCGGCAGGTTGAACTTGCGGCGGATCTCTTCCGGATTCTTGACGGTATCGTCAAGCGTGTCAATCGCAAAGACTGCCCCCGCTGCCAACAGCATACCCGCCACTACAGCCAGCAGAGTATTGCGGCTTGTCTTGGGACTGACCGGGACGGTGGAGACCGCGGCCGGTTGCGAGACAACCACGCTGGTGCTGGTCTGTTCTTCGGCCAGGCGCACCTGTTCATAGTTGGTTACCAGGGAGGCATAGATACTCCGATATTGGGTCAGGCGAGCCTGGAGTTGCAGCAAAGTAGCCGGATCGGATGAGGCGGTAATGGTGTTGTTGGTGGCCGTGATCTGCTGATCCATATCGGTGATCTGTTTTTGCAAGCCATCCAGGCTGGCCGCGTAACGGTCGGATTGAAGCTGGAGGATGCGACCGGTAAAAACCGAGGCCATGGCGTTGGCGATTTTGGCGGCTTGCGCGGGATTGGGATCGCTTGCATTAACCACCAGCAGTTGCGTATTGGGTACGATATCCACCGTAATGGATCCCTTGAGAGCTCCGGTCGTGGTGTGAAGATTGAGTTGGGTAATCACACCCTGTAACACCGGGTCGTCCACCAGCATTTGTGCGTATGTACTGGTCATGTTTTGGGAACTGACCATGCCGCCATAGTTGACATTGCTAACCGCCGGCGGGTCGCTGACCAGCAAGCGCGTCGAGGACTGGTAGATCGGCGTGGTGCGGATGGAGACCAGGTAGGCTGCCGCCCCGGCAACCACTCCAGCCAGGATGATCAGCCAAATCCACGACCAGAACAGATAGAAATATTCCTTGATATCAACCGTAGTATCAGGTGTTTCAGTTTCCTTGAATCCGTTCATACCGAGCCGTCCTTCCACAACATCACCGCTTTTTGATATTAATTCTATCAGAATCTGATGTTGAAAATAATTGCTGTTTCGTTTTGCACGCCACCAGCCAGACCCCGCAGATCATCACGATGAACCCGGCTACGCCAGCCCCTGTCGGGTGAGCGTACTGTAAGGCGGCGCATCAAACGCGTCGCTTTTCAGGATCATATCGGCGACATCACCGCGCATATTTAGGGGTTGTATTTCAGTGACAGCACTGCTCGTACACCAATCTGTTTCAATCCACACTTCTGTTAACTGACCATGTTCGTTCGTTTCAGGCCAATCTTTTATCATTTCCTTCAACTCTTTTACGGTTAGACCATTGGGAAATTTAGATGATTTCATAAGCGCCACCTAACATTGATGCAGATTTAATTTCACTTTTAGGAAAACGCAAGCTGAGTGCTGTAATTGAGAATCGTGTTCCAAGCATCCGCCCTTCCGACATTGCTTTATACAAAGTCAGAGTTCAAGGGAAATTGCACACTTGCCGTTGTCCGGCTTCCCGGCCATCTCTCAGCAGTGATTTTTCTCCATCATCTATTCAGCAGGCAGTTCCGACAACAACTGCGGTTCGCCGCAGCCTCTGCCCTTTATTCGGTTCACTACACCTTTTTACCTTGTTCGTCATCCCAGGCTTTGTGACTCTCCACTTTATTGATGTACTTCAGTTCACCGTGTTGAATGATCAAATGCACCTCCCCATAATCATCCAGGGAAGCAAGCACCTCATTGATCTGGTCAATTTGCTCAGCCGTTAACTTCCTGAGCTTGGGGCGTATCTGGCGCGAAGAAACATTAGAGGAGTTCATCCTTTTCCTCCTTGCAAACAGAAAGCATCCGTGAGGCATCAAAAAATACAAACAATAGGAACCTGCATTCATCTCGCTAAAATAAAAGGAGCCGCGACACATATAAACGTGTCGCGGCTCCCGGGAATCTTTCGCCCTTGCCAGAGCCTAACGTCGAACAATTATGAAATTATGATCACGCTTCAAGAGTCGGCTATAATTTAACTAGGAGTCGCTCCTTTTACAAGCTGGCCATGCTTTATAACTTTCAACCTTATTGATGTAACGTAATTCACCGTGTTGTACGATCAGATGGACTTCGCCATACTCACCCACCTCAGTCAGATATTCTTCAATCACTTTCAGCTGTTCCTCTGAAAGCCTTTTTAGGCGAAGTTTTGGAGACGATTGATCCTCTTCCAGCTTATGATACGTACCCATTCTTGCAACTCCTATGTACCATGCTATATTCTATTCAAATCGTTTCTGATTTTCAATAGTTGTGTGTCTTATTTGTATAGACATTTGTACTGAATTGATTCAGGGGTCTTGCAAAGGTAAGATTTATTTGATACTCTTATTTAAACTGCCAGAGAAGGGCTTACATGTCCGATAAAATACTTCTATCAATTCTTGATGACCATCAGGGGATTATTGATGGTTATCTATATCGCTTAAATGGCAATCCTCAAATAGAGGTGGTCGCCATGATGACTTACGGAGAGGAGCTTGAGCCAACACTGGCCAGGCATCCCACAGATGTTTTGTTGCTGGATATCAATGTACCCACCTCTCCAGATAACCACAACCCTTATCCCATTCTATTTACACTCCCGAAACTACTTGACCAATATCCCGACCTCGCTGTTTTAGTAATCTCCGTGCACAACGAGCGCGGTTTGATTCGTTCCGTGATGGAGGCTGGCGCCAGCGGCTACATACTCAAGGACGATCAAGCCATGATCCGCGACCTGGGTAATGTGATCCAGTCCGTCGCCGACGGCGGAATCGTACTCAGCCAGCCGGCTCACCAACTTCTGCTCAAACACGATCCTGATTTAAACAATAACCAGCTTACCGAACGACAGTTGGAAGTCCTTTCACTGTGTGCGGCCTATCCTGACTGGACGACCGCAGAATTATCAGAAAAAATGTCGGTGACGAATTCCACGACTCGTAACCTGCTTTCAGGCGCGTATCTGCGATTAGATGTGCATACACGGCTGGCGGCCGTTAGCAAAGCACGGGAAATTGGGATCATCACTCCGCTCTCACCCAATACCCAGCCGCGGTACTAGACAATCCAGTCTATCCCGCTCCTGCCGCCTCCAAAAGTTTCCAAACCGGAACAACCACCCCTTCCAATAGAATCTCGAGTTTATCAGGGCATACAAGATCCATGCCTGCCAGTAGGGTACGCGCCTTTTGATGCCTGCGCAGTATTCACACCAACCGCCTCGCAGACCAGAAACGGCAGATGCCAGTCACGCGGCTGTTTGCACGCGGTGGTAGTGTCTAAAAGGATGGGCTAAACAATTTTTCAACACACTTGTACCTGCACCAAGTGCAGGCAGAGATCACAAGCGCTTTGCGTGCTTCGCGAAGTTCACGGAGAAAAAACAAAAGAAAAAGATACTCTGTGTTCTCCGTGTGCTCCGTGGTGAATGTCTTATAAGCCCACAAAATTAGACACTTCGGCCCGCGGTTTAGACGCGGCGTGGTCAAGCAGGGTTTTGGCTTCCGGCCAGGCTTTGAGAACCGGCAGGTTTGCAATATAATCCACTGTAGATTCATAGATGTCCATATGGTCTCCTCAGAGAGGCTGGCCGGATGATCCGGCCAGCCCATATAGATGTTTATGATGCTCTTGCGAGATTTAGCATGGTATCCAGCCCAAGCCTTCGGTCATGGATACCAACTGGGCGGGGCTAATCCTGGTGAACGCCTTCAATGCCCACAGGTAGGATCCCTGGCTTTCCGAAGAAGCAGAAAGCAATTCATGGAATTTATTCATGGTTAACATTTTAGATTCTCCTATTTCGTTTACTGAAAATTACACGACAAACAACTGGCCTTCAAGTTCGTCAAAATTAACCCTTGAATACCACCTCCTTTTATTGACTCACCTTAGCAAAACGTCCCGAAGGTTACTGTGATTCGAGCCTAATTTTTGTACAAACCTTCGGGACGGTGCGTAACATCAGTTATTGAATTGGAAAACGCAATGAACAGACCCACAATGCAGATCAAGAAGATTGTTGAGTACATTCTCCCCTGGCTCGTTCTGGTGGTTTTGTTGTTCTTTACCTACATTAGTTTCTTCCAACGCTCTTTCGGCTTTGACTGGCTTCCGGATGGAAGTATTGACCGAGTCTTTGTCGGGCAATCCAACGTGCCAACCCTGATGGTGGGTGATCGCTTGGTACAGGTCGGCTCGCTCAGTTGGGATGCGTTCGACTCGGACCTGCGTAAAACATTTTTTGAGGGCGTTAAACCGGGAGAAATTACACCGGTCACCGTGGAGCGCAATGGACAACTTATTACCATTCCATGGAAATTGCCTGGCTTCAACCCCGGCGAATTCCGCAATGAACTATTTAGTGAATGGCCTCTTGCTTACTTTTTCTGGATAGCCGGTCTGTTTACCCTCGTGTTTCTCCATCCGAAAGATGAACGCTGGTGGCTCTTCCTGGCATTCAATTTTCTGACCGCAATTTGGCTGGGGGTTGGGTCCGGTCTCTCGAATTATCATTTGTGGTACGGCGCGCTCATCCTGCGTATGGCGATCTGGCTCAGTCTTCCCATATACCTGCACTTCCACTGGGTCTTCCCTCGATCCCTGGGGAAACTCCCACCGCTTCTGGTGGGTAGCGTTTATGCTGCCACGGTTGGCTTGATGATTGCCCAGTGGCTCCAGATCTTCTCCCAGAGTCTGTATTTCCTGGCTTTCCTGCTTGCACTCTCAGGGAGCCTGATCCTGCTGATCTTTCACTACCTTCGCCAAACCTATGTGCGCCGCGAAGTGCGCCTCATGGCTATCCTGATTTTTTTCGCTTTCCTGCCTCCCATTGTTTTTGGAATAGCCTCTGCTTTGAATATTAACGTTGCCCTTATTGGCATCATGGCCCTGATAAGTTTTGCAACGATTCCATTTGCGTATCTCTACATTGCCTATCGCCACCAGTTGGGCGGGCTCGAGATGCGCGTTAACCGCATCGTCTCCGCCTATCTATTCATTCTCATACTTGGATTAATTGGGAATCCCATATTCATGATTATTGGTCGCTGGCTTCCTTCACCAGATGACACTCTAATCGTCGCAAGCTTCGCAGCCGTGACCGCAACCATTCTTTCGATCTGGGGCTTTCCTCCCTTTCAGAATTTTGTGGAGCAACACTTGCTGGGCATTCTCATACCGCCAGAAAGAATGCAACAGGCTTACTCCACAGGCGTCACGGCGAGCATCTCCATCAATGCACTGATTGACCTGCTCAAAGAGATTATGCTGCCCAGTTTGATGGTGCGGCAATTTCTTTTTGTATACTTCGCCAATGGTTTGCCAAAGGTCCTGCTCGCCATTGGCGTGGATGCAAAGCAAGTTATGAAAGAGTATGAACATTCCAATCTCTCAGCTTTGAAGGATGTGCCCTCCGACAGTTACTTGAAAATCAGACCTTATCCCTGGGTAAGGCTCATGCTGCCACTTAAGGTTGGAAAGGATGTCCTGGGCTTATGGTTGTTTGGCAGGCGCGACCCAGACGACTTCTACTCACAAAAAGAAATTCCCATCCTGACATCGCTGGCAAGCCAAACAGCAATCGCGCTCAGCAACATCCTGCAGACTGAGCGCCTTCATACCGCTTATCAAGATGGCATCCAACGTTCGGAAATTGAGCGCCAGAAGATTTCCCTTGAATTACACGATGATATCCTGAACAAAATGGCGGCTCTTATGATGAAATTGGACGATCAAAGTATCACGCCCGAATTTCAAAAATCATATAATGAACTGACCACGCAGGTGCGGCAGATAATCGGGGAATTACGGCCGGTGATGCTGAGTTACGGACTTCAGCCTGCTATCGAGGGCCTTGTGGATGCGCTCATTGATCAAATAGACGGAAGAGTACGTGTTGTCATTGATCTAAATTCAGACGGTTCGAGATATTCCCAGGATGTGGAGCAACATCTCTTCCGTATTGTTCAGGAGGCCTGCATGAACGCGCTCCGGCACGCCAACCCGACCCTGGTCACGATCTCAGGAACCTTGAGAGCCGGCGTGATCGAACTCACTGTGGAGGATGATGGATCTGGCTTTGACTCCAAAGAAAAACTGGATTTGACCACTCTGCAAGCTAACAATCACTTTGGATTATCTGGTATGTTTGAACGGGCTGAATTGGTCGGGGCAGAAATCGGGATCGAATCTGAACCAGCTAAGGGCACACGCGTCGAGATTAGATGGAAACCAACCATGGATTAGCACCAATTCACTTTGCTTAGCTGGCTGGATTATCCTATTTGATGACCATGCTGGCAATCACGGCAGGAAGGCTGACGGATACCCTGATCTTTACATCGCCAATTGAACTCTTCCTCATCTTTCATTTGTCCGCAAGACACACACTTTTTCATATTTCATTCTAATTGGAATACGGGGTGTGATCTTAAAACCAAAGTGCCCTAGTTTTTCTTAAACCAGAGCACTTTTCGAGCTGGGGGCAACGGATTTGAACCGCTACTAGCTGATCCAGAG
>Ga0182027_10000534_pt1 | contig 65573 bp, 56 predicted proteins | sample 712E1DmetaG_FD_121300 | JGI IMG/M metagenome (GOLD analysis project Ga0182027, IMG submission 121300) | Permafrost microbial communities from Stordalen Mire, Sweden - 712E1D metaG (Illumina Assembly) | ecosystem: Environmental > Terrestrial > Soil > Wetlands > Permafrost | place: Sweden...
CCGATACGGTTTCGATTAGGTTAACGCTTATGGGCCAACGGCCTGGGGAACCAGAGGGTTTACCCGTCCAAGCCCCCAAGGGGCGATCCACAGAACCCGCAGTGAGCGCGCCCCTTCAGGGCTTGTCGCTAAGAAATGAAATTACGTTATAACCCAGGCCGTTGGCCGGGCTGAGTTAGGTCGCCCCTTCAGGGCTGAGCGTTGCGACAAATCACTGTTGCCAGTACAGCACACCCGACCAACACACATTTAGGACACTACAGGTGGTCAGGCCCGGTTCAAAGTCCGCAACGTTCCCCGTCCTCTTCTTGACATGATGGGGAGCGTGTGCCAGACTTCGCCTGCGACAGGAAGGATGAATCCCTTGCCAGTCACAAAGGACGCTTGAAAAGATACCAGAAGCGGAATGAGTGCCCTGCACAATCACGAACTCTGCGCGACCAGCATGGCCAACCGGTGCGGATCGGCTGGAAGAGCGGCGTGGATGAAAATGTGAAGGCCTGTGGGAAAACTCCGAGGGATGCTGCGCTGTTGCCAGAACGAGAAAAGAGGTGAGTTTCCCTTATGGACAAGATAACTCGCCGAGGTTTCATGCGGGCAGTTCCTACGGTGGGCGCGGTCTCGGTGCTGCCCGGTCTTGCAGTTTCGGAACGCGTCCGAAGTGCTTACGGGTCCCCAGTGGATCATGCCGGACTGCGTGTGGCGGTATTCTCCTGCGACGTCACGCCTCCCATAGGAAGTCCCCTGGAGGAATGTACCCCGCCCGTGGCGACAAGCGTGGATGTCCCGCTGCTAGCAAAGGGAGTCGTGCTGGCGGACGGAAGAACCACCTACGCCCTGTGCGCCTTGGACTATTGTGAGCTCCGCACCGGCGCGCACGATTTGTTTCGCCGGAAAATTGCCAACGCTTTGGGCGTAAACGAACTACACGTTGAGGTGCACTGTATTCACCAGCATGATGCGCCGCTCTACGACGTCAATGCCGACATGCTGATGGACTTGGTGCCGTCGCCCCCACATGTTGGAGACCCGGGTTTCCTTGAATTGGTTTCAGAGCGTGTTTCCTCTGCGGCCCGAGATGCCCTGAAGCGGCTGGAGCCGTGCACTCACGTGGGTTGCGGCAAAGCAAGAGTGGAAAAGTTCGCCTCCAACCGGCGCGTGCCGATGCCGGATGGCTCGATCGGCATTCGCTTGAGTCACTGCAACGATCCCATACTGATTGCGGCGCCGGAAGGGCTGATAGATCCCTGGCTGCAAACTATTACGTTATTCGATCAGCAGCGGCCCATCGTTCGGCTGCATTACTACGCCTCGCATCCCCAAAGCTACTACGGCCAAGGACATATGAACCCGGACACGCCCGGTCTGGCTCGCGAACGCTTGGAGAAAGAAGAGGGGATAGCGCAGGTTTACTTTACGGGCTGTGGGGGCAACGTCGCCGCCGGTAAATACAACGATGGTTCTCATGAGGCCCGCATTCAAATGGCAGAACGGTTGTACCAAGGCATGAAAGGAGCCATTGCCGCGACCCGCAAGGCCAAGGTATCCGAAATTTCGTGGAAGAGCACGGAAGTGCAATTCGCATTGCGCACCGAGCCGGATTTTTCGGAAGCACATTTTCGCGAGGTGCTTAAGGACCCCAATCAACCGTATCACCAGCGCACCAAGGCCGCGCTGGGACTGTCCTGGTACGAGCGGCTGAAGATACGGCCCGCTGTCGATCTGAGCTGCTATCGAATTGGGCCCGCCACCCTATTGCACCTTCCGGGGGAGGCCTTTATCCAGTATCAACTGTACGCGCAGGGTCTTCGGCCCGAGGATTTCATCGCCACGGCCGCTTACGGCGAGCTCGGTACGGGTTACATCTGCACCGACAAGGCATTCTCGGAGGGCGGGTACGAACCGACGCAGTCCTTCGTGGGGCCACCCAGCGAAGCGCGCCTGAAGGCTGCTATTCATGAATTACTAGCCGAGACGTAATGAACCACCACGACACCAAGGCGCCAAAGAAAAGCGCCACGCAGTCAATTGCCCTGTGTTCGCTTGGTGTCTTTGTGCCTTGGTGGTGAAAAAAAGATGTCGGAGGAACTATGGAACGTCTGTTGCATTGTATCTATCGGAAAGCCGTGTGCCTGGTTTTCATTATGTTGCTTGCGCATTCGATAGGTGTTGCGCAGGGGGGTTCAGGTCAGACGATTCGTGTAGGAATCATCGGCGTGGATACCTCCCACGTTATCGAATTCACTCGAATCTTCAATGATCCCTCTGATCCTGAGCATGTCCCCGGGGTGCGGGTGGTCGCCGCTTATAAGGGAGGCAGTCCGGATATCGCCGCCAGTAGAGATCGTGTTGACAAGTACGCGGCGGAATTGCGCGACAAGTGGAAGATCGAGATCGTGGATGACATCCCGAAACTTTGCAGCATGGTGGATGCGGTCCTGCTCGAAAGTGTAGACGGCCGCACCCATTTGAGTCAGGCGAAGCCCGTTTTCGCCGCAGGGAAACCGGTCTTCATCGACAAGCCCCTCGCCGCCAGCTACCAGGATGCGAAGGAGATCGCAGGACTGGCGAGCCAGGCGGGCGTGCCGTGGTTCAGTTCTTCTTCTTTAAGGTTCTGGGAGGAAACCCAGCGTCTGAAGAACCCCGCGGGTTTGGGCCGCATCCTGGGCTACAGTGTTTACGGTCCCTCACCCGTTGAGCCTCATCACCCTGACTTGATGTGGTATGGCATTCATGCGGTGGAAATGCTCTTTACACTCATGGGCACCGGGTGTGAATCAGTAACCCGCACGAGCACAGAAGATGAGGACGTGGCTGTAGGGAAATGGAAAGGTGGGCGCGTGGGAGTGATGAGGGGGTTTCGGAGTGGACTCTATGCTTACGGAATAACCGGCTTCACGGACAAGGCTGTCCTCACCTCTGAGCCCAAGCGATTTAGCTATCGGCCACTCCTGGTTGAAATTGAAAAGTTCTTTCGCACACGCGTTCCTCCGGTCAGAGCCGAGGAAACCTTGGAGATATTTGCCTTCATGCAAGCCGCGGAGACTAGCAAAGCCGAGGGGGGAGCCGAAGTTCCCCTCCGCCGGATAACGCAGTGAAAGGAGGGATTCTGGCATGTCGCATCGGTTTTCGCGGCCGACGATTCTTGCAATTGGACTGATGATGTTTGGGGCCTTTGCGGTTCCGAGTTCTGCGCAGACTGCCAAGCCCCAAAAAGCCTTTATGGTTACGGATATGGAGGGTGTGGCCGGCATCTTTAATAGCGAACTCCAGTGCATGCCCTGGAAGAGCCCGCGTTGGGAAGAATCACGCAAGCTGCTTACCGGCGAAGTCAATGCGGCTGTCAAGGGATTGTTTGAAGGTGGGGCCACGGATGTAGTCGTGCTGGACGGCCACGACAGTAGCAGTACTCTGTCTGTGCTTGACATTGATCCTCGGGCTCGCCTGCTGGAAGGCGTACCGTTGCCGCCCACCTTCGGCCTCGACTCGTCTTATAGCGCCCTGATTTTCATTGGTCAGCATGCCATGGCGGGTGCGGATAAGGGGGTGCTCACGCATACCGAGTCGTCCCAGGGCATCGAGAATGTCTGGGTCAATAACCGGCCCACGGGCGAAATTGGGATTGTAGCGGCGTTGGCTGGGTACTTTGACGTTCCCACCATCATGCTTTCCGGGGATACTGCCGCCTGCCAGGAGTTATTTAGCTTGATTCCGGAGACCGAGTGCGCGGAAGTGAAGTCGGCTGTCAGCCGTACGGCGGCGCTCACGCTCTCGCATCCTGCGGCCTGCGCTTTGATTACGGAGAAGGCGCGGCGAGCTATGGATCGCCTGCCCCAGATCAAGCCCTACAAGCTCGTCGGGCCGGTCGAGATAAAGATCGAGTTCACGCCTTGGGGCACGGGGCTTCACCAGCCCCGCGAAGGGGTTGAGCGGGTGAACGACCGAACTTGGATGTTGCGAGGGAAAGACATCGTGGAGGCTTGGCAGAAGTACTCAACTTTTTGACTAAAACCGCGCTTCCTGCGTGGCGGCGAGTCTATCCGTCAGCTGACAGACCAAATGGCGGCGTAAAGCCGCCTCTACTTTTTGACTAAAACCGCGCTCCCTGCGGGAACGGGCGAAATTTGAATGCACAAACACAAGAGTGATCTCCGCCGTCGTGAGGCTTTAAAGTTGATCGCCGCGGTCCTGGGAGGAGGGCTCGCGCGGGGTGAGTCCGGTGGAATGGGGACGGGGGAATATCGTCTGAGCTCGTTCACTGAGGATGTGACACCTCCCGTAGGAAATCCTCTGTTCAATGCGGTGCGCGCCCGGGCCGTCGTCAACCCACTGCAGGCTCATGGACTGGTCCTGTCGGGGTCCGGCAAGCCCATTGTCCTTGTGGCAGTAGACTGGTGCGAGATCCGAAACGAGTCCTATGAACGTTGGCGATCGGTATTGGCGCAGGCGGCGCACAGCGACAAGGAAAGGGTGCTGGTGAGTTGTGTTCATCAGCACGACGCGCCTTACTCCGATGTTGTGGCCCAACAGCTCTTGAAGGCGAATCACGTCTCCGAAGTTCTATGTGATCCGGAATTCGATGAGCGGACGATACAACGCGTAGCATCGGCGCTTCAAGAATCTCTCAAGCATCCGCACCGGATCACACACATTGGCGCCGGGCAAGGGAAAGTGGAGAAGGTGGCCTCCAACCGCCGCTATGTTACTTCGGATGGAAAAGTCTCCTTCGAGAGAGTCAGCGCCGAGCGTGACCCTGTGGTCCGGAACATGCCCGTCGGATTGATCGATCCCTGGCTGAAGACCATCAGCTTTTGGAATGGCCTGCAGCCTGTGGCAGCCATCAGTTGCTACTCGACCCATCCGATGACTTTCTATGGAAAGGGAGATGTCTCCTGCGACTTTCCTGGCCTCGCAAGAGCGCAACGGCAGAACGAAATGCCCTCCGTAGCGCAGATTTACTGCTCCGGCTGTAGCGGAGATACCATGGCGGGCAAGTTCAACGATGGGAGTCCCCAGAACCGGCCGATCCTGGCAGAACGGTTGCATCGAGGCATGATGGCAGCGTGGGATTCGGCCCAGCGGCATCCTTTGAACCAAATCGATTTCCGCTGTGTTCCCATGAGGCTGAAGCCCAGGTATAAGCCTGGATTCAGTGAGGATGATTTTCGGCGCATCCTCGCGGACCACACGCAGACACGGCTGGCTCGCTTTGAGGCAGCGCTGGGTTTAAGCTGGCGGCAGCGGACGGATTCCGGACACCACATTGACGTACCGGTAATCGATTTTGGCCCCGCACAAATAATTCTGCTGCCTGCCGAAACCTTTGTTCAGTATCAGCTCTGGGCGCAAGCCATGCGGCCGGACTCATTCGTCATGGCGGTAGGATATGGCGAATGCGCCCCCGGCTATATACCCACGGAACAGGCAACTTCGGAAGGATATAACGACCATTACAGTTGGATTGCTTTCCCGGAGTGCGAAAAAACCATGCGTGCGGCGCTGAAGATGGGCCTGAAGGCATAGCCTCGTGGAAGCGGCGAGTTTACCTCATGCTTGTCCAAATTGCCCTCGATCCAGCCGGGGACGACCCACAACCCATGAGTCAGGTTCATTGGTAAGTTGCGGAACTTGGGGTTAGAATCAGTGCTGCTGTTTGACGCCGCGGCAGTCATGCTACAGCCGAAAGTTCAGATATGTTCAGCTAAGATTTATTTCGCTTGAAACCCAAGGGGGAGGTTTTCATCATGGACGTCAAAGACACTAACAAGGATTCCAGCCAAGCTACGCGCAGGGCTTTCCTTCAAACCGGCAGCATAGCGCTCATAGGTCTCACCATGACTGCCTGTAAACAGCAACCGTCCGGGGCTAGTGAATCTCTGGCTCTGTCCGGCGGTTCCAAAGCCGTTGATTTCCCAAACGACAGACTCGATGCGCTCACGCGCTGGCCTCGCTATGGCGCCGCAGAAAAGCAAGCACTCCACGATATCATCGACAGCAACAAGTTCTACGAGGAGTTGCCGGCCTTTGAAAAAGAGTGGAAGGAGTACACCCAATCGCCGTTCGTCAAAGCGCACATGAATGGCTCGAGCGCCATCACCAGCATGTTTTTCGCGCTCGATCTGCCTCCCGGCAGCGAAATCATGGTGCCCTCATATGATTTCTTCTCGGACTGCCTTGCCCAGCGCTTCTTCGGCTACGTTCCGATCTTCATCGATATTGACCCCCACACCGCATGTTTCGACCTGGAGGATGCCAAGCGCAAGCTGACAAAGAACACTCGGGCCATGTTCCCCATGCACGCCTGGGGTCTCCCTTGCGAGATGGATCACATCACCGATTTTGCCAAGGAAAAGGGCCTGATTGTTATCGAGGATGCTGCCCACGCGCACGGCGCTTCGATGCAAGGCAAAAAGATGGGAACTTGGGGAGTCATGGGGATCTATAGCTATCAGGCCACCAAGGTGATGCCGGCGGTGGAAGGTGGGATGGGGATGTACCAGACGCGAGAATACTATGAGCGTGCTGCGGCCTTCGGCCACTATGAAGATCCGGCAAAGTTTGCCGCGGACAGCCCCGTCCGGGCTTATGAAGGAACCGGATTTGGCCAGAAGTACCGCATGCATCCTTTTGCTGCGGCGATTGCCCGGCAGCAGTTGCGCGGCCTGGACGCATTCAACGCCCTGGTCGAAACCAATGTCCGCCGGTTGAATAACCCGCTGGTTCAACTACCCGGCTTGAGTGAACCCCGTATTCGCCCCGACCAGAAGCGTGCCTACTACAACGCAGACATGCTGTTGCTCGACCCGTCCAAAGCCAGCTTCTCCCGCGATGCCCTGGTAAAAGCCCTCAAGGCCGAGGGAGTGCGGGTGAGCGTGTGGGATTATCCCGAACAGCACAAGCTCAAGATTTACTCGGAAGCCAAATGGTGGCACCACCCACCGACGATTCCGTCTTCCATGCCGGGCAATGAGTACGTGAACAAGAACCACATCCGCCTGCCACTTCTCTATGGCGAGGCAAACGAAGTGATCGACCAGTATGTAAAGGCGTTCCAAAAGGTGTGGGCGCACCGAGCGGAACTCGCCTAGCATCTGAGAAGCCCCATCTCGAAGTCAAATGCCCTATGTTCCCTTGGTGTCTTTGTGCCTTGGTGGTAAGAAGAGAACCGCACATCTTGAACCACCAAGACACCAAGGCGCCAAGGGATAGTTTTAAGCCACGAGAGAGTGGAATCCATGGTCAACAAGCTGCATACTGCCGGGCTGTTTTTTGCGGTGGCTGCTTTGCTGGGTCAGCAACCCACCAGCCAAGTGCCCTTCTATAAGGACCGGCAAAACCTGCTTGTCTATATCGACGACTCTGGGAATTCACATCCAGTCGGGACGGCCGGGGAATGGGAAATTCGCCGCTCGCACATCATTCATAGCCTGCAACTGGTGATGGGGCCGCTGCCTGAGCCGGAGGCTTCGTCTCTTGATCTCCAAATCGAGGCGACCGAGGAACTGCCCGGCATTCGCCGCCAAAAGATCACATTCCGGAGTGCCGGCGAGGATCGCGTGTCCGCATTCCTTCTCACTCCCAGGGGGTTGCGGCGAGGCATCAAAGTCCCGGGAATACTGTGTCTCCACCAAACGACTTCCATCGGCAAGGCAGAGCCGGCGGGGCTGGGCGGGAAACCGAATCTCCATTATGCCTTGGAGTTGGCCGAGCGTGGCTATGTCACCCTGGCGCCGGATTACCCAAACTTCGGAGACTACAAGTTCGATTCTTATGCGCACGGGTTTGCCAGCGCCACCATGAAAGGGATCTTCAATCACCGGCGCGCCATCGATTTACTTCAGTCCCTGCCTGAGGTGGACCCTGACCGCATCGCGGTGATCGGCCATTCGCTAGGGGGACACAACGCTCTGTTTGTCGCCGCCTTTGATCCGCGTATAAAAGCAGTTGTAACAAGTTGCGGCTTCACCTCATTCGCAAAGTACAAGGGAGGAAACCTCGCAGGTTGGAGCCACAAGGGGTATATGCCGCGCATCGCGGAGATCTATGGCAATGATCCCGCGCGGATGCCCTTCGACTTCACCGAGTTGCTGGCGTATCTGGCGCCTCGCCCGGTGTTCATCAACGCACCCGTCGGCGACGATAACTTCGCCGTTTCGGGTGTTCGAGACTGCGTCGCTGCCGCAGACGTTGTGTACCAAAAGGTCTACCACGCCGGCCGAAACCTGCAAGTCATATATCCGCCGGGAGGCCATGATTTTCCTCCGCAGGCCCGGGAGGCGGCATACAAATTCCTGGCGCGGTCACTCCATTTTCGGAGCGGCGCAAAACCTGTCCGGATTCGTTAAGGGCTTGATAAATGAACTTCGGCGACCCAAGGACCACCCATGCCGCAGAGTGACGGCCCTCGCGTGGTAATTATTGGAGCCGGCTTCGGTGGACTGTGGGCAGCACGCGCGCTCGCACACCTGCCTTTCAACGTGACCTTGATTGACCGCAACAACTATCACACTTTTCTTCCCTTGCTCTATCAGGTGGCCGCCGCGGAGCTCGAGCCCGAGGAAATCATCTATCCCGTCCGGAGCATACTGCGTCCCCTGCCGAACGTGGATTTCCTGATGGCCGAAGTCAGCCGGATCGATTTCGAAAGGCGCGTGGTGGAGACCAACGCGACGCCTGTCCCGTACGATCACCTCGTACTCGCAACGGGCAGCACCACGAACTTCTTTGGCATACGGGGAGCGGAGCACGCTTACCCTCTGAAGAACCTTGACGAGGCAGTCCGGCTGCGAAACCACATCCTTTGCTGCTTTGAGCGTTCTGTGCCGCTGTCGGACCCGGAGCAGCGGAGAAAGAGGCTGTCCTTCGTTATTGTGGGCGGAGGGCCGACCGGCGTCGAGTTTGCCGGAGCCCTCGCGGAATTGCTCCGTGGCCCGCTTCGCAAGGATTATTCGAAGTCGGGCCTCGAGGATTCCAAGGTGACCCTCCTCGAAGCCGCGGGAAGCCTGCTGGGCGGTCTGCCGAAACGCCTGGGAGTTTACGCTCTCGACAGACTACGCCGCATGGGTGTGGACGTTCGGTTGAATGCCGCCGTGAGCAGGATCGAAGCTGATGCCGTACACTTGAAGGACGATACGGTGATCCCTGCGGAAACCGTGGTGTGGACCGCCGGCGTGCGTGGCGAGCGTTCAGCGGCAGCCTGGGGATTGCCGCTAGACCGCAATGGGCGCGTGCTGATCGAGCCCACGCTTCAACTCGCTGGCCATCCCGAGGTCTATGCCGTGGGTGACTTGGCCTGTTTCGAGCAGGATGGCCGTCCGCTGCCGATGGTGGCCCCCGTCGCAACGCAGCAGGCCACCGCCGCCGCCCACAACATCCGCCGGCAATCTTCAGGGCAACCTCCTACGCCCTTCCGATTCCGCGATCCGGGAATGATGGCGACCATTGGCCGGAACGCCGCCGTCGCGCATTTTGCGGGCCTTGCCATCACAGGCTTTCCCGCCTGGCTCGCCTGGCTGGGAGTCCACCTCATCAAGCTGATCGGGTTTCGCAACCGGCTTATGGTCCTAACGAATTGGGCCTGGGATTATTTCCTCTACGAGCGCGCTGTCCGCTTGATCCTGCCCGCAGCCTCCTGCCGCGGATCCGATGCAGCATCCGCGCCTTTCCAATAGGACAGGTTTCAGGCTACACCTACTACCTACCGCCCACCAACTACTGACCCAGCATCGGGGAACAGCACGGCTTCCTAACTGGTTTCGGCTCCATCAATTCCACGCGCGTGGAATTGGGATCGTAGAGGTTCAATTGCCACTTGCCGTCCCGCCCGATCTTGGGTTGTTCTGCTTTGTACCCTCGGTCCACCGCCGTTTTATAAGCTGTTTCAACACTTGGAACACCGAGTGCCAGGTGGTGCATCACACCAAGGGTTCGTGGCGTGGGATTGCGAACGTTCAGCATGTACTCGAGCCAATCGTTGCCTTCGGGAACACGCATATCGACCCAGTCCACACGGTCGTCGCTCATGCCGCCGTACCATATCGACTGAAAGCCGAGAACATCTTTGTAGAAGCGATCCGCGGCTACGCGGTCAAGGATTGTGACCCCCACGTGGATCATGTGCTGTGAGACACGAGTGTCCGGAAGGAATTTGCCAAAATTCCGGCGGTGGAGCGAGCCGGGCAAGTATTCCACGAATTCGACGGAGTGTCCCTCCGGATCCTTGACCATGAAGCTCAGATTGCCGTCGAGCCCGGGCCGCAGCGTATTGGGCACTGCGACGCCACGTTCGGCAAGGTAGTCCCGCAGTGCTTGGGCGTCCGTGGTCTCGAAAGCAATGTGTGAAAGCCTGTCTTCAGTTGGGCTGCTCAGATTGGGGAAAACCTCAATATACTGATGATCGTTCACCTTAAAATAAGTCAGCATCAGGCCGCCCGTCGGTTTGTCTACTGTGAATGGCTCCTGAAATCCCAAGGTGCCTCCGTAAAACTCACGCGCCACGGCAAGGTTATCGGTCTTTACCCCGATATGCGCGATCCCAACAATGGGCGGCCGACGCGTCACAGGCTTGCCTGCCCCGATAACTGCGATTAATGCGGCAAGCATGCCAAGACCAATCATAGCGGGCAAGGTGCTAAGGTTTAAAGAGACGAAAAACCTGCCAAGTGACTTTCGAGCTCCGGCATCTTTTATCATTTCAAATGCTTTCAAGGCCATGCCTTCGACGTGCAGCGGCCCCTCTGAAATCCGGAGTCCGCCCTGTAGCACTAGCTCCTGGGACGTTGTTGTGCCGCGAAGATTTCTACGCGTGTGGTTAGCGCCTCCGTGTCCTCCGTGGCCAGAAGAGCTTCAACACGGAGGACACTGAGATGCTCCGTGTGCTCTGTGTTAAGGCTTGAAAGGCACGGAGGACACAGAGAGTCTCGTTTTGGTTGCGGCCAGCAGGCTGCGCTCCTATATTATCATAAGCTTTTTGATTGCTTCCAATTCGGGTGCGTTCTCTGTTCCGCGCAGTGGCAAAAACAAATACGAGGCCTGGCCTATCCGTTATCCAGCTCTTCGTGTCCCATTTCCCTGCGCCTTATGTCGTGGGCTGAGCTCTTGCCCCCCCTCCGGGGCTTTGTCGGATTGCAACGATTTCTTGAATTGATAAACGCTCAGCGGAAGGTTAATATCATGAGGTTAAACTGTGCAACTGACATAGGGGGGCGTGCCTGTGAGCGACTATGGAAAGAAGATTCGTCTTAATCGCATTATTCGGGGGAAGCAACGCAAAGCGCTAATTGTTGCCTACGATCACGCCCAGTACGTTGGCCCCATCCCGGGGACAGAGGATCCGATCTCGCAAGTCCGGCGCTTTGCGGAGGCGCAAGTTGACGGCATCCTGCTCACTCTCGGGACGCTGAAGCACTGCCTCGATACGCTGCTTACGGAGGATCCTCCCTCCGTCCTCGCACGCCTGGATTGGACCAACTGGTGGCTCGCCGCCGAGCAGAAAAAGGTCGAGGCGACACGCGGTTGTCTGGTGGCGCGCGTCGAGGATGCTTTGCGCTACGGAGCGGATGCCGTGGTCACCTATTTGATTATGGGCACGGGCGAGCCGGACTTTGAGGCCAAGCAATTCGCGCAGAACGCGGAGATTGCACGTGAGTGTGAACGCCTCGGAGTGCCCCACATCATCGAATCCCTGGCGCGCGGGAAGAACCTCCAAAACCCTAACGACCCCCAGTGGGTGCGGCTGCATACCCGGATCGCCAGCGAACTGGGCGCCGACCTGATCAAGACAGACTACACGGGCGATGTTGACTCGATGCGCACGGTTGTGGAGAGCTGCCCAACTCCAATTCTGGCGCTCGGTGGCCCCAAGCAAGCCTCTGAGGAAGCGGCGCTGGAAGTTATCCGGGATGTCGCCCTCGCCGGAGCGGCGGGGGTGATCTTCGGCCGGAACGTTTTCCAGGCCCAGAATATGGAACAATTCCTGCGCCGCGCTCGAAAGGTGTTGGCAAAGACTTCTTTATTGGCAACCAATGAAAATTCTGGCTTGGTCGGAAAGACAACTCGAAGTAACAAATTTGCGTAAAGGAGATTCCAGATGAACTTTAAATCACTGTTGGGCCTGTTCCTGGCAACTTCCCTCTGCATTGGCGTGGGATACTCGCAATCCACGGTGGATAAAGCCGCGAAGGGAACCGAAAAGGGAGCGGATGAAGCCGGTAAGGGGACCGCCAAGGGAGCGAAGGCAGCCGGTAAGGGGACTGCCAAGGGAGCGAAGGTGGCCGGGAAAGCCTCCGCCAGGGCTGGCGAGACGGCCGGGAAAGAAAGTGGCAAGGCAGGTGAAAAAGCCGGCAAAGAAACTGGCAAGGCGGGCGAAAAGGCCGGGAAAGAAACTGGCAAGGCAGGTGAAAAGGCCGGGAAAGAAACTGGCAAGGCAGGTGAAAAGGCCGGGAAAGAAAGTGGCAAGGCAGGTGAAAAAGCCGGCAAAGCCACCGCGAAGGGTCTGAAGAAGGCCGGGTCGAAACTGTAACCGGGCGGCGAGAAAGGTCGCGCAGAATTGCTTCGCGGCTCCGCCGCACGCTGGTTATTGGAGAAAGCTCGGGGCGGCATGTGACCTCATGAGGAGTTGGTATGAGTTCTTCGGCCGTTGAAGTCCAGGAGCCACGTGGCAAATCGGAAACGGTAGGCAACGAAGGACTAACGGTTGATCGGGTGGATGGGCGGACCATTACGACGCCTTTAGCATGGTTCCCCCGTCTTTGGGATGGCACGCCGCAAGAACGCAATCATTTCGAAGTCTTCGGAGACGGCGCCTACATCCGCTGACCCGATCTGGACGAAGATCTGACCGTCGCGGGTCTTATGGCGGGGCAGCGTGTAGCCACGGTCAGTGCTCTCGTGACCGTGGGCTTTTCCTTCGATGACGAACCCACGGTCAATTCCAAAGACGAATTGATCGTGGCTACCTCTGGGTCATCAGACCTCACCCGCCGTTCGCACTGTAATCTCTGCGCTTGGGGCTTCCCACTTTGCGTAACTCGATCACCAAGCGTAAGGCGTCGTTAACCCGCATTTCTCACCAAGGGTTCGGAAGCGCTTGTCCCGACAAGTCGGGGCGGGCTGCGGAAAAACGCTTCTCTGTTGGCATACGGAGCGAAGCTTTGGAGTGCGGTCCGCCGTGGCGGACTGCCGCTTTGCCGCCAGCCAGCTTGCTGGCGGGGAATTGTGCGCGCGTTCGAAATGCCGCGAGCAAGCTCGCGGGGAGGAAAGCGGCAGCAAGCTGCCGCACTCCAAAGCTCCGCACGCCCGCTGGCACAGACCTGTTTTCGAGGTCCGCGGCTCTTCTCGCCGACCACGCCCAAGGGTCGTGGACCTACAAAACAGGTCCACGCTACCCGTATTTGACTGTCGACTGTTGACTGTCGACTTGACGGGCCGCCTTGATCGCCCTTGCCATGGCAGCGATATGCTCGGGCGTGGTGCCGCAGCAGCCTCCGATGATTTGCGCCCCAGCTTCAATGAGATCTTTCACTTTGGAGGCCATGAATTCCGGCGTCTCTTTAAAGACTGTCTTCTCTCCTTCCAGAACCGGCATGCCTGCGTTGGCGTTAATAAGGATGGGCGTATTGGGCTGGGCAGCCCGCATCTGGCGCGTGATCTCGATCATGTTCACGATGCCGTTCCCGCAATTGGCGCCCACGATGTCCGCGCCGGCCGCCGCCGCCTCCCGCGCCGCGCGTTCCGGCGTCACACCCATCATGGTGCGAAAACCACGCGCGCCAGCTTCAAAGGTGAAGGTGCAGATCACCGGAAGCTTCGTATTCTCCTTGGCAGCTTTGATCGCCTGCAGCGCTTCGCTGAGGGATGCCATGGTCTCTATGCACAGGGCATCCGCGCCACCCTCGTCCAAAGCCACCACTTGCTCCTTGAAAGCCTTGTAGAGGTCTTGAGGCGTTACATCGCCGCCCTCGTCCTCCACGATGCGCCCGGTGGGGCCAACCGAAGCGGCGACGTAACCCTTGCCTGCCATGGCCTGTTTGGCGAGTGCAACCGCAGCCAGGTTCAACTCTCTCACTTTATCCGCAAGCCCATAGGGCTTCAGCTTGTAACAAGTCCCGCCAAAAGAATTCGTCTCCGCGATGTCAGAACCCGCGGCGATGTAATCCTCATGAATCCCTTTAACGACGTCCGGGTGAGAAACACACCACGATTCCATGCACTCGCCTGGTTTCAAGCCCTTGGCTTGTAGATAGGTGCCCATGGCTCCGTCGGAAATCAGAATGTCTCCTTGAGCCACTCTTTCTTTGAAACCCTTCATATGAATTTCTTCTTCCTTCCTCCTGAGCAAGCTATGGATTCCCGCCCTTCGGCAAGCTCAGGGCAAGCTTTTCGCGGGAGTGACGACCAAATCTGCCCATGATTCTGTATCTTGGCATAGTGCACAGCTTAACACATTGCCGCAGGTTTCAGGTGTCAGGCGCCTGAGGCTCAACCAGGATTCAGGAGTCAGGGGAAATGCGAGAGGCTCTCCCGCATCCTTCCGCCCTGCGGGACCAAATTCCGCTCTTTTGGATACTGCGTATTTTGCCCTTGACACAAAGCTTGAGATTGAATAGCCTACTAATGTTGACCTATGGAAGACGCAGCCAGGGAGCGCTGGAAGGGAGTTCAGGACTGGGCAACAGTTTGGGCAGGTGGCCACGCCAGGCAGTGTCAATACGACAATTCGTCATGGCGATGAGAGGCGCAGTAACTTTAATTTTGAAGGAGCGACGCGGGAATGTTACTGAAAACAAAGGACCGGCCTCGAATGCGGCGGAACGAAGCGCGAATGTTGCTGATAATAAATGAGATTCGAGCACAAAGCGGGAATGTTGTTGAAAAGAAAGGACGTAGCTGGTAGACAGTATGTGGTTGGTGGGAGAGAGCAGGTCCCAGGAGTCAGGAGCCAGAAGATAGGCAGTATGCAGAAGGCAGGAAAAGCAGGAATAGATGGCGGGAACTGGCAAACTTCCCTTGGGCCAGTTTTTTGAACTGACCACGGACAACTGACCACAGACCCGCCTTGGCGGGACCGCCGAGTATGATCGCAGCCGCCGGGCGCACCCAGCCGGTTTATAATTCCAGCGAGCCTTGGGAGGGCGAAAAAAGATGGTAGTTCGGATTTTCCGCAGTTTCTTAACTCGGGTTACGGAGATCCCTGCACGGCGAGAGAACATCGAATCGTCGCGCTACAGAGGGATTGTCCAATTGGCTCTGCTGGCGCTGCTTCTTACCGCATGTTTCAAGTGTTCGCGGGCGGCTGAACCGGCGGGAGAAGGCAGCGTGTACGTAGTTCTATGGTTTGATACTGAGGATTATATTCTTCCCCAAAGTGATGACGCGGCCAAGCGTGTGGCGGAGATTCTCTCCCATCAGGGGGTTCGCGCCACTTTTAAAGTTGTGGGAGAAAAGGGCCGCACCCTCGAGCGGCGGGGCCGGCGGGACGTAATCGAGGCGCTCGCCCAACACGAAATCGGCTACCACTCGAATCTGCACAGCCAGCACCCGACGGTGGCGGAGTACGAATCAAAGCTCGACTGGGAAGAAGGGGCGGAAGAATTCACCCGACGCGAGCGCCCTGGTTTTGAAGACCTCCGCCGTATCTTCGGCAAGGCGCCGACGTGCTACGGGCAACCAGGCGTTTCTTGGGCGCCGCAGGCATTTCCGGCGCTGAAAACCTGGGGCGTTAGGGTTTACCTCGACGACGGCCCTCAGGTAGGACTCGATGGCAAACCATTCTGGTACGGAGGCCTGCTGAATATCTTCAACATCAAAGCCGGATCGGACCTCCACCCCAACGGTGATTGGTCGAATCTGGAGCAGGCCAAGGCCAACTTTAAGGCCACTTATGCCCAACTGTCGCAGTCGGGCGGCGTGGTCAGCTTTTACTTTCACCCCTGTCAGTTTATTCACCAGAAGTTCTGGGACGCCGTCAACTTTGTCAAGGGGGCAAATCCGCCACGCGATGAGTGGCAGCGGCCGCCCATGCAAAGCCCACAGGAGATTGAGAGAAACTTCAGGTACCTTGAGGACCTGGTGCGATATATGAAGTCCTTCCCTCGCGTCCGGTTCATCACCGCTTCGGAGGCGTTGGGGGTGATGCCCGATAGAGCACAGGGCCATAGGTTCTCGGCCATGGAGATCGGTGAGATTGCCGGCCAAGTGACCTCTGAGGTGTCATTCCAGACCTGCCCCGACTATGCTCTCAGCGCGAGCGAGGAGTTCGAGTTGCTCAATGACTACGTCGCCCGCGCCGTCCGGAAACAGCCGGCGCAGCCGCTGTTACTCCGCGGGACACCCTACGGTCCCGCTCTTGCCAGCCCTGAACTTACGGATAACGTGAAGGTAAAATGGAGTCAATTCTCACGCACCGTTTTGGACGTCTGTGGGTTTCTCGAGAAGAACGGGCGAATTCCAAATCAGGTCTGGCTGGGCAGCACGCCGGTCCCCCCTGAAAGCTATTTGGTGGCGCTTGCCCAGACCACGCGGGCCTTATTATTGGCAAGCCCCCTGCCAGACTCTGTGACCCTGCCACCCGCGCGCCTGGCTGCGGCCCGCTATGTCGCAGACGATTCGCCCAGCCTCTGGGGCTGGATCATCTTTCCAGAAGGATTCGACGCTCCGCAATTGATGGCGCTTGCCAAACTCCAGGCTTGGACGTTGAAACCGGCGTTGCTGGCAGTGGGCAGATAGGCAGATCGGCAGATGGGCAGGTCGGCAGTCGGCAGCGGCCACGGGAGAAGGAGTGATGATGAAATTGCTAACTGCGCAGCAAATTGGGTCTAACGTAGAAAAATTCCGGGAAGGCGTGACACCCTGGGAACGGGATGCGTCGTTTGATTACTGCTTCAACTACTTTCAACAATTCCGGGAGGAAGGTCGGCTCAACGACCTGAAAACGCCGGAACGGGTCCAAGAGAGTTGCCTCCAACTGGGCTTCTACCTTGCCAGTTGGGGCATGTACCGAGGATCGGGTTTCCTGCTTAAGAAGAGTGCGAAAATTCTTGAGCCGATAATTGGTCTGATCGCCAATCAACCTACTGGTTTTTGGGAAATTGATGTTGATTCCTACACACAGGACAATAATATTCAGAGCCTTCTAGAATTCAAGACAGAAATCGTTTCGCTCCTAGAAGATAAGAAACCGACGGACGTACTTGTTACAAAAATAATGTTAGGCGTTTTTGGCAACGTCCCTGCGTTTGACACGAATTTCCGGAAAGGTTTCAAAGCGCATGGCTGCTGCACATTTGGGAAGGAGTCTCTTAAGGCTATTGTCGATTTCTACCGAGATAACTCTCAGATCATTGACGATTATTACTGGAAAACCCACACGATTGACTTCAACACCGGAGAGAAGACCTCGCGGGTCTGCGCCACCCGCGTTTAAGCGGCTTGGGCGCGGGACCCGCGCCGCAGGCGCGCGGCACGGACGGTATTCGACATCAACATGGCGATGGTCAGCGGTCCTACACCCCCCGGCACCGGCGTATAAGCGCTTGCCTTTTCCTTCACGTCTTCAGGCTGCACGTCCCCCACCAAGACGGAACCTTTAGCCTCCAGGTCCCTCAGCGGACCGGAGGGATCATGAAAGACTCGACGAATTTCCTCGGGGGTGGTCAGGCGGTTGATGCCGACGTCAATCACCACGGCGCCCGGCTTGATGAATTCGCCTGTCACAAAGGCCGGCTTCCCCATGGCGGCCACCAGGATATCGCCCTCGCGAGCCACCGCCGGCAGGTCGCGCGTCCTCGAATGGCAAATGGTCAGCGTAGCATGTTGATGAAGTAGCAGCATGGCCACAGGCTTTCCCACAATGTCACTACGTCCCACCACTACGGCGCGCGCGCCTTTGATGGGAATCTGGCTGCGGACCAGGATTTCAATGATTCCCGCCGGAGTGCAGGGAACCAAGCCCGGCGTTCCACTCACCAGGTGTCCGACGTTGACAGGGTGAAACCCATCCACATCTTTTGCCGGGTCCACGGCCTCGAGCACACGCTTGGAATCGATTTGCGGGGGCAGGGGCAGTTGAATCAGAATGCCATCAATTTCATCGCGGCTGTTGAGCGATTCAACGAGCGCCAGCAACCGCTCCTGGGAGGTGTCTGCGGGCAAGCTAATCTTCTCGCTGTAGACCCCTAAGGATTCACAGGTCTTTACCTTGGTGCGAACGTAGATTTGCGAGGCAGGATTCTCTCCGACAAGGACCGCTGCCAGTCCCGGCGTAATGCCAACGCTCTTCAAGTCGCGAATCTGTTCTGCGAGCTCCGCCTTGATCTGGTCACGGATCTTATTTCCATCCAAGATAGTTGCTGCCACAATGGTTCTCCTTGGTGTGAAGCTCTCAGCACTCAGCCGTCAGCTTTCAGTCCTGAATTCTCACCTTCGGGGCTACCTACTGTCCCGCCGCTCTTACTGCCGCTGCCTACTGCTTACGGCGCGCCTTTTGCGTCTTCACTTCAGGTCCGCAGACCCAACGCCGCCATAAGCCCGTCGCCCAAGGAATGGCGTAACAGTGTGCACGCTTGAAAGTTCTTTCGCCCCTTGCGGGGCTCACCCCCTGGGGCGACCCCAACCCAGGGCTTGCGCCCTGGGCTACTCTATCGCCCCTGACGGGGCTCAGCCGGCGAAATCCGCGTTACTGCGGTTGCTCTTTCTAGCGCGGATTTGGGTCTCCAGGCCCTCGTCCTACGACCTTTATTTCTCGCTGCCTACTGCTTTCCGATTACTGCCCACTGCTTGCTGCCAACGGCCTACTGCATACTGCTTACTGCTTTCTGCCTACTGCCCACTGCTTACTGCCTTTGAAGACCTGCAGGTTCCCCGGCGCGCCGGGGAGCGGGGCCTGCGCTACGCTGCCTCACCCAATTTCCCTTCCCTAAAGGCCTGGATATAGTTTGCACAATACTCGTCGCGCGCCAGCAAGGCTTCAGCCGCCCGGATATTCATCATCAATTGCGGGTCGCAGGGATCGACAATCGCGGCGTCCAGGCCTTGCGCCATCAGCAAGAGAAGAAGGACCTCGTTGAGCAGCTTGCGCATGGGAAGTCCAAACGAAACGTTGCTGATGCCCGCGCTAACATGAACGCCAGGATACCGGGCCTTGATCTGCCCTGCGGCTTCCACCAGTGCTTTGCCATGTTCCGGGCCCGTGCTGATGGGAAGTACGCAGGGATCAACGTAAATATCGTCCAGGACGAATCCTTCCGCCGTGAGCCGATCGACGAGGTGGCTCGCGGTCGCGACGCGCTCGGCGGCCGTGTTGGGCGGCCCCGCCTCGCCCAGGCAGAGGGCGATCACTTTGGGGCGGAACTCCTTCAAGAGAGGAAGCAGCGCCTGCATGCGCGCCGGCTCATCGGTGACGGAATTGATCATCGCTCGCTGTTGGCAAAGCGGGAGGGCGCCTCGCAGCGCGGCGGGGTCTGCGCTGTCCAGGCAGAGCGGGGTGGCGAGCGTTTCCTGCACGATGTTCACGAGCCAAGGCAGGACCTCCATCTCCTGACCAGGCAGGCCGCCATTCACGTCCAGCATGTCCGCGCCGGCATTGGCTTGTTTGCGGGCGATTTCCTTGAAGAATTCCACGTCTCTTTGTTGGGCCGCTGCTCCGACCTTCTTCCGGGTGCAATTGATCAGTTCACCGATAACGAGCACAGGATTTAAGCTCCTCCTTGTTGGGTTTTCGCCGTGGCTTGCAGGTCTTTCCTCTTGCAGAGGTTATCCAAATCGGCCATTCGATTAGCCAAGGCGTTGGTGCCATCCAGGCACCAGTCACGCGGCGGAATCAGGGTGCTTGCGAATTTCCGGGGATCGTCTCCCACCGCCAGCGCTCCCCGATAGATCACGTTCCAAATGCAAAGCTGTTCCGGGCGAGCCTCGCAGGTCCCGTCGACCCTCGAGCCTCCGCAGGGGCCGTTACGAAGCTCCTTGTAACACCATCGCATCGAGCAGCCTGCGTAGTCGAAGTGGTCCTGAACACAATCCCCGCAGCTCTTGCATCCCAGAGTGGCTTTTCGGTAGAGGGTGGAAGGCTCCAGCAGCCAGTACCACAACCCATGACGCCAGGAATTCCCCGTGGCCGCGTTCCCATTCACCTTCAGCCGGGAGCCGAAAAAGCGCGCGCCGAATGAATCCGGTGCAATCAAGTGGCGGTGTACGAACTTGGAGACCCGTTGGGAAAAGGTCGCGTGTGGTTTTGTGTGACTGAGTTGATAGTTTCCTGCACCATCAGGTAAGCCATCCTCACCCTTCGGCAGCAGGTAAAACTCGTTGGCGTAGGGGAAGACCAGCTCATCCACCTTGCCGCGCCAGTCGCTCCCGATCGCGGCCGCACGTTCGGCAATGGTCATGAAATCCCGATGCGTGAGGCCAAATCCGCCGACGTGCGCTCCCGCAAAGCCGAGATCCTTCACCGCAGCCACCATGAGCGCGGCGCGTTCCAACCGTTGGGGTTTCTTCTCTTTTTCGAGCCGCCGGATGAGTTCGTCCGGAATGACGCAGCCCGCCACTTCACCGGCTTGCATCATCTGCGCAATCTTGGCCGTGGGAACATAGACATTGGCAAGGACGGGGACGTGTCCCAGGCCCACGCGGTTCAAGTGGTGCTTCAGTTCGCAGAGTTTTCGGAGGTTGTACCCCAACTGCGTGATGACGAACTGCGCTCCAACCGCGATCTTCAGTTGCAGCTTGTAAAACTGCATCATCTGGTCGGACTCGTGGACCTTATAGGGGTTCACAACGGCGCCCGCAAAGAAATCGAATGGCGTGCTTTGAACCGTTCGCGGCCCCAGTTTGTACTCGATGCCCGATCGCATCGCTTGAATCAACCAGAGGAGGAGCACGGAGTCCAGGTCGTAAACGGGCTTGGATCTTCCGCCGAAGCCCTCCTTTTGAGCATCGCCCGTCAGAGCCAGAACGTTCTCGACGCCCTCGCGAGCCAGACCGTGAAGGCGGCCTTCCAGGAAGGAACGGTTTCCATCTTTGGCGGTGAGATGAGCAATCGGTGTCAGGCCTCGTTCCTTGATGAAGGAAACGAAGGCTTCAGGGGGCAGCGCCGGGTTGCCGCTCGGCAGGTCGGTCACGCTGATGATCTTAATCCCGTCCGGCTGCGCCGCCGCTTCTTTGACGAAGGTCTCCGCTTCGGCCATGTTGTGATCGCGGCCCAAGACCAGCTCCGCGGTGCAGAAAAACTCTTTCTTTTCGATTGCCAGTCTCAAATGGTTCTGAGATCGAGCCTCTCCATCCTGAGTCATTTGCCACTCCCTTCCTACCCGTAAGAGCGCGTTTCGCGTTCTCCGTGTGCCGCCAGAGTTGCCTTGTAACTATCGACCAGGCGAAACCCGATCAGCGCGGCAAGGTGCTTGAAGAAAGTCATGCCGCTTACCGGGTCCTCGTGCAGGATCTGATCCAACTGGGACTTTTCGATTTTTGAAACTTCGACAGGACCCAGGCATTCGGCGGAAGCCGTGTAAGTGTCGTTCCCCACCAGACTCGACCACCCGATCACGTCGCCCGGGTCGCTGGCCACGTGGGCCAGGAGCCCTTGGGGTCCCACGCTAATCCGCACGCGTCCTTCAGACAGAATATAGAAATTGCGGGCGGAGTCGTCTTGGTGGAAAAGAAAATCCCCCGCCGGGTGCGATTCCTCGAGAGCGGTTTCCAGGATCTTCTTTCGAGTCTCATCGTGCATTCCCTCGAAAAGATAAGCAGTGTCAATGTACATCGTTCGCTCCTGTTTTAGAACAGTCCCGACACTTTTCCGGTCTTCACATCCACATCCACCCGGCGGAAACCGGGGTTGGAAGACGTCCCGGGCATCAAGCTGATGACGCCCGCGCAGGGGCAGAGGAACTTCGCGCCCGAGTACACGAGAACATCCCGAATCGGCAGAATCCAACCTTGCGGGACGCCCTTGAGCGTTGGGTCGTGGCTTAAGCTCAGGTGCGTCTTCACCATCATGGTGGCGTAATCGGCGAATTTGGGGTCGGACTCGAGCTGTTTGGCTTTGGCGTCTGCCTCCGGCGCCCACGCCACTCCATCCGCTCCGTAAACGACTTTGGCGATGAGTTCCACACGGTCTCGCAACTTCATTTGGAGTGGATACAAGAATTGGAAGTTGGCCTCGTCCTTGCACGCGTCCAACACCGTATCCGCCAGCTCCAGGGCTCCCTCGCCACCCTTGCCCCAGTGTTCGGAGGCCGCGCACCGAGCCCCTGTAGCTTCCACGGCCTTGCGCACCAGAGCGATTTCCTCGAGGGTGTCGGTGTGGAAACGGTTGATGCAAACCACCGGATTGATCCCCGACCGACGAATGATCTTGAGGTGGTGCAGCAGGTTGGGAAGGCCCTTTTCGAGGAGCTTCAGATTCTCCTTCGTATATTCCTCGGCGAGAGGAATACCCGGCGCCACCCGGGGACCGCCCCCGTGCATTTTGAGAGCGCGGATAGTGGCAGTCAGGATGGAAACATTCGGCTTCAGGCCGCTGTAACGACACTTGACGTTCCAGAACTTTTCGAAACCAATGTCAGCCGCAAAGCCGCTCTCTGTGACGTGATAATCGAACATCTTCAGGCCAAGCCGGTCAGCGATAATGGAGGACTGACCCACGGCAATGTTGGCGAAGGGGCCGGCGTGCACCATGCAGGGCTGGTATTCCGCGGTCGAGCAGAGCGTAGGGTTAATGCAGTTCCGCATCCAGGCCGTCATGGCTCCGGCAACTTCCAAATCGCTTGTAGTGATCGGGTTCCCCTTCTTATCGTAGGCTACGGTAATCTCCCCGAGGCGCTTTCTCAGGTCGGCCAAGTCGGTGACAATGGAGAGAATGGCCATCAACTCGGAACTGACGGCGATGCCGAACTTGGACTGCATCATGAAGCCGTCCTGTTTGCCACCAATCCCGATGATGATGTTGCGCAGCGTCTGCGCGCAGAAGTCCATGACCCAGCCCATCTCTACGCGCGTGGGGTCGATATCCAGGCGGCGCATCTTGCTGAGCTGCTGGAGTTGCTCGTCGCTATAGTTTCGCTCGTGCTGCAAGCGAGCGGAAAGCGCGACCATGGCCAGATTGTGGGCTCGCTCGATGTCGTTGATGTCGCCCGTAAGACCCAGGGAGAATTCGGTCATAGGAATCAGCAGGGCGTTCCCCCCGCCGGCAGCAGTGCCCTTTATGTTCATCGTCGGACCGCCTGAAGGCTGCCGCAGGCATCCGCCAACATTTTTCCCGCGCTTGCCCAAACCCTCCATCAAACCGAGGGAAGTTGTGCTCTTTCCCTCCCCCAACGGGGTGGGTGTAATCGCCGTGACCTCAATATATTTCCCATCGGGACGGTCTTTTAGTCGTTCAATGATCTTGAGGAAGTCCAGCTTTGCGAGTCGTCCCATGGGGATCACTTCGTCTTGTCGCAGCCCCAATCTTTCCCGCCATTCGCCGGGACTTGGCATTCCCTGTTCGGCGGCCTCTGATATTTGCCAGTCCTGCATCTTTGTCGCGTCGTACGCCATCCTTTGGCCCTCCAGAATCTCAAAAGGATTAACGGTTCAACACTTCTGAATTGAATGCCACGTCCTGTATTTCCAGCAGGTTACGTGCCATATTCGAGCTTCTTCTCCAATTTCAGGGCTTGGAAAAAGATTCATCTGACAAATGGTTTCAGAGAGTTAGCTACAACCTGAGGGGGTTAACCGGTGAGATGGAAATGAACCCGATGCCCATCCCGCAGTAAATGGGGAGTTTGGCACTCTTTCAAAGAGCAAATCACTTTTCACAGGAAAAACGCACAGTTAGCGGTTATCTCGCCCTATGTCATGATGCCCGATCCCCGGCCAAGTTGCCCTTTTCGAATTTCAGAAGGAACCCCATCTCATGGAGTCTTGCAGAAATGCAAGGCACCACGCAAATAGGTCCGCGCGGTGGGCTTGTGGGGAATTCGGCCTCAAGGCTGAGGTGCTGCTGATCTTACCCCGCGCGAAAGGAGGGGCGCGCCGGGGATCCCCGCTGGCGCGGGAATGACCGCCTTCGGGGAGGCGTCAACGCCTGTCCCGGGCAGCCTCCCGCTTGCGAGGGAATCAAGTGCTGCTGGGCAGGGCGAGCATCGGGAAGGTACCGCATTACTGCCCGGTTGCGTCACCCCCTCGAAATCGACGGTCCTCCGGGTCGGCGGGGCATCCAGTTTGAAGGTCGTGGTAGGCATTCCCTGAAGTAGACCCTGAATGGATTCCCGTGAGGATTGTGGCTCAGCAGGAAATAACCTTGGAATCTTCGGGCTATCTAAAGACACCCTTCCTCCTGGGACGAGGTACATGCCCCCCTCGCCGGCCACGATAGACTCCGCTTCACCACTTGCCTTTTGCCCAAAGCCGACCGTTTGAGGCGCGAATAGACGGGAACGTGTATCGGCTTGGGCCAACCGTTCTGACGGGCGAACACTCTCGATAGCCGTCCGAGGAGTCTTCACCCCTTCCGTTCCTTGCCTCAACTCAATGAGGTGTTCAGGCGAAGGCCTTGTTGAGCTGCAACAAAGCTTGCCAGCGGCTAACTCTTCCGCCTTACGGGCCTCCACGGGCGAATCAGGACCAGAGGAGCCCATGGACAAAGGCGGCGCACGCAATCTGGAAATTGGCGAGGGGATAGCCTCTGAATCCCGTTCGATTTCAGGGGGAGAGGACCCCTCAGTCGATTCCTCCACAATTTGGACTGAGGAAGAGGTAACTTGCAGCGCTCTGTATTTCTCGGCGAACAACTCGCCTTCATGCACCAGATAAACCTGGCCGAGGACTTCGACAACAGCTTCCTTTTCACCGTCACCTTTCTCCACATACCCGAGAGTGCTGACTACCGACTGAGTCCTCCCCGCATTCGACGGAAGAGGGTCTCCAACAGCGGGCGGGGTGGGCATGACGGCTTGTGGTATGTTCGCTCCAAACCGACTGCTTGAGTAATCAGCCAGAGGTTCGGGCTGTATGATACCGAGCGGGTCGGACTCCGGCTCTCCGTTGCCAGCAGGAACTCCCTGCGGCTCGTCCACGGTGGAAGACCCAGACTGCAAAGCAACCAGGGGCGGCTCGTCAGCCTGCTGGGTGAAGGAGTTTGTCCGGGCGGGCTGGGACTCAAGGACGATTGAATCCGGCGGATTATTTGCGGTGGGTGAGACGTTCGCCAGTTCGACATTGGCCGGGGCGTCTGTTGGACCATGGAACTCATTTGCGAACGATCGGGTGGCTTGGCTGAGGCGGACGTGCTCCCCGTCAGCGACGATTGCTTCAACCCGACCATTCGCTCTCTCCACATACCCCAACGCCTTGCGAACAGATGGTTGTGAACCGCTGGCGGCAGGTTCGGCAGGCAATTGGAGATTTGCGCCGGTGTTTGACACCTGCTCGGGAACAAGTGGGGAGTTCGTCTGCCCCGCCTGGTCAGCGAGAGCCTGCGCCGCACCTTGTGCGACCTCGGCCGTGAGCCGCGCCTGTGCCATCGGGGCTGAGTTCTCTACAAGTTCCACAGCCTTAGAGGAGATCTTTGCAACCTTGAAATTGCCGTCAAGGATCTCGCCCTCGTGCACAACGTGGACGCCGTCCCCCAGCGAAATTATCGCCTCGACCCGGCCATCGGCTTTCTCGACATAGCCCAGAGGTTCCAGCGTGGTCGTCTTGGGCTGCGGCACAACGACCGCCGGCAGGTGAACCTCGGCGGGAGGCATGGAGACGAGTCGCTTTGCCTGCCCAGACTCGAAGGGATGGCGCGCCGCTCGCGCCAGCGGGTGCAGTCTGCTCTTTGCCGCCGCAGTTGAACTCACCGCCGCTTCAGTGCGGCGCGTCCCATAATTTTCGGGGGAGGAGGCTGGAGGCTGTTCGCCTAATGAAACGGATCGAGCCGGGTCCACGCTGGCGAGCCTCAGGCCCGGCTTTTTCTGAAACTTCCCCACCAGGATGTTTAGAAGCAGAAGACACACTACGGCGAGGATGCCGCTGATCCAAAGTCCAAAGCGCCTGCTTCTATTCATCGCCTCAGTCAGGACTCAAATTTCAACCCGGGACTGGAGCCAAAAACATGATTAAGTCATGCGATTGAGGCGATGTCAACAAGAATCATGCCCGCTTCAGAGACACGAGACACTCACCCCACGTTTCGCACGAGGTATCACTTGGCCGATTTATTGCCGGTTGATGCGCTAGACGCCGACGCTATTACCAGTTCGTGTTCATCACCAAGTTATACGCGTTGACGCTGCCAATCCCGGTAGAGAAGTCCCAGCCGGAGGTTGTGCCGTACGCTTTGTTGTACGTGAAGCTAGAAAGGGATAGCACGCCATTCATGCCCACACCCGCGTAGCAGTTGAGGAGGCCCGAGCAATTCACGTCGATGTCGCCCTGGGTCACATCGCGGAAGACGCAGGAATTGCCGACAGCATTGCCCAAAGAAGCGTTGCAGGCGCTGTTGCCACTCGAGCCGTACTCACTGGCCGCGATTTTGTAATAGACGGGGTTGGGATTGCCTTGGCGGCCCCACTTCTGGTTTACCAGCGCCTGGATGCCAGCCATGATAACCGACGAGCACGAGGTTCCGCCATAGCCGGCCCAGTCGCTGGGAGAGCCCGTGCAGGGGTATCCACCATTTACGATGTCAGAATAGCAAACCACGTAGTAGTGCCCCCAGAAGCCGTCAGAAGCGAACAGGGAAACGTCCGGAATGTCCCGCACGCCATCCTTCGGGATGCCGACGACGCCGGACTGCCATAGGGGCTTGGGATTCCCCTTGCAACTCCCGCTGACGACGCCAGGGATGAGCGGCGTTCCGCTCGCGCAGCCGCTCGGTCCGCCGCTGGCAGCGCCCACATCGAGATAGTATTCCTTGCCGATGGCGCTGTTGCAAAAGCCCTTCGGGCCGTAGGTTGTACTATAACCGACGTAGTTTGCGAGCAGCGTACCGGCGCAGGAGTCGTTCCACGGGATTTCCGGAACATAAGACTTGGCGGAGCCGTACCCCAAGAGGTTGAACGGGTACCAGTAAGTGCTGTTGGTGCCGGCTAACGTGTCGCTGAAGTCTGTGCCCCCCACGGCCACGTTGTAAGAGGTGGAGGCGAACCCGCTGACGCCGATGCCGTGAGTCGCCTTCGTTCCACCGACATCACAACTGGCCGCGCCTTCATCGCCCGAGGCGACGAAAACAGAGACGCCCTCTGCCACGGCTTGCTGAAACGCCGAACTGTACGCCGCGTTGGCCGATGCGCCGTTATGCACCTCGCACTCGCCATAGCTGATGTTGATGATCGCGGGCGGTGTTCCGCTCTCGTTGATGAGGTTCTGGACGGCAATCAGACCGCCGAACGTGTTGCCCGTGTTACTGCAGGACGCCAGCACGATGGCTGCGTTGGGCGCCGCCGAGGTGGCCAATTCCGCATCCAGGACTGCTTCCCCATCGTCAGCGTTGACGCCGGGGTCGGTACAGTTGTTGGGGCCACTGATAGGCGCCGGGTGCACCTGCGTGAAGGAGCCTGAGGTGTAGCCGGAAAGCCCGAACCTTGAACGGAAGGTAGTCCAGTCCGCGGTGGTGTAGACATCGCTGTCTTCGATCACCACGATGGTCTGGTTCCGACCCGAGTAACCTGTCCTGAAAAGCGGATTCAAATTGTAAATGGTGGCCAGGTCCGCAGGCACGACCGCCTGATACGTGTAGCCGCCGGAAGTATAGGTGTAATTGGGCCGTGCCTTCTGCATCCGGTGGGGCAAGAAATCGTGCAGGGAGACGACGCCGGCCACCGCGGGGGTGAGCGCGGCGGGAATCTGGGGGTCGCTCATATTGGCGATGTGCTTTATCCCGTTTACCTCAAGGCTATGAATCTCGGTCCTGAATGCCTCGCGCACCTGGCCCGCAGAGCCGGAAAAATCAATCACCATGCCGTTGCGATAGGCCACGTTGACCTGGAAGCCGTGCGACTGAAGCCAAGTGGTGACGGTGTTGAGGTCTTCCGTTGCGAGACCAAACCTCTCTCCGAATTCCTGCGCGCTGAGCCAGAGGTGGAAGTTCGGCGAGGCGGGGTCGTGAAGTTGTTCAATGAACTGCACGAGCGCCTGCTCCTGCTCAGGAGAACGCTGCAACTGAAGCAGCATGTGCTCCATCCGGAAGTCGTCAGCAACCGCCCCACGATCGTTCATGGCGTTCGCTTCGGGACGCGTATTGCCCTTGAGCGTGACCAACCTGGTTTCGTCAACCTCCTTCGTGATCAGAGCACGCGGATGCAGCCCTGTATCAACAGCAGCTCGTAAGTAGGAGGCAAAACTTAGGGTGAAAGCAAATGTCAGCAAAGCGACTGAGAAGGAGGGGAATCCGAGTTTCTTAAACATGGGGGCTCCTTTGTCGGACCTAAATTTTGTGTGCGCACGGCGCACGTACTGTTTGTGGTCTACGCAGCTAAAGCACCACACCGCTCCGGGCCGGAAAGTTACTTCCCGAGGTAGCCGATGGGGCTGCCGACGCCCGTGCAGAAGTCCCAACCGGTCAAGGCACTGTAACCGGAATACGGGCCGCACCACCCGTAAGTGATGTCGCGGAAATCAGCCGAGTTTCCAAGGTGGCCGTAGATGGTCGTGAGCTCACTTGCGCTTGAGGACGCAAACCTACCGGCGACATTCACGATGCCGGCCCATGCTGTGTTAGCAAGACTGGTGCCGTAGGCTGTGAACCAGCCGGTATCGCCTTCGAATTCAATGGTGTCATAAACCCAGACCGCGGTTTCGGGACTGGAATCAAAGGACACGTCAGGAACGCCACGTGCGAGTCCAACAAGGCTCCTGATGGATGATATGGAACTCTGATAACTTGGGATGGGTTCGTAGGCGCTCACTCCCCCGCCGCCCTCCGGCCAAGTGAGCTCGTATAGGAAGTTGCCATTCTTGGGGTTGCGGGCCGTAGTGCTGCCACCGGCGCACACTACGTTCGGAGAGGTGCAAGGATACTCGACCCCAGGCTGATCGCCAGGCGATGATATGTAGACGACCCCCGGCATAGTGAAGTACGCGTCATTGAAGATCTCGCCGCGGTATTCCTCCATACCCCAGCTCATAGAAACTTCGCCGGTGCCCGTCGCGTTCCTCGGGCAAGTCGTCGTTTGACCACATCGAACCTCATTGCTGGCCACACTCACAGCCTGCAACAAGTCGGCATTGCTGTTGGTTGCCGCTTCCACCAAGATGATCTTGGCGTTGGACGCCATGGCGTGTGCCCACTCGATATCCAGCGCCTCCTCGAATTCCCAGCCGCCGGTGGGGTCTTGGATAGGCTGGGTGCCATTGGCGTAGACCACCGCGAAGGTTGGCGCCGGAAGGCCGAACTGCCCAGAGAAATAATCCAGATCGCTTTCAGCATTCGGGTCGTCATAGGCATCGACGATTGCAATGGTCTTGCTCCCACCGGTAGGGTTCGTCAGAGCGGCGTTGTTGGGATTGCAGTTCGGTGCATTCGTTGTATCCGAAACGAGATAATAGACACAGGCGAGCGAAGCTGGCGTCTCAAAAGCATAACCGGAATACGGGGGCCCTGCATTAGGCTTCTCCACGTTGGGCATGAAAACCTGGACGTGTGTATGGAAACGAACACCCGCATCGCCGGCATGTGCTTGACTGGATTCTGGGATGATCACTCTACCCCCGCCAAAAGTGGTCTGGCCGGGGCGGAAATGGTGAAGCCAAACAGCAGTACCACCGTTACTGCCGCCATTAACTCGATTGAACGTTTCATCGATTTGGACCTCCTCCATTCGCTGGATGTTTGCTCATCGCCTGCCGACCGCCTTGCTGATCCCAAAGAAGCACATAGGACAGCGCAAGCGCGCTCGTGCTTGAACGAGTTGCCTAAGGTTGGAACACCCCCTCAATTGCTTTGGAACATATATTCAATATTATAATGCGCGGGATATGTCAAGAGGAATTCCACAACGAGGGATTGGCGCCGCTTGCCTATTGGGCGTGCCCGTTACTCCCTCCTTGTTTTTCGATTTCGGGAGTCTCAGCCGCAAATGGAAGTGGCATGCGTTCTCTGTTTTGATGCTTGGCGCGGGGCAACCTCAACGCGCCAAGATGCTTCGACAAGGGTCAAGTAAACGCACGACACTGCCTGAAGAAGAAAAGGTTGGTAGGATACCACCCAAAGAAGTTTCACTTCTGCGCGGGAGTAAGCTGGATGTCATCCAGCCAGACCTTTCCCGAGATAAGATTGTCGAACTTCTTGCTGGGCAACCGGGTAAGTCTCACGACGACCAATTCGGTTCTTGGTCCGGCAGCGAAATCCAAAAGCAAAGGCGCCCATCCGTCGGTACTGCCGGTGAAATCGTCAGATAGCTTGTCCAGTGCGGCGGCGTTGTAAGCGTCATAGACCTCGAGGCGAGGGCCGCTGTCGGTGGTAATGCCTTCGGTTTTCATGGAGGCCCGAAGGCGGTAGGATTGCCCGGGTGATACTCTCACATACTGGTAAACGTTCTGGTACAGCAGGTTCTGCTTACCCGGGAATTGAATCAAGAAGGAATGGCCAGGCGAGTGATAAGTAGAAGTGTCCAGACCTGCGTAGACACCCTCCAGGGGAGCGATTCTCCAGGCAAAGCCGAAATTCAACAACTCGTCCTCGAAGTCGCCATTGGAAATGAGGTTCTTTTCGGAGGGCATCGACGAGTATCGAATGAGCCCCTTTTTCTGGAGGTCGGTCCAAACCTGGTACGCCTCCTGCGGCCGGCGAGCGCCGATCAGACTGTCAATGTAAGGGGAACTATGGTCAGGAGGGAATTCCCCTCGCCCGGCCACAATTCGTTTCCAAACGGCCTGTGCCTGATCCAAGCGATGCTGGGAGATTAGAAAATTCAAATAACTGAATTCGCTTGTCAATTGCTCGGGAATCAGTTCCTGAAGAATCTTCCCAGCATCGTCAGTGACCTTCCAAGCCAAGGCAAAGACGTTGCTGTTATATTGCGCCGTGCCGGCAAGCACAACCCTGAAATGCCGGAAAGCTTCGTCGGTATTGCCCTGCAACAAGTAGAAATTGGCGACTGGCCATTGATAGCCAGGGAGATTCGGCGCCAGTAGATCCACCCGGCGCAGGCAGGCTCCAGCCTCCCCTAGTCTGCCTTGGAACTCCATCGCAGCCGCCAATTCCAGCCAAGTCTCAGGGTCATAGGAATTAAGACTTGTAGCGCGGCGAAAATGTTCCTCGGCCTTCTCAAGTTGGAAATCTACGGGGCTGTATTCGTAGAGACCGGCTAATCGCATACGGTAGTCGGCACTGCTCGGGTCGAGCTTAATGGCACGCTCGAGGTTGCCCACTGTCGGCCTGCTCGCCAGCGCATTTGCGACGTAGCCCTTGCCCACCCAACCTATCAGCACTAGGACTATTGCAGCCTCGACACCGACTAGCAACAACCTTGCAGGTTTCGTTTTTATGGCAATTTGCATACTCGCCGTCCTACTCGAGTTGGTAAGATTTGAATTATTGCGTCTCTATTATACGATAGAAGTCCGGCAGTGGCGCAGTTTGGCGTAGCTCCCCGATATATCGGGGCATTTTGGGGCTGTGCCGGACTAAAGCCCGGCGCTACAGGACCGAACTGACCCACTACCTGAAGTTCATTTAACTTGACTTTGAGTTAGCCAACAGGTAAATTAGTGTGGCTAGGGTTTCACGTGTGTATCTCCATGAAGGGGCTCCTAATTGCAAGGCCGCGACACAGGGGCGAGCAGGCTATATCGGGGCAGAAATGAAGGGTTTTCCGGAACATCTATCTCTGAGTCTTATAATCTGCCTATCGTGCTTTTTCCTGTTAACCTCGGCCCAATCGCGCGCGCAGGATGCCCAGAATAGGCCTGCTCCCCAGGCTCCCCAGGCTCCCCAGGCAATACCGAACTCAACCCCCTATACGGATACACCAGCGGGAAACGCGCCAGGAAACTCTGCTCAGCCCTCCGGCCCCCTCGCGGATCCCAATTACGTACTGGGACCTGAGGATGTAATCAATATCGATGTTTTTAACGTTCCTGAACTGTCTAAAAACGTTCGAGTTGCCAACGATGGGATGATTTCCCTCCCCTTGATTGGCCGAGTCCAAGCGGCGGGTTTGACCGCCGAGGAGCTACGGAAAGAGCTTGCGGACAAATGGGGTGAGAATTATCTTCAAGATCCTCAGGTGACGGTTTTTATTAACGAGTTCAAGGCTAAGCCTGTATCTGTCATTGGGGCGGTGGAAAAGCCTGGGCTCTATTCCCTTACTGGGCAGCGCAGCCTGATTGAGGTGCTTTCAATGGCCGGTGGTTTTGGCAAGAAGACTACATCACCGGCGGGACGCACAGTAGTGATAACTCGCAAGAGTGGCTTTAAGGATCTTCAGCCGGTCGATGGAATGCACGTGCATGGGCCGGACCAAATTGAAATCGACCTCAACCGGCTCCTCTACACGAGGGACGAAGCCCTCAACATCGAGATTAAGCCTCTCGACACCATTTCCGTAAGTAAGGCCGACGTTATCTATGTGTCAGGAGCGGTGAGGCGGCCGGGCGGGTTTGTCCTCGAGGATCGCCCCACCATTACGGTTCTTCAGGCAATTACCATGGCGGAAGGTTTTACCGGAACTGCGGCAAAGGGAGCTGCTCGTATTTTGAGAACTACCCAGGACGGCTCCAGGACAGAAATCCCTGTTAACATAACGAAGATTCAAAAAGGAAAGGCCGAGGACACAACGCTGGCGGCGAACGACATCCTCTTTGTTCCCGAGAGCAAGGGGAAATTCGTGAGCCAGCAGGCTACCCAAGCTGGTATGTCTGCTCTCACAGGGTGGCTCATTTGGACTCATTAATAGGCGCGACCCAGCTTTTACCTGGTGATTAATGCCCAACACAGAACTCTCCACGAGAGAAGACGCTGATAGCTTGGTTGTACCGGGCCCCCGAAGCTTGCGGCAACCTATCGAGACGCTTGACGTCTCGGCCGAAGAAGTGCCGCACCTGCTTGACTATTGGCAATTGATCCTGAAACGCCCCTGGACCGTTCTTGCCACTCTCCTGTTTGTATTCATGACCGTCGCCATCGGGACTTTGAAGCAAAAACCCATTTATGAAGGGGAGGTCCTGCTGGAGATCAATCCCGAAGAGCCCAGTGTACTGACCTTTAATCAAGTGGTCGCGGCCGAATCGAGGGACCTGGACAGCTACCGGGAGACTCAATACAAGGTTCTTGAAAGCCGTACCCTTGCTGAGCGCGTGATCAAAGACTTGGCATTGTATCGATACCCGGAGTTCTATCAACGCCACCCCTTGATGGGATTGATTGACTTGAACCCGGATTCGATACCCTCCCCCTCCGATCCTCGCCCTGCCGAGCCAAATAGCGACGCGTACCTCAACAGCGTGAAAAACTTCTCCAAGAGGCTTGACGTCAGCCCGGTGCGCCGAAGCAATCTTGTCGAGGTGACCTTTGAATCTTATGATCCAAAGCTGGCCTCAGCAGTCGCCAATAAACTGGCGGACGACTATACCACTGAAAACCTCGAGGTAAAATGGGACGAGGCAAATAAGGCGTCGGAGTGGCTGTCAAAACAGTTGGTGGGGCTCAAGTCTCGAGTGGAAAAGTCTGAGGATAGCCTGCAGGAATATGCCCAGGCAAATTCGATCGTCTTCCTGACGGAAAGTCAGAATCTCGTTAATACCCGATTGGGCGAGCTTCAACAGGAATACACCAAGGCCCAGGCTGATCGCTATCAAAAGCAATCCCTGTATGGCCTTGTGCAGTCCGGGAAGACTCAGGACCTTCCGGGGGTTCTTTCCAACGGGTTGGTTGAAAATCTGGCCACCCGCCTTGCCGAAGCAGAGCGTGACTATGCCCAATTAACGGCCACGGTTAAGCCGGAGTATCCCAAAGCAATTGCCCTTAAGAAACAAGTCGACACTTTGCAGGCTTCGCTCGACCACCAGAAAAAAGTGCTTGGGCAGAATATGGTGGAGGACTACCAAGTTTCGTTGGCGCGCGAAAAATTCTTGGCAAAAGCCGTTGAAGACCAAAAGCGTGTAGTCAACGAGATTGCCTCAAAGACCATCCAGTACAACATTCTGAAGGGGGAAGTGGACACGAATAAGTCGCTTTATGATGGGTTGCTGCAAAGAATGAAGGAAGCGCAGGTCTCTGCCGGGGTGACGGCAAGTAACATTCGAGTCGTGGATGCTGCCGAGGTCCCCCGGAGTCCCAGCAAGCCTCGCGTTCTGCTCAACCTCGTGTTGGCCCTGATCCTCGGAACTGCCTTAGGCATCGGCTTAGCATTCTTTCAAGAATACTTGGACAATACCCTCAAGACCTCGGAAGAGGTCGAGAACCTTTTGCGTTTGCCCTCTTTGGGCGTGGTTCAGTCGTTTCCTCTTAACGGCGCGGATAAGTCTAAGCAGGGTAAGTTGCCCACACCCGTCCCAGGTCAGCAAGTGGCTATCGCCCCGGCGATTCAGACCCATTCTGCCGCAGTTGAGGCTTTCCGCTCTCTTCGCACCTCGATTTTGCTCTCGGCTAATCCCGTGCCGAGGTGTCTCTTAATTACCAGCTCCCTTCCTGGCGAAGGCAAGACCACGACTACGGTCAATTTGGGAGCTACCTTGGCCAGCTTGGGCAGCCGGGTGGTGATCGTGGACTGTGACATGCGGCGGCCATCGTGCCACCGCTCCACGGGTGTGCCAAACAAGCCTGGGTTTGTGCAATGCTTGACGGGCCATGTGGATTTGGCCCAGGCTATTCTCCCCGTGCCCGGCGTCGTGAATCTAAGTGTCATTCCTTGCGGCCCCGTCCCGCCTAATCCGGCGGAAGTACTATCTTCGCCCGTAGCCAGTGACTTGCTGCGCAAGCTTCGATCCGAATTCGATTACGTGTTGGTGGATTCCCCGCCCCTGTTGAGCGTTGCCGATAGCCGCATCCTGTCAACGCTGACGGATGCAGTGGTTTTGGTGGTGCGGGGATACGTAACCCCATACCCCGTCGTTCGTCGCGCTCGGGCTTTGCTCTATAACGCTGGGGCGCGTATTCTGGGTGTGGCGCTTAACGACGTGGATATGCGCAAGAGTGAATATGGGTTCGGGGGCTCTTATAAGTACGGATACGGATATGAATACGGGGCCGGGTATGGAAGCGGTACGGAGGAATCCATAGATCAGGGTGCGGGGAGCGGGGTTAGCAGCGTGGACAGGTAGGAGCAAGGTTCCATTGCCGGCGCCCCGTCGGGCCAGCTATTTCCGAACCGGCTGAACCGGACATTGGAAAGCGAATTCTTAAGCCACAGGCACTTCTCATGCAATGGCGGGCCGACGATGCTGTAGCGCATCCCCCCTTCCGTAGCACCTCTCACCACAGAGACACAGAGGCACTGAGAACTGAAAAGAAAAGCCCTTTTCTCTGTGCCTCGGTGCCTCCGTGGTTATTGTAATCGATTTTTTAACACCTTCTGGCGCCCTGGGCTAGCCTGCCTTGCGGGACCCCTGCCGGCCCTGTTGAACAGCAATCCGAAAGGGGAAGACATTGTCAGTTAACCTCTGACTCAGGACACTAGAGAGAATCGAACACTTCGCGGAAGCGGAATGATCCGTCGGCTGACGGAATCGCAAAGGTCTTTCAGCATCCTGCTTTATGCGAGATTCCTGGAATGTCTGATTTGAAAGTTTTGGTTACAGGTAGAGCTGGATACATTGGTTGCGTTCTGGTCCCCTTACTTCTTGCGCGGGGCTATCAGGTGAGGGTGGTTGACAACTTGATGTGCGGCGGGGCTGGACTGCTTTCTAATTTCCGGAACCCCCGCTTTGAGTTTCTGGTTGGAGACATTCGAGACGAACGCCAAATGGCCGAGGCTATGAAGGGTTCTAACGTAATCATACACTTGGCAGCCATCGTCGGCTTCCCAGCGTGTCGAAAGTATCCCGACTTGGCCCAGACCGTGAATGTGGACGGGACCAAAGTCGTCGCCAAAGCCGCCGGGCGCCAGCGCTGTGTGTTGTTCGCGTCCACAGGCAGCAACTATGGGGCTTTGGTGAATGAGCTGTGCACGGAGGAGACGCCTCTGAAGCCCCTCAGCTTGTACGGCAAGACGAAGACCGCTGCGGAACAACACCTTTTTGAAAATTGCAATACTATTGCTTACCGCTTAGCGACGGCCTTTGGAGTTTCTCCCCGGATGCGATTTGACCTGCAGGTTAACCACTTCGTGTATACCGCCCTCCAGGCGCGGGATCTGGTACTTTACGAGGCACACTCCATGCGGACCTTCATCCACGTATATGATATCGCCCGCTCCTTCTTGTTTGGAATCGAGAACGCCTCGCGAATGCAAGGGCAGGTCTTTAATGTAGGATCCGAAGAGATGAACTACAGCAAGGCCCAGGTGTGCGAAATGATTCGGCGTAAGGTTGACTATTATCTCCACTGCGCGGACGTGGGCGAGGATGAGGACAGGCGGAACTACGTGGTCTCCTATCAAAAGATCAAATCGTACGGGTACAACACCACGATCAACCTGGAGCAGGGCATCGACGAGTTGGTGCGAGCGGCAAAAGCCTTGGAGGCCGGGAATCTGTATTCGAATGTGTAGACCTCTTCTGCGTCCTGGTCCGCTCCGCCTTATGGCCTCAGAAGGTTCGGGATGGTAACCGCGCTAGTCAAATGATTGTGCCAGCGTCCCTGCCAGTTCTGACCTATGAGCAACATGGTTCAAAGCCCTAGTTTGGCTGGCTCTGAGACTTTGCGACCCACTCGTGGCTCCGCGCAGCGCGTCGGGCGCAACTTCCTGCTATTGGGTGTGGGCAAGGCTGGCAACCTGCTCCTGAGCTTTTTGGTTGTCACCTGGCTGGCTCGCAGGTTAAGACCGGAAGGGTTTGGGCTCATATCGTTCGCCCTTGCCCTGTTGTCTTATTTTGTCGTGCTGGCACAAGGCGGATTGCAGCTCTTGGGGGTTCGGGAGGTTGCTCGGGAACCCCAGCGAGCAGCGCATTATGTTCGGCACATTCAGGGACTGCAAATCGCCCAGTCGCTTCTGGCGTTTCTCCTGATGCTTGTTGTCGCATTCCTGGCACCGCGTTCGAGACTCGAAAAGGAGATACTTCTTCTCTTCGGTATTACCCTTTTGTTGTACCCGTTCCAACTTGACTGGGTGCTTCAGGGGATTGAGCGAATGGGCTTACTGGCGGCAATCACATTTATGCAAGGCGCTATCTATGTATCTTTGGTTATCTGGAAAGTACACAGCTCCGAGGCAGTTATCTGGGTCCCCGTGGCGTATCTTGTAGGGATGGCCGTCCAGGATGTGCTCCTCACGACCTCTGTTTTCCGTCGCTTTGGCTTCTGCCTGCCGTCCTTTGACCTTACCTCCATGCGCTCCGTGCTCAGAACATCTCTGCCCATGGGTTTCTCCATGGCCATGGTTGCCGTGTATTGGAACACCGGCAGCGTGCTTCTTGGCTTCCTCAGGGGAAATGCTCACGTGGGCTGGTACAATGCCGCCATCAAGATTGTCATGGTCCTTGTGGCCGTTCCGCAATTATACAACCAAGCCATGGTGCCCGCTATCTCGGCTCTTTTTGTGCAATCGCTACCGCGGCTTGAGCGCTTAATTGCGGAGTCGCTCCGGTTGATGGCCCTCCTCGTGGCGCCGATGATGACGGGAGGTATAATTCTGGCTGGGAAGATCATTCATTTCCTTTACGGGGACCGGTATTCTCCATCGGTGCTTACACTCCGGGTCTTGTTCGTGGGGGTGGCGATTATTTACATTTCCTTCCCATTGGGATCCACGGCTCTCTATTCCAACCGAGAGAGGCTTTACATGTGGGCCGTGGCGATGGGAGCGCTGGTGAACGTAGGTGTCGACATTCTTTTAATTCCCAGGCTAGGCGGTAGCGGGGCGGCCGTCGCTACCGTCCTTGGTGAGCTTGTCGTTTTTGGGCTAATGTACCGAGCCGCAAACCAGGTGATCCGAGTGCGGGTGCTGACTAGACTCTGGCGACCGCTTTTGTCCTGTTTTCCAATGACACTGTCTCTGGTCTTGAGTCGAAACTTGGCGCTCGGTTGGCAGGTTCTGTTGGGTGCCCTGGTATACCTTGTGGCTGTCGCCTTGCTTGGTGGTTTGACAAAGGAGGACCTCCGCGTTGCCACCTCTATGGTTCGATCCAAGGCCTCGCCAGTCGCCTAAGGCTTGGCACGCAACGGAGGGCTACTTGTGCGTGCTTTCAGCTAGTCACGGGCCCAAAAACGGAAATCCAGGACAATCAGAAATGCCGATAGCTCGCTTCGTAAACAAAAGCACCCAGCTATCGGTGGAAGGTTACGGACCAGTTACGGTCTGGGAGAGGTGAGGAAGCCGCTCTCCGGTCGGCGTTTTTCGTAGTGAATTAAGAATTCGCTTTAATCGGGCGTGAAGAGCGGGATAATCTTCGCCGTACTAGATTTCAACCGAGAGGTAGCACCGGACCACGAGGAATACAGGAACGCCCGGCTGGAATAGTTTTCAATCTGTTGAACAACATACTTCAGCATAATCGGGAGCTTGCCATGAATACTGCCATGCTTGACAAAATACTTGCTGAAAGACCTAAGTTTCATAGCGGAGAAACTGAGACAGGTGGCGTGATTGCTGCCGGTGATACCATCATACGTGGTTGTGACTTGGAAAGGATCACTAAGAATCTGCCCGTGTGTTGGGGAATCGGGCCAGCCACGGCCAGGTTCATCTATGAGTCAGTCTCTGAGCAAAGCAAGACCCTCGAAACAGGCGCAGGGATCTCCACGCTCGTCTTCGCACTCAAGATGTCCACGCATATCGCCATAACTCCCAACGCAAATGAAGTCGGGGCCATAAGGGACTACGCAGGCATGAACCAGATTTCATTGAGTCGTGTAGACTTTGTTATCGAGCCATCTGATGGCTACCTGCCTCGTTGTGCTAGTCATGATTTGGACGTTGTGCTTATAGACGGTAAGCATGCCTTCCCTTGGCCTATTATCGACTGGTTTTACACAGCGGTTAAGCTGAGGGAAGGAGGCATTCTTATTTTAGATGATGCTGAAATTTCCTCCGTGTCTATCCTGAAGGATTTCATGTGTGAAGATCCTCATTGGGAGCTTCTCAAGTGCTTTGGAAGACATGCCGTGGCATTTAGAAAGCTTTCGATGTCCATCCGTGACATCTCATGGCACATGCAGCCGTTCATAACAAGACGGTTTGGGCGCAAAGCTCGTCTTCTGAATGATCTCCGTACATTGAGCGGAACCGTTCTCGATATACTGAAAGGCTAGAGAGTCGCCTAGGGCAACATCATAACGGAGTAGTAATTGAGAATACTCGCGGTAGAGCCGTATACAAGAACTCCAGGTCACTTCGATTGGTTTGCGACACGAACCTGTGGAGGTTTGGCCCGCCGGGGCCATCAGGTGACGCTTGTGACTTATGGCGGGCTCGCCGCCGTAAGCCTGCCAGGAATAACTCCGTTCAGGGTTGTTGATGCCGCTCGTGAATCAGATGCGGACCTCGATGCGAGGATCTTACAAGATAAAATTGACCGTGGATCATGGAGAGCCACCACTTGGAGACGGTCCCGAGAGCTGAGGACTTTTCGCCATGCATTGTCGCTAATGCCCGAAGAGGGCTTTGATGTGGTTCACTTTCTGGATTCTGAACTCGTCCTGCTTGTTCTCGCGTTACGTACGATGGTGAAAAGGAGAGATGCTGAACAAATCGCAATTGTTGCGAATCTCCATGAAGCTTCTCGGCTAATAAGGCCTGCGCGCCGGTTAAGGGCCAGCGCTCACAACGCGATCTATCCCTATGTTCTACGTAGATTAATTAAAGAAGATCTGGATGCGCTGATCGTGCTGGACGACTTGCTCAAGAGTGAATTATTAAATCGGCTCAAGTTAAGCGGACCTGCCGGAAACAAGGTTCACGTTCTCCCACTTGGGATGGACGAGCCGCAAGATGTCAGCTACAAGGAAGGGGCCAGACGGCGATTGAATCTCTCTCAAGATGAGACAGTCTTCCTGCTGTTTGGAGGCCTGAGAAAGGACAAAAGGATTGACGTTGCCCTCGAGGCCATCAAAGGGTTGCCGTCCTGTCGTTTGCTGATCGCTGGCGAGCGGGACGATTATGATGCCGCCGCTGTCCAGGAGCTTATTCGCACGCACGGATGTGAGAATTCCGTGTCCACTGAAATCAGGTATATCGATGAGGACCGGATGCACGATTATTTCCTTGCCTGTGATGCAGTGATTCTCCCTTATGCGGCTGATTTCCAGGGGCAAAGCGGGATCCTTACCAAAGCGTGTTCTCACGGTAAGTGCGTCATCGCCAGCGACGTTGCCGCGGTGGGGAAAACGGTAAGAGAAGCCGGAATTGGTCTTGTGGTAGAGCCCGAGAGCGCCAACAGGCTAAAAGAGGCGATCAATACGTTCTTGTTGCTCAAACCGGAAGATCGTGTGCAAATGGAGGCCAATTCAAGGTCCCTTGCTAGCGCGAAGTCCTGGAATTCGGTATGCTCCCAACTGGAGGACATCTATTCCCAAATCTTGAATCGCAAGAGGGGCAGAGCCATCGTAAACCGTGCATCAGCTCATTGAACCTTCTGGGGCTTCCCTGAGGCGCCATGGGACACGTCCGCTATCCCGTTGCAGTGGTACTTTCCATGACGTTCTTAACCTTGCTTGAATGGATGACGCCTTAAGGGGGGCTAACATGTCCTCTCCCAAGGTCGGTTGGGTGCGGCCGTATGATAAGAATTGGAATTGACGCACGGCCCTTGTCGCGCAGCTTCCGGGACGGGGTTGACTCGGCCCGTGCATCGATCGCCGTTGCGATGGCTCTTCTCTCGGGTCCGTGAATCGCAACCCCGGGCGGGCAGGAGACGTTTTTCAACGCGCTCATTATGGCAGGGCCATCAACATTCCCCGTGGATGCCGAGATTCGAGTTTGCATGATTACGGCGGACTATCCGCCCGCCCCGAGCGGGCTCGGAGACTACTGTAAGGTCCTCAGTGAAGGCTTGGCCGCCCGCGGCATTGGGGTAACGGTGATAACGTCTTCATACCGCGGCACTGCACAGCGGTGCGGAAACCCGGCGGTGCGCCCTGAGATTGAAGGATGGTCGTTGGCCCACGGCGTTAGCGCTTTGCGGACGATCCTGATGACGGACGCCGACGTTTGGCATTTTCAAATGGGAACACGTGAGCATCGTAATCGCCTATTCCCCTTCGTCCTTATCCCCATCGTTGCCCTTTTGCGGCGGCAGAAAAAAGTCGTGGTAACGTTCCACGAGCTCCCCCATCCCGAGTTTAGGAGACACCTTGTGAGAGGTCTGGTCAGAGTTATTCGGGAATGGCTCTGTGTGATTTGTGCGGATGGGCTCGTATCCGTTTCAGTATCCTACAAGGAAGCGCTCACGAGATCTTACCAGTTTACGCGCTCCGTTCCCTTCAGGGTTATTGGCATCGCCCCGACCATTCCGAGGTCCAAGCTTAATTCTGACCAGCTACGGAGCCTCCGGTGGCGGATGGGAATCGAGGATGGAACGCTCCTTCTGAGCTATTTCGGTTTCGTCCATGCCGCGAAAGGATTTGAGCACACATTGGCCGTGTTGACCAAGACCAGGAAGAGCGGAGTTCCGGCGCGTCTCATCGTCTTGGGCGAGCTGTCGGAGAAAGACACATTCCACAAGAAGATATTGGATAAGATAGGGCAGGAGGGGCTCACGGGCTTCGTTCAGGTCCTGGGCTACCTGGACGCAGACTCGGTAGCCGATTATCTGGCGGCGTCGGATGCGTGCGTGCTACCGTTCACGGAGGGGGTTCAGCCAAAGAATAGCAGCTTCCTTGCTGCTGTCGCCCAAGGGACACTGGTGATAACAACCAGCAGTGAACGCAGCGGGCTTGACGACGGCGCAAACGTCTATTACGCGCCCCCTGGGGACGTTGAGGGCATGGCGGCGGCGGCTCGAAAATACGGAGGCCGGAAGGGATCACGCGATGCCGCGGGCATTCAAACGTGGTCAGCAATCGTGGAGGAGCACATTTGTCTTTATGCCGATCTCTTGAAAACGCGTCTTGCCGAGAAGTGAGGCGGAAAATACGGAAGGGGAGATATGCGAGATGTTGACGCTTGACTGGATTATGCTGGTGGGTTGCACGTGGTGGGCGCTGTGGCAATACAGGCGCACCAAGATACTGCTTACCCCCAGTAATGCCTTCCTGATCGGTACCATCATCCTGCCGGTGTTCGTCGCCTATCTCTTGGCCCTGAGTCCGGAGTCCCTCGCAGCCATCGGACAGTCCGGCCACGCGTTGTCCATGCAATGGGCGGCAGACGAGCTCCTGGGAGTGATATGCGTGGGAACAATCTGCGTGATGCTGGGGCATTGGGCTGCCCCGCGCCTGTTCCCGCGTCTGGGCGGAAACCAGCGCGAACTGCCCCGCTCGCCTCGTGTTTCCCTGCACCAACTCACTATGGGAGCTTGCGCCGTCTGCCTGTTCGGAGTCGCCAGCGTGTGGCTCTTCTTTATCAAAGAATGGCAGATTCCTCTCCTGAGCTCAGCACCTCATGCCCGCGAACTTCTCGAAATGAACCATCCCCTGCGATATATTTACACCGGCGGTTTTACCCTCGCTAATACTGCGGCTGTGTTTCTGATGGGCGGCTTGTCCCTCGGGAAGATACGGGCATACAGGCCGCTGTGCTTCTTTGCAATTACGGCGCTCACCATTACGAATCTTTGTACGGCATCTCGGGCCAATTTGCTCGCCCCGTTCATTTCCGCTGGGCTGATCTACTTCTCCCTAAAGAACACTAAGCTGACCCCGTTTCGCGCGTTGGGCTTGGCGGCTCTTCTGCTCTGCGCCGCCAGCGCTCTCCAGCTTATCCGCAGCCACACGGGCCTCTCATTCGAGGGCTTATGGGACGAGGTAATTCACGGGAACACCTTCTTCGCCAACTTCCGCGATTCTAGCTATGTGCTGATGGGCTTCGAGGCGAATCGCTATCCCCTTTTTTACGGCAAGACAATTCTCGCCGGCCTGCTGGGCTTCGTACCCAGCAGCGTTCTTCCCTTCCGCCAGCAATACGCCTGGGGCGCCGTGACCCTGGGCATCGTAAACATCACCAACCCATTGCACTTCGGACTGGGCCAAGTGTTGTTTGCGGACTGGTATATCAACTTCGGGACTGCGGGTATAGCGCTTGAAGGATTGGTGATCGGTGCTTTGCTAAAATGGCTTGACGTTCGACTGCTTCAGATAAGGCGCCGGCCAAAGGGCGCAGTGTCGGATCAGTATTTCCAACTGTTCGGGCTCTGGTTCCGTCTCGGAGTATTGGGAACCCTCTGCACCAGCGCCAGTGTGATGCTCGTGTACCCGCAGTTGCTGGGATACATCTTGATCCTGGCTGTCGCCTATGCGGCGCGCCAGATCTTCGGCGTGCGCCCCGCAGTTGGAGAAGGCATGTTGCGGCAGGCAGGCAGGAGCGCAATTCTGGAGCATCCACGCATTTAGCGGGGCCGTAAGTTTCGGCATGGAGACAGAATGGGATTGTACCCCTTGAAGATGGCCCTCTTTCCTTCGCTATTGGTATCGACGCTCTGCGTTATTCCCTGTCAATTACCGGGTTCTCCCGCGCAATTTGATCCGGCGGGGATGGCGCCCCAAGGCGCCTTACAAACTCCCTCCAAGGACAGCCACGGCGTTTATTGGGCTAGCGACTTTGAGGGAGCGGACATGGCGGAAAAGACTAACCACGCCATTGCCGCTGCGCCGCCAGGATCTACCGTCATGGTTCCTGGTGGATCGTTCCTTCATTCCGGGCCAATAAGGATTGACAAAACAATTCGTCTCGAGGGAGCCGGGAGCGCCGAAACCACCTTCGTCTCGACCAGCTTGACCAACGACCAGATCGAAATTGTAAAGGGCGGCGACTACTCCACGGTTGCCAATCTAGGCTTGTACACTCAGGGCAACTTGGCGCCCACGGGCGGGGCGGGAATCACCGTAAGCGCCAGTTTCGTCCATGTTTCGAACGTGCGCATCTGGAACCAATATAACGGTATTGTGTTTAATGGACCGCAAAACCTCGATGTCGATGACTGCGACATCCGATGCCTTGGCAACGACCTCTGGCAGGTGGGCGGGGTGAACCTTGCTATCCGCGATACGAAACTATACGGAAGCGGCGGCCCAAGCACGGGCTTGCACCTTACCAATGGAACAGGGATCTGGCTGACCGATGTGGAGATCTACGGAAACGCGCGGGGTTTTGTCATCGATCCTGGACAGCACGAGGGTGTCGGCCAGGTGTTCGCGAAGGGTGTCGCAGTGGACACTTCACATGAGCAGGATGGGATCGTGATCGGTGGCAGCGGAGCAGTTTTTGATATTGACTTCGCCGATTCATGGGTGGCCGGCTCAGAGAAAGGATACGGCATCAACCTTAATAACAGCCAAACCAACGGTTTTATTTGGTCCGGCGGCTTTATCCGAGAGAACCACCTCAGTGGGGTCTTTGTTCAAGCAGGAAAAAACATTCAAATTCTGGGTACGCAAATATCTGCTAATGGCCACAACAATGCAACAGGACATGATACTTATGGTGTGGTGGTCGCCCCTGGCGCAAGTCATTTTATGATTGCCGATTGTCTTATTGGGAGAACTGGTTCCGACGAGGAAGGGGGGGGCACGATGCGGCAAAGCGTTGGCATCTATATTGCGCCCGGTGACAGCGACTTCTTCGAGGTGATAAACAACATGGACGCCGGAAACACGGAGGGACTTCTTATCGACAATTCCCGGGGGAAGCGCAAGGTCGTACAGGGAAACTTGGGAAAAGTGACGGGTGAATAAATACTTCCTTCGGGTGCTGCGCGCGGGCGCTTCACCCGCATGCAGCCGGTTCATTAGTACGCAGGGCTCATCAGGGATCGCCTAACACACTACGGCTTTTCCAACAATTGCGATGAAGATCCCTGAGAAGAGGAGACCTGATGGGGAGGGTTATCACGATTGACGCCAGGATGCTGGGATTTTCAGGAATCGGGACTTACCTTCAGAATCTGCTCGAGAACTACACGCGGATGGAGTGCGATTTCTCGTTCCGCTTGGCGTGTCCGCGGCAGGAATCCGTGCGAGAATTTGAGTCGAACCGTTTTACGTGGGTGCGTGCGGATGCTCCCATTTACGGTCTGCGGGAGCAGTGGCAGATTCCTCGAGTCTCAAAGGGATCGGACCTGTTGCATTGCCCTCATTACAACGTCCCATGCTTCTATCGTGGAAGGCTGCTGGTGACGATCCACGATCTCACGCACATCGCGGATCGGACTTATCGCCGAACTCTTCCGTCGCTTATATATGCGCGACCGATGCTGAAAGTGGCATCCCACAAAGCCGATCACATTGTTACTGTTTCCGAATTCACTAAGCGCCAGATTGTGGACAGGCTCAGGGTTCCTCCTGAAAAAGTTACGGTGATTTACCATGGGGTCAGTTCGCACTTCCGCCTATTGGATCATGAGGAGGCATTCCGAGCAGCTTCCTCAGCGCTTCAGTTGCGGCGTCCGTACCTGCTATACGTCGGTACGCTTAAGCCCCACAAGAACCTTCCCACACTGATCCGGGCGTTTGCGCTACTGCGCGGGCGAAAACAAGTCGAGCAGCAGTTGCTGATCGTCGGCGATGATCCCAGGTGGAAGGAGGGACTGGTCAGCCTTTGTTCCCAGCTTGGAATCGCCGGCCGTGTTTCCTTTTTTCCGCACGTGGCCGACGCGGTCTTGCCGCAGGTGTACGCGGGCGCGGATTTGATGGTGATGCCCTCGTTCATCGAGGGCTTCGGCCTGCCGGTCCTGGAAGCGATGGCTTGTGGCACGCCGGTGGTGTGCTCGCGGGCCGCTTCCCTGCCGGAAGTGGCGGGAGACGCGGCTGAGTACTTCGAACCGACGAGCGTAGAAGACCTGGCAGCCGCCATCGAGCGAGTGCTAAACTCTGAGGAGCGCCAAGCCGAGTTGCGCCAGAAAGGGCTGCAGCGGGTGAAGCATTTCTCTTGGTATGAATGTGCTCGGCGCCACTGCGCGGTATATCGTAAAGCGCTGCAATGACAATCGGAGACAGGCCTATCATCACGGTATTTGCAGCGATCTTCAGGATACAACACTGGAAGGCTGCAGCGAACATGTTTCGCGTTTACGACGACGTCGTTGACGCTTATGCCCGGTATCTTGTTGCGCGGGGGGGGTATCCAGCGTCCATTAGTGTGAGGACTCCGCTGGGCAAGATTTGTCCAACTATCTACTCACATCACGACATGTTGACGATTAATGAGATCTTCTGCAGGCAAGACTATGGCGCCTCCGCGTCCGACCAGGTTGTTGTGGATATTGGGTCCAATATCGGGATAAGTGCCCTTTACTTTCTGACGAGGAATAATAAGAGCTTTGTCTATTGTCACGAACCGCTCCCCATGAACTGCGCGAGATTCAAGAAGAACCTGGAGGGCTTCGAAGGCCGTTATCAGCTTGCTGAATGCGCTGTGGCACTCGAAGATGGAACCGCGCAATTCGGTTTTGAACCAACTGGACGATATGGCGGGATTGGCAAAAACACTGGGTCAACCATCACGGTAGAATGTCGGAATGCCATAAATATTCTCAGCCGGATTCTCGATCAGCACGGAGAAATTGATGTGTTAAAGATCGACATTGAGACCCATGAAAGGGAAACACTCCTAGCCATTCCCGAGGGTCTTCTCTCTAAGATCAAGAGAATATACATTGAGCAACAGTTCGAGCACAATCCACTTTCTAGCAGCCACTCCTTCCGGCAATACGGCGCAATCGCACAGTTCTTCCGTAGCACGATTCCCACGGTGAAGCTATAGGGTAATGATGATTGCGTGCCCTCAGGCCATCCATGGGGAGGGAGCTTGGTTATGGTAGGTCGGCGGCAAACGAGAGAATGCAGGTTGATTAGGGTTATCGTGATCCAGGAGTTAAACTGCTAGGGAGCTTCCGAGTTGTCTGACGCCGGAACATCGGGCAGCGGTGGTTCGTGAGGAAGATACTTTATCTCTTAGACAGATGACGGATACGCCAAAACTTCGGGTTGCTCTGGTCCACTACTGGTTTGTGAGGTTCCGGGGCGGGGAACGGGTCCTTGAAGCTCTTGCGGAAATGTTTCCTCAGGCGGATATTTTCACTTTAGTGCTCGACCCCAAAGCTCTTCCGCCGTCGCTCAGGTCACGCAAGTTCACGACCTCGTTTCTACAAAAGATTCCGGGGATGACTCGCCACTACAAGAAATTCCTGCCTCTCTTCCCTCTCGCGCTGGAGCAGTTCAAGTTGGACAAGTACGACCTGGTAATCAGTTCCGAGTCAGGACCGGCGAAAGGGGTTCTGACTCGTCCGCACACTTGCCACATTTGCTATTGCCACATGCCAATGCGTTACGTCTGGGATATGTATCACCAGTATCATGCCGAGAAAGGGATGGGTGTCGTCTCGGGCTCCGTTTTCGCCCTGGCGGCACATTATATGCGCATCTGGGATTTTGCAGCGGCCGCTCGGGTTGACCATTTTGTTGCGAATTCGCAAAATGTTGCCGGGCGCATCCGAAAGCACTATCGGCGAGATGCGACGGTGATATACCCGCCCGTGGCGGTCGCTGGGCGCGCCATCTCTCCCATCGTGGATGACTTCTACCTGGTGGTCAGCCGGTTGGTGGACTACAAGCGGGTGGACTTGGCCATCGAGGCCTGCAATCAATTGGGGCGGCCTCTAAAGATCATTGGCGACGGAGAGGAATACCGGCGGCTGCGCCGCCTGGCGGGCCCCTCCGTGACGTTCCTCGGATACGCTCCCGATGAGGTGGTGCGGGAGAACTACGCGCGCTGCCGCGCCTTGCTTTTCCCCGGAGAAGAAGATTTTGGAATCGTGCCGGTGGAAGCCCAGTCCTATGGAAAGCCTGTAATAGCCTATGGGCGTGGAGGAACACTTGAGACAGTCCTGGGCGGCCTGCCTGGCGCGGGGTTTGATCCGGAAGTGGCAACGGGAGTCTTCTTCGCCGAACAAACAGCGGACTCACTTGCTGGGGCCATTCGGTTTTTTGAGTCGGCAAGAAAGGGTTTCTCTGCCGAGCGCATTCGGCAAAACGCCCTTCGCTTTGATGCAGGGCGGTTCCAGACTGAAATGCGGGCATTCATTGAAGCAAAGCTCTTGGATTTTCAGAGTAAAGGCGGGGATCAAGTCTCCTTGAAGACTGTTGTGATCTGATCCATTGGGCTGCTACTGGGTCTGGCAATCACTGAGTCCTGCCAGGGCCCAAGCCACTAAACACTTGCCCGGAATGAGCTTGACGTGTATATTCTCCTAGTAGATTGTCAAACCGAAAATGACAGCAGCCGGTGTGCATAGCTGATGCTCCTGGTGCAAGTGGCAGTGCTATGGGTGACGGGAGTCGATGTTTCGCAATGCGTTCGCTTGACCGCCCGTATCTACTGTCGGGAGAGCATAAGGGAACAGCCCGCGGCGTTGCAGCGGGTTTCCCGTGTTCCGTTCGCTGATGTTGCTTTAAATGGTCATCGGGGCGAACCTGCTTCCTTGGCCAGAGGTGCAACTGCATGAGGTCGAGAGATGCCCAGACTTATATGAAGACGCTTGGAGTCGATCTTGCACTGCTAATTGCAGCGGCGGTTCTCAGTTACTACTTCCGCAAAATCCTTCCGGTGCCTGGCCACGTGGTCTCCTCATTGGGAGCCTACCTGCCGTTTATGGGTGTCATGGCCGCCTGCTGGTTGGCCTTTCTTCACGCCTTCGACATGTACGGCGGGATTTGCGTCTGGGACTGGCCAGACTTCGCGGCTTCCCTTCTAAAGATCAATTACAATTTTGTGCTGCTTGTTGCCGTCGTTTCTTTTACTCTTCGTCTTACTTTTACCAGTAGAATAATGTTCTTTTGATTTATAGTATTGATTAACCTATTTCTGACATTGACGCGAATGTAGCGGCCTTTCGCAGGACCAGTTAACTATGCAATTGTCGGAACGGGGAGCTTGGCACACAAGGCACTTGAACGCGCAGAGAATGTATTTGGGATTACAGAGTCGCGCTTTCGGGGCTTTTTCGCGGACGGTCTTGCCGCTGAAGCAACCGAGAGCAGGGACCAGAGGCGCGGACATATTGATGATGCGCTCAAGGCCGTTATGAATCACGAGGTTGACACCCTGATTTTGGCCATGCAACCAAGCTCTGACCGTTTTCAGCAACTGCTTGATGACTTGGCTGGGACGGGAGTGCGGGCATTCGTCGCGCACGAAGTCCCCAGCGAAATCGAGCTGCTTCGGGTCAAGTTGCCGAAGGGCCAACCCCATAACTGGCCGTTCGGTTCGATGCTATAGATACAGATCATGTTGCGACGAGAATCTCAGGTTTTTGCAGTTCGGTTGTTTATCGGTGACGCCCTGTCTGTAACGGCAGCCTTCCTTAGTGCATTTTATCTTCGATTGGCCATCGGAGGGATTTCTCTTGAGGGTTACCGGCTCAACCTTCACTTACTGGCAATCGCTCTGCCAGTTGTCGCGGTGACATTTTACAGCCTGCAGCTTTACCGACCCTTGCAGATCAGGTCTGTTCGAGATGAAGTAGGACAAACTGGCAAAGGGCTCTTTGCGGCTTTGTTTGCCATGGTTCTCTTTATCTTCTGGCTCAAATACACATTTGCCAGCCGATTGTTCTTTGCTCTCTTTGTTGTTTTTTCATCCGTCTTCGTGGTTGGGCAACGGCTTCTTCAGTGGAGGCAGATCAGAAGGGCTCGCTCTAAGGCGCGTAATTTGTGTAACGTAGTCATTGTGGGGACAGGGAAGAGGGCGCTTGATGTTGCTGACGCCCTGCGACAGTACAAGGATTGGGGCGTGCGGATCTTGGGCCATATCCAGGAAACTCCGCCTCCGGAAACCCCTACAAGCGTCAGTATCCTGGGCAACTATGGAACTTTCCTTCACCTGATGCAGGAGCACCAGGTCGATGAGGTTATTGTTGCCGTCCCTCACCGCCATCTGGAGGAAGCCAAGGATGTTGTTGTTTGTTGTGTTCAACTGGGTATTCCTGCGTGGATCGATCCGAATCCATTTGACGAAGATGTAGGTCCAATGATTACGGACCGGTTTGCCGGCCTCAGCTTCCTTGGTTTTCCTTCTACACGCCAGACCGATATTCAGCATGTCTTGAAGCGTTGTTTCGACTTTGTAGTCTCGCTGGTCCTGCTGGTTGTCTTCTCGCCGCTGATGGCGGTCGTTGCCGTGCTGATAAAACTGGATTCGACGGGGCCGGTGATTTTTTCGCAGAAACGCGTTGGCCTGTATGGTCGAAAGTTCACGTTATACAAGTTCCGGACAATGATTCTCGGCGCCGAGGGAATCAAATCCCACTTCGAGGAACTCAATGAGATGGATGGGCCGGTATTTAAGATCCGGAACGACCCCAGAATCACTCGATTGGGGCGTTTCCTGAGGAGGGCGAGTCTTGATGAGCTCCCCCAGCTCTTTAATGTTCTCAAGGGTGACATGAGCGTTGTTGGGCCACGTCCTCCATTGCCTGAGGAAGTTGAGAAATATGAAGTCTGGCAGCGGCGGCGACTCAGCATGAAACAGGGTTTGACCTGCTTGTGGCAGGCCAACGGCCGCAATACCCTTGATTTTAAGACCTGGATGAAATTGGACCTTGACTACATTGATAACTGGTCTTGGTGGCTAGACTTGAAGATATTACTTCGCACTATTCCGGCGATCTTCAGGGGTCAATGAGCTGTGCCGCAAAGGCCTGGAGCGAGTCAAACTCTTCTCCTGGGAGGAATGTGCGCGCAGACATTGCCAGGTGTATCGGGAAGCGCTCGGGACATGGGCACAAGACGCCAGCCGGGATTTCTCAGCAGGGCCGGAGGGACGGTGCTTTAACCCCGCCTCCCTGCTGCGATGTCATTCCGAGCGTAGCGAGGAATCTCGCCCTGGCTCATGGAGGAAGGAATCAGAGCGGATTCCTCGCTGCCATGAAAATGGCTCCCCTCCTCGGAGGAGGAGGGGGGTAGGGGGTGGTGGACACGGAATCAACCGTCCGTCAGATGACGGACCAACCACCCCCTGACCCCCTCCTTAACCAAGGAGGGGAATTACCTGAAACATTTTCGTGCGATGTGGTGAGCCGAAGGATCATGGAATCTATGCTCGGAATGACACTAGAGGAGCACGAAGGTGCGGCGAGGGGTTATGCCATGAACTTTTCTTCAAAAGGGGCTGTAGCGGCTACAAACGAGCCGGTCGCCGGTCCGGGCGACGGCATTATACAGGGATGGCCCGATTCGTATTTCCTCGTGATATGCAGCCTGGTTCTTTTCTGCTTCTGCCTGGCCACCAGGATTCCCTTACAATCCTCGCTCCTGTCCGGTTGGGACCCCGTCCAGTTTGCTCTTGCAATACACCACTTCGATATCAACCGACACCAACCCCAACCTCCCGGGTACATTTTGTACGTCGGATTGGCAAAGATGCTGTTCCGACTTGTTCATGATGACAACCTGACCCTCACGATATTGGCCGCACTCTTTTCCGCTCTTTCAACAGTGCTTATTTTCCTCCTCGCCTTCTACATGTATGGCAGGCGCACGGCGTTGCTCGCGTCCGCCCTCTGGGCTACATGCCCCTTCGTGTGGTTCCACGGGCTAGTCGGCGAAATCTACGCTGCGGCTGGCTTTGGCGGCTTGGCAACCGCTCTTTCCGTCTTCTTCTTTTTGAGATCCCCAAGCACATCCACGGCGGTGTTGCTGGGGGGGGTATATGCGCTGGCTGGAGGACTTAGACCGGATCAGATTCGCTTCGATCAATCGGTGAAGAGGAGATACTTTGCACAGATCCGGAAACTTCTTTTGAGAGGTAATTCTGCTGTGGTCCTTATACAACTCGGGCCACCAGATTGCTTGAACCTTCGGGTCCTTCAGTACTACTTTCCCAACGTGCCTGTCTACACAGCGCTCGGCCTGAGCGACCCGGTTGCCGAATTTCGTCAAATGCTCTCCATCCAGCATGGCAACTTTCGGAACAAGCCTCGCCTGTTAGAAGAGGGCAAAGGGGGCGAGCGCAGCCCTACCCTGGCGGTGGCAAAAGACCGCGTGTTATTGCTTCATTCGAGGAGCCTGCAAGTTGAGGTGAATGCAAGAGACGGAAGCGCGAGGGAGCTCGTGGCCGAGGACCGCGACGGCCGCTTAGACATCTACCAAATATACGTCCTGAGTTTAACGCCAACGTCCTCGGTAGATATCACCTCGGGTGGGCAAACGATATCGATTGTGGAATGACCCCGGCTAGACTAATGCGAACTGCAGGGATTCTTCGTCCACCAGAAAACGGCGTCCTCAGAATGACACGAGACGCGAGTGGTATTGACGTGGCCCGCGCTCAGGCGGAGGTGACGACAACCATGAATTACGCCGCCAGGAATGTCGAACTGCCGGACGTTCTCTCAAAGTTGCGGGTGGCCATCGTTCATTACTGGTTTGTGAGGTTCCGGGGCGGGGAGCGCGTCTTAGAGGTACTGGCCGATATGTTCCCACAGGCCGATCTTTTCACTTTGGTCCTCGACCCCAAAGCTCTTCCGCCATCGCTGAGGTCACGCAAGTTCACCACCTCTTTTCTACAAAAGATTCCGGGGATGACTCGCCACTACAAGAAATTCTCGGCTCTCTTCCCTCTCGCGCTGGAGCAGTTCAAGTTGGACGAGTACGACCTGGTGATCAGTTCCGAGTCAGGACCGGCGAAAGGAGTTCTGACTCGTCCGCACACCTGCCACATTTGCTATTGCCATACGCCCATGCGTTACGTCTGGGATATGTATCACCAGTATCGTTCGAATGCGCCGGGAGGCGCCCTGGGACGCGCTCTTTACTCCATCGTGGCCAACTACGTCCGACAGTGGGATTACGTGGCGTCGGCGAGGGTCGATTACTATGTGGCGAGTTCCCATAACGCGGCTTCCAGGATCGCCAAGTACTACCGTCGAGAAGCGGAAGTAATTCATCCCCCGGTGAATATCAGCTCTTTTGCGATGGGAACAAACGCGGAGGATTTCTACCTCGTAGTGAGTCCCTTGGTTGCTTACAAGCGGGTTGATCTTGCCATCAGCGCATGCAACGCAATGAAACGCCGGCTGATAGTGATCGGTCATGGAGAAGCGATGCAGGCCCTCCGGCAAAAGGCGGGAGCCACGATCACTTTCCTCGGTTACCAGCCCGACGACGTTGTTCGCGAGCATTACCGGAGGTGCAGAGCCTTCATCTTCCCAAGTGAAGAGGACATCGGGCTGACTCCCATCGAAGCACAAGCATGCGGCCGGCCAGTGATAGCGTTTGGCCGCGGGGGAGCATTGGAAACAGTGAAAGGTGGTTTGCCTGCAAGTTCCTTTGCTCCCGAGTCCTCAACCGGGGTATTCTTCGCCGAACAATCTGCCGAGTCCCTGGCCGATGCGATCCGTTTTTTTGAGTCGAACGAAACGCGCTTCTCCCCCGCTTTTATTCGCGGCCACGCAGAACGCTTCGACGTGTCGCGTTTCAAAGCCGAGATGGGTGCATTTATTGACCTGAAAATGCTAGAATATAGAAATAAGAAATAGGAAGCTACCGTTAGTACGTTGGATTCGAGTTCATCGGTGAGGTTCGGCGTGGCGAAGCCGCGCAGCGGCGGTAGAATTTAGCCCAGAGCGTAATAAGCTGTGAAAGAATTACCAAACAAAGCTCTCACCACAGAGACACAGAGGCACTGAGAACTGAAAAGAAAGGGCCTTTCCTCTGTGCCTTGATGCCTCAGTGGTTAATGCAATCGATTCTCTCACAGCTTCTTACGCCCGCGCCATCCCGCAGGGCGGGACGGCCCCTGCGGGGCTTGTAGCGGCGGGAGAGTTGAAGGCTGAAACCGTGTTCTTCTGACTTCTGACGCCCGGCGCCTGACTTTTTCTGTCCAAAGGACCACCGAGAGGGGGGAAATGCATGGGCAAGACCGCGCTGATCACGGGAATAACAGGGCAAGACGGATCCTACCTGGCTGAGTTTCTGCTTTCAAAAAGTTATCGCGTTTGCGGCGTAGTCCGGCGAAGCAGCACGGTGAACTTCGAGCGGCTGCACCATCTGCAAGACAGGATCGAGCTGATACCGGGAGACCTCCTTGACCAAAACTCACTGATCAGCGCTCTTCAACAGGCCGAACCCCAGGAGGTCTATAATTTGGCCTCCCAATCCTTTGTCCCCACTTCCTGGAACCAGCCGGTGCTGACCGGCGAGTTCACGGCACTGGGCGTGACCCGCATACTCGAGGCCGTCCGACTGGTGAATCCAAAGATACGATTCTACCAGGCCTCCTCCAGCGAAATGTTCGGGATGGTGCATGAGAGCCCGCAAAATGAACAGACAGCCTTTTATCCACGCAGCCCTTATGGCGTGGCCAAGCTCTACGGCCACTGGATTACCGTTAATTATCGTGAGAGCTACGGTCTTTTCACGTGCTCGGGAATTCTGTTCAATCACGAGTCGCCGCGGCGCGGGCTGGAATTCGTGACCCGGAAAGTGAGTTACGGAGCGACTCGAGTCAAGCTTGGTTTGCAATCTAAGCTCAAGATGGGAAACCTCGACGCCGAACGCGACTGGGGATTTGCCGGTGACTACGTGCAAGCCATGTGGCAGATGTTGCAGCAGGAAAAACCACAAGACTACGTGGTGGCAACCGGAGTCGCTCACTCCGTGCGGCAGCTCTTGGAAACGGCATTCGGACACCTGGGCATGGATTATCGAGATTACGTGGAAACAGATCCAACTTTCTTGCGGCCTGCGGAGGTCCATCACTTGCTCGGTGATTCCTCGAAAGCCCGGCAAGAATTGGGGTGGGAGCCAAAAGTCAGCTTCGAAGGCCTTGTCAAAATGATGGTAGATGAGGATCTCGCACGGTTGAAGCGCGAGGCTGCTAACTCTTCGGGCGGGCCGGTCACGCAATGAAATCGCTGATTACAGGATGTGCAGGTTTCGCGGGGTCTCACCTGGCTGAGTACCTGCTGGACCAGAGTGAGGAAGTGATTGCCCTGGTAAGCCCCAATGAAGATCTGGAAAACATCAGGCAGATCGAAGGACATCTGCAAATCAGCCGCGCGGACCTGCGCGATTCTGACCGTGTGCTCGAAGTGGTACAGTCCTCCAAGCCCCAGCGGATTTACCACCTTGCCGCCGTTTCATCCCCCTCAGAATCTCTCGAGAGCCCGGACCTGACCTATCAAGTGAATTTCATGGGCGCCCTGAATCTCCTCTCGGCCTGGCGCCGGGTTGGGATGGACTGCCGCTTTCTTCTGGTTAGCTCATCCGAGGTGTACGGCAGGGTTCCTCGGGAGAAGCTCCCCATGCGTGAGGAGATGGAACTGTACCCCATTAATCCCTACGCGGGAAGCAAGGCGGCTGCCGAGATTCTGGCTTTGCAGTTTTTTCAAAGCTATGGACTGCCTATCGTCCGGGTCAGACCGTTTAATCACACCGGACCACGCCAGTCATCGAACTTCGTCTGCTCTAAATTTGCCCGGCAGGCGGCGGAAATCGATTTAGGGCTACGTCCCCCCACCATCGTCGCCGGAAACCTTCAAGCGATACGTGACTTCAGTGACGTGCGAGATATCGTCCGTGGCTACCGCGATTTGTTGGAGATGGGCACGCCGGGGGAAGTCTTCCAGCTTTGCTCGGGCCATCCCGTATCCATAGAGACCATTCTGCAGACGGTGATCTCCTTCACCTCGAAACCCGTCCGGATCTTGGTTGACAAGGCCCTGATCCGCAATCAGGAAGCGACTGAGGTTTGGGGCGATTATTCAAAAGCTAAACTTGCCGTCGGATGGGAACCTCGTCAGGAGTTAACAGATACTCTCCGCGGACTCAAAGTTTATTGGGAAGTCAGGCATGGGTCGCGAACGGCATGTGAAAGATCTTGAAGTACGAGGTGGAATACTAAGGTATGAACATTCTAGTGACAGGTGCGGCTGGGTATGTGGGCAGCGTGTGCGCGGCGGAACTGGTGAGGCAAAGGCACCACGTTGTTGCCTACGACAATCTCACCAAGGGACACCGCCAAGCGGTCGTCGATCAAGTTCAGTTTGTAAAGGGCGATATCGCTGATACGGAAAAACTCAAACGAGTGTGCAAGAAGCACCAGATCGAAGCTGTCATGCACTTTGCGGCCAGCGCCTTGGTCGAGGAATCAATTCGTAATCCTCATTTGTTTTACCGCAACAATGTCAGCGGCACGCTCTCTCTCCTCGGGGTCTTGGCTGAATTGAAGATACAAAGGCTGATTTTTTCCTCCAGCGCTGCGGTCTACGGCGAACCTAAGAGTGTTCCCATCCGGGAGGATCATCCTACCAGCCCAGTTAATCCGTACGGTGAGACTAAACTGGTGATTGAACGGGCGCTGGCTTGGTACCATGACGCTTATGGAATCAACTGTGCAGCCCTGAGGTATTTTAATGCTGCAGGTGCAACCCGCGATTTGGGCGAGGATCATAGGCCGGAGACCCATCTCCTGCCTCGTTTGCTAGCCGCAGCCTCAGATCCCAAAGTGTCCTTTGAAATCTATGGAGATGATTATCCGACATCGGACGGCACCTGCGTCCGAGATTATGTGCACGTTGTGGACATTGCCCGGGCGCACATCCTGGCTCTGCGCTTCCTTCCAAAACTAGGCTTAAGGATATATAATGTCGGCCTTGGTAAGGGATATTCAATCCAGGCGGTAGTGAAAGCCGTTGAAGAAACTGTAGGGCGACAATTGGGTGTGCGGGTTGGCAAACGCCGCGCGGGGGACCCGGCAGTTCTTGTGGCGAGCGCGCGCAAGCTGAACCGGGAACTGAATTGGGTGCCTCGGCACTCTGGCCTTGATACGATAATACGGTCTGCCTGGGCATGGAAGCAAAAGCATCCCAGAGGGTACGGGGATAACTTTCAGAAAGAACGCTGAAGTTCTCTGAGTCATAAGTTCGTTGATGAAGTCAGCTCCAACTTGTCGGGGCGAAAGAGAGTAGCCCACGGCGTCAAAGGCTGTGAGAGAATTGCAAGCCGCTGATTGACGCGGATAAACGCTGATGAAAACAAGTCTCTAATCTGCGTTGATCTGCGTTCATCTGCGGCAGAAGTTTATTATTTCACAGCTTCGTCAGCCGAGGGTCCGCTAGCCCTCTCTCTTCCCCGTCCCCTCTCCCGGTCGCCGCGGCGACAGAGGGGTGCCGAAGGCGGGGCCCTGTATGGTGCAGGACGGGGTGAAGGCTCCTTCCCCCAGGGGCTGTGGCGCCCTGGTCCCGCGTAGGCGGGATTACACCCTCACCGGGGCTGCGGAACGGCCACCCGAAACGGGAAGACTTGGTCAGCGAACTTCTGACTCCGGACACTAACGGCGAGTTTATCCGTTAATTGACGGATCGCGTGTCGGCGTAAGCTTTCTCGGCTGCTCCGGGAAGCCACCTCTACATCAAACCGGCCCACTACGGTGTGCTGATTGATGAAGCAATGATTCGAAGACGTCTCAACCACATCGAGTTTGCGCTGCGGCTGTCCGTGCTCCTGCTGCCTCTCGCAGCCTTTGGGATCGCGGCCTATGTCCGCTTTGGTATGGGTTTCTTCCCCGTTATAGGTGAAGGTGTGGACTACCCCGCCTATTTTGGATTGTTGTTGTTGACCACGCTGGCATGGACCATCGTAGTTGAGCATTACGACCTTTCGCGCGTCGATTATCTCGTCCCGTCACGAACTGCCACCTGGCGCGCCCTCGTGGCCAGCACAGCCACTTACTTAGTAGCAACCGGCACCACGTTTTTCTACCGGACTGTCAGCTTTTCCCGGCTCTTTGTGGTTCTCAGTGGAGTGGCGCTCTTCATCCTTGTATTTGCCACTCAGGCAGCTTTTCGGGCGTACCTGGAGAGTTTGCGTCGTAGAGGCGAGAACTGCTCCCGCCTCCTGGTTATAGGAGCCGACGAGTACGCAAGCCGAACGGTACGTTCCCTCCTCGAGTCGACGGTGATTCCCTGCAGCGTAGTGGGATTCGTTCGATTACCTGGACAGACCCCATCCCCAGCCTGCTCGCCCCTGCTGGAATTTGAGGCGTTGGATGACATAGGGGTCCAGCCGGAGGTCGACGATGTCGTGGTTGCGGTTCCTCCCGCGCTCCTCATGGACATTCGCAACATCGTTTCCAGGCTGGAGTATTTGAGTGTTCCGGTCAGGGCGATTCTGGATCTCGGGCCTGGAATTTCTTTGCAGAATACATCATTTCATTTCGGCCATGTTACCCTCTTGGATTTGAAAGCCAGCCCGACTGAATCGATAACCTACTCGATTCTTAAGAGGTCCTTTGATCTGGCATTCTCAACGGTGGCCGTCATTCTTACTGCTCCCTTGATGTTGCTCATCGCCGCGGCCATCCGTCTGACATCCCCAGGACCTGTTCTTTTCGCCCAGGACCGCGTAGGCTTGAACGGGCGGCTGTTTCGTTTGTACAAGTTCAGGAGCATGAAAACAGGCAATCCCGAGGAAGACGATACCCGATGGACAACCGGCAACGACCCCCGAAGGACGAGGCTGGGAGCCTTTCTGCGGGCCAGCAACCTCGACGAATTGCCTCAGTTTTTCAATGTGCTGAGGGGTGACATGAGCGTGGTCGGTCCACGGCCAGAGCGGCCATACTTTGTAAAGAAATTTCAGCACGAAGTTGCCCAATACAACACCCGCCATTATCTGAAGGTTGGAATCACGGGGTGGGCGCAAGTCAACGGCTGGCGCGGCGATACATCGATTGCCAAACGAGTGGAATGCGACCTCCACTACCTGCGGAACTGGTCCCTGTGGTTCGACCTTAGAATCATTTGCGCGACCCTTTGGAGAAGCTTTTTCAGCAAGAACGCTTATTGAGATAGAGGAGATCGAAAATAAGTGAAGAAAATGGTTGAGTGGGGTCTTCTGCTTATCATCACAGGCTCCGTCATGGCTTTCGGGGGCGTGCAATCTCCTGCTTATACCGCCATGGAGGTAGCTCTCTTCCTCTTGACGCTTGTTGTTTTGGTCAGACAGACCATAGACGGGAAAATAGACCTTCCGCTTCCTCTTTGGTTTCTTCCCTTCCTCTGTCTCGTGCTTCTCCAGACGATTCCCCTCCTCCAACGAGTCGTGTCCTGGCTTTCTCCGAATCGTTTGTTGCCTGGGCTTCAAGCCGCGCTCACTCCAGGAGCAGCACACTGGGCGACCCTTAGCCTATATCCCCACGACACGCTACTCGGGTTCTTCAAGTTGCTCGCCTATTTGGCCGCATTCGTTTTGGCCGCCTATGCTTTCGAGACCAGGGAAAGTAAGGACGTCTTGACGCGCGGCTTGATCGTGCTTGGTTCCCTGGAAGCAGCGTACGGTATGGTTCAGTATTTGACAGGTTATCAAAAGATTTTTGGCTTCACGAAGCAATTCTACGTAGACGAAGCCACCGGCACCTACATTAATCATAATCATTTTGCCGGGTTTCTGGAACTCGTAATCCCTTTTGCGGCCATGATGGTCTTTTACAACCTCCAATCGCGGTCAACCCATGGCGTCCCCGAAAGACCACGCGGGCGCGGCGGCCGCTATTCCCTGTCGCTACACCCACGAATCCTGTTCTATGCGTTCATCGTGATCCTTCTCCTCATTGCGGTTGTCTTTTCCCGCTCGCGCATGGGCCTTTTTTCGGTCTTGGCAAGTCTCATTTTAATGGCTTTTTTAGGCCGGGTTGGAGGAGGCCGCCGAGCCTGGATGGTTATCACCTTGCTGGTCATCACTTGCTCGATGACCTATGCTGTTTGGATTGGGCTTGGTCCCGTAACCAGCCGATTTGAGGCCCTCACGCCCTCGGCTCTTGAAGATCCTTACGGACGCGCGGCAATATGGAAACAGGCAAGTGACATTGTCAGGGATTATCCTGCCGTGGGCACAGGCTTAGGAACATTTGGAGTCGCTTTTCGACGCTACCAGACTACCTCTCTCGATCTCTTTATCGACCATGCGCATAATGACTATCTGGAAGTGACCACTGACACGGGGATTCTCGGCGCGGCTTTGCTCTTCATTCCGATAATGGGTTTGCTCATCAAGATGATCCTGGCTTACGTTGGAGCACGAGGTGCTTACCGTCGTTCAGTTTTGCTGGCGTGTATAGGAGGCACGGCGGCCTTGTTAATCCATTCCGCCATGGACTTTAATTTGCAGATCCCAGCTAACGCCTTGCTCTTTGCTGTCGTTCTTGGCATTGGATTTAAGGCTACATATTCGACATCGGCATCCTGGGGTACAACAAAGGAAGGGGAAGTCTCGTCTCCAGGCTCGGATCGAAGCTTCTGAGGAGTTCTCAAATACGCAAATTCGTTCTTATTGACCGCGACGGAGTCATCAATCGGCGTATCGTCGGCGGCTATGTTACCTGCAGGGAGAAGTTTGTTTTCCTGCCCGGCGTCCTCGAGGGGCTGCGCCTCTTGACTGAAAAAGACTACCACGTCATCGTCGTCTCCAATCAGGCAGGAGTTGGAAAGGGCCTCATGACTACCGCTGACTTACAGGAAATCACCCGTAACTTTGTAGAAGAGGTTGAAGCGCAAAGGGGACGAATACGCAGTGTTTACTATTGCACACACCGGGCGGAGGATGACTGCCAGTGCAGAAAACCGAAGCCGGGTCTGCTGCTTAACGCCCAGGCCGAGCATCCCTTTATCTTTAAGGACACCTTCCTCATTGGCGACTCCGAAAGTGATTTGCTGGCGGCGCAGGCCGTGGGTTGCCCCGCCATAATGGTTTCGAACGCACCCTCGGCCAGCTTGGAAAAACTTCCACATGCGCCGCAGGCGACCGTCCCCAGCTTACTTGCTGCGGCAGCGTTCCTGCTCAGCAAAAGGGGATATAACAATTCCTCGAAGCGTGGAGGGAACTTAGCATGGTGGGTGAATACTTTCTGAATTACTGTACAGGCTTAAGCAAGGCCCTCGCGGGCGTTCCTCCGGAGCGTTTCGAAGAGTTCGTGCATCTTCTCGAGAACGCGTACCAGGAGGGACGCCAGGTTTTCCTCATGGGAAATGGGGGCAGCGGGTCAACAGCTTCCCACGTTACTTGCGACCTGAACAAAGGTGTATCCTATGGCCGGCAGAAGCGCTTTCGAGTGATTTGTCTGAATGACAACCTCGCCACATTGACGGCTTATGCCAACGATGTCTCCTACGAGGATGCCTTCGTCGAACAGTTGAAAAATTTCCTCCGTGCAGGGGACCTCGTGGTGGGAATCTCCGCCAGCGGAAACTCTCCCAATGTCCTTAAGGCTATCGCCTACGCGAACGGCCTGGGCGCTCACACGGTCGGCCTGTGCGCCTTCCAGGGTGGAAAACTGGTGGGCCTGGTGCGAACCCCGATCCTCACCCCGGTGCACGACATGCAAAAGGCCGAAGACGTCCACATGATTCTTTTGCATGTTGCCATGCAACTCTTGTGCGCGCGCCTTCAGGGGTGAAGGCCAGCAGCGGGTAGTTCGCAAGTTGCAGCACCAAGGAAGTGCACATCCCTCGGTTCTTATTGGCGGGCACTACGCTTGCTGGGGCTGGGGCTATTCTTAAATTTCAAATCTTGAATTGCTTTGCTCTTTCGGCCCACTGCCTCGTCACTCATGCTCTCTGCCCGTCCCTTGTCAGTGGTCAACTGCTGCAATCCCTAGCCTCCCGTCCCCTTGCACCCGACACCTGGCACCTGACACCTGGAACCTGTTCTTCCCCTGGCAATTTGGCCTAAGACGTGCTACAAGATTAATAGTGGCTGCCCGTGGGAAGGGGCAGGGTCGTCCGCCTGTAAGTGGTGTAAAAGGATCTCCGACTCCCTCGCCTGAAGAAGACCCTACTACTTTTATGTCTGTAAGCGGACGCAAGACAACTCGCCGCACATTTCTCGAGAGGAGCGTCACCCTGGGCGGCGCCCTGTTGGCAGGTGCGGCTTACAGTAGGCTTGGTTCCCAAGACGGGTTCGGGGCGACGCCTTCCCAATCGCGCCTCGTAATCTCTCGCGACTCCAACCTCAGGTCCACTCCCACAAGTTTGGATTCCGCCCGGCTCCTCAATTGCCTGGACCGTGCCATGCAGGCCCTGCACGACTGCGATTCACCCCTGGAGGCCTGGAGGAAGGTGGCGCGGCCCGGCGAGGTGGTCGGGCTCAAAGTGAATTGCCTTGCCGGCAGAGGCAATTCCACACGCCCGGAGTTGGTGGATGCCATCTGCGAACGTCTCCAGCAGGCCGGTATCAAGGAAATCGTCATTTGGGACCGGCTGAATTCCGACCTCGAAAGCGCGCGCTTCAAGATCATCGAGCGCGGCTCCGGGATCCGCTGTTTCGGAAACGATACGTTGGGATTCGAAGATGAGCTGGCCACTTTCGGAAGTGTTGGAAGCTTGGTTTCGAAAACCCTCACCCAGGTTTGCGACGCCGTGATCAATCTGCCTGTGCTCAAGGACCACGGCATCGCCGGCGTGACCATTGCCCTCAAGAGTATGTTTGGCGCCATCCACAACCCGAACAAATATCACATGAACGTGGGCGATCCCTATGTGGCCGACGTTTTCATGCTGCCCCCCATTCGTCACAAGGTCCGCCTCCACATCTGCGACGCCACCACAGCACAATACGAGGGTGGGCCCTCTTTCATGCCTCACTGGACCTGGCCGTACAATGGCTTGATCGTCGGGCACGACCCTGTGGCGCTCGATCACACGGGCTGGCAAATTATCGAAAAGAAGCGTGCCGAAGTGGGTATGAAATCGTTGAAGGACATGAAGCGCGAGCCGCTTTACATTTCGACGGCGGCCGACCCGCAACACGGCCTGGGGACCAACGATCCCCGAAACATCAAGGTGGTGGAAGTCTGATGACAATGAAATATGATTTGCAACTCCTCGAGGCCCCTTCTCGGACACCGCGAGTTCGCCCCCCGGAAACCGGCAGCCTCGCCGTCAACCGGCGAGCTTTTCTGAAGGCCGCTTCCCTTCCCTGCCTCGCCGCCTGCGCCGGGGCAGTTATAGGGCGGCAGGATGCTGTCCCCCTCTTCGCTGCTCCGCTCGCGGAGGACGACTCGCAATTCATCAAGGAAGCCAGGTTTTACGATAAACAGGACTACAGGAAGATCAAATGCAAGCTCTGCCCGCGCGGATGCGCCATCGACGACCGGGAACGCGGCTATTGCGGCGTGCGTGAAAACCGCGGCGGCACTTATTACACCTTGGTTCACTCCCGCGTGGTGACGGCTCACGTCGATCCCATCGAGAAAAAGCCCTTCTTCCATTTTCTCCCTGGCACCGTCGCGTTTTCCATTGCCACCGCGGGCTGCAATGTGAACTGCAAGATGTGCCAGAACTGGGATATTTCCCAGGTCCGCCCCGAGCAGGTTCGGTCGAGCTACGTGCCCCCACAGCGGGTGGCGCAGTTGGCCCGGCAGTACGAGTGTCCAACCATCGCTTACACTTACAGCGAGCCTGTGGTCTATTACGAATATATGGCCGATTGCGCCGAGGCTAGTCACGACCTGGGCGTCAAAAGCGTGGTGGTAACGGGCGGTTACATCCAACAAGAGCCTCTGCAAAAACTCTGCCGCCAGGTGGACGCTATCAAGGTTGACCTGAAGGGTTATTCAGAAAAGTTTTACAAGGAAGTGGTGAACGGCGAGCTGAAACCGGTGCTCGATGCCCTCGTTACGATCCGTAAGCAGGGGGTATGGAATGAGATCGTTTACCTTGTGATTCCCACTTTGAACGATAGCGACGCGGAATTCAAAGGCCTCGCCAAATGGATCAAGGCCGAATTAGGACCGGACGTTCCGCTCCACTTCTCGCGCTTCCATCCCGAATACCTTTTGAAGAACCTTCCTCCCACGCCGGTGGAGACGCTCGACCGTGCCAAAGCCATCGCCGACGCCGAGGGTCTTCACTACGTGTACATCGGCAATGTGCCGGGCCACCCCGCCGAGAATACCTATTGCCCCAAATGCCGCAAGATTGTTGTGGAACGCACCGGATACACCGTCAGCACGGTGCACATCCACAACGGCAAATGCAAATTCTGCCAGCAAGCCATCCCCGGCGTGTGGCACGCGTAAGCGCCTGTGTCCGGAGGGCCAGGGCGCTGGACCTGCCGCTTTCGAAGGGCGCAGTCATTCCCGCGAAAGCGGGAATCGTCAACACCGCATTTCCGCGGATTCGCGAAGTGGATTCCCGCCTTCGCGGGAATGACTGCGCCCCGAGTTGGGACATCTGGCAAGCTACGTCCGCCCTCCCCTGTGTCATTCCGAGCGCAGCGAGGAATCTCGGTCTGTTCTTTCTTCCACATAACCCCCGGTCACCGTAGCGGCTATGTCGATCTGAACTTGACTTGAGAGGGTGGCACGCGTATTGTTTTCGCGAAAGGGTAAAGTTGAAATCGGAAATTCCGCTTAACATAGGTTGGAAATGCGGGCACTGTCCTCATTGCACGCAGGGTTGTTCGCATTTCCGTGTAGCGGCGACTTTACGTCGCCATGTTGTGGCGATGTGAAATCGCCTCTACAACTCGAAGGAGGCTGCTGATGAAGCGTAGTGCGATTTATATGATTCCGCGCTCGAGGGTCGCGGGAAGAGGGTCGACAGTCGTTGGTCGCATCCGCCTCATCGGGTTGCTGCTCGCGGCGCTGGGTGTAATCGCCATGGCGGCGCCGGCCCGTCTGGCTGCGGCTGAATCGCCCAAGACAATTGTCGCCGCCTTGCAGCAGTTCGTGGACAACCACACGCTGGCGGGCGCGGTGATACTGGTGGCGTCGTCGAACCGGGTGCTCAGCCTGGAGGCGGTCGGGTATATGGATATCTCCCGGAAGCGGCCCATGCGGACGGACGCGCTGTTCTGGATCGCCTCCCAGTCCAAGCCCATGACGGCCGCCGCCTTGATGATGTTGGTGGACGAGGGCAGGGTAAAAGTGGACGATCCCGTGGAGAAGTATCTGCCGGAGTTCAAAGGCCAGTGGTTGACGGCGGAGAAAGACACGGAACACATGCTGTTGAAGAGGCCGGCACACCCCATCACGGTTGAGAATGTGCTGAGCCATACCAGCGGCTTGCCGTTCAGCTCACCTCTGGAGCAGCCGACCCTCGACCTGTTGCCACTCGCCGCGCGCGTTCGGAGCTACGCCATGTCGGCGCTGGAGTTCGAGCCGGATAGCAAGTACAAGTATTCCAACGCTGGGATCAATACCGCCGGCCGCATCATCGAGGTGGTGAGCGGGATGCCGTACGAGCAGTTCATGGAGCAGCACCTTTTCAAACCGCTCGGGATGAAGGACACGACCTTCTGGCCCAACTCGCGGCAAGTTCGGCGGCTGGCCAAATCTTACAAAGCGAACGCGGACAAGACCGGTCTGGAAGAAACCACGATTACGCAGCTCCGATACCCGCTTACCGACCGGACCCGCCAGCCG
>Ga0182027_10000535_pt1 | contig 65566 bp, 54 predicted proteins | sample 712E1DmetaG_FD_121300 | JGI IMG/M metagenome (GOLD analysis project Ga0182027, IMG submission 121300) | Permafrost microbial communities from Stordalen Mire, Sweden - 712E1D metaG (Illumina Assembly) | ecosystem: Environmental > Terrestrial > Soil > Wetlands > Permafrost | place: Sweden...
GTCAACAATATGATCGGCAGAAGCGATAATATCTTTATCGTGCTCTACTACGATTATAGAGTTTCCGGCATCGCGGAGTTTTTTTAACGATTCGATGAGACGGTGGTTATCGCGCTGATGCAAACCAATGCTGGGCTCGTCTAGTATATACAATACATTTACCAATTGCGAACCAATTTGAGTCGCCAACCTAATGCGTTGGCTCTCGCCACCGGAAAGGCTGTTGGCGCTGAGGTTAAGCGAAAGATAATCGAGCCCCACGTCGAGCATAAACCCTAGCCGGGTATGAATTTCTTTAATAATTTCATGGGCTATTGCTTTTTGCCGGTCATTAAGATTAGGTTCCAAATTATCAAACCAATTTTTCAGGGTACGGATATCCATTGCTGTAAGTTCGGTAATGTTTTTCCCGTTGATACGAAATTGTAAGGATTCCATTTTCAGCCTTGCCCCTTTGCATTCAGGACAAGTGATATGCCTTATGAACTGGCCTGCCCATTTTTGTGCTTTTTTTGATGTACTCTCGGTTTGATGGATTGTGATGTAACTGACTATACCGTCAAAATTCAAAAAATAGTTTGACGTGCTCCCGAGTGGTGAATGCAACAACTTAAACGATTCATCGGAACCGTATAATATGACGTTAATCGCTTCTTCCGGGATATCTTCTAATGGTGTGTTGAGGTCAGCTCCATATTTATGCAAGATGGACTCAATTTGCATAAAAATCAAAGAGTTTTTGTAAACACCAAGTGGTTCGATAGCTCCTTTTTTTATGCTTAGCTTAGGATTAGGGAAAATCTTATCTACGGCAATTTCAGCTATTTCGCCCAGACCGCTGCATTTTGGACAAGCACCCTGGGGCGAGTTGAACGAAAACGAGTGCGGGGCAGGTTCGTTGTAAGAGATTCCTGAAGTGGGGCACATCAATTGCCTGGAATAATAGCGGGAGTTGCCGGTATTTTTGTCAATGATTAAAATAATACCTTTACCATGTTGCATGGCGACGTGAACAGATTCTTTGAGGCGTTTTAACTGATCGTCATTAAGGGTAAGTTTATCCACAACCATTTCAATATGGTGCGTTTTGTAACGATCCACCTTCATACCATAGACAATTTCACGAATTTCACCGTCAACACGAACATTCAGGAACCCTTTCTTACGGGTTTGCTCAAAAAGTTCTTTGTAATGTCCTTTGCGGCCTTTAACCAATGGAGCAAGGATGTAAATCTGGGCATCTTTAAAGGTTTCGAAGATCAGCTTAACAATCTGTTCTTCGGTGTATTTCACCATTTTTTCGCCGGTAACGTAGGAGAAAGCCTCCGAAGCCCTGGCATAGAGTAAGCGTAAGAAATCATATACCTCAGTAATAGTTCCTACAGTGCTACGAGGATTACGGTTAGTTGTTTTTTGCTCAATTGAGATGACGGGGCTTAGGCCTGTGATCTGATCTACATCAGGGCGTTCAAGTCCACCAAGAAATTGTCGGGCATAAGCCGACATGGTTTCCAAATATCGTCGCTGACCCTCGGCATAAATAGTATCAAAGGCAAGTGATGATTTACCGCTTCCACTTAAGCCCGTAATTACTGTAAGCTTGTTCCGGGGAATTGAAACGTCGATATTCTTCAGGTTATGAACCCTTGCCCCCAGGACATTAATGCTTTCAATACCTTTTATTTCTTCAATATTATTGGTGGGATTTATTTCTTTCATTGAACCACTTCTTCGCTTTGAGTCACAATGCTGTCTACATCTTCTTTATTAAGTTTTTTGGCAAAAGTCCGAAATCCCGTTGCTGGGATCTTAATCACATAGGTTTTGCCATTCGTATTGGTTAAGAAATTATCACGAAGCCAAGGATTCAGGACTTTCAACATTTTGTAATTGGTACCTTTGTCAAAAGCAAATTGAGCCAAATCTTTTATTTCCTTGTTTACAGATATTTCAGTAAAAGGAATTGGTTGATAGAAATCTTCCGGTGAAAGATTATAACCGTACTTTTTTGGATTGGTCAGGATAAGTTTCAATGCTATAATTCTGAAAATATATCGCGAGGTTTCTTCATTTAAAAGGATGTCGTAATAATAGTCGGTATATTGCCGTTCTATCTGTTTATTGAGTGCCTTACGACCAGCATTGTATGAGGCGGCTGCCATGGACCAGGTTTTATAAACTTTATATGACTCCTTTAAAAACATGCAGGCTGCTTTAGTTGATTTTTCTATATGATAACGCTCATCAACCTCATCGTTAACTTCAAGTCCATAATCTTTGGCTGTGGCAGGAATAAACTGCCAAAACCCAACAGCCCCTATAGGCGAAGTTACATTAGAGAATCCACTCTCAGCAAGAGATAGATATTTAAAATCATTGGGAATGTTCATTTTCTTGAGAATAGGCTCAATTAAGCCAAAATACCTTGTTGACTTTTTAATCAACATAATGGTTTGTGACTGCCAGTAAGAGTTAATCAAAAGTTCGCGTTCGAGGGCTTCCTTAACATCGAAATTTTCAAGTGGAACACGTTCACCTGCAAAATCAATTTCTTTGGGTAATTCAACACCTGTAATTGTAAAACCAGACGTATGAACGTCTTTATTTATGTTTATATTAACAGGTTTTTTGGAAGTCGAAAATGTAAATCCGAAAACTATCCCAATTAGGCCAAAACATACTAACACAGCACAAATGTATACCCGTCTCCTCCCTAATACTTCAATTAATCGCCGCCTCATTGCACAAAATTATTACAGCTCAAATGATGTAATCTGCAAAAATACACTTTTTAACAATTGATTTACGAAAAAAGCCCTGGTAGGGTTTGGATTATTAAAATTTATAAACCAATCCTGTAAATACTCCAAAAGAGTAAGGGTGTACCTTCATATTTTCGTTAACGGAAATGGAATTAAGATAATATTTATAGGTTGGCTCAAGAGAAAGGCTTATTTTTTTGAACCACTGGTAATTAATCCCTAAACCAATAGAGCCACTATAATTTATACGTTTAAGATTACCGGTTTCCCCGATGTTCTCCCTTGATCCATTCTGTTTTAACCAAACATCGCTATTCACCAACATGTTGGTACTTATCCCACCAACTAAGTGACAGCCTATCTTTTTGTCGATAATTTTATACCGGGCAAGTAAAGGGATTTCAATAAATTTTAATTGCTGAATAATTTTAGCATTATCTATCAAAGTTTCTTCGCTTGATGAGACAGCCTTTAAAACACTCGATGCTTTATTAGCAATAATAGAACTATAATAAACATTTGATGAAGTGACAGATTTAATTTGGTCGCTTGATGACGGTTGTGATTCCTGAATAGGACCAAAAGAATTAGGAACCCAATAAGCTGTCTTTTGATTGCCAGCATCATACGCATATGTAGCCATTCCGGATTGGTCTTTCACTTCATATACATTGTTCATGGCCTGTCCCATCACGGAGTAGTAAACACCGGCTTGGATGCTCAATCGCCTTCCTGTTTGATAATTTACCTTAAAGCCACCACCATAGGCAACCAGGCCATCCTCGCTTTTGTTATAATCTTTTTTACTTACGGTATTACCCTTCATATCAGAAATATTCCGATAAGAATATTGTGGCGCAACTTGGCCTTCAAGGCTCCAATGTTTGATTTTAGCTTTTTCCTGATTGTTTATCTCTCCAAACTGTAAAAATGGATCAACAACCTCTATATTGGATACTATATTATTAGTAGGTTTGTTGTTTGATAATAATGGAGTTGCAGGAACATTATTATCCAATTTGGCAGTTTTGGGTACGATATAATCTGGCTGGTCAGTTAAATGATTTTCAGCGACAGTAGAGGCGTTATTATCGGCAGCATTTGGTGTAGCAATGGTCTGACCCGTATAACTTTCAGTATTCCCGGTGTTTTTTATAATAACCGGATGCTGCCTGGAATTAATATTAAAGTATTTCTTAACCGTAGCAAGAGGGTACCCATTATAAGATGATTTTGTTACAGCAGACTGCTTAGTAAGCAAAGAATCGGTTTTGTGAAGGACGTTTACTGCATTATGGTTTTGCAAATCAGATTTGGGCAATGTGGCCACATGCTTTGTATAATTATTGTTATTAAGCAAATAGACACCTAAGCTTATAAATAAAGCTAAACCTGCTGCCATACTGGTCCAAATAGCTAAAATACGGACCCTGCGCTTGCGGTCAAGTTCTTTTTCAATATTTTCCCAAACGTCAGCAGGTGGGTTAAACTCTATGTTTCCCAAACCTTCTACGAAATACTCATCAATATGATGTATTTCTTTTCTCATTTTCATCCTATTTTGACAACTTGTTTAGTTCTAATATTAATTTTACTTTGAAGAATGCCCCGGGCCCTTGAAAGATCAGATTTTGAGGTGCCTTCGGTAATCCCTAGTGTTTCGGCAATCTCTTTATGCGACATTTCTTCAAATACATAAAAGTTAAACACCATCCTGTAGCGTTCTGGAAGCTTCTGCACAAAGTCAAGTAACTCATTCATAGTTATATCCAAATCAATTTCGTTATCTTCTTCCTGGTATGTTTCAGGTATTTGCTCCATCAATATTATTTGGTTGCTTTTCCGATATCTTTCAAGAGCAGTATTTATCATTATTCTTCGAACCCAACCTTCAAAATACCCTCGCTGACCATATTGATGAATTTTTTCAAATACTTTGATAAAACCATCCTGAAGGATATCCTTCGCTTCCTCATAGTTATGGCAATATCGCAAACAAACACCAAACATCTTTGCAGAATACATTTTGTAAAGATATGCTTGGGCACTGCGTTCACCCTGAATACAGCCATGCAATATATTGTCTAATTCTTCTGTCAACTCTATTGATCTTAATGGCCTATCTTTCAGCATATAAAAATACAATAAAATTAGACAGACTACATCTTAAATTTTCAATTTTTTATTATAGATGATGTAAATGCCAAAATGGTTGCGTCAAAAAGAGAAAAAGTTACTATTTCGACGCAACCATTTCTTTGATATGTCATCTATTAAACACTATTAAACACTCTTTTTAATTATGAGAACATTATGTAATGTATTAATAATTAATGCTATAATTTTTTTTAGCAGTTCTTGCAGTAAGGAATCCTTGGCAATTAAAAAGAATAGAGCCGATTTTACCCAAACCCAGGAACAAATTCTCAACTCATCCAATACATTCGGACTATATCTATTGCACGATCTGATTGATTCAACTCAATCATCCGAAAATATTTTTATCTCGCCACTAAGTATTTCACTGGCGTTAACAATGACATATAATGGAGCTGCCGGCCAAACAGCAATAGATATGCAAAAAACGTTAGGATACGAGGGAATGAGTAAGGAAGATATCAATAAAACCTGTAAAGAGTTGATGAATATTATATTGAATCTTGATCCTAAAGTTGTAATGGAAATTGCCAATTCTATTTGGTACCGAAATAGTTTTGTTGTAAAGCAAGATTTTCTGAACCTTAATAAAAATTACTTCAATGCTGAGGTACATCCTGCCGATTTTAATAGCTCGGAAACTGTTAATTTAATTAATGATTGGGTTAACAATCAAACCCATGAAAAAATAAATAAGATTATCGACAAGATTGATCCCGAAACTGGGATGTATTTGATCGATGCAATTTATTTTAAAGGTACCTGGAAATATAAATTCGAAACAAAAAATACCAAAAAGGAACCTTTTTATTTGGCGGACAGCAGCACTTTTGATACGGACTTCATGGTTCAACAGGACACATTTCAATACCTATCGAACGATATACTTACTGCAGTCGAACTTCCTTATGGAGAGGAAGGATTCAGTATGCTTATTTTGGAACCGCAAACCGGGAAGACGTATCATGATGTGATTAAAAACCTTAATTCTGCTAATTGGGATTTATGGAATAATGCGTTGGCTGCCACAGAGGTTCAGATACATTTTCCCAAATTTAGATTTTCCTATGAAAAAAAGTTAAATGAGAGTTTGTCCCGCTTGGGTATGGGGATTGCATTGAGCGATCAGGCCGATTTTTCTGGGATAAGCGATGCTGCCCGGCTTTGCATTTCTTCTGTCTTGCATAAAAGCTTTGTAGAAGTAAATGAAGAAGGTACTGAAGCAGCAGCCGTGACCTCTGTTGGGATAAGTTTGGCATCAATAGCCCCATCTTACAAGATATTGTATATAAATAAGCCTTTTGTGTTTGCCATCAAAGAAAATACTACCAACAGTATATTGTTTATAGGTCTGGTTCAGAAACCTGTGAATGAGTAATTATTTATAACGCGAGATACTGCGATTTAACATCACTACCGAAGAATATACTGGCCTGTCGATCAAAAATCTCTGGGGAATCCGTAGTATAAAATTTGCGGGCTCCATTTTTACTGCATTTAATATCCATTCCCGGATGGCGACTGAGATAGTCTTTTAAACTTTCAGCAACAATATGGCCTTGTGAAATCACATTGATTTTTGCAGGAACGTATTCCTTTATTTTATGAAGCAATAAGGGATAATGTGTACATCCCAAAATTATGGTATCAATGTTGTTGTTGGTTTTTAGCAGGCTATCAATATACTTCTTGACAAAATAGTCCGCTCCTGGCTCATTGTACTCGTTATTTTCGATAAGTGGTACCCATAAAGGGCAGGCTTGTTGGTAAACTTCTATTTCTGGAAAGAATTTTTTTATTTCAATGGGATACGAATTTGAATTCACCGTTCCGGGTGTTCCCAACACTCCTATTTTACCGGTTTTCGAATAATGACCAATAACCTCGGCACTTGGGCGGATTACACCTAACACCCGCCTGGTTTGGTCAATCATGGGTAGGTCTTTCTGCTGAATGGTCCGTAATGCTTTGGCCGAAGCCGTATTGCAAGCAAGAATTACCAATTGGCAACCCATTGAAAAGAGCTTCTTCACACATTCGAGCGTAAAATAATATACTAACTCATACGACCTCGAACCATAAGGGCTACGGGAATTATCGCCAAGATAGATATAATCATAACCGGGTAATACACGTACAATTTCTTTCAGTACTGTAAGCCCGCCATATCCTGAGTCGAAAATGCCAATAGGTGATTGCATAGATATTGTAAAAAAAGAAAGCCATTCTGCATGCAGAATGGCCTTAAAATATCAAATGTATAATTATTTCTTAATACCGAGCTTTGTTTTGAGCATAGCAGTTACGTCCTGGCTATCTGATGAGAAATATTGAATAGTATTGGTAGCCAAATCGAAAATATAAGTAAACCCATTATCTTTACCAACCTCAGTAATAGCTATTTTGATTTTTTCAGCAATTGGCTGCATTAATTCTTCCTGCTTTTGACGAAGCTCCTGGGAAGCATTCTCCTGGAATTGCTGAATCCTTTGCTGATACTGTGCTAGTTCTTGTTCCTTATCTTTTCTGATCAGGTCAGTGAGTTTGTCCTTTTCTTCCGTATATTTCTGCAATTTATTATTATACTCCACCTGCATTACTTCGAGCTGATCTTCCAATGCTTTCTGGTGTTTTTGCAGTTTAACTTGTGCACTATCACGTTCTGGCATAGCTTGGATAATTTCCTGTGAATTGAAATGACCAAATTTATAAGCCTTTTGAGCAAAGCTTAACAATGGAAAGACACTAATAATTGTAATTATAAGTGCTTTTGAAAAATTTCTCATATTTTTTTTATTTTTAATTTAGTTTATGCAAAAATAGAAAATTAATTTTTATATCCTAATCGTTGTAAAACTTCGTCGCTCTTGTCGTTTTTAGGGTTTGAATACAGAATGCCGGTATTTGAAGCGGTATCGAAAATAATGGCAAAACCCTGTTCTACTGCAAGTGTTTTAACAGCGTTAAAAACTTCGTCCTGGATAGGCTTTGTTAATTCCTGCCGTTTTTTGAACAACATTCCATCGCGTCCAAAATATTTTTTTTGTAAATCTTTTACTTCCTGTTCCTTTTTAACGATTTCATCCTCGCGTTTGGTCTTCATCTCTTCCGTGAGCAACACCTTTTCGCTTTGAAAACTCTTATACATTTTATCAATATCACCAGCCTTGGTTTCAATCTCTTTCTGCCATTCTGCTGAAAGTTTGTCAATCTGTTCCTGTGCAGCTTTATAAGAAGGTATATTGTTTAAAATATACTCCGAATCGACATAAGCAAATTTTTGAGCTAATGCTAATGAAAACGATAAAGTTGCAATTACTACTACTACGAATATTCTTTTCATGGCCTTATTTTTTATAGTTAATATATTTTAAGTCTAAAAAAATCTAATTTCTTCATCAACTAGTCACTTAAAATTGCTGTCCCATTACGAAGTGAAATTGGCTTTTATTTGCGCCAGGCCTTCCTGGTATAGCATCGAATCCATATCCCCAGTCAACACCCAGTAAACCAAACATAGGAAGAAATGCGCGTAGGCCAACCCCAGCCGAACGTTTGATAGAAAATGGATTAAAGTCTTCAGCATGGTACCATGAATTTCCGCCTTCGAGAAAAGCCAGCCCATAGATGGTAGCTGACGGTTGCATAATAATAGGATATCGAAGCTCAAATGTTATTTTGTTATAAATATTTGCTATGCTGATAGAACTAGTCTGTCTCCCTGAGCTGTTGTAGTAATATGATAAAATAGTGGGTGTAACCGAATTGTTTTCGTAACCCCGTAGCCCGATAGTTTCTTGGCCATAATTTTGGTATCCTCCCATTCCTGCCATTCCATCGCCACCAAGTGTATATCCTTCAAAAGGTGAGTAACCAAGGTTACGGCTAAAATAGCCCAAATATCCAAATTGCGAGTTGAAGCTAAGTACAAGTTTTTGATAAATTTGGTTGTACCAGGTTCCTTTAAATGACCATTTATGATACTCAATCCATTGATAACGATTGGCTTGTTCTCTCTGATATATATCTGCATCAGATAAATCACGGCGATCCGATGGGCTAAGTACCCAGAAGTCTTTTTTCTGAAAAGCCGAGTAAGGCGGGGTTATTTGAAGGCTTACCATAAATAGTGAACCGCTGCGTGGATAAATAGGCTGGTCGGTTGTATTTCGCATTAATGTAGTTTTAAAACTCAAATTTTTCGATGATCCATTGCTGAAAAGGAAGTAACCCGACCAGTTTTTAAGGTTATAATTTTCAAATGCCAGTTCGTTAGATAAGGTAAAATTTGGATCGGGCCAGCGAAGGCGGCGTCCAATACCAATGGATGCTCCACTTACCTTAAAGCTCTGACTGCCAGTTTGAAGTAAGCTATAAGAAGGAGGAGTCTGAATCGTATGATATAGGGAGAATGAAAACGAATTTGGTTTTTTGCCACCAAACCAAGGTTCCATAAAACTCATGCTATAAGCTTTGTAGTATGTCCCATTAGATTGTACATTCAGGCTGAGTGTTTGCCCATCACCTGATGGCACAGGTCGCCATGCCTTAAGATTAAGTATATTGCGAACTGAAAAATTGGAAAATTTTATACCCAGCGTTCCCACAAGCATACCTGCACCCCACCCTCCGGAAACTGTAAGCTGATCGTTAGGCTTTTCCTCGAGTTTGTATGCGATATCAACAGTATTATCAGCCTGATTTGGCAAAGGTTCAGGTGAAATCTTTTCAGGGTCGAAATGCCCTAATTGTGCTAACCTGCGTACACTGCTTATAATATTGGCCTTTGAGAACAGGTCGCCGGGATAGGTATCAAGCTCCCTGCGCACCACATGCTCATTGGTTTTTGTATTACCGGTTATGAAAATATTTTTAATTGTAGCTTGATGTCCTTCATAAATATGCATTTCCAGGTCGATAGAATCGTTGTCAATTTGGGCTTCTATCGGTGTTAGCTGGAAAAATAGGTAACCATTATCCAGGTAAAGTGAGCTTACAGCATCTTCGTCGCTCATCAAACGTTTGTCCAATGCAACCTGGTCGTAAACATCACCTTTTTTCATCTTTAATACCCTGTCGAGGATTTCATTTGGATATTTAGTATTGCCTACCCATTTTATACTACGTATATGGTACTGATCTCCTTCGTGAATTCGAATATATAGAGCAATGCGGTTATCAGAAAGAACAACTATGGAATCGTTTAGCAATGAATAATCACGATAACCGTTTTTGGCATAAAAGTCAGCAAGTTTATTTTTATCTTCCTTAAATTCTTTCTCAATAAACTTCGATCCTTTGAAAATATTTATGCTCCTTTGTTTCGTTTTTTTCAGGGTCCGACGAAGGCGTTTGTCTTTAAATTGTTCATTACCAATAAATTCAATAGATGCGATTTTTACTTTTTTGCCTTTATCAATATCGGCTGTGAGGTAAACCCTGTTCAGTGAAACGGTATCCTTAGTTTGCAGGATGTTCACCTTAGCATTTAAAAATCCTTTTTCCCTGTAATATTTCTGAATAGTAGTCTCAATAGTGTTGATAACATTGTTAGTTATCTGGTTACCAGGCTTAATACCAAGTTTCTCATTGATTTTTTCGAGATCGGATTTTTTTGCGCCATTGATGATTAATTTAGTTAAACGAGGGCGTTCTTGCAAATGAATATCAATCCAAATTTTATCTCCTTCGATTTTGGAAGCTATTACTTTTACATCGGAAAATAATCCATGGTTCCAAAACTTATCCACAACTTTGGTAATTTCGTCGCCAGGAACTGTAATTTTTTGTCCTACAACTAATCCCGACATTGATAACAGCACTTTAGGATCGAGATATTGAACACCCGTCACTTTGACGTCAATTATAGTGTATTCTTTAGGTTCTGTATAATCAACAACAGGTAAATTTGAGTAGTTATTGGTTTGTGAAAAAGATATAAGACCTATGCTAATGAAAACTATACTGAGACAAATTCTATTTAACATCATTTATAAATAAAAATTAAATATTACTTACTACTTGTTCGCTGATTTTACCAAACCGCCGTTCGCGTTTTTGGTAATCAACAATGGCTTTGTACAAATCTTCCCTGCGAAAATCAGGCCAAAGTGTATCGGTAAAATGCAACTCGGCATATGCTAGCTGCCATAATAAAAAATTACTGATCCGATATTCGCCGCTGGTGCGGATCATCAATTCGGGGTCAGGCATATTAGCAGTAGCCAGATATTTCGAAAAAAGGTCAGATGTGATATCCTTTGCTTGTAAGACACCTTGCTCAACTTTCTGTGCAATAGCACGTATAGCTTCCAAAATTTCCCATCTGGAACTGTAACTCAGGGCAAGTGTGAGGGTGAGTCCTTTATTATGCAATGTTTTGTTGATTGCTGACTTTAATTGTTTATCTACATCTTTCGGAAGACTTGATAAATTCCCAATCGCATTCAATCTGACATTATTGTCAAGGAGCGTTGATGTTTCAGCATGAATCGTCTGTACGAGCAACATCATTAAAGCGTCAATTTCCAGTTTAGGCCGACTCCAGTTTTCGGTTGAAAACGCATATAAAGTCAAGTACTTAATACCCAATTCGGCACAGGCCTCAACCGTATCGCGAACTGCAGCAATTGCGTTCCTATGGCCAAATATCCTTTGATTTCCACGTTTTTTTGCCCATCGTCCATTACCATCCATAATAATTGCAATGTGCCCGGGTAACCGTTCAACAATAATTTGATCTTTATATGACATACATCCTTGTTCTACCGATATGCAGGACAATCACCACTGTGATCAAAAAGGCGGAAAGTTATAAAAAATCCTGCAAAAGAATACCAATCGGTGTTACTAATTGACGATTTATACTTAGTTTCTCCAGGATTCTCGAGTCCATCGATATTATCGCGGAAAGTTTTACGAAAACTCCATTCGGCTCCAACCGTCACTTTTTTTGAAACAAGATATTTGACCCCCACGCCAAATGGAACGGCAAAGTGATTGCCAATATTGTTTTGCGATTGAAGTATAAATTCGTATCCCAAACCAACAAAAAGGAATGGGCTAAACGCACGTTGACGAGCATTAAAATGAATTGGTAAAAAATTATATTCAAAAATTGCATTAATATCCAGAAGCGATGCCGAAAAAGAAACGTTTCGATTTTGTTGGTATTGGTTATTGAAGTCACGATCACTTCCCCTGAATTGTCCATAATATGCATGAATACGCAGTGCATCTCTTTTGTTGAGCGACAATTTATACATAGCACCTACTGCAAGTGAAGGAGCATAAAATTGTCTTGACGGGTTAATTTCGCCCAGATAATAAGAGGTCCCCACAAAAAGCCCCCCTTCATGTTTTTTCTCCGCTATGCTATTTTGTTGAAAAATAATTAAATAAGATATGAAAACTAAAATTATCTTGTTCATTTTAAGTTTTTTCTAATAGGGTATTTATTATTGATTTATCATCCTCCAAGATACTTATACCTCCGGAAGATGTAAGGCACTCCATGCCTGTCCGTTTTGAGTTTATATATCAGATTGAATATGCCAAAATAATACATATCGTTATGATGGGAATAGGCGGTTGATAAACCATCAAGGTAATCAGAAAATAATACTATGCGCCGTCCAAATTCGAAACCAGCAGACCAGTATTTATCTATAGCCATTTTTATACCTAACCCAAATGGAATGACAGCTGTAAAGCCGGTTGAATTGCGTATCCAATGGTCAGATGGGTCGGGTATACTGCCAGTATAAGAGAACTTTGGACTATAAATAACAGCTCCTAATCCTGCAAAGACGTAAACTCCAAAATGTGAGTAATTGTTAATCATGCCTCTCCGATTGTAGAAATTCGCTGGTGTGCCATAACGCCGTTCGTCAAATACAAGGTAATATTCGTATTGCAGCGAAGGTTCAAAAATAGAAGTTTTAAAGCTGAAATTACGCTCATCGTTTCTTGTATTCAAATCCTTGCCTTTAGCTTTACCGTAAATAAGGTTCAGTTTCAGGGTCATATCCTGTTTTAATTTGTACCTTGCTCCAAGATAGAATGACGGCCCTGTATTAGCAATACTAATATCTTTTAGTCCCCACCAATTATTTTTATCTGCAGTTCCTCCAATGTCGCCAAAAAAATGGGTAGTCCCTCCACCGAAATGGACTTCGTAACGGGTTAGTTTCCAGTTTTGGCCGTAACCATTTAAGGAAACCATTAGAATGGCAAGAAGCATGATTATTAACTGCCGATTCATAAATTGACTGAATTTTTTACAAATGTAATGAATTTTGAAACGTGGCACTAAACCTTAGAATTTTATAGCTTCTCTTACTAAATAAAGATATTAAGCTGCATTAATTCCTTTTGTCAGCTCCCCACATCAATTTATTTCGAAGTGTAGCATAAAAATCCAGTTGGGGCAGTTTTATTAACCGGATGCAAAAGGGAGCCCTCGCAATGGTCATCTCGTTGTCAACCGAACAAATTACTGATCTTGAATCAAGCGTAGCAAGAAGGGTATCGGTGCGGCCTTCAACTGTAATTTTAAGCTCTGCGCTGTCCGGAATCACCAAAGGCCTTACATTCAGATTATGAGCACCAATAGGGGTAATGATAAAATTATGTGAGTTTGGCGTTACAATTGGTCCTCCCAAACTAAGTGAATAAGCAGTTGAACCTGTCGGAGTGGAGATAATAATTCCGTCGGTCCAGTACGAATTAAGATACTCACCATTTATAGTTATATGGATTGTAATTAGCGATGAACCAGTTCTTTGAACAGTAAAATCATTTAGAGCATACGGGAAATCACTAAAAATAAATTTAGTAGATGATAATTTAAGGACGCGTCGTTCCTCAATAATATATTTTTTTGAAATCAAATTATCCACAGCATTATCTACTTCGCAGCTTGCAATATTAGCCAAAAAACCTAACCTGCCTGAATTGATACCCACCAATGGTATGCCTGTGTCACGTATGAAGGTAATAGCTTCCAGAAATGTTCCATCTCCACCAATGCAAATAAGAAAATCAATGTTTTTGGGTAAATTATCGGGTCGATCAAAAAGACCCGAAGCCTCTGAAGTAAAAATCTTTTGACCGTGCAAAAATTCGTAAAGCGGACTGTAAATATAAACTTGATGTCCATTATTTAACAGCTTTGTTAATAAGTTGTGGATAATTGTATTAAAGCTTTCGTTAAATTTTTTCCCAAATAGTGCAATGGTCATTGATATCGATTTAAACTAATCAATATTAAATATTTAAGTACAGCATAAATTGTTCATAACGGTTCGTATAAAGATTTTCCATTTCATCATCCTCCATAAATTGGGCTTTGACGATGTATTCGAACCGTACAAAGGTTTGAATGATTGAAGTAATATCTATGCGGTTGATTTTCAGGGTTAAATCCATCTTTGTAGAATCAGGAGATGAAGTAATATACATACTAAGAATTTTAGCATCGTTACTTTCCACGATCTGCGAAATTTGGGTAAGCGAGTAGTCATTTGCATTGATTTCAAGCACTATAATTCCTCCGGGGTTTTTAACAGCAAACAAATCGCCCATATATTGCATGAGCCTCTGGGCAGTAATCATGCCAATGTAGTGTTTATTTTGATCGAGCACCGGCACAATGGAGAGCTTTAACTTCGCAATCAACTCAATTGCCTCATAAACATGCTGTCCCTCCTGTATATAAGGACTGAAAAGTGAAAGGCTATGATTTCCAATTGGTTCATCGGGTGAGTTCATGTCATAGATATCTGTATCTGATATGAGTCCCTGGAATTCGGTATTATTTACAATTGGTAAATGCGAAATCCGAAATATATCCATCCAATACAAGGCCTTAACGCCTGTGTCAGAGGTTTTTAAAGCAGGTATAACGTCCGATATCAATTCTTTTGCCAGCATGGTTAATGTCAATCTGATATTTTCATATTAGCTTTACACTTTAAATTTAACATAAAAATTGCATAAATTATTGTTTAGAATTCATAAAAATGACTTTGCTTAGTGTAAATATTAACAAAATTGCCACAATCCGAAATTCCAGAGGAGGGCATATTCCCAATGTATTAGAAGCGGCCTTAAATTGTGAAAAATTTGGTGCTCAGGGGATTACTGTTCATCCGCGTCCTGATGAACGTCACATTAGATATAGCGATGTATATGAAATTCGTCCGCAAATAACTGCCGAGTTCAATATTGAGGGTAATCCCAATCCACGTTTTGTTAATTTAGTGTTGGAAGTAAAACCCGATCAGGTTACTTTGGTGCCTGATACCCATGACGCTATTACTTCTAATCAAGGTTGGGATACTCGAAAACACAACTCTCTTCTAACCGATTTTGTGAAAGAGTTTCAGCAACACAAGATACGGACCTCGATTTTTGTGGATGCCAATCAGGCCATGGTTGAATATGCCGCAAAAACAGGGACCAACCGAATTGAATTATATACAGAATTGTATGCTACCAATTATTCAAAAAACCGCGAAGCTGCTGCTGCACCTTTTATAAAAGCTGCCGAATTAGCGCATTCTCTGGGAATGGCTGTTAATGCCGGGCACGATCTGAACCTTGAAAATTTACGTTATTTAGCCGAAAACATACCCTTTATTGCTGAAGTTTCTATTGGTCATGCCCTCATTTCCGATGCATTGTACTTAGGACTGGAAAAGACAATTCAGCTTTATCTTGAACAATTAAAAATAAACTAGTTACTGGTCACTGTTTACCGATCACTAGTTACTTTTTCTGAATCATGAAACGTCCATCGCGGCAGTAATGAACATATTCATTATGGATGCAGGCTCAGGCCAAATAATTTAAATAAAGTATGTTCTGATGAAACTTTTCTTCCAAAAAATCGGACAAGAGCCTTCCCTCATTATCCTACACGGTTTATATGGTTCATCGGATAACTGGATAACAGTTGCACGAAGGCTTGCCTCACGCTATACTATTTATCTTGTAGATTTACGGAATCATGGTCGGTCGCCACACCACCCGGATCATACTTATCCATTAATGGCAACCGATATAGAAGAACTAATGGCTTCCGAAAGTATTGATAAAGCTTACATCTTAGGACATTCTATGGGAGGAAAAACTGCGATGCTTTTTGCAGCATTGCATCCTGAGAGGGTCTCCGGATTAATCATAGTAGATATTGCTCCGGGCGGTTATACCAACCTCAGTCAATACTCTCCCCAAGTGATTGCGCATTTGAATATTGTAAATACCATGCTGTCAGTTGATTTCTCGAAATTAACAAGCAGGGCAAAAATCGAAAATGATTTGGCTAAAACAATCACTGATACTGATATAAGGCGATTTATTATGAAAAACGTCCAACGTAATGCAAATAACTCCTTTGGCTGGAAATTAAATATTGATGCCATTCACAGGGCTTTGCCCGGCATAATGGGCCCAATTCCGCTGGAAAAAATTATGGGAGGGCAGGCATTAAAAGGTTTCCCTATATTATTTATAAAAGGAGAATACTCTGATTACATTACTCCTGATCAAATACCAATGATCAGGCAATATTTTCCTGAAGCTGAAATAAAAACAATACCCAGTGCCGGGCACTGGGTTCATGCTGAACAGCCTAAGCAATTCATTAAAGTGTTAGAGGAATTTTTATCCAATTGATGTTTTGTACTATTTCTTTACTCTACATTTGCTGCCAATAGCCCAAGTTGATTATCAACGTGTAATCCGCTATTTTTTATATTGGTCTTACTTAACTCATACTTAAGTTTCGAATGTTGAACTACAAAACTTATTGCTGAACCTTTTTTTATCATGCCGCTACGTTCGCAAACGATGAGAGTATTGAATAATTTGAATTTATTGAGTATACAATCTATTTTATCACTATAATTATCAGGTAAAAAAATTACATGACAACGGGTAAGCACAGTAGCATCTGCAAACTTCTTGAGAACTATAGGATGGTTGTATACTTTTCTCCCGGCAACAAGTTTTTCTAATTCCTTATATACAGGTGTTTCACCAATAACACCGATCACAAATTCTTCGTTTTGGGAGGCAACCGGCCAATCAATAAATTTTATAAAGTTATATAAATAAGTAGCCATTACCTTGTCATTTTGGGCATTAACATTAGTTACCCCCAAAAGGAATAATTTTACCAAAAAAAGTATTTTTATTGTTCTCATAAACTTAGAATTTTTGTTTTACATTATTATATAATTGCATTTATTTTACGAAAGGACTTTTCTTAGGTAAGGCAAAAAATGATGATATTTATTCTCCAGAATGGTGATATAAATTATATGAAAAAGTAAAAAAGAATGTAATATACTTATTACCAACAACTAAAAATAATTATATATTATAATAACTTATTTATAAATAATTTATGGCACTTTATTTAATTATTTTATCGAAGTTAGCAAAGTTGTTAATACTTTTTTTAAAAAAATAATTACTGAAATAAGTAGTTCATATTCAGTTTATATTGTTTAGAAACATTATAAATAATTATTTTTTAGAAAAAAAATAAAATTTGAGGGTTACTTTTTTGCTCCGAACGGTATTAATACATGAAAAGTCGGTTAGGCATTTTTTAACAAAAAGAAGCAAATAGGGCAATTCGGCAACAGAAGCAATTTTTGACAAACCTCTCTTTTACATCCTGGTTTGGATGTTATGCTAAAGATAACAAGAACAGCACCAGCCTCTCTGAAAAGAGAGGCTTTATTTTTTTATTAGCAGCCCCTTTTTCATATATTCCTTTTTAAAAAGTTCGAAATCCTTAAGGATTTTTTGGTATATTTCATATTCATTGACATGTAGTATAAATTCCAGATCAGGATTACAAAACGCCATAAATTGATCTAGCATTTGGCCAGTCAATCCTGTTGCCCGCGTTACCATTTCACGGTTGAACCTGGTGTTGGCCATGACGAAAATTTTATGCAAATCTTTAGCTTCCTCAAATTTTCTCAATCCTTTTCCTTCTTTGCTGAATAACATATATATAGAAGTAATTGGGCTTCCAAGCCCTATGGAGGCCTGTTCCTGAAGCGGATGCTTAGGTATCATGGCTATTTCTTTTTGAATACTTTCATTTAACTTTTGAATATTTTTTCCCGGCAGATCGCTATGAAGAACCCTATATTTAAATTGTTGGTACGTACCAAGCGCATAAATATTTACCTGGTCGAGCTCATAAACTTGTTCCACAAGCGAAATCTCCGGAATACGGGTCTGTCTGATAAGCGAATCGTCAACTTCAATTAAGGATGGGTAATACCCAATTGCCGCAATATACAAAGTATCGTGAAGGTTGGCAGAAAGAGAAAATACCCCTAATGTGTCGGATATCACGCCCCATCCCATGTTTTTATTAATCACCTGTGCAAAAAGTATTGATCTTTGGCTTTTATTATCGAATAGGCGTGCACGGATAGTATATAATTTTTGTACTTTTTGGGAATAGATATCTTGGGCTGAATTCAAAAAAAGAATTCCTAATATGACTAATATTATCTGCGATCTGGTTTTAGAAGACATGCTGGAATTGATAAATTCAGGTAAATTGGTTGATTGGAATATTCATAATTAAGTGTTGACCGAATTTAGGGCAATCGCAGGGTTTAAGTTTTCTCTTAGGCTTTTCATGGTAAGGTCGGTGTTTGCCCGACACACAGGAAAGTGAGGCAGTCATGAATCCCAAAATAAAAAGGTACAAACACATTTTTTTAAAGATTTTCATAATTCTCTTACAATCAATGTTGCATCTTTTAAAAGCGGAAAGTTAACGATTATTTATGGTTGAGCTTATTAAAATTTGTTAATTTGCTTTGGATAAAATCCCTATGGATGATACTATTTATTAAATTTGCCTTTCATTTTCTAAATAATAGATTATCTGATGTTTATTTCACTTGAAAAATTTAAGACTAATATTGTTGAATATATACTTTATATGTTTCATATCGAAGACGTTATACGTTCAAACCATGGGAATATAACCGAACTGGGAAGAAATATTATTGTACATTATAATTTGCCTAATAATCAACTCGATGAAGTTCGTTCCTGGTATAGGAATTTGATTATACAGATGGAAAAAGAAGATATAAAAGAAGCAGGACACTTATCATCGTTAAAGGAAATCATCTTTGAACTCAATGACCTGCATATACAACTTCTTAATTCATTGGAAGAAGAAAGATACATTGAACACTATCAATGGGCATCGGGTTATATTAAAGAATTGAAAAATAAAATGGGACATCCTGAATTAACAGAAATTGAGGTATGTTTAAATGGGTTGTATGGTACAATGCTACTTAAAATGAAAGGCAAAGAAATAAGTGAAGAAACCTCGGAAGCAATGGCCGTGTTTACCCAAATGCTGCGTTATCTTACAAAGAAATATCACGAACGGTTGAGATAGCAAAGCAGATTAAGGCCAATCGTTCTCTTCTCTTTCTTCAAGTTTTATATCTTTTTCAGGCAAAGTAGTATCTGTGCTCAGGCAATGAATAATTTCCCCGATAAAAAATCGGTGAAAGTCACCCGAAGGATAAATATCCTTTATAAGATTGGTTAGCACAAAATTATTGGCTTTAATATCGTCGGAGTACAATTTTTTGCATTCCATGACCAGTCTGGCTTCTGAAAAATAAATATTTCCATGTTCAGTAATAAGCGGAGTTAAGCCGGTTTTGGATATTTTATCAACTCTTCTTCCTGAGTTACCACCTATATAATTAAGTGCATCCCTGTATTTCTCAATAAAAAATGAAAGTGTGAAATAGTCGAATTTATTGGCAAATTCGAATGTATAACGTTGAGGCCTGATAAAGCCAATAGCTATTGGCTTATTCCAAAGTATACCAAAGGCACCCCAGCTGGCGGTCATTGTATTAAACGATTCTTTGTTACCTGCCGTAACAAGCATCCAATCGTTGTCAAGCAGTTTGAAAACATTATCGGGTAATGTTTTAACATTGATGGGTTTCAATTTAAATTCCATTACTAATTTTTGAATGAGTTGTTAATAAATGATCATCCAAATTACTATTTTCTTTCGCATTTCCCAATCCTTAATCATCAAAAAGATCATCATCATGATGGTGGTGTGAATATTTATTTTATAAAAATATTTACCGACGCTTTTTTTACAGCCAGCACCTTAAGCTTTGATATGCTTTCGGCAGAACCAATATGGCCATAATTAATCTTTAGTACCATATTGCTGGAAGCAAATTTTTCCTCGCTTTTAACTGCTTCCTTGGGCAAGCGGATAAATGCATCTTTATGATAAGTAATATCGTATTGGAACATACTTCCGCGTTCAAAAAATAAACTCATATCAGTGAGCTCTGAATTTATGTTAATAAATGAAAAATCTTTACTGATGTTATCAGCAGAGATGCTACCGAATTTGGTATTCAGGTTCAATTCTTCGATCAGTGTACTAATCCAGATATCGCAAAAGTCGGTTTCGCCAGCAAGAAATTTCACGGTTCCCAGTTGGAGTTTGTCATGTCTGGATTGAATTCTAAGCGATTCGGCTTTGTCAATGTTGATTTTCGACGATTTGGTATCGAGTGTTAGCTGGTCGGTTTCCTTCAAAGTAAAATCAGAGTAGGAAAGAGCCAAACGTCCTTTGTCTATTCGATTAACAGAGCCATCTCCAAATGAAAGGTCAATGTTAACATTGCCAGTGAGATTGTTGGCTTTAAGTCCGCCATTGGCAATTACTAATTTGATATCTCCTTCGATATCGTCTGCGTAAACATCTCCATACTTGTTATTTACACGCAGGTTTATGTTTTTGGGAATGGTTACAAGGTAATCGATTTTCACTTCGTTGCCATTATAAACGATAGATTCGGCTATATTTCTTATTTCTTTAATAATATTATTCCCATTTGTTTTGAAGACCGTTTTAGCGACAATATAATGATTGGTAACGGAAAAATCGAAATCAATCGTATTGCGAAGTTTCATCATCCGTGATGGACTGGATGTTTGAATGGCAAGAAAGGTTTCAATTATTGCAGAATCTTTATCCCAAGTTACAATTTCTATTTTTCCATATTTATTGCTGATATCAATTGTTGAATTGGGATAAACTTTGTATCGTTTAACCATGTTTTTATTTTCTGTATAGCTCTGAGCCATTAGTACAGAAACGTTTAACACCCAAATAAATAATATTGTTCCGTATTTATAATTCATGGTCATGGCGTTTATGATTATTATCACTTTGATTTTGAAGCTCTTGTTGAATTTGTTCCAAAAGTTTTAATTTAAGGCGGTAGTTTTGGATCATAGCTTCTATCACTTCCTGGTTTGAAACGTTCTCTTTCAAATCTTTTCTCAGGTCCCTATAAATACTATCAAGTTCAGCGAGATCGTTACGGAGGTCTTTTTTCAATTCAGGGTAGGATGCAAGTACTTTCTGCACCTCCGTGAGTTTGGTTTGAATAAGACCTGAATAGTATTTTTCTGTTTCGGCTAATTCTGGTGTAGCTGAAGCCGGATTCATATTATCTCCTTTCATAACTATGTGCCTGGTATTTTTTATGTGGATATGTGCAAGATACGACGCACCAAAGACCAGAAGAATTACTGCTGCTTTCCAAAACCAGGAAATCAGATAATTTCCCCGTGAATTAGGTCTATGTATCTTGTTCCATAATTCCGGATCAGGTTCGTAAATATCGAACTCGTTACGGTGCTCAGTCACAAATTTTTCAAGCTTATCCATATTTTATCTCTCTTTTAAAATCTCTCTAATTTTTTGTTTTGCTCTTAAAAATTGGCTTTTCGAGGTTGATTCAGTAATGCCCATGATTTCAGAAATCTCAGTGTGGTCATATCCTTCAAGCAGGTATAGTGAAAAAATCACACGGTAGCCTTCGGGAAGTAATTCAGAAGCCTTTAAAATGCGGCTTACACTAAGTTTTGCCTCTTCATCATCCTGAATTTCCTCATACCAGCTATCTAATATCGTAAGATCGTTCATAGGCACCAAATCGGCCTTTCGTTTTTTCAGATGGTTAATGCAGTGATTTACTACAATCCGTTTAAGCCAGGCCCCAAAAGTTGATTCATAGCGAAAGGAATTGAGCCTGTAAAAAGCATCGCTGAAAGCATCCTGCAATACATCTTCTGCCTCTGCCTCATTGTTGGTCATTCGCCGGCAAATGTTATACATTGCTTTCACATATTGCGTGTAAAGCTGTTGTTGTGCCTTGGAATTACCGATTTTGCTTTGTTCAATTAATTCCTTATGTATGTCCGGGACCTCAGCGCTCAATATTGATGTTTTTCAATTTTAAAGACAATAGTTAAAAAGAAACGTTGCATAGTAAACGAAAGAAATTATTTTTTTCGTTTTTTAATAAACAATATAATTGTAACCAAGATAATACATGCAGAAACGAAGTACGCCAACCTACCTAAATAATCGCCATAACAAACATAAAACGTAATTTTATCATTAGCGTTTAAGTTATCAATAAGGGCTCCCCGTTTCCACCATCCCAGGGTTTGGAGCACATCACCGCGTTGGTTAATGAATGTGGAAATTCCTGTATTGGCGCTACGTGCAATACTTCGACGGGTTTCTATGGCTCGTAATTGGGAAATGCTCCGGTGCCTGAAGTGTCCAGGGGTATTACCCCACCAACCATCGTTAGTAAGAATAAAAATAAAGTTTGCTCCATTCTTTATGTATCCAGTAACATATTCGCCATAAACCGATTCGTAACAAATTACAGGAGCTATGCGGTTTTTACTATTGGCAGAATAAAAAGTCCCACGGTCTTCCTGGGTTCCCCGACTTTCAAATGTTCCTCCAAATTTAAAGGCGTACTTCTCCAGAAAGCGAAGGTACTTAACATATGGTATTTTTTCGACCCCCACTACCAACTGAGACTTATGATATATCTGAACGATATGAGTAGTGTCTACCTGCAATGCCGTGTTGTAGTTGTCATACCAAACTTCGGTGTTTCTTAATTTATGAGCAGTACCTGAAAGTTTCTCTCCGGGACTATATTCCTTAATTGTTTCTGACCCAATTATAAATTTTGCTTTTGGATAATGTTGCAGATACGTCCTGATTTTATTAACCGCCCAGTTGTTATTAATTTCAGATTCCAAATTATATCCCTGTATAGCCGTTTCCGGTCCTACAAAATAGTCCACACTTTTGTTGCCAATGGAATCGGCCTTTTGCAATATAATATTCAATTGCTGATCAGGACTCATTCCACCAAATTTATCGTTATAGGGATCAATGTTAGGCTGGATTACAACAATTTTATAAGGATTTGCTTTTTCGCTATAGTTATCATATTGCTTTACAGATATAATAACAGGAACAAGTATCAATAACGAAAGTGCTATCAGCCTTTTCCACAAAGCGTTAAAATTTCTGTGTTTAATATATTCCAGGGCAATAGCGGTAATTAAAACATTTGCTAATAATACCCAAACAGTACCTCCCAGTGTACCCGTATATTCGTACCATTGAATCAACCTTATGTCATTCGCAAATCCGTTACCGAGGTTAAGCCAGGGCCATGATATTTCGGCATTAAGATAAAAATATTCAAAGGCTGTCCAATAAGCTACTAAGGCAACCCCTCCGATGATATTTCCTGCGATTTTCCGAGTGATATGATAAAGCCAAAAAACCAAAGAAAACAGGAAGGTGTTCATCATAATTAATGCACAGGCCCCGACAAACGTAGCATTAACAAGCCACCATGTAGTTAAAATATTCCAGGTAAGAAACGTGAGGGATGCATATAGGAAAAGCTCTTTTTTGGGCTTGTTGAAGGTTGAATGGTAATCATCTTCGACTAACAATAGGGGTACAAACGCTACCCAAAGAAAAATGCCTGAACATCTTTCTAGCCAGGGAAGGCTTAATAATATTCCAGATATTATGGCATAGGAAAGGTGCTGTTTTTTAAGCATTTGTTCTTAGTTTGATATATAGTCTCTGCATGAAAAGTAGCCATTTTTTGAATAATGAACAAGGATCAACAATATTTGATTTCAGAAGTATTTGTGCCTTCTGGTCTGCACTGATGTTTGGACGGATAGGAGTTTTCAATTTATAGTTTTTATATCTTTGCACCTCAAACTCAAGGAAGTATTTAACGAATGAAACAAAGGGTTGTAGTTGGTTTGTCAGGCGGTGTAGATTCGAGCGTAGCTGCGTATATACTTAAACAACAAGGCTATGACGTTATGGGTATGTTTATGATTAATTGGCACAATACCACTGGTACCCTCTCCGGCGAATGCCCTTGGAACGACGACCTGATTTTTGCCGAATTGGTAGCTAAAAAGCTTGACATTCCGTTTCACACTGTAGATTTTAGCGAACAATATGGTAAACGGGTGGTAGACTATATGTTTGACGAATACGAACGAGGCAGAACTCCAAACCCTGATGTTCTCTGCAATCGCGAAGTGAAATTTGACCTGTTTGTGGATGCTGCCAAAAAATTCGATGCTGATTTTGTGGCTACAGGTCATTACTGCCGTAAGGATGAGTTGCAAGCACCGGACGGAAAAACCATTTATCGCCTGCTTGCCGGGGTGGATAAGAACAAAGATCAGAGCTACTTCCTTTGCCAACTCTCGCAAAAACAATTGGCAGGGGCAATTTTTCCAATCGGCCACCTGCTTAAGCCCGAAGTACGTAAAATAGCCGACGACCTTGGACTTGCTACAGCACACCGCAAAGATTCACAAGGGGTTTGTTTTGTGGGAAAAATTGACCTTCCGGTATTTCTCCAGCAAAAAATCAAAAGTCAGGAAGGTAGGATTATTGAAATACCTTCTGATTTTGGGGGTTACAAAAGCATTATTGATAAGGATAATATCGATGAAACCTTAAAGGTTTTATCGACACCATATTTATATACACCTGCTGATGGAAAAACGGTTGGGCGTCATCAGGGAGCTCATTTTCTAACCATAGGTCAGCGAAAGGGACTAAATGTTGGCGGTATGGCGCAGCCGTTGTTTGTAATTGCCACAGATGTAGAAAATAATATTGTTTACACAGGCCAGGGCGACGATCATCCGGGATTATATCGCAAAGCGCTGTTAGTTCGTAACGAAGATATTCACTGGGTTCGTCCGGATTTGGAACTTAAAAATAATGATAAACACGAATGCCTGGTTCGCATACGCTATCGTCAACCCTTGCAAAAAGCTTGTTTATACCGTTTCGAAGAAGGGATGTATATTCTTTTTGACAAACCCCAAAGGGGCATTACCCCCGGACAGTTTGCAGCTTGGTATGATGGAGAGGAACTTATTGGGTCGGGGGTGATTAATGGATAACTTGGAATGCCAGCTCTCTGAACATCGGCAAGAGTAGGATACCAATATATCGATTAATAATCGTACCTTGCGCCAAATTATACTCCAGAATATTCTTTTGTTTCAAAAAAAATTCTGCTTAAAAAAAAATTCATGCAATTTCAATCATTGAACATTATTGAACCTATTCTTAAATCATTAAAAGAGGAAGGTTACACCACACCTACGCCCATTCAGACACAAGCTATTCCAATCGTTTTGCAGGGAACTGATCTGCTTGGTTGTGCACAAACAGGAACAGGAAAAACAGCAGCATTTGCTGTTCCTATTCTTCAGTTGCTGAGCGTAAATAAAACATACGACAAAAAAAGAAAGATCAGAAGTCTGATCGTTACACCTACACGAGAATTGGCAATTCAGATCGATGAAAGCTTTAAGGCGTATGGCAGATATACTGGATTGACCTGCACTGTTGTTTTTGGCGGTGTAAATCAAAACCAACAAACATTAGCATTACAGAGAGGTGTGGATATTTTGGTCGCAACACCGGGAAGATTGCTCGATTTGATGAACCAGGGATTTATTACTTTAAGGGACATCGAAATTTTTGTGTTGGATGAAGCAGATCGTATGCTGGATATGGGTTTTATACACGATGTAAAAAAAATAATATCTGCCCTTCCGCATAAGAGACAATCACTTTTTTTCTCTGCCACCATGCCGCCCGAAATTGTAAAGCTGTCTGGCACCATTCTGCAAAAGCCTTCCAAAGTAGAGGTTACCCCCTCGGCATCAACTGTAGATATTGTTAAACAATATGTTTATTTTGTAGACAAAGGGAATAAAAATGCGCTGCTTATGGAGGTATTAAAAGATAAAAACATTAAAACCGCATTGGTGTTCACACGTACCAAGCATGGTGCTGACAAGGTAGTTAAAGTGCTGGTAAAACATAACATTAAGGCAGAAGCCATACATGGCAATAAAGCACAAAATGCAAGACAACGTGCATTAACCAATTTTAAAGCGCAAACTACGCGGGTATTGGTGGCTACAGACATTGCAGCTCGAGGCTTAGATGTGGAAGACATGGAATTTGTTATCAATTATGAAATATCAAATATTCCGGAAACATACGTTCATCGCATTGGCAGAACCGGTAGGGCTGGCGCAGAAGGAACCGCAATTTCTTTTTGTGATGCAGAAGAGAAAGCTTATTTGCGCGATATTGAAAAACTGATTGTTAAAAAAATTCAGGTTATTGACAACCATCCTTTTCCATTGATGGATAATAATCCTGTGAAAGCCCCGAAACAGCAGCAAAGGAATAATTTCAACCACCCTAAACCAAATCCTACCGGAAGTAATAATAAAAGCAGGTGGTACGGTAAATCGAAAGCGGCTAAGCGATAAATATATAGTCGAAAAAGTTAAATTTCATCTTTTCGCTTAATAAAAATAGCACATTAATCCTACGATTTTAAAAATTAAGAATTTTACAGTTTCCGAATTCAAATATATTTATCGCTAACTGAATTTTAAAAATGACATTTAATTATTAATACTCTTTTTGCAATATAATTTTTCTAACAAACACATTACCATTTTTCATTACTATTCTCAGAAAATAAGCGCCATTATTAAATTTTTCAAGACGTATTTCTTTTTGAATATTTAGCTTGGAGCTACGACCAAGCTGATCGAACAACTTTATTTCTTTGATATTTTCTAAAGTTGATAATGTAATTGTTCCGTTGGAAGGGTTTGGAAATATTTGAATACCGTTATTTTCATATTGGCTGTGTTGCGAGATAGATGTAATTAAATCGCTGGATGCAACTGCTCTTCCGAGTGTTCCAAATACACATTGGTTTGAAGTTAAAGGTACACCAAATTTGCCATTGGCCGGAACAGGAAAACAACTGTGGTTTTCAGTACCCCATGCTGTGTAAAACAAATAAACAGAGTCACTATGCATGGTTACTGAGGGTGCCATGACTCCCCAGTTTTCATAAGGATGGCCTGCCTCTTTTTGCAATATAATCGTTCCGTTCTCCCAATTTATACCGTCAATTGAAGTTGAATATCCTATTTTTTCATTTTCATGAAAAATTCCAGGTTCTGTTGTGGTATAGAAAAGATAATATTTATTATTATAGAATTTTACTTCGGTTATATTTACATTATGAGGTATTTGGCAAACTTCAGTGCTTCCAACAGCATTAAAATCTTTGTCAAATTTTTGCCTAAGTAACTTAATTGAAGTGATCCCTTGCCCGTTTTGATCTAATCCTTTACCTGGAAGATAGAGCTTCAAACCGATATAAAAAAATTCAAACAGGTTGTCCTTAAAAATTATGCTGGGTTCCTGAACATTATTTTGGTCAGAAACAGATTGAGTATTATAAGCTATAAAGGGCGTAGCTTGTTTTATAAATCTATCACCATCGTTTAAAAGGGATTGTTTAACAGTTTTGCCCCCCAAGTCCAATTTGGCTAAGCCGATCTGATACCTTTCGCTGAATAATGTTCCATTTTTCAGGCCTGATGCAGAATAGAAAAGATAAAGAGTATTGTTATTCATAATCACTGATGCAGTTTCAATTGCATCTTTATCCCAATCTTCCGGGCCTAGCACTAGTAAAGGAGTTGTCCTGATTTTCCATGTAACACCTTTATCGCTACTAAATGCATAACCGAGTGTTTGTATTGCCCCAATGATATCGCAATCTCCCGGGTTTGCAGGGTCCCAGGAATAAAACCATGCAAAATTTTTTTTGCAATAGTAAGAAGTGAAAAAAAGATGGTAACCATCTTGGTCTTCATATATGGCCGGATCGTGACAAGTAATGGGCAGATTGGCTTTTCCGGCACCCAATACAAAATTATCGGACGGTTGTCTTGTAAATGTAAGCAATTGTGCTTCTGCTATTAAATTTCCTTGTAAAAAACAAAAAAAAATAATTATTAATTGTTTGATTTTTTTCATTGTTATCATTTTTCAGTATTTATGTTATTGTAACTGTTTAGGTAGATAGACTGTAGGCTATTAGGCCATAGAATAGGTTTCGTATGACTTTTTAATGTTTCAGAATAAATAAAAATTGACATGCTAATTGATTTGAATTTCCCTACATTCCTAACAGTCTACAGTCTAAACAACCTAAATAGCTACATATTATTTATTCTAATTAAGGGTTAATTCCGATCTTCAAAACTGCAAATCTCCTCCCAAATCACCGCATATCAATAGCCACAGATTTGCTTGTTGAAATATAGGTTGCGATAAAATAACCAAGTGCACCATCCACATTACCCGGGGCGTTTGCAGGAGGGCCTTGGGGGCTATAAATATCACCGGTCTGGTCAATTTTGGAAACAGCATCAATATAATTGTAATAGGCTTTATTAATGCTGAATAAATTAAATGTGATGGTATCATGGACCGCTACATTTCTTATTACAGCCATAGCGTTAATGTAAGCGCCATTTAGCTCGCTGTCATCCCAATACGGGTAACTTTTAATACTTGGCATCAAAAGCATGTTGTTCCTGTAAATTTTGGCAGTATAATAATTCCCGGGGCTTTTAGGTTCGTTCCCAAAATATATTACAACCAAAATGGTAGTATCTTTAATTTTGCGATTGTCTCCGGAGACAAATTCTTTGGGTAAGGCATAAATTCTGGGTTGTATGGAATCAATATCCAGTCCCTCCGGCATTGTTGAGGTAGAGGTGTATTCCTTTTGTCCGTTCACATTTTCCTTAAGGGTAATGAGCAAATTATAGGTTTTACCTGATACCCCGGCAAAAGGCATGTCAGAAAAATAACATCCGGTATTATCTGAGCTTTCTGTTAAGTTGTAACTGTTATTTCCCTCGACGATGCGAACCGAAGCGCCATGAACAGAAACCGGTTCGGCTGTTGAAAAATACGTAGTGGAAAGCGTTAACCTAATGCCCTGGTTTTTTAACTGATTTGTTACAGCCCCATCCACGACTAGCATGGAAGAATGGTTTTTTACATCCCATGATATTTCTTCGACACCACCGCAGGAGCTTAAGATCAAACCAATGATAATAACCAATACCAACTGTGCACAATTGTATTTTATGCGAACTGATGATCTCTTCGCTTTCAGTTTCTTCATCTCATCCGGGGTAAGTAGCCTGTCGAGATCGTGACTATAAATGAATGCTCCTATTTGGGACAAAAGGCTGAGGTTCCTCCTGCCCGTATCTGTCAGATTTCGTCTCCTCGTATTTCTGTCAGAGGTATTTGTATATTTTTGGGACATATTTGAAAAAAATATTTGGTTCATAACTAAATAGATAATAATGATTAAATGAATTAAAAAGAAAAATTCCAGGTTAATGAAGGCGTTATAGTTAATAAAGTTTCCTGGTAAGCCTTGGTAATGCGCTCGTTATCATCGTCGGATTTAAAATATATGGCAGAGGCATTTTTGCGGTTGTAAACATCAATAACTGATAAAACCAATTCGCTTCGGAATTTTCTTCCCGGTTTTTCCTTACTGCGGAATGAAATTGATAAATCGAGCCTATGGTAAAGCGGCATGCGGTCGTTGTTAAGTTTTTCAAAATAGGGAATAACGGTTTGTTCGTATTCATATTTCAGCGCTGGCGAGGTAAACGGTTCGCCTGACTTCAGGGTAAAATTGGCAGAAACAGAAAACCGCTTTGATAAATCGTACATTCCAACAATTGATAAATCATGAGGCCTGTCAAAAGCAGACAGGTACCATCCTTTTTGCTGTATACCTTCCGTTTTTTGTTCGGTTTTGGAATAGGTATAGCTAATCCACCCGTTTAAGCGTCCTTCGGACTTTCGTATAAAAAATTCGGCGCCATAGGACCGTCCTATCCCAAAGCGAAAGTCTTCATCAATGCGCTGATCAAACTCCGGTTGTGCAAACTCCTTGAACGAAACCTGGTTTTTCATATCCTTATAATAAACTTCAATCGAAGTTTCAATTTTATTGTCTAAGAAATTTTTGAAAAATCCTGCACTGTAAACATTGGCTGATTCAGGTTTAATATTGGAGTTGGAGCCAACCCATATATCCATCAGAGAACCAATCGAAGAATTGGATACAATGTGCATGTATTGACTTGTGCGGGAGTAAGCTGCCTTCACGGAACTGTTATCATTTAACATATAGGTAATACCAATGCGCGGTTCGATGGTTTGATAGTGATTGAATATTTTATTTTTTCCGTACTTAACTGTATCAATGATGTTGTAATCGGAATTTAACTTATAAACTGTTGCTTTTCCTAAACTTTGAAAAAGGGTATAACGCAGGCCATAATTAACCGAAAGATTGGATGTAAACTTTTGTTCGCAGGCCAGATACAAGGCATGTTCCAAAGAATAATTATTGGGCATGGCAAACTTAAACCTCAGGGTGTCCTGTCGTCCATTCACTTTTCCCAGGTCGATATCGTGGTAAGTTGATATAAACCCTGTTTTTATCGTTATTTTATCGTTCATATAATAACCTACATCATACTTCAATGAATAATCTTTCAAAAACGATGTCCATTCAAACACATTCTGTTTCTTTTCTTTTCCATACGTCCAGGCATTCTTAAAGTCGTAATTATAATTGCTGGCTAAAAGCGTCAGGTTTGTGAATATCTTATTCGAAATAATGTAATTCCATCGGAGCGTACCGGTATAATTACCCCAGGCAAAATCGTTGTTAATTTTGGCGACGGTATCTGTTGAACTGAAAACGTCCTTACCAAAATAGCCGGATACAAATAATTTGTTTCTGGCGTTTAAACTGTAATTGGCTTTTAGGTTTAGATCGTAGAAATAGTATGGCGTTACAGGAATTGTGTCCTTGATTGCATGCATAACCCTGGTAAATAAATCAATATAGGTTCTGCGTCCGGAGATCATAAATGAACCTTTGTCCTTTACAATAGGGCCTTCGAGGGTTAAACGGCTTGCAAGTGTTCCTATACCTCCTGTTGCTGAAAATTGTTTATTGTTACCTTCCTTCATCCTTATATCGATAAGCGACGAAAGACGCCCTCCGTATTGGGCCGGAATGTTTCCCTTATAAAATTCAACGCTCTGTATGGCGTCGTTGTTAAATACCGAAAGGAGGTTACCCAGATGGCTTGCATTGTAAACAGTAGCTTCGTCAAGCATGATCATGTTCTGGTCCCTTGCGCCACCCCGAACGCTTATAGAACCACCCTCATCGTTCGTTTTCACACCTGGTAATAAGGTCAAAACTTTCAAGATATCGGGTTCACCGTAAGACACCGGTATTTGTTTGATGGCTTTACGCGTTAGGAAAACAGCGCTCATCGTTGTTGATTCTACATTCTCGCGGGAGTTTTTACTTTGAATGACCACCTCGTTAATCATATTTATTTTTTCGGCTAATTCGAAATTCATTGTAATGTCTGATGATAGATTTACGAGGGTATCAATAACCTTGTAACCAACATAACTGACCATAAGATGGTAACTTCCCGGAATTGCGGAAAGTGAATAAAAACCGTATGAATTTGATGCTGTGCCAGTAGAGGTATTTTTTATAAATACATTCACGCCTATAAGCGCTTCGCCATTTTTGGCATCCTTAACATACCCGCTCAGGGTATATTTTTGGGCCAATCCATTGCCAACCAATAATAAATTTAAAGCAAATACTAAAGTTGCGATTCTTAAAAAGATGTTCATTAATAAAATTTTTAAGTAAGACATTTCAGATTAATTAAAATTTCCTATAAGACAGATGCCCTATTCAAAACCCTACCTTGTTAAATGAAAAAAATGAATGAATTTGGCCTATAGCCTAATATGTGCTACAGCCTATCTACCTGATTTGCCTTTAATGCATTACAATACTTTTGCGGCTTAAAGCAGAAACCTGAAAATAACCTAACGCCTTTGGATTAAACTGAATAGGTGGATTGGTTTTAAAATCTAAATCGAAATTACCATTATAGAGGATATTATTGAAAATATAAGCATAATAATAAAACATTTCCTTAGTCAATGAATAAAGTTCTACATCCAACGTATCATTCTTAGCAAAACCTTGGTTCAGTTCAACCCCATTAAGAGATAGGGTAGCTATATCGGTGAATAACACGGTATTACTGCCGGTCGTACATAACTTATGATTTTTATATATCTGTATTTGATAATATTTGGGGTTGTCCGGATCAGTTGTGCCTGCAAAACCTTTTAGATAATAAGCAGAATCAGAGGTGTTAACTTTTTTGTAAAACGTATAAGAAAGGGAATCGAGTCCATGCATTGGCACCATCATTGAAGAAGCATGATATACCACAGTGTCTATCTGAACAAGAAGGGAGTAAGTGTTTTCGGGTAATGCAACAAAGCTATTGGTGATATACCACCCGTTTTCTGAATATCGAAACCTTACTGTATCGCCTGCCACATCAATTATTTTTACCAACGCGCCCGTAATAGGCTCACTCGACAGGCTATCGTCAAACTGAACAGCATAACTTACCCTCACCCTTTGATAATCCGATTGATTAGTGATTATAGCTTCAATTACCGGAATTTTTTGGTATTTCCCGGTTTCAGGGAAATCAAATACCTTCTGGCACCCTAAACAAGTGATTAATAGAAAAATGCTAAAGGCTAAATATCTACGCATGTTCAATCGAATTTAAATTCATAAGAAAAAGCAGGCACAAATTGAAAAAGATACAAACCAACGGCATCGAAATTTTTGGTTTGTATATTACCATTGTCCGTTTTTGAAACATCGCCATCATATACATCGCGAAAAGTATAATACAACACGTTTTTACGAAAATAAACATTGTAAAAACAAAGGCTGAGACTATGTTTATAATGGCCTTTGCTGCCAAATTTACATTGTATTCCAACGTCGAGATGATGATAGGCAGGCATGCGCAGGGTATGTAGCGATTCAAGCTCATACATCGGAACGCTTATCCCATTGATTTCATATTTCCCGATCGGCATGTTATACAGACACCCTGACACAAAAACCCACGAAGACATCAGGTTAAAATGCCGGGAAAGTTGGTAGTTAAGATTTATGGCCAGGTTATGTGGCCGGTCGTAATAAGGATCGTATATATGATTGTTATACAGTCCATTATCTTTCTTACAAACTTTAGATAGGGTGTAACTAACCAACCCTGTGAGTTTTCCGATATGCCGGCGTAACGAGAATTCCAGGCCATAGGCCTTTGAGGTTCCAATAATTGCTGAGTCCCTGTTATTTTTTCCAATCATAAGGTCCTCTGTAATTCGGAAGCGGCATTGGTTATACAGCTTTTTATAATAGCCTTCGAGCGAAACTTCGAATTGATCGTTGTCGGCATTGTAATAACATCCTAAAGTCAGGTTATCCGAATATTGAGGTTTTATTGCATTATTGGTAAAAATAAACAAGTCGAAAGGGATGATCATGCTAATTAAACTTTCGCCATGAAAAAACTGATAATTACGCGAATAGCCGGCTTTTGCCGATAATACCCTCGATATTTTGTATCGTGCCATCAGGAAAGGTTCAGGCTTCAAAACAGGGTTGCCAAGTTCGGGAGAATAATTGTGTACATAGTTTAACCGAATCCCCGCTTCTACGGCTAACGAAGAAGTTAAATTAAAAATATTTTCGGCATATACGTTGTAAATAGATCGGTCTAATATTCCCGAATAATAAGGCTTTATAATTTGAGGATTATTTTTAACAGATAATTCCATTGGTAAAATAGTCTGATAATTAGCACATAATCCAAAATCAATCTGGTATTTTTCCAGCGGATAATAAGAGAAATCATATTTGAGGGCATAATTTTGCAGGTCAGTCCTGTCCTGGTATTGATCAACATTGATAATGTCGAAATGGTGTATATATTTACTGCCTGTAAGTGTTAAGTTTGAAAATAGCTTACTGCTGTAAACATGGTTCCAACGAAACGAAAGCATTGAATTTGCCCAATCAGTGCCTTGCTTGTTAACAAGGGCATTGTCCTTACTATAATATGCCGACAGGTAGAAACGGTTACGGGTATTAAGCGAATAATTGACTTTACCGTTTAAATCGTAGAAATATAATTGGTTCATACCTGAGGAATTGTCGCCGCTTAATTTAAAAATTTGATCGAGATATGACCTTCGTGCTGATAGTATAAACGATGCCTTATTTTTGACAATAGGCCCTTCAATAGTAAGGCGGCTCGATATGGTGCCAATTCCTCCTGTAGCTGAATAATGCTGGTTATTACCATCGCGAAGCCTGATATCTATGACCGATGCCAATACTCCTCCGTATTTGGCCGGAAGATGACTTTTATAAATATTAATATCTTTAACCGCATCAGGATTAATGGAAGAGAAAAGCCCTGAAATATGAGAAATATTAAAAAGCGGGGCATCATCGAGCAGAAACGTTGTTTGGCTTGGAGGACTGCCGCGTACATACAGGCCATTTGAAGCTTCTCCGCTACTTTGTATCCCGGGAAGCATCTTTATAAATTGAATAGGATCGTTTTCGCCCAGCAATGCCGGGTATGTCCGCATCATTTTTAAGGGTACCTCGTCGCTACTGGGCCGGGCAGACAAAATATTGTCCAATACCTTACCTGAAATTTTAATTTCCTGTAATGGCTGCAGGTCGGGTTGTAATTTGAAACCGGAACATACATCTTCATTGAATTTAAAATGTCGTTCAATGGGAATGTATCCTACATAAGAACACCTTATGACATATTCGCCTGCCTGAAGCGGCAATGAATAATATCCGTATACGTTAGAAACAGTTCCATGCGCAAGGTTTTTAACTATAATATTGGCGCCAATGAGCCGTTCGCCGGTTACCGAATCCTCGACAAAACCATAGAGCGAAACATGACTTTTTTGCTGGTTGTTATCTTCTTCTGCAAATAAAATGATTTTTGAACCTGTAACCTGGTAATTAATGTTTGTTAAAGCTTCAATCTTATTAAGCAAAACATACAGGGGCTGGTTATCAACATCGACCGAAATGCGTTGATCGACAGGTATTTTACTTGCACTATAAAAGAACTGGACAGCATATTTGTCAGATATTTCTTTAAGTACATCCCCAAGCTCTGATTCCTTGGTGTGATAAGTTACCAAAATATCTGAAACACTTACCTGCGAAAACACTGGCAGTGATAAGACATAAAAAAACAAGACATAAATGAGAATTTGCCTCATAAGGCAAAGATAAAACTTACCCTTAACTTTTCTATAATTACCCGTAGCTTAATTCTTGCATCCCTGTCCTTTAAGAAAAACTGTATCATTTTTGACCTGGTAGGATGCTCCAAGGGAAACCGATATTACATCGAGCATTTCATTTAACGCAGGTTTTTTGAAATCACCGGTAAACTTGCATTGCCCCATAGATGGCGAAACCTGTACATGAATATCAAAATATCTTGTAATGATGGATTGAATTTCGTTTAAAGAAGTATTCCGGAAAGATAGCCTATCGTCTTTCCATCCTAACAGGTTGTAATCTGTAACTGTTTCCCTGCTAATTTTCTCTGTAGATTCGTTATAAATTCCTTTGTCGCCAGGCAATAATAGGGCTTTTTGCAGATGTTGGGATTTCTCTTCAAACATGACTTTGCCTTTGCTAACGATAACTTCGGTATTTTTTTCCTTTTGATAGGCGCGAACATTAAATGCCGTCCCGATAACTATTATCCGGGTTTTTTCAGTCCCTATTGTAAAGGGGGCGTTTCCTTTAACAACTTCAAAAAATGCTTCGCCTTCCAGTTTTACGACCCTTTCATCTTTCGAAAATTTATTGGGATATATAAAAGTACTGTGCCGGTTAACCCAAACCTTAGTACCATCGAAGAGCAAACATTCTTTTTTCTCGTTGGTTGTGTTTATAGTGACCCATTCGGTTGTTTTACTTTTATTTTTCAGGTAAAAGAAACCAATTGATAAAACCAATAACGCTGGAATAACCACAGCAGCTATCTTTAGGAATTTTCTGAATTTTATTTGTTTATCAATTTTGAAGATATTGTCATTACCTGGCTTATTTCTTTTTTTTATAAATTTGTTCCACTCTGCTTCAACGTCCGGGGTGAGATTAAAATTAAGCTCTCCGGTCATTTTCCATATTTGTTCCAGTTCATCGAGAAGCATTTTATTATCAGGTGATTGTGTAAGCCAGGATTGGAGAAAGTTTAAATCGCTTTCCGAAATTCGACCCCCGAAATAGTCCGATGCAATATGGTAAATATTTTTATCCACTTTTGGTTTCTTCTTTGTTATGACAGTTAGATGGTTAAAAACCCTACCTGTTGGATTAAAAATTTAATCATCAAAAATAAAATTAATATATCTAATTCAGAATTCATTAATGGTCTTAGTTTTACACGAAGGGTTTTAAGTGCAACCGTGATATGTTTTTCTACAGCCTTTACCGAAATACCTAAATGCCCTGCTATTTCTTTATTGGATAAATTTTCGAAACGGCTCAGCGAAAACACTGTCTGGCATTGCGGAGGCAATTCATTAATAGCATTTCTTACTTTGTTCTCCCTATCTTCGATTGCATTACTGTTTTCCTTTGCATCAACGGTTAATTCTGACACTTGTGCTAAATGATCTTCCCATCGTGTATATTTCTTTTCCTTTTCAATATGATTTAAAGAAGTATTGATAACCATTCTATATAGGTAAGCTTCTATCGGGCCATGAATATTTAGATTCTGCTGTTTATTCCAGAGTTTGATAAAAACCTGCTGTACCACATCTTTGGCAACGTCGGCATTCTTAACCAAAGTAAATGCAAGGTTGCACAAAGAAGAAAACTGGCTTTTAAAAAGAATTTCTAAATCTTTTTCGCTCATGGCACTTTTGAATACTTCAAATTTCCGTATAAATATACAAGAATTCCTTTCAAGATGCTTATTTGGAGAAATCTAAAAAATTCTAATTTTGAGTCCACTCCGAAAAATAATTTTTATGATATTTTTTCAATCCATCGCCGACCACCTCATCCCCTAACCCGTTGGCTTCGCCGAGCCCTTCGGGGTTCTCCTAAAAGGCGAAGGGGGACTCCCTCTCTTTTTAGGAGAGGGCCGGGGTGAGGTGAAAACGACTTTTCGGAGAGGATTCTATTTTTTAATTCTAAAATAAATTATTAATTTAATATAACTTTCAAAATATAATCTAATCAAATCAAAAATGGACAACTTACATATTCATAAAAGCGAAAAAACCCCTTTTGTTGAATTTAGCGATAAAGGAGAATTGCGAATTGAAGGGCGCTCTTATCCTGAAAATCCAGTAGAATTTTACGAGAAACCGCTAACCTGGTTAAAAGAATTCACTAAAAATAAACCTAAAGAAGTCAATTTGCATGTGACTTTAGAACATTTCAACACAGCTTCGAGCAAAATGTTACTCTACATATTTAAAGAGTTAGAAAAATTAAAACTAAGTGGCTCAAAAGTTAACTTTTATTGGTATTACAGTGAAAAAAATGAGGATATGTTAGAAGCCGGAAAGGATTTTGAGAGTATCCTAAAGGTACCTTTTCAAATTGTAAAATTACCTTAATGAAACTGTAGACCAGAGAACAGTATAAAAACGGGGCGACACCGAAAAGCCATAAGAGTAGGAAAAAGAAAAAACTATGAATTTATGGGAGCAATTATTTTAAGTAGTATTATTTTTATTATTATTGCTTTGGCGATCTTCGTTCTAGCAATCGTATCAGCATGGAAAATTAATACTAAAGCTGGCCAGCCCGGTTGGGCTTGTATAATTCCAATTTACAACATTATTGTGATGTTGAAAATAGTAGGAAAACCCTGGTGGTGGATATTCCTGTTATGCATTCCAATTGTCAATATCGTATTTGGGATATGGATGGTTAATTTGTTGTCAAAGAGTTTTGGAAAGGGTGTAGGGTTTACTATTGGTTTGTTACTACTGTCATTTATTTTCTATCCCATATTAGGGTTGGGTGGTGCCCAATATGTTGGACCAGCAGGACAAGCCAGCGCATAACTTACGCTACGCTTAAGCCGATCTAAGAATCATGAGGCTGTCTAAAAAGTCATTTAATTGTTCTCTTTGTCATGTTGAGCGATAGCGAAACATCTATATTACAGAAATATAGATTCTTCACTTCGTTCAGAATGACAGTTGAAAACGACTTTTTAGAAGACAGCCTCATGATTTCAGTTTATACCAGATCTTTAAAATCTGTTTTACCTTTATTCTTTAATTTGTCAGTTTTACGTTTGATCCTAATTTTACCAGCATACATAATATAATACATCACCGGTATAAAAATCAGAGTTAAAAAGGTAGCAAATGACAAACCGAAAATAATAGTCCAGGATAGTGGTCCAAAGAATCGCACACTATCGCCGCCGAAATATATGTGAGGACTAAAATCTCTAAACAATCCTATAAAATCGATATTAAAACCAATTCCTAATGGAATCAGTCCAAGGATTGTAGCAGTGGCTGTAAGCAATACCGGGGTAATACGGGTTTTACCAGCCTGAATAATGGCTTCGCGGGTTTTTAAGCCGCGTTCTTTCAGGTTATCGGTAAATTCGACCAAAAGAATACCATTTCTTACCACAATACCAGCCAGAGCAACCATACCCATACCTGTCATAATAATAGATATTGGCATACGGGTGAAAATAAATCCTAACATTACCCCAATAATACTGAAGAGAACCTCGGTTAAAATAATTACAGGCTTACTTATGGAGTTAAACTGGGTAATAAGAATAAACAGGATGAGGCATAAAGCAAGTATTCCCGCTCTGAATAAGAAAGACATAGATTCCTGCTGGTCTTCCTGTTCTCCTGTAATCTTAATATCAACCTGATCGGATTTTTGAAATAATGGCAATGCCTTTTTTATTCCTGAAATAATTTCATTAGCATTATAACCAGTTAAAACATTGGAAGATACTGTTACAATTCGTTTTGAGTTTTTACGGTTGATGCCACTATATGAGTTGAGATAATTTACTTTAGCTACGGATGCCAATGGTACCTGGCGAATAGTACCTGTGCTCATATCCATGAAAGTAATTTTAGTATTTAATAACCTGTCTATATTGGTACGCTGGTCGTATTTATATCTTACCTGGATAGGATATTGATCCTCTCCATCGCGGTATTTCGATGCTTCTGTGCCATAAATAGCAGTACGCAATTCCATACCTATTTGCCCGGTGGAAATTCCTTCACGGTTAGCTCGGACACGGTCAATTTCAATAACGACCTCAGGTTTATTCTTGTCAAAATCGCTTTTTAGCTCTTCTATACCCGGAATATTTATTGAATCGAGATAAATGATAAACCTTTGTGAAGTCGACATTAGCTCCTGGAAATCGTCAGAAGTAACTTCAATATTGACAGGTTTACCTGTAGGAGGACCGCCTTTAGGCTTGTCAATGGTAATTTCTGCGCCTGGAATATTCTTTACTGCATTGCGGATGCTTTCCATGTAAGTGCTGGTTTTGATACCACCGCGTTTGGAATATTCAACAAAATTAACGCTAACTTTCCCCTTGTTGGCTGTTTTTGAACCAAAGTCAAATGACGATTCAGATGCTCCAACTGCAACATTGGCTATTACTGATTCAACTATAGGGTTGTTTTTACCCAACACATTCATAATCTTTTTTTCTACTATACGTGTCACCGAATCTGTTGTACTTACGTCAGTGCCTACAGGCATTTTAATTAAAGTGTAAATGGAGGTCGGTTCATTATCCGGGAAGAAAACCACTTTGGGTGGAAATGCTGCCATGATAACAAAAGTCAGCAATAATGTACCGGTTAATCCATACAGCAACATATAGGGCCTGCGCTTTTCGAGGATCCATCTTAGAAATTGTTCATATTTTGTTAGAGTTTTAGGAATTACTGTATGCTGGAAATGCAAAAGTACTTTATATCCGTAAAAATTATGAGCAATAAACGAAACCGCACCGAAGAGAACCAGGTTGGCAAATGCATGCCACCCGGCAAGGTGGAACAAAACTCCAAAACCGGCAATGATAGCGGCAATGGTATATATTTTTTTACGGCTCATGGTCTGAATTTCTTCTTCGTTTGGCCGCATAAAAGTTACCGCAAATACAGGGTTAATGATGTAGGCGACAATTAGCGAAGCAAACAGGGTAACCATAAGCGTCACCGGGATAAAGACCATAAATTTACCTACTATACCAGGCCAGAAGGCGAGTGGGAAAAATGGGGCCAATGTAGTTAAGGTACCTGCAAGAATTGGTACAAATACTTCACCTGCAGCAAATTTGGCTGCTGTTGTAATGTCCATTTTTGCTTTCTTGAAAATACGATGGGTGTTTTCAATGACCACAATGGCATCGTCAACAACAATACCCAATGCGAAAATAAAGGAGAACATTACCAACATGTTCATGGTAAAGTTAATATTGGGAAGAAAAATATATGCCAGGGCCATGGACAAGGGCACGGATAAAGCCACGAAAAATGCATTTGTAAGACCCATAAAAAACATCAAAACCATAACAACAAGGATAAACCCGATGATGATGGTATTATTCAGGTCGAAAAGGGTGCTACGGGTGAAATGGCTTTGATCGCCAGTGATATCTATTTTAAGGTCGCTGGGAAATTTGTTATTCTGAAGCTCCGTAATAATATTTTTAATTTTGTCGGAAGCATCCAGGAGGTTTTGGCCGCCTTTTTTAACGACATTCAGTGTAATAACGTTGTTTCCATTCAGGCGGGCATAACTTTCCCTTTCAGCGTATGAGTCTTTAACTTCTGCCACATCTTTAAGATAGACACGAACGCCTTTTGATGTACTGACAACTATATTTTTAAGTGTTTCAATATCTTTAAATTCACCTACAACACGAACAGACCGGCTCATTCCCTGTTGCTTAATATTTCCACCTGAAATAGTTACATTTTCCCTGGCAATCATTGCAGTAATATCGCTGAAGGTGAGGTTGGCAGCCTGAAGTTTGTACATGTCAACATTAACCTGTATTTCCCGATCAAGGGCACCAACAATATCTACCCGGGTAATTTCTTTTAGCCCTTCAATACGGTCCTGCATCAAATCTGCATATTTCTTCAACCTGTCAAGGCCATATTTACCGGAAAGCTGGATGTACATAATTGGAATTTCAGACAGGTCTATATCCATTACATCGGGATCGCTTTTACGGTCTGAAGGCAAATCAGGCTTAGTCTTATCCACTGCATCTTTTACCCTTTGTTTAGCCTCCTCAATTATAATTCCGGTACGAAATTCAACCACAATAGATGAAAAATCTTGTATAGATGTACTTGTAATGTTCTTTACCCCGTTAATAGCTTTCAGGTTTTTTTCCAAAGGCCTGGTTACCAGGTTTTCCATATCAGCGGGAGATGTACCTGGGTAGATTGTAGTAACTATGATATTTGGGATTACTATTTCCGGGAATTGTTCTTTCGGGATGTTGATGTAGCTTATAATCCCAAATATCACTAAAATAACAGCCAAAACATAAATGCTGGTTTTGTTATCTATGCTCCAGCTTGTTGGCTTAAATTCTTTAAACTTTTTTTCCATTTTTGTCAGAATTTGAGCGTTTTAGAAACTGATTGCTTCTCCTGATTCGAGATTGAGGAAACCCGATGTAACTATTTTATCGCCTGTTTTCAGGCCTTTGGTAATTTCAACCACACCATTGTAACTTTGACCCTGATCTATCATTGCTTTTTTCGCAATATTTTTATTTTCTTTGTTTTCTGCAATATAGACAAAGCTTCCGTCCGGATCAGTCTGAACATAATTGACGGGTACAACAATAGCGTTATCAGCTTTGTAATCGTTGATTTTTAGCACAGCAACCATGTTAGCTTTATAAGTGTTTTTATCGGGATTAAGACGCACTTCCACCGTAAAAGTGCGGTTAGCGGGGTTGATAAACCTGCTTGCTGTAGAAATTTTTGCAGTTATTTCTTTGTCCAGATCGGGGAAATATACCTGAACGGCGTCGCCAACATTTACTTTACGTGAGTATGCTTCGGCAACCTCAGCTTTTACTTTGATGGTACCAAAATTAAGTACACGGAATGGCGGGGTTTGCACTGCTGCTGAAGCAAACTGGCCCAATTTAACATTTACTTCCTCAACCGTGCCATTGATTGGAGACTTAATGGTCATCATGCCAAGTTGTTTTTTAATGGCAGCTTTTTGTGATTCAAGTTGTTCCTTGGCAGTTTTAGCTTGTAGGTATTGCATTTCCGAACCGATTTTCTGATCCCACAAGCGTTGCTGTTTCTCGAAAGTCTCCTGAGCAAATTTAGATTGTGTTTCAATCGCTTTGAGTTGATCCCTTACAGGGCCACCATCTAAGCGGGCCAAGGCTTGTCCCTTGGTCACTGCTTGACCTACACTCACGAGTACTTCTTCAACAACACCAGCGCCTTCGGGGAAAACGTCAACATTGTTTTCACCATCCAGCTTGCCTTGAACCTCAATAAAATGTTTAAAAACAGATGGTTGAATTGTTGCCACGGAAACCCTTAAGGTTTTCAGTACTTTGTCAGAACTGCCAATCTCTTGTTCCAGCTTTTTAATTTTATCCGCTATTGCGTCGTGTTGTTTACGAAGTTGGCTCAGTTGTGCCTGTTTGTCCGGTTTGCACGAAAACATAACAATTAACATCAGAATGCCTGCGAGTTTTAAATGTACTGTGTTCATATCTTGTGATTTATATTCGAGTTAATAATTATTTTCAAAATTTAATTTTTAGATAACATCTTTTCAAGTTTGTTTTTTGATGTTATAAGACTTTGTATGGCTGTGTAATAATTGGACTGAGCATTCAAAAATTGATTTTGTACCTGAGTAAGTTCGATATTGGATAACATGCCGTTGGTATATTTAATCAATGACCTGTTGTATATTTTTTTTGCCAGTTGCAGGTTATTCGATGCTGTGTTATAGCTATCCCAAGCATTGAGCAAAGCTGACTTACTGGTATAAAAATCTACCCAAAGGCCGTCTACCGCCTGGGACTTATTATTTTGGGCTTTAATCAGTTCTCTTTTTGCCTGACCTACCCTGGATAATTTAGCTCCACTGCCGAATATAGGTATATTAAGGGAAACCCCGATCAAATCAGGTGGGTTAAAGGTAAAGGCCTTTGTATTGAATGCCTTTTCGTGTTGATAAAATGCTGCCAAGTCAGGTAAAAATTCGGCTTTGTGCAATTTAAGAAGCAATTCCGATACCTTTACCTGGGCATCAACCATCTGGTAATTTACACTGTTCTCCATCACCATGTCTGACAATAAAAGTTTATCTAAAATCAATCCATTTACAAGCATTTTTAGATCGTCGGTCAATAGAATTGGCTTGTTCAAGTCTATGCCAAGCTGAAGTTTCAAAAGCTTTTCAGCTATTTCCTGCTGCCTTTTAATAAGTTCTAAAGATGTTTTAACATTTGAAAGTGTAATTTGCATCTGGTCAACATCGGTTTCTTCAATAAATCCCTGTTTATTCATGGTTTGCATATCACTGAGGGTCTTGCTCAGGTTCAAATAGGTCGAATCAAGGATATAACTATTTTCACGGGCAATAAGCACATTAAAATAGCTATTAGTGACTGATTCCAGCACATCCTGCTTCGATTTGGCCTGGTTTAATACCGACAAATTTTTATAAACTTTTGCAGACTGCAAACCTACTAGGTAAGATCCGCTGAATAAAAGCTGGCTCACTGTTAAATCAGCAGTAACGTTCCATTTGAAATCATTTGGATTTAAAGGTGTATATGTAGGTGATGGGGCTCCGTGGTTATTAAAATTGGGATTATTATCCAAAGGGTATAGTGTGTTATTAACATTCCACATCCAAACAGGGAGTTGTCCAAATTGGTTCAATTCATTCACTACTGGAGATAGTGTTGGCATATACTGGAATGATCCTTTTGCACTTACCTGTGGCAACCCAATTGCCGTTGTTTCCCATACTTTTTTCTTTGCAATTTCAACATCCAGATTTGCGTTTAAAATCGACCTGTTATTTTCCAACGCATACTTCTGAGCCTCAGCAACCGATAATTTTATGGTATCCTTTTTTCCCTCCTGTTTCAGCGTATCTTTTTTTACCTGGCTAAACCCTGTGTGAGTTAGCAACAGCATCCCCAGGGTTAATAGACTTTCTCGTAACAAATTCATAATTAATAATTCTTAATTGTTATTACTTTCTAATTCTTTTAATTTTTTCTCTAATACTTTTATGCCTTTATCGCTGGCAATACCACGGATATGATAGATAAAGACTTCTAAAAACGATTGCGGTGAAATAAGTTCATCGTCTGTAAATATTTGATTTTCAATGGTACTTTGGACTCTCATCCACTGAATTTTAGCAATTATCTCTTCATTTAATTCCGGACGGTACAACCCTTCGGCCTTACCTTTCTTAAGGTTCGCTAAGGTATGGCTAAATATCTGATCTCGTTTAATTGTCAATATTTTTTGAAATTGATCGGGGTAATACTTTTTAAGGTCGTATTCTTCCGATGGATTGTTGTCCCTTATCATTTGACGTAAAACCTTTTGTACTTCGAATATTTCATCAATTGCATTAAGCCCAAGATTAAATATTTTGTCGAAAGCATTAATTTGGTTCTCGATTGCAAGGTTAATAACATGCCCGACCAATTCGTTTTTATCCTGCACATATTGATAAAGTGTTTTTTTTGATATACCCAGTTCGCGTGAAATATCATCCATAGTCACGCTTTTGATGCCATATTTTTTGTATAAGCACCCTACTTTTGTTAATATGTTTTTAAGTTCCTCGTTCATGGGCGCAAAAATAAACTAAAAATACTTTGGAAACAAATTTTATATTTAAAGTTTCCAAAGTTTAATATTAATTTTTTGTTAACAAAGTATCCGTTCCATAAACACGAACAAAAGTAACATGGAAGATGTTTAGCAATAATTAATTTTCGGCGAAAAGGATAATATTACCGACGAAAAGGGGAAAATTAACAGTAACTACTCAGGTTGTTTAGACTGAAGACTGTTAGCTTTAGTAAATAGTCCGAATCAAAGCTACCAGGACCTTTTCATCTTTTTCTACAGTCTAATAGCCTAAAGCCTAACTACTCGAAGAATTACAAAAATAATATTAATTTTACGATCCAAAAAATTAAAGGAACCATAGACATGAAAGTTGCAGTAGTAGGAGTAAGCGGGGCTGTTGGACAGGAATTCCTCAGGGTTTTGGAAGAAAGGAATTTTCCGGCTGATGAACTGATCCTTTTTGGATCGTCACGAAGCGCAGGAACTACCTATAATTATAGGGGCAGAGATATTACCGTTAAAGGGCTTAAACAGAATGATGATTTTAAAGGTATTGATATTGCACTTACTTCGGCTGGTGCAGGTACTTCAAAAGAATTTGCCACTACTATTACCAAATATGGTGCTGTAATGATTGATAATTCCAGCGCTTTTCGCATGGACAATGATGTTCCACTTATCGTTCCCGAAGTGAACCCGGACGATTGCAAGAACAGGCCGAGGAATATTATTGCCAATCCCAATTGCTCGACCATTATTATGGTTGTAGCATTAAAGCCTATTCATGACTTGTCGCCGATTAAGCGGATCCATGCTGCTACATATCAGGCAGCGAGCGGTGCTGGGGCTGCCGCTATGCAGGAGTTACAAACCCAGGTTGAACAAGTGATTAATTGCGAGCCTGTTAAAGTTGAAAAATTCAAATATCAACTTGCATTTAACCTGATCCCCCAGATTGATATTTTCCTTGATAACGACTATACCAAAGAGGAAATGAAAATGCACCACGAAACCCGCAAGATTATGCACGCCGATATGATGGTTAGTGCAATAACAGTAAGGGTTCCGGTGTATCGTGCCCATTCCGAAGCTGTTTGGGTTGAAACAGAGAAAGAATTATCTGTTGATCAGGTTCGCGCTGCGATGCAGAAAGCCGAGGGCCTGGTAATTGAAGATGATCCAAAAACCGGCAAATATCCAATGCCATTGTTCGTGGCCGGAAAGGATCCGGTTTACGTGGGGCGTTTACGCAAGGATATAGCCAATCCGAAAGGAATAACCTTTTGGTGCGTTGGCGACCAGATTAAGAAAGGCGCAGCATTGAATGCTGTTCAGATTGCCGAGTATATGATTAAGAATCGGCTTTTGTGAGAATAGCCATGAATGCACGAATGAAATTTTATTAGTGCATTCGTGGCTAAATAACAACCTTTTCTGCAACATTTTCCCCGTCCATTGCGGAAGAAACAATTCCTCCGGCATACCCGGCGCCTTCGCCACAGGGAAATAGCCCTTTTATTTGCAAATGTTCCATAGTTTCTGTACGTCGGGGAATGCGAACCGGTGATGAGGTCCGCGATTCAACGCCCACGAGATAAGCTTCGCTGGTAAGAAATCCGCGCATTTTTTTGTTGAAATGGATAAATGCTGTTTGCAGGCGCTTTGATATATTTTCCGGCAACCATAGGTGCATCGGAGAGGTGATAATGCCGGGCGTATATGAGCTTTGAGGAAGTGATGTTGAAATTTTATCCATTACAAAATCTGTCAAACGTTGGGCAGGTGCGGTTTGTCCTAGCCCACTGTTTTGTTTGGCAATCCTTTCAAGGTTTTGCTGGCATCGCAACCCTGCCAAAACCTCAAATTCACGAAAATCATGCAGGTCTTCCTGTTTAATTTCTACTACAATTCCAGAATTGGCAAAGGGCGAGTTTCTCAAAGAAGATGACATGCCATTCACCACAATCTCATTGGGTGAGGTAGCCGATGGTACAATATGTCCGCCAGGGCACATGCAAAAAGAATATACACCCCTGTCAGCCACTTGCGTTACAAGGTTATATGATGCAGCAGGCAAATATTCATTCCGTACTTTGCTGTGATACTGGATACTGTCTATCAGTTCTTGCGGATGTTCTACCCTTACTCCCATGGCAAACGGTTTGCTTTCGAGCAGGATGCCTTTCTGGTAAAGCATTTCGTAAATATCGTGTGCCGAATGACCTGTGGCAAGAATAACTTTACGTGATTCAATTTTATCTCCAGACGCAGTCCGGATTCCTATTACATGACCCTCAGTAATAATAATGTCCGTAAGTTTTGTATCGAAATGTATTTCACCTCCACAACCGATAATGGTTTTACGAATGTTTTTGATAATTTCAGGAAGTTTATCTGTTCCTATGTGAGGTTGCGACTCGTACAGAATATTGGGATTTGCCCCGTGATAATGCAGGATTTGCAATATCCTCTCAACGTTACCACGTTTGTTTGATCGGGTATATAATTTCCCATCCGAAAAGGTGCCTGCACCCCCTTCGCCGAAACAATAGTTCGATTCGGGATTTACGGTATGTTCCCTGCTAATAAGGGCGATGTCTTTTTTACGTGCACTTACATCTTTACCTCGTTCAATTATAATGGGGCGTAAGCCGAGTTCTATCAACCGCAACGCTACAAATAACCCTGCCGGACCCGATCCTGCTATGATAATACTCTCGCAGTTTGCAACATTTTGGTAATTTGGTTGAAATTTTGACGTTGCAGATGGGGTTTCGCCAATATATACTTTAAGTCTAAGGGTTACCTTAATTTCTCTTTGCCTTGCATCAATTGATTTTTTTTGGATAAGGTATGTGGTTATGTCAACAGGTTTAATACCCAGAGTATTGGCAATGGCCTGTTTCAGTAAATCATCTACACCGGCAGATTGGGGCGATACCGTGATTTGGATTTCTTTGATCATAATGTTTAGTACGCTTATTTACTCAAAATGAAAAGAGAGCAACCAAATTTTCGAATTTAATTTTTCAATAGAATTCTGAAATTCAGGATTGCTGGTTGAACGTTTGTTGATAACATTGAGGAGACCATAGGATATTTTCAGTTCTATTGACAGTTTAAAATAAGAGAGGTATAAATCTACACCTGTGCCAGCTTCGTAATATACATCGAAATTCTTAAGGTCGATGTAAACCCCATCATCTTGGTTGAATGTTTTGGCAAGATCATATCTAACATTACCACCGGTAATAAGGTATGGCCTAAAATTATCTAATCGCTTCGCTTTGTATTTGAGCAATAAAGGAAATTCCAGAAAATTTGATTCAAGCTTGTGTTTATCGGAGATAAGTTTATTATGATTATCAAAAAAGTTGAGCTGCCGCTGGCCGAATGCAACTCCTGGTAAGAAACGAAGATCGAAATAATTTCCAAGCCTGTAATTCGATACTACCTGGATGTGAAAACCCAATGATGGGCGGCTAACGTCAGCTACTAAAGTATCCGGATAACTTGGTCGAACTACAAAACTCATTGAATTTAATCCGAGACAGAACCCGAAATGTATAGGCCTATCGTCATGATTAGGTTCGTTTAACGGCCTGGGTTTTTGTCCTTTTATAGGAACAAGGCTGGATATAAGAATAAGTATGATAAAAAGTTGCTTCAAAATTCAAAATAAATTGTTCTTTAACAGAACGGGAAAGGTCGTAAAATTATTGCAACTTTTAGCCATATCAATTAATCATTTACTTTACCTGGCTTTATTCCCGAGTAAATCGAAGCAATCCCAAAAGTAAGGGGTTTGCATTTGAGATCAGTGAAACCTGCATTATTTAAATTTTGCAAGAATAACGTTCTATTCGGAAAAGCAACCACTGATTCGGGTAAATAATAATAAGCCCTTCTATCGTTAGAAAAAAGTTTGCCAAAGAACGGAACAATTTTTAGAAAATAAAAATCGTATATCGTCTTGATCAACAGATTTTGTGGACGCGAAAATTCTAGAATTACCATCTTCCCGCCAGGTGTGATTACACGGTATATTTCATTTAATCCTTTTTGCAGATTTTCGAAATTTCGCACTCCAAAAGCTACCATTGCAGCATCAAACGTACTGTCTGGGTATTGAATCTGTTCCGAATCGCCTTTTTCGAATCGAATAATATTGCTTTTACCAGCTTTTTTTACTTTCTGGCGAGCATACATCAGCATTTCTTCTGAAATATCAATACCAACAATTTCAGTTGGGTTAAGTCTAAGGGCAGCCAATGCAAGATCGCCGGTTCCAGTGGCAAGGTCAAGAATTTTTTTTGGTTTCAAAGATTTTAGTTCACCGACAGTTTTTTTTCGCCATATTTTATCGATACCCAGCGAAAGAAAATGATTTAGAAAATCGTAACGATAGGCAATATTATTAAACATCTGGGCCACTTGTTCCTTCTTGCTTTCACCGGTTTGATAAGGTTTTACCACGTTTTAATAGTTTTTATTCCCCATTTTACAAGACCAGAAGGGGTTAATACCAAGCGAAGTAAAATATTCTTTTTGAAAATCACTAATTAACTTTATAAAATCTTGTAAAAGGGCTTTCGTTCTTAATTTATTGGAACACGAAGTAAGAAAGGTAAATTTTCTTTAATTTTGCAAACCTAAAATGAAAGGATCTAAATGAAAAAAATTGCCTTAATTACAGGAGCTACCTCTGGTATTGGTAAAGCAACTGCACATAAGTTAGCCCAGAACCATTATAATCTTATTATAACAGGTCGCCGCGATGACTTGCTTAATGATCTGAAAAAGGAACTTGGCATAAAATATAAATGTGACATATTGACCCTGAATTTTGATATTCGAAGCAGACCATTGGTTGACAAGATGATCGACAGCATTCCTGATAATTGGAAAAAAATTGACGTATTACTCAACAATGCTGGCCTTGCAGCTGGTTTTAACCCAATACAAAATGGTGAATTGTCCGATTGGGATGAAATGATAGATACTAACATAAAAGGTTTGCTTTATATTACTAGAAAAGTAGCACCATTAATGATTGAAAATGGCCGTGGCCATATTATTAATATAAGTTCAATTGCCGGGAAGGAAGTATATGAAAACGGTAATGTATATTGCGCTACCAAATATGCAGTAGATGCCCTAACCAAGGGTATGCGCATGGACCTTGTTGATTATAATATAAAGGTAACATCCATAGCTCCAGGCGCTGTGGAAACTGAATTTTCATTGGTACGCTTTAAAGGTGATGAAAACAGGGCAGCAAAAGTTTATGAAGGCTTTACTCCATTATCTGCCGAAGATATTGCAGAAGCTATATTATTTGCTGTTACGAGGCCTCCGCATGTAAATGTAAACGATATGCTTATTATGCCTACTGCACAAGCAAATATGTTTAAAATTCACCGCCAATTACCTAACGACAAAAATTAGGATATGAAGTATTCATATGATAAGCTTTTTAAATTTACTACTGATATTCTTATTAAAATGGGGTTTACTCCTTTCGATTCACAGGAATGTGCCAAGGTATTTCTTGCTGCGGAAATAAGGGGATTCTCAACGCACGGCGTAATACGCCTGGGCGATTACTACAAATTATGGGAAGCCGGTCGTATAAACACCAATCATAATATAAAAGTTGTGCACGAAACTCCTAGCACAGCGGTTGTAGATGGAGATAGCACCATTGGAATGATTCCGGCTAAATTTTCAATGGAATTGGCCATTAAGAAAGCAAAGGAAGTAGGAACCGGTTGGGTTGTTACCCGCAACTCCTGTAACTTCGGTATAGCTGGTTACTATGCCATGATGGCTTTGGAACATGACATGATTGGAATTACCATGACCAATGCAAGTCCATTAGTAGCTCCTACATTTTCGTCCGAGGCGTTGTTAGGTACAAATCCAATAGCCATAGCTATTCCAGCAAAAAAGCAACCACCATTTGTAGCCGATTTTGCCACTACACCCATTAATCGCGGTAAATTCACCTTTGCTGCAAGGAAGGGCGAAAAGATTGGTTTCGGCTTTGCTCAGGATAAACTGGGTAATCCATCCGACGATCCAACAATCCTTGAAAAAGGAGGGGCAATGTTACCACTCGGCAGCGACCGTGAACATGGAAGCCACAAAGGCTATTGTCTGGGTGCAATAGTCGATATATTTTCTGCTGTTCTTTCGGGAGCCAATTTTGGGCCTTATGTACCGCCTATGGTGGCTTATCTACCTTTGCTGGAAAAGAAAGTAGGTGAAGGACTTGGTCATTTTTTCGGTGCCATGAGAATTGATGCTTTCCAGGATGCCGATCATTTCAAATCAATGATGGATGAATGGATTGAATCATTCCGAAATGCCAAACCGGTACAAGGACAGGAAATGGTTTTGATTCCAGGCGATCCGGAACGCGAAAATGAGAAACGGTTTATGGCAGAAGGCATTGAACTTATACCACAGGTTGAAGCCGATTTAAAGCAGATTGCCGGTAGGTTTGGGTTGAAATTTGGTTAAGGTTAATTTTGGGCTCACAGACAGGATATTCAATAATTTATTTTTTTGAATTAGGGTATTACTTTTGAACAATAATATATTCTGCAAACCCCATAATATCCCAAAATACACTTCCGTTTACATAGCCATACCGAATAATATCGTAGATTGCCCGAAAGGGAGTTAGTAAAATATACATCATATATCTTCTAATACCCCCTTTAATAATTTTGCATTTGTTTTTCAAAAAAAGATTATATAGTTCTATCTGAGTATAAAGCCTGCAATGTGTGGGGTCGTCAAAAAAGTTTAAAGTGCCTTTCATGGATGGAAGTTTGGTACTCTTAAAAGAAGGGTATTCAATGTATATGTACCCATTCTTTTTTAGCTTCGGCAATAACTTTATCATTACTTCATCCCCATTTGGCAAATGTTCAATTACATGAGCCATCATAATCACATCAAAATGTTCATCAGGAATTTTATCTAATTTATTGTTAATCAAGTCTATGTTATAGAAACCATCCATCAATTCAAGGTCTCTGCTATCATTGTTATAGTTTTTGTCCTTATCCAACCCATAATAAGTACATTTTGGAAACCAATACTTTGTTATTGATGGAGAATGATTGCCACAACCAATGTCAAGCAAATTGAAATTAGTATTCCTAAATTTCTTACGAAGAAACTTAAATTTACCAGGAATGGCAATTGTCATCATGACTTAATGAATCAACAAAAAATTAAAAAAATTAAGAGGTCGCCTCAAAAGTCATTTAATTGTTCTCTTTGTCATATTGAGCGATAGCGAAACATCTCTATTACAAAAATAGAGATTCTTCACTTCGTTCAGAATGACAGTTGAAAATGACTTTTTGAACAACCTCTTTTTCTAATATTATAAATTACCGGCGATCAAATCCCCGACTTCTTTGGTACCCATACCCATCTGGCCTGCAGAAAGGCTTTTGATTTTTTTAGAGCCAAGGGCATCGCTAACAGCTTTGTCTATAGCTAAAGCAGCTTCACTTTCACCAAGGGTATCAAGCATCATACCGCCGGCGCAAATAGTTGCCAGGGGATTAATGATGTTCATACCTGTATATTTTGGGGCCGAACCACCCATAGGTTCGAACATTGAAACACCTTCAGGATTAATGTTGCCACCAGCGGCAATACCTAATCCACCCTGGATCATAGCCGCCAAATCGGTAATAATATCGCCAAAAAGATTTTCGGTAACTATTACGTCGTAAAACTCAGGTGATTTAACGAACCACATGGTACAGGCATCTACATGGTTGTAATCTTGTTTAATATCTTTATAATATTTATCCCCGATTTCCTTGTGCGTGCGTACCCAAAGATCACCAGCATAAGTAAGTACATTGCATTTGTGAACGAGTGTAAGAAGCTTTCTTTTGTTACGCCTACGGGTATATTCATACGCATAGCGAATGCAACGTTCAACCACAGGACGCGAATAAACCATAACTTGGGTTGCAACTTCCATTGGAGTTCCAACCTGAACAGCTCCACCAACACCTGTATATATGCCTCCGGTATTTTCGCGAATTACAACAAAATCTATATCTGCCGGGCCTTTATCTTTAAGCGGGGTGTCAACGCCCGGATAAAGCTTTACAGGACGCAGGTTAATATATTGATCGAGCGCAAAACGCATTTTGAGCAGAATTCCTACTTCAAGAATTCCGGGTTTAACATCGGGGTGTCCGATGGCGCCAAGGAAAATCGAATTGAATTTTTTCATTTCCTCTATCGCAGAGTCGGGCAGTGTTTCTCCAGTACGTTTGTACCTTTCTCCGCCAAAATCGAAATACTCATAGTTAAGCTTAAACCCGAATTTTGATGCAGCCGCATCCATTACTTTTATGCCTTCTTTTACTACTTCAGGCCCGGTGCCGTCGCCGGGAATAACGGCAATGTTGTGTGTTTTTGTAGCCATTATATTGAATTTATTGATTAATAATTAACCTATTATTTACTGAGTCCTCTGAAAAGTGTCCAATCCTTATTCTTTTTCAATAAGGTTTAACATTTTGACGGTTGCTTTAATGGCAGCCACAGTCTGGTCGGAATCCAATCCTCTTGTACGGAATTCCTTGGTATTTTTCCAGGTAATTACCGTTTCAACCAATGCATCCGTCTTACCGCCAGGAGGGATTGTTACAGAATAGTCTATTAACTTCGGGATTTTTTTATTCAGGCTGTTATAGATTTTTTTCACGGCCTTCATAAAAGCATCGTACTGGCCATCGCCCCTGGCAGCTTCTTCATAAAGTTTTTTGTTAATTTCCATGTTTATGGTAGCCACAGGTTTAAGGCCACAGACCGAAGAGATTGCGAAATTTTTGAGTTTGATTTTATTATTGATAATTTCGCTATTGAGCACATCAGCAATGATATAAGGAAGATCCTCAGTAGTAATGTGCTCTTTCAGGTCACCCAATTCTATAACACGCTTGGTAACCTTCTTCATGGATTCGTTATCCAGTTCGATACCCAATTGCTCGAGGTTCTTAAGTATGTTGGATTTGCCTGCGGTTTTGCCCAGTGCATATTGACGTTCGCGACCAAAGCGTTCGGGCAACAAATCGTTGTAATACAGATTGCTTTTATTGTCGCCGTCGGCATGCACGCCACTGGTTTGGGTAAACACATTATCGCCAATTATTGGCTTATTGCTTGGGATACGGATGCCTGAAAATGTTTCCACCATTCTGCTCACCAGGTTAATTTTCTTTTCCACAACGAATGTATCGACTTTGCAATGATCTTTCAATAAGGCTATTACGCTCGATAAAGGAGCATTGCCAGCTCTTTCGCCCAAACCGTTTACAGTTGTGTGTATTCCTTTAACACCTGCTTTTACTGATGCCTGGACATTAGCAACTGCCAGATCGTAGTCATTATGGGCATGAAAGTCAAAATTATTTTTTGGATACTTGTCAATGATGGTTTTACAGAATTTATAAGTTTCGTCGGGATCCAGTATCCCAAGGGTATCGGGCAGCATGATCCGTTCGATGGGCAAATCCTGCATAGCGTTAATCATAAAAAACACATAGTCGGGCGAGTTACGCATACCATTGGACCAGTCTTCAAGGTAAACATTCACTTTAAATCCCATTTTTTGGGCCAGCAAGATATTTTCCCTGATATCAGCGCTATGTTCTTCGGGGGTTTTTCGCAACTGGCTGGTAACATGTTTTAGCGATCCTTTGGTAAGCAAATTGAGCACTTTTGCCCCGGCCTTATCAATCCATTCCAATGATACCCCGTTATCAACAAAGCCAAGCACTTCTATGCGCTCTAAGTAATTCTTTTTCTTAGCCCAATCAACAATTGCCTTTACAGCTTTGAACTCTCCTTCTGAAACGCGTGCAGACGCAACTTCAATCCTGTCAATCTTTAAATCATCAAGAAGGAGCTTGGCAATATTAAGCTTTTCGACATCTGTAAATGATATGCCTGATGTTTGTTCCCCGTCTCGCAGGGTAGTATCCATTATTTCGATTTTCATAAAAATCTCCGTTTGTTCCCATTGCGGGAATTTTTAGTAAATCAGGTTGTTTAGACTTTAGGCTGAAGACTTTTAACCATTTTGAGCTAATCTTATCCTAAAGTCTAATAGTCTATAGCCTAACTACCTGAATAATTAAATTCTTGCCTTTTCAAAAGCCTCTATCTCATTTTTCAAACTCATGAGATAGTCAATATCGTCGTATCCTTTTAACAGACAGGTTTTTTTGTACGGGTTAATGTCAAAATTTTCCGATTCACCCGTTGCAAGGATAGTGATAGTTTGGTTTTCCAGGTCAACTTTTAATTCCGATTTTGGATCCTTTTCAACGGTAGCAAATATCTTAGCTAAAAACTTTTCAGATACCTGAACCGGAAGTAATTTGTTGTTCAAAGCATTATTTTTGAAAATATCTGCGAAAAAACTTGAAACCACTACACGAAAACCATAGTCAAATATAGCCCAGGCAGCATGTTCACGGCTTGATCCGCTTCCGAAGTTTTCCCCTCCAACCAGGATATTTCCTTTAAATTCGGTTTTATTCAATACAAAATCAGCGTTTTTGTTCCCGCTCTGGTTATAGCGCCAGTCGCGAAATAAATTTTCACCAAAACCTTCACGAGTGGTTGCTTTTAGAAATCTTGCAGGAATAATCTGATCGGTATCAACATTTTCTATTGGAATAGGAATAATTGATGAAACAATTGTTTTAAACCGGTATCTATTCATTACGAAGGCATTACCTCTTTTATCGTTTGTAGGAATATTTGCTTCAATGCTCATGTTTTTATTTTTAATATTTAATTCAAGTTGCCAGTTGATAAGACAATGACAACGGGCAACTTTCTTTTATTAAAGAAATTCTCGTGGGTCAGTAACTCGTCCTGTTATTGCTGCTGCTGCTGCAGTGAGAGGACTTGCCAGGAATGTACGCGCGCCTGGGCCCTGACGACCTTCAAAATTACGGTTCGACGTTGCTACAGCATATTTACCTTCAGGTACTTTGTCGTCGTTCATTGCAAGACAGGCAGAACAGCCTGGTTGGCGAAATTCGAAACCTGATGCTTCGAGAATTTGCACCAAGCCTTCTTTTTGGGCTTGTTTCTCTACCTGTTTTGATCCGGGCACAATCCATGCTATGATATTATCGGCCTTCTTCTTTCCTTTTACAAAGTTTGCAAAAGCCCTTATATCTTCAATGCGTCCATTGGTGCAACTGCCTAAAAATACATAATCAACCTTGTGGCCAAGCATTTTTGAGCCTGGTTCAATATCCATGTATTTTAACGACTTCAGAAAAGTATTTTTATTATTATCTGAAAACTCATTACCGGTTGGAATGGTATCGTTAATTTTCATACCCATACCTGGATTTGTACCGTAAGTGATCATAGGTTCAATGTCTTCGGCATTATAACTTATAACTTTGTCGAATTCAGCACCATCATCGGTTTTGAGGGTTTTCCAATAAGCAACGGCTTTATCCCAATCGTTTACTTTTGGAGCAAATTCCCGTCCTTTGAGGTATTCGAAGGTAATTTCGTCAGGAGCAATTAACCCGCCACGTGCACCAGATTCGATGCTCATGTTACAAATGGTCATGCGGGCTTCCATACTCAGGTTTCGAATGGCCGACCCGGTATACTCTATGAAATAACCTGTGCCACCAGATGCAGTTATTTTCGAAATTATATATAGAACAATATCCTTTGATGTTATACCCTTACCAAGCTTTCCGTTGATTTCAATCAACATCTTTTGGGGTTTGGGCTGCATGATACACTGAGTAGCCAATACCATTTCAACTTCACTTGTACCAATACCGAATGCAACCGTACCGAATGCTCCATGTGTCGAGGTATGGCTATCGCCACAAACCATAGTCATACCCGGTTGTGTAATACCAAGCTCAGGCCCAACAACATGCACAATACCCTGCCAGGGATGGTTAAGCCCATAAATGGATATCCCATGCCTATTACAATTTTCGGTCAATTTTTCAACTTGTGTGCGCGAAAGTTCATCGCGAATGGTTAAATGCTGGTCCTTGGTAGGTACGTTATGGTCAGGGGTAGCAAACGTCTGTTTCGGACGAAATACTTTTAACCCTCTCTTATCGAGTCCGGCAAATGCCTGTGGGCTAGTAACTTCGTGAATCAAATGCCGATCAATGTACAGAACTGAAGGACCGCCTTCTATTTCTTTAACCACATGGCTGTCCCAAATTTTGTCAAATAAAGTTTTCTTGTTCAATGGTGTTCTTATTTTGTATGTTTAACAATTGTTTTCTTAAATTGTTTCGAATTAAGGGTTGCGGGTTTGGTTTTATTACCAGCAACTCATATGGTTCTTATTTTTAATTAATTTTCGAAATAGCATCAATGTATGCTTCTACTGAGGCAGTAACAATGTCGGTATTGGCCGAAAAACCGTAATAGATGCTTCCTTTATTTTCGATTTGAATGTGCACTTTGCCAACATCATCACTGCCTCTTGTAACAGCCTGCACAAGGAATTCTTCAAGCGCTACCTTTTTCTGAATAAGTTGACGTACTGCATTGAATGAGGCATCAATAGGTCCGGCACCTGAAGCTGTTGCTGTACATACTTCACCGTCGATAACGAGCTGCACCGTAGCCATTGGTATAGCCGATTTTCCACAGACCACGTTCAGGTATTTCAGCTTCATAGTACGGTTTTGCTCTGCTTTGCCTACACCAACAATGACGTATAGATCGTCGTCGTTAATATCTTTTTTACGATCGGCCAGCAAAAGGAACTTGTTGTAAGCATCATCCAATTCTTCCTGTGTCAGATTAAATCCTAAACGTTGGAGGTGATGATTCAGGGCAGCACGGCCACTTCGGGCTGATAAGACGATAGACGATTCGCTTATACCCACTTCCTGGGGATCGATAATTTCGTAGTTTTCGCGGTTTTTCAAAACCCCATCTTGGTGGATACCTGATGAATGAGCAAAAGCGTTGCGGCCAACAATAGCTTTGTTGGGTTGCACAGGCATACGCATGAGAGTAGATACCAAACGGCTTGTTTTGAAAATTTGTTTAGTATTGATGTCTGTGTAAAGTGGGATGTCCTTCCGGCTTTTCACCGTCATTACTACTTCTTCCAGTGAGGTGTTTCCGGCACGTTCGCCTATTCCATTAATAGTCACCTCAGCCTGCCTTGCGCCATTTAATATTCCGGCAATTGAATTGGCAGTAGCCATTCCAAGGTCATTGTGGCAGTGAGTTGAGATGATGGCTTTATCAATGTTTTTTACGTTTTCCCTTAAAAATTTGATTTTTTCACCGTATTCGTAGGGGATACAATACCCGGTAGTGTCTGGAATATTCACTACTGTGGCGCCTGCTGCAATAACTGCTTCGATCACGCGCGCCAGGTATTCGTTTTCAGTACGGCCTGCATCTTCAGCATAAAATTCAACATCTTCCACATATTTTTTAGCATATTTTACTGCTGCTACGGCACGTTGGATAATTTCCTCGGGATTCGATTTTAGTTTATAATTAATATGGTAGAACGAGGTTCCAATGCCAGTATGAATTCGTTTGTTTTTAGTAAACTTAAGGGAATCGGCAGCAACGTCTATATCTTTTTCAACGGCACGGGTAAGCGCACAGATGATTGGACGGGTTACCGCCTTTGAAATTTCAACAATGGAGTTAAAATCGCCAGGGCTGGAAATGGGGAATCCTGCTTCGATAATGTCAACCCCAAGTTCGTCAAGAACTCGGGCTACTTCAATTTTTTCAACGGTATTCAATTGGCAACCTGGAACCTGTTCGCCGTCTCGGAGCGTAGTGTCAAAAATATACAGTTTTTCTTCCATGACTTGTTCTTTAATTATATGTTTAATTTCAGTTGACTTTATATAAACCAAAAAGCCACTCTTGATTGAGAATGGCTTTTATATGTCTTCTATAATACTATATACCATTCTCACTAGCGCCTTAGAATAATAAGAGCTAATAAAAGAAGAGAGAGAATGATAGAAAGGTTTTTCATAGCTTTAAACAATTTTGACAAAGATATTGATTAAGATTTAATTTTCAAGCCTGGTTTTTAATAATTTTTTAAAAAATTTAAATTTTGATCAATATTTCTAACTATATCAATAAGTTAAAATAAACAACCGCGAGACACATAATATTTGCGAAGCTGGCAAACCATTTATTTTAAAAGTACGATTTTATGAGTTTCAAAATTCGCGCCGGTCTGAATTACTAAAAAATATATGCCTGCGGCAAGTTGACTAATGTCGAGGTTTTGACTAAATACATCGTTTTGATTTTTGTATGACTTTTTTAAAATCTCTGCCCCTTGGAAGTTCATTAAGGTAATGGTCAATTTCTCTGCTGCAAGATGATTGGCTGAAATATATAATAAACCTTGGGTAGGGTTAGGATATACCGAAAATATCAAAAGGTTATCAGAGCCGCTTGTATGCTTTTGTTTTATAGAGGTAAGTATGGCATTCCTTTTATCCCATTTGTAAATTCCTCCATTGAGTGAATCTGTATTAAAACTTCCGGCCCAACCTATATATTTGTTGTAAAATTTAACGGCAGTATATTGAATTCCATCATCAATGGGGAAAAAAGATACCCCATCGTCAATGGAGTAAGCTGATCCGGATTGAGCGCTAGCACTGACATTAATCCAGGTTGCATTGCTTCCGGGCACATAAGCTAAATCACCCTGAAGAAAATTTGACGGCAATGTGTAATTCGACCATGAATTGCCTCCGTTAACGGTTTTTTTAATTGTATATGGGTCTTCACGTTTAATGGCAAACCCTATTGTTGAATTACGGAATTTAACATCTGTTTGCCCTGACATATTAGTAGCTGTAACTGTCCAATGGTATCCCTTGTCTATAGAACGATATACGCGACCCAAGCTAGTTCCAAACCATATTGTATCACCCACAGCATCGTACATATCAGTGGTACCTGCCTCTCCAATTTTAATAACAGGAATATTATTTGAAGGAACACGTGTCCAGTTATTACCTCCATCTTGAGTAGTATAAATTTCAAAATATCCATTATTGGGATCACCACCACAGATTCCGTTGTTTCGATCAAAAAAATACACGAAGTTTGGGAAGCCATCTGGCGCGGTAAAGGTAGCTGAAGTTTGCACCTGCCATGTCTTACCTCCATCTTTAGTCTGAATAATATGGCCTCCGCCCTTAGGGCCGAAAATTGTTGCATAGGCAGTGTCTCTGCTTATTGCGAAAAGATTGCCCATGCCAAAGCCTTTAATACTATCGTTAACAATTGAATCTGCTTTCCATGTGGTTCCTCCATTGGTTGTTCGGGTATATTCCAAGATTTGATTAGAAGAGTTGAAGCCGTCATAAGCCCAAGCCCATATAACTAATGAATCGACGATACTAAACCCATTTATTCCTCTTGATGGCTGCGAAAAACGCGAATTTTGAGAAAGCCATACGGGTTTCGGCCGCACGTAAACATAATCAGTACGGGTTTTAGTAAATGTCCCCTTATCATTGGTTATTTGGAGAGAAACATCATACAAGCCTGTTGAATTATATTTTACAACAGGATTAGGTGAATTAGAAGTTGAAGGTTCGCCTCCAGTAAAGATCCAATTCCAGGAAGTTGGATTAAATTGCGATTCATCCTTAAAATATACAAATGAGTCAATGTCTATAACTGGTGGTGATGATGTCCAAAAAATTCCATTTTGCACATTCTTGTCTATACCATTTAATTTTGTTTGACCTGTATTCAACGGATCGAGCCATCTTTTAAATAGTAAATCAGGGATTGTGTCATATTTATTCCAGTTATATGATAGTTTACCAAATAAATTAGGGCCTCCGGGCACATCACAAGAAGAATTACCTCCCGTAAGAACTCCCCGATAACGCTCATCTGGTCCAAACAATCCCGAACCTGATGATCCGGGTTCGGTAGTGCCATGTCCGTTAGGTGTAGCGGCAAACGTCACAACCCAATGAGCTCCAGATGCCCCTTTAGTACCATTGCTTCCAAACCATGTAGAGGTTCGCCAATAACTTCGTATCGTTGAAATTTTTTTTACATCGGCTTCAGGATGATGAATACATGCACCGCCAGCTATTATAGTATCGGCAATATCCCATCCAGCCCAGTAAGGGTTGTAACTGGAAGGGATCGCTCCTAACAATTCAAGTAACACCCCATCTCCGCCTTTCTGTGTTGGGATTTTAGCCCTGATATCGGCACCTACCATTGTCTTACCAACTATTTGAATCGAAGTAGGCGAACAAGTAGATTGCTCGAAATTGAAATAAAAGATCCAGGTAGGAGCCCCACTTTCCAAGCCTTCAATACAATGAAAAGCAGTAGAAAACAAATTTTTGAAATCCTGAGCGGTATTATTTAATAAATTCCCTGAGCATGCGTAGCCACCCATCACTAATTTGGCAACCGATCTTTTTACGTCTTTCCAATTATCGCCTTCAGGCGAACAGCGTACATTAACCTCACAACTTCCGGCAGCTTTAGAACTTTTAAACGCTGGAGAAATATCACCCATTCCCCGATAAACATAGTAAACCTTTGAAATACAGATGCTCGGTTTCTCCGTAACATCTCCACTTGGTACATACTCAAGTATACAGCTTTCGCCTGGCACTATTTCGGTAGCAAACATACCTGAGGGATGGTTATTTTGTTCGGTAAATGCTCCGATTACAAACTGTTTATCTTCGCTGTAAAGAAATAGTTTACTGCCGTGGGCTAAACGGAAATTATCATAAATAAGATATAACCCGGCGGCTCCGTGGGATGTTATTTTTAAACGCCAGATTTTTTCACCTGTCGAGAGAGTATCCCAATTACCTGCATGATCCATACATATATCCACCGGGATCATTGAAGCAATTCGGTACGGCATTCCAATACTATCGTTGAACCGGTCTTCAGCCTGTAATCGTGATAGATTGGGTGATTGGAGAATTTCGCTGTTGAGTGCAGATTTGATTGTTTTTGCAGCCTTAAAACTCGGTGGTGTTCCACCTTGGCTAATTTGGGCATTTAATGTTACAGAGTATGAAGCCAAAACCGCAAAGCACATCACAAAATAGTAGCGTATAAATTGCATCATTGGTATAGAATTAGATGGTAAATTATTATAATAACAAATTAACAATCAGTTTTGCTTAAAAAGCCAGTAAATTTAAAAGTAAATATTTAAAGAAATAAAGAAATATGCAATTATAGAGAACGAAAAAATTAGGAATTTTCCACAATCTGGGGTCATAAAAGATAATGGAAATAATTTTTGAATTGCTATATTTGACGATTTTAAAAGCTATTCTTCCATGTCGTTTGGTTTATTCTTTTATGGAATTCTAATGGGCTTATTGGTATCTGCGCCTTTAGGGCCTGTAGGTGTTATGTGCATCCAACGAACAATAAACAGAGGGTTGAAATCAGGATTGATTTCCGGATTTGCTGCAGCATCAGCCGACACGGTTTACGCCATTATTGCAGGACTTGGATTGGGCTACATCGTAAATTGGATTCAGCAAGAAAAATACTGGATTCAGCTTATTGGTGCAGCAATTATTATACTCATGTCAGTTAAAATATTCTATACGAATCCTGCAGTTGAATTACGCAACCAACGTAACAAAAAGAGTAAGCCTTTGGAAGATTTTTTATCGGTTTTTGTGGTAACACTTACAAATCCTGCTGTTTTTTTTGTTTTTATTGCCATGTTTGCAGGTTTTGGACTCGTTGACGAAAATACCAATTATCTTTCGGCAGCCTTACTGATTAGTGGAATTTTTGCAGGAGCATTCGCGTGGTGGTACATCCTAAGTAATTTAGTAAATAAATTCCGAAGTAAAATTAGGCTAAAGAACATTTGGTGGCTAAATAAGATTATGGGTGTTATTATTTTTGTTTTAGGGGTAATTGCTTTATTAGAATTGTATCTTTAATCTTTATCAATTCTAATCAATATAAATCCGCTACATGTGCATCGCTGCATAAGTTTGGTACTTTGGCTTAAACGGCGATATCACCATAAAAATTTTACTCTCTGTGAGTGAGGCTATGTTTATTTCTTTTAGTTCTTCTACCTTAAAAAAGTCGTGTTTTCCAAGTGTCCTATCATCAAGTTCTATAAATCCTTCAATAATATAACCTGATATAACAGCATCTTCGGGGCAAACAATTTTATGAAACCCCGCCTCAAGTTCCTGCATTTGTATCGATACATCTTTTGAATTAAGTTTGATAGGTGCATTTTTTCCGTTGAAAATGCGGGTTATTCGTCCTTTAGAATTATTCACAGGAAAGGAATGAGAAGCAAATTGGTTCAATATTGGGTCGATATTGCGAAATTGGTTTAAATCCGGATCAAACCAAAGTTGCAGTATCTCAGTGCGGGGATACATCTTTTCGGAATGCCGAATACCTTTTCCTGCTTTTACTATTCCTATATCACCCTCTCCTAAGCGAACCCATTGATCGTGCTCTTTATCAAAAGTATCAAACCCTCCCTTAAGTACATAGGTTAAAATTTCGAAACCTACATGAGGATGCTCTGTGATCATGCATCCGTAATCAGAACACATATAAGACCAATAGAAAAGACTCGAATATGGTTGAAGAGGGCTTTTTTCTTGTGGAAAACCTAAAACTTTTCGTTCTTTAATAGCTCCATTGTAATTCTCTTTCGTCAATTGCTCCTTGCATAAAATGATTGTAACTGCCATAACATTGAACTTTAATATTATAATCTAATTTAGATAAAAATCTGTTTAAAATCAACTTAATTTGAATGAAATTTGTTTTAGTATTGTAGATTATTTTAAAGCAATGTCAATTCCTCATATTTATCCCGCGCATTGTACCGAACTACCTGCATTGGCAAGGTTTTATGAGGCTTTTAGTGTTCATCAGGCGTTAACCGGGGGTTATTTTATTTTTAATGATTACTTAGTAGGTCAGATCAAAGTTTCCAGCCAATTTCCATGCGACATATAAGTAATGCTTTTGTATCCTGCTTTTTTAAGTTTTTCTACTGCCATATCGAATTGAAGCACTAACTCCTGTGGACGATGAGCATCGGAATTAAGCATCACCGGAATTTTCATTTTGGCCATTTCGGTTAATATCCAAAAGCTGGGATAAAATTCCTTTTCGTTTCTTTTATAAACACCTCTTGTATTCACTTCTACAATACATCCAATAAGGGCAATCTCTTCCAGGGTTTGCATTAACTCCTTACGGTAAATGGTATCGGTTTCAGGAATGAAACAATCTCCGGTATATTGCATTTTTATCTTGTCCAAATGCCCGATAATGGGAGGGTTCATTTCTTTTACCATTTGCCGGGTATAATCGAAATATTTCCGAACCAGGCTGTAGGAATCCCGATGGAATATTTCTTCCCAGCCTTTGCGGAATTCTTCTTTTGTACCATCAATACTCCAACGCGTCCCATCATCAAAGCAGTCGATAAAATGAATAGAACCTATGAAGTAATCGAGTTGTGACGGGTTAAGTATTTCAAGCATTTGAGGCCACAGGTCAGGTATATAATCTATTTCCAAGCCATTGTATATTTCCAGTCCTCCGGAATATTGGGTTTTAAGTGAACTGATGGCAGTTAAATATCCACTATACTTTTCATAAGGCAATGTCCAATGGCAGGGAAAGGGCACTGGTGCATGTGCCGAATAACCAAGTATTTTTATATTTTGTTTTATGGCCTCTTGTGCGTATAAGGCAGGAAGTTCTATTCCATCGCAGAATTTAGTATGGGTATGATAATTGGTCAATACCATTGGTCTTTTTTAGAAGTATGAAAATATTTTTTTCTTTTTGTAAAAGCAAATTTTTTTAAAATGAAAAATTAAAGAGGTTGTTCCAGAAATTCAGGGAAACTAAATATAATTGAACATTAAGCAAATACAAGACTTGAAAAATCAAAAAAATTATTAAACGTAATAATCTTAAATTAAGTCACTTGGTAAATATTTGTTCTGGCTTTTAGATATTGAAAAGGCTTAGTAGAATGGATTATAGCTGTAATGCTCGAAGAACAGCAAAATATTAAGAAAGATGATTTGGAGCTTTTTTCTTTTGTGGATGAAGCTGACGAAGCAGTAGAAATTATAAACCAATTCTATTCGAAGTATCTGCTAAGCCCGAATTTTTAATATCAAATCACTAGCGTTGCGTTTTAATTAAAACAAAGTCAATTGGTTACATTGATCATTAATTTCAAAGTTCTTTGAAGTATTTGTAAGTAGCTCATCTAAAGTGAATTTTGAAAAAATAGAAACAC